>Ga0209096_1000480_pt1 | contig 53984 bp, 52 predicted proteins | sample AD_UKC034_MetaG_FD_184407 | JGI IMG/M metagenome (GOLD analysis project Ga0209096, IMG submission 184407) | Active sludge microbial communities of municipal wastewater-treating anaerobic digesters from USA - AD_UKC034_MetaG (SPAdes) (version 2) | ecosystem: Engineered > Bioreactor > Anaerobic >...
TGTCATTCGTTGTCATTCGTTGTCATTCGTTGTCATTCGTTGTCATTCGTTGTCATTCGTTGTCATTCGTTGTCATTCGTTGTCATTCGTTGTCATTCGTTGTCATTCGTTGTCATTCGTTGTCATTTTGTTTATTGACAACTACCTACTGACTACTGTCAACTGGCTACTGCCTACCGGCTACCGGTTACTGGCTACTGCCTACCGGCTACCGGCTACCGGCTACTGCCTACTGGCTACTGCCTACCTGAAGACCTTGAGGCTGCTCACCCCCCTATCGTCACCTTCATTCCAATGCCCTCAAAAATCTTCTTCAACTCGTTGAGTTTCTCCATCGAGGGTTCCTGTAATTCCTCCAGCTTATAATTCATCTTAAACCTTTGATATTTGCTCTTTGCAATCAGGTGATAGGGCAGAAGGTCGATCTGTTCCAGCCCGTTCAGCTCTAGGAGCAGGTCACGCAGGGCGACAACGTTTTTTTGCGTATCGGTTATTCCCGGAATGACCGGTATTCGGATGTCGACCTTTTTACCCATTTCCGAAAGAAACATCAGATTCTTCAATACCTTTTCGTTCGTCACGCCGGTGTATTTCAGATGATCCTCAGAATCAACAAGTTTCAGGTCATATAAAAAAAGGTCAACATGGTTCATCACCTGCTCGAGAACTGTTTCAGAAACATGTCCGCAGGTGTCAAGTGCGGTGTGGTATCCCCTCTCCTTTGCCAGCCGGAGAAGTTCCAGGAGAAATTCCGGCTGCATCAATGGCTCCCCTCCTGAGAAAGTGATCCCTCCGCCTGACTGGTCATAATAGATGCCATCCTTTTCGATCTCCCTCATTACCTCACTGGCTTCCACCCATCGGCCCGACACTTCTTCCGTCCTGTAAGCCCTTCCATCCAGTGACCGCTCCCTGATAACCACTTCTTCGTGTTTTGCCTGGCTCTCCGGATTGTGGCACCACCAGCACCGCAGCGGACATCCTTTGAAAAAGACGGTCGTTCGTATGCCCGGCCCGTCATGGATGGAAAAATGCTTGATATCGAATATAATACCTTTCACCAATAAATTTCAAATGTAAAATACTGAATACTAAATAAAACAGGGACTCTTTCAAAAAAAGGAAAGGAATTCATTTAGCACATCCAGCAGGCATACAATCCCTTGCCGTTGTTATGATAAAGGGTGCTATAGAACAAACGTGAATTCATGGCTGAACGATGGATTGCAAAATTAAGACGGTTCAGGCTGATTTTTAATGCAGAATATTATTTAGATCGATTCTAATTTACAAAAGGTATTCCCTGGTGATCATTTCTTTCACCGATGCCTCAATGGGGACTGCCTTCCCTGCATCGTCAATCTTGACAAACGTGATATACGTTGAGCAGACGGTCTCTTCCCCGCGGGAAGGGAAATCATAGCGTCGAGCCTCCACGAGCAGGGTTATGGAGGTGGTACCAATGCGCTTGACCTCACCGTAGATCCGGATGTGGTGACCCATTTTGACGGGTTTCTTAAAGGTCACTTCATCCATTTTCAGGGTGATCATATTGGGGGTAGAACATATATAACTGGCCAGCGATGCGCCGGCCTCATCCAGCCACGACAGCATCGTGCCACCGAACAGGTTGCCTTTCACCCCAATATCGCTGGTTTTGCAAACCTTGGTTGAAATATACACCATTTGCCTACCGTACTGTCGTCACTATGTGACTTTAAGGAATTTGAAAATCAAAAATAACCATAAATCACCATAAATAACCACACATAACCATAAATAACCATAAAGAACCATAAATAACGCGAGGCCGTCAGGCCGGGCAAATGACTATGAATGACTACGAATGACCATCTTGTTTCTCACTCAGTTTCTTAATGATCTCCTCCTGCAGCGCCTTCGAAACCGGCATATACCGGTAAAAATCCATGGAGAAATTCGCCCGGCCGCTGGTTATGTTCCTGAGTTGATTGGCATAACCAAACATTTCACTCAGCGGAACAATGCTCACCAGTTTCTGGGATCCCTTCCTGAACCTTCGCATCGACTCAATCTTTCCCCTGCGGCGGTTCAGGTTCCCGACGATTTCTCCGATATGCTCATCAGGGGTGTTGATCTCCACTTTCATGACCGGTTCCATCACAATGGGACTGGCTTTCATAAATCCACGCTTGAAACAAATGGAAGCACAGGTCTGAAAGGCCAGATCGGATGAATCAACCGGGTGGTACTTTCCGTCGAGTAAAACAATTTTGATATCCACGATGGGAAATCCTGTCAAAATACCATCCGCCATTGTTTTCCGGATTCCTTTATCCACAGATGGAATGAATTCAAGCGGTATGGCGCCTCCCTTGATCTTGTCAACAAACTCATAACCGCAACCTTCATTGGGTTCCAGACGGAAAAGTATTTGGGCGAACTGACCTTTTCCTCCGGTTTGTTTGACATGGCGGTACTCTGACTCCGTCTCCATCGTAATGGTCTCACGGTAAGCCACAGAAGGCTCTCCCACATTCACCTCTACTTTATGTTCGTAGAGGAGCCTGTCGACAATGATCTCAAGATGCAGTTCCCCCATTCCTGCGATCACGGATTCTTCTGTTTCTTCATTAAACCTGATATGAAAGGAAGGATCTTCCGCAGCCAGCTTGTTCAGTGCCTCTCCCAGTTTTCCCTGGTCAGCCCGCTTTGCAGGTGTGATCTTCAGTTCCAGCACGGAAGGAGGCACCTGTATGGATTCCAGGTGCAGCGGATACTGCGTGTCGCAAAGGGTATCCCCTGTCCTGGTGAACTTCATTCCGATCAACGCCACGATCTCTCCGGGACCTGCCTCGCTGATCTCCTCCCTGTCCTTGGCATGGATGCGGAGGATGCGCCCGATTCGTTCCTGCTTGTCCCGGGTCGAATTCAAAACAGCCATTCCACTTTTTAGATGTCCCGAATAAATCCGGATGAAGGTCTGCTGGCCCACAAACGGATCATGGATCAGCTTGAATGCCAGCGCAGTAAAAGGTGATTTTACAGAAGGGTAACGGGTATGGGATTTATCCGGATCTTTGGTATCGAGACCCACGACCGCTCCGATATCCAGCGGTGAAGGAAGATAGTCTACAATGGCATCAAGCAGCTGGGGGACACCTTTGTTCCTATAGGCGGCTCCACAGAAGACAGGGGTCACCATCATCGTGAGCGTGGCCTGGCGTGTCACTTTTTTGATCTGTTCAACTGGAACCTCTTGGTCTTCAAGGAATAATTCCATGATCCTGTCATCAAACTCAGCGATTTTTTCGATCAGATAAGATTTGGCTTCAGCCGCTTTCACCCTGTATGCATCAGGTATGCCGGTGACTGTGCACTCGGTTCCGTTGAAGATGATCGCCTTTTGCTCCACCACATCGATGATTCCGGTAAAGTCTTCTTCCTTGCCCATGGGCAATTGAAAAGGTATGGCGTTGGCATCGAGGTGCCGGTTCATCATGGATACCGCCTCGTCAAAATCTGCCCCGGACCGGTCCATTTTATTGATGAACGCGATGCGGGGGACCTTGTAACGGTCGGCCTGATGCCAAACCGTTTCACTCTGCGGTTCCACGCCGCTGACCGCGCAAAACACGGCCACCAGTCCGTCGATGACCCGCAGCGATCGCTCCACTTCGATAGTAAAATCAACATGACCAGGTGTATCGATCAAATTGATCTGGGATCCCTTCCAGTTGCAGGTGATGGCAGCCGAGGCAATCGTTATGCCTCGTTCCTGCTCCTGCTTCATGAAATCCATGGTCGCCTGGCCGTTGTGAACTTCTCCCATTTTACGGGTCGTTCCCGTATAAAACAGAATCCTTTCAGTGACCGTGGTCTTGCCAGCGTCAATATGGGCAGCAATTCCAATATTTCTGAGATTGTTCAATGGCATGATCCGTTCTTATTGATGTACAGAAGTGGAGTACAGTTATTTTTTAAAGACAAAATAAACTGCAAGGATTAAAAAAACAAATCCAATGAGATGATTGATGCGGAAGGTCTCGTTCCGAAAGACCATCAGCGTGAAAAGCATGAATACCACCAGGGTGATCACCTCCTGAATGACCTTTAACTCCACCAGGGTAAATGGTCCGCCATTTCCTTTGTATCCGAAACGGTTGGCTGGTACCTGAAAAAAGTATTCAAACAGGGCTATTCCCCAGCTGATAAGAATTACGGCCAGCAACGGAAGCGTGCTGAATCCTTTCATGTCCTTGAATTTCAGATGGCCGTACCATGCCAGGGTCATAAATGTATTCGACAGCAGGAGAAGTCCTATTGTATAGGCAGATTTCATTGGGGTCCTTAAAAGTGGGCGCAAAGATAGTGCTTTTCAGAGCCGGATAATATTTTCCTGATCAGGCAGCTTTCTTTTCTTACCTTCTCAGCCTTTTTAAAAGGGCGTGCGTCTCAATCCAGTAAATATCCAAACTCCCGTTTACCGGTAAACCTGTCCCCGGTAGAGATCCGGCTGAGAAAGCTGAAGCCTGGAGGCGGGGATCTATCAGCGCAGCAGGATCGTTGATCTGACGCGGATTGCCATTGGTGGCAAAAAAGAAATACTTGCCGCCGGGAGTGATGTGCGGTGAATATTCATTACCGGAGGTATTGATCTCCGGTCCAGGGTTGACAGGCTGGCTCCAGTTGTCATCCTCGTCACGGAAACTGATATAGTAATCGCTTTGCCCGAAAGATGAATCGCTCCTTATGGCGCAAAAGACCAGGTAACGCTCATCAGGGGAGATGCAGGCATTGAACGGGTATTCAGGACCGTTTATGATTTCGGGTAATTTTTCAGGTTTGTTGAACTTACCATCCGCTCTCGTGCTTCTGTACAGGTCACATCGGTCACCCTGGGCATCATATCTTCCGAAGTACAGTGCACCGTCGTTGGTCACAGAAGGGAAAAACTCCGTTTGTTCCGTATTGATGGGATCCCCGATAGGTTGCGGCTCCATCCAGCCTTCCATTGTCTTGTACGTGTACCATATGTCGAAATCTTTCTTAGCATACGGTTTGCCTTCTGATGGACGATTGGAGATAAAATACAGTCCTCTGCCCCGTGTGGAAAAAATGGGTTCGGCATCATCATATTTACCTGAAAAAGAGGCAACTTCAGGCTCAGTCCATCGGCCATCAGTCTCTTCCGTGTGAAGGATCGTGTAAATGGAATCAATGACCCGTGTGAAAAACAATTCCCTTCCGTCGAATACAAATGCCACATCTCTTTCTTCCATCCCGGTGCTGATGATGCCCGGAGCAAAGATCTTAACGGTGTCTCCCGGAAGTTCCTGCCCGAGATAGATACCTTCAAGGAGAGGGAAGTTATCTGATCCTTTTTCCGGACGGGGATTTGAACAGGCGGAAAGGATCAACAGAGCGACAGGGAGTATATTTTTGTTCTTCATGGTTATTGGGGATTAAATATTGTTATTCATGGTCATTTATAGTCATTTGTAGTCATTTGTAGTTAATTTTGATATATCGGAAAAACGAAAATACACAAGTTTACCATATATTCAAATGGCAGAAATGTTATAATTTTGGATTGACTGCAGCATTCATCCATAAAGTACATACAGCCATGGCAACAAAGGATAACCGGATCGACACATACATCATTAAGTCAGCCGACTTTGCAATTCCGGTCATGACACATCTGCGATCCATCATTCATGATGCCTGCCCGGAGGTCAGGGAGACCATGAAATGGAGTTTTCCGCATTTTGATTACCGGGGTGCCATTCTGTGCAGCATGGCCTCATTCAAACAGCACTGTGCTTTCACGATCTGGCTGGCGTCACAGATGAAGGATCCGCACGGCATCCTCACCACAGGCACCGGCCGGCTGGCCATGGGAAACCTGGGAAGGATAACGTGCCTGGAAGATTTACCCCCTGATGATATCCTGAAAGGATACCTCAGGGAAGCCATGATCCTGATCGAAAAAGGAGTCCGCCTGGCAAAGAAGGAACCGGTAAATACACCGAAAGACCTGCTGATCCCGGAAGATTTTCAAAATGAGCTGGACCACCATCCGAAAGCACTTGAAACTTTCAACCGGTTCTCCCGCTCCAATAAAAAGGAATATGCAGAATGGATCAGGGACGCAAAAACAGAAGCGACACGGAGTAAAAGGATCGCCACAGCTCTGGAATGGCTAACAGAAGGAAAATCCCGCAACTGGAAATATCAAAAATAGGTATTTCTCCTCTCTCCCCTCTCCTCTCTCCTCTCTCCCCTCTCCCCTCAGCTACCCCACCATCACCCTGATCTCCGGGTATCGGTAATGTGTGGAGATGATGGGACGGCTCAGGAACAGGGCCAGTGTCAGTGGGCCGATCCTTCCGATGAACATACTGATGAGGATGATTGTTTTACCGGCATCCGACAGCAGAGGGGTTATGCCCGTTGAAAGCCCGACGGTCGCAAAGGCTGACACTTCTTCAAACACCAGGTGCATAAACCGGACATCGGGTTCGGTGAACGACAAAAGAAAAACGGAGAAGAAGATCAGGAACAAGGCAAACAGCGCGATGGTATAGGCCTTGTCGATCAGTGAAAACGCAATGGTATGATGATATGCCTCTACATTACGCTTACCGCGAATGGTGGCAAAAGCAGATTTGATAATAATGGCCAACGTGGTGGTTTTGATGCCCCCACTCGTACCTCCGGGTGATCCCCCCACATACATGAGGAAGATAAAGAAGATCAGCACGGGCTGGGCAAATGTAGCCACGTCGACCGTATTGAACCCTGCTGTCCGGGCACTGACCGAGTGAAAGATACTGGTCACGGCAAGATCCCTGACATCCATGCCGGAAAGGGTAAGATCCCAGTGCGCATAAATAAAAACCAATGCTCCTGCCAGAATGAGGGACAAGGATGTCATTAAAACCAGACGCGACGCAACCGAGAGATTCTTCCAGGGATGAATAAGCTTCTTCCAGTGAGTCAACAGCTCATAGAATTCCTCCAGTGTGACAAAACCTATTCCTCCCAGGAATATCAACAAGGCGATGCACATATGCAGGCTGTACGACTGTGCCACCCACTGCTCGGTCAGGCCCCCCGGGAAAAGGGAGAAACCTGCATTGTTAAATGCGGAGATACTGTGAAACAAAGAGAAGTATACCTGTTGTGCAGACCCGGTGAATGCCACCTGATCGTTCCAGGTCAGAAAAATCAGGATCGTGCCTGCAATTTCAATGATGAGGCTGAAAAATACGATCCTCCGCAACAGGATACGTGTGTCGGAAAGTCGGTCCGTGCTCAGGAAATCCTTCATGATGGACTGGTACCTGACGCTGTCGGACCGGTAAAACGAGGCAAAGAACGTTGCAAAGGAAACAATGTTGATACCTCCCAGCTGAAACAGGATCATGATGACGATCTGGCCCTTCAGAGTAAAATGGTTCGCTGTATTGACGACCGTGAGGCCGGTGACACAACTGGCGCTTGTCGATGTAAACAGGGCATCAAGGAACCGGATGCCTGAATGGGTCATTTCCGGAAGCAATAATAAAACCGTGCCGGCAGAAATCAAAATGATGAAGGAGAGGGTCATCAGGGTTGACGGCCCCAGCTCAAACAGCCGGAGTTTGTGACTTGCCTTGCCAGTTTCAAGTCCGACAATAATGAAGAAGTAGAGCTGGACAAATAAAAGAGCATAGGGCCGTATGTCAAAACCAAGGCTTTTGCTTACAAAATTGATGATGGGAATGTTAAAGATCTGGTATAACAGCGCAATGAGCAGAATGAACAGCAGGATCAGCGCTTCGGTCAGATTCTCCCTGATATAACGGCCTGGATGAAAATCATAAAAAATATGCGTAAGAAATTTAAAAATGTAAAAGCCAATGCTGATGGTAATGATGGTACTGACAATGGACGTGGCCTCGCTGGTCTTCGGATAGCCGTAATAATAGAGGATACTGGCAAGGGTTACAAGCGATACCAGTAAGGAAGCAATCCTTAAGCTACGCAGGACCAGAGTTTTATGAGTAAACAGGCGTAAATTGATCCGTTCCCTGATCCTGTTAATGAAGGCTTTGTTCATGGGTAAAATGGATAGAAGAGACGCTATCAGTCATTGATCTCAATGAACCGGTCGATATCCTTGTTTTTACCAAATACCACCAGAAAGTCTTTTTCATCAATAACTGTCCTGGAATCAGGCACTCCGGCGATATGTTGTTCGACCACCGGTTCATCATCCACTTTGACGATGGTTTCTTTTTTTATCGTTACCAGGCTCAGACGGTAACGGTCACGCAGGTCAATGTCATCAAGGGTCCGGCCCACACAACGTTTGGGAGCAATCAGCTCGGCGATCCGGTAATCGTCCGGTAACTGCAGGTAGGATACCAGGTTGGGATTTAACAGCCGTTCGGCTACGATAATCCCCACCTCATCTTCCGGAGAAAATATCTCCTTGATACCCAATTGCATAAGGATGCGGTTCTGAGCGGCTCCCCTGGCCCGGGCAATGATCCTTTTGATGCCTAAATCCATGAGCGTGACGATACACAGAAGTTCCTGCTCGAAATTACCACCGATGGCGACAACGACCGTATTGTAATCCTTGATATCCTGAGAAAGCAGTGCCTTCTTATCGGTCGCGTCCAGGGCTACCGCATAGGCCACTTCATCGGCAATCATCTCGACCAGGTCAACCTGAATATCAATGGCCATCACTTCTGCACCACTCTTGGATAACGACCGGGCAATCGCTCCCCCAAACTGACCAATCCCGATGACCGCAAATTTTTGCCTGTTCATGGTTTTAAAATGACAGGCAAAAGTAATACTAAAATATCCGGATTATTCCCTGGCAGATGAAAATTATTTCGTACGGCTTCGGGAACCACAGGGTTTCTGAGCTTGTGCCGGGCGGGGTAGATCTCAATAAAGAAACACTCACCCTGCAATTAACAGGAAAAATGTACTTTTGAAAACGATATATCCGGTGCAACACTTAATTCCAATATTACCATGAAAGCAGTTAACAAAAACCTTTGTGCGGTCATTTTCTTTCTCGGCTTCCTGTTTCTTTTCCGGATTCCCGTGACGGGACAGGAGAAGCAGGAAGATCCGTCACTTCTCTCCATTGATCGTATCTTCAATTCAATGGAATTCATGATGGACCGGGTCATGCCCATCCGCTGGATCGAAGACGGAAATGCCTATACTACATTCGAGAGGTCAGAGACAGTGAAGTTTGGAAGGAACATCGTTCGATATGAAAGCCTGTCCGGTGAAAAGAGCATTATGGTCGGTGCTGACAAATTCATTCCAGAGGGTGAAGAAAATCCCCTGTCATTTGATGACCTGTCCTGGTCCAATGATCGTGAAAAGCTGCTTTTATTCACGAATACCCAAAGAGTTTGGCGCTCCAACACCCGTGGGGATTACTGGCTGTTAGATGTCAAAACCGGATATCTTTATCAGCTCGGCCAGGGGTTGCCCGAATCCTCGCTGATGTTTGCCAAATTTTCACCCGACGGTTCAAAAGTGGCGTATGTTTCCAAAAACAACCTCTATACGGAAGACCTGACCAGCCACCGGATCACTAAGCTGACCTATGACGGTTCGGAAACCCTGATCAACGGCACGTTCGACTGGGTGTATGAAGAGGAGTTTTCCTGTCGTGACGGATTTTCCTGGAGTCCCGACGGAACGCGCATCGCATTCTGGCAGCTGGATGCTTCAGGAATCAAGACTTTTTACCTGATCAACAATACGGACTCCCTGTATCCGTACACCATTCCGGTCCAGTATCCCAAGGTCGGTGAACCACCGTCAAAATGCCGCATCGGCGTCATCCCTGCCGACGGCGGAAAGGTTACCTGGCTGGATATCCAGGGTGATCAGCAGGAACATTATCTCCCCAGGATGATGTGGACCGAAGCGACAGGGCAGATCCTTGTCCAGCAATTGAACAGGAAACAAAACACCAACAAGCTCTGGCTTTGTAACAGCACCAATGGAGAGGCAGAGAATATCTTCACCGATCAGGACGACGCATGGCTGGATGTGGTGGATGACTGGCGCTGGATCAGCGATGGCATGGAATTTCTCTTTATCAGTGAACGGGACGGATGGCGCCACGCTTACCGCATTGATCTGAAAAAAGGCAAGCCAATCCTGATCACCAAAGGTGATTATGACGTCATTTCCATCAAAGGGATCGATCCCGAAGAAGAATACCTCTACTTCATTGCATCACCGGAGAATGCTACCCAGCGGTATCTGTACCGCACCCTGCTCGACGGGAAAAAGAAACCTGAGCTCCTCTCGCCCGAAAATATGCCAGGTACGCATAGTTACAATATGTCGCCCAATACGCATTTTGCCTACCATACGTTTTCCAGTGCAAACACTCCCCCTGTAACCACGATGATATCCCTTCCTGATCACAAGGTTCTCCGGGTCATTGCTGATAATCAGCACTTCAGGGAAACAATGGCAGAAATAAAAAAACAACCCAGGGAATTTTTCAAGGTTAAGACCTCTGATGGCGTCGAAATGGATGGATGGATGATGAAACCGCCTGATTTCAATCCGAAACGCAAGTATCCGGTCCTCTTTAACGTCTATGGCGAACCCTGGGGCCAGACAGCGCTGGATGCCTGGGATTATGATCTGCTGTGGAACATTCTCATTGCGCAGAAGGGCTATATCGTCATGACTATGGATAACAGGGGCACGCCCTGTCCAAAGGGCCGTGAATGGCGAAAATCCATTTACCGGAAAATCGGGGTCATCAATTCCAGGGATCAGGCGTTGGCAACAAAGGAAATTACCAAATGGAAATTTGTCGATCCGGAAAGGATAGCGGTATGGGGCTGGAGCGGCGGCGGATCTATGACGCTTAACCTGATGTTCCGTTACCCCGGTATCTACCAGACGGGTATGGCTGTGGCACCCGTTGCCAATCAGCTGCTGTACGACAACATCTACCAGGAACGATACATGGGTTTGATCCCCGAAAACCTGGACGACTACACCGAAGGTTCACCGGTCACCTATGCGAAGAACCTGGAAGGGAACCTGTTGATCGTTCATGGAACAGGAGATGACAATGTCCATTACCAGAATACGGAACAGCTGATCAACGAACTGGTAAAATACAACAAACTGTTCCAGGTGATGCCCTATCCCAACCGGTCGCACGGAATCTGGGAAGGGGAGAACACGTCACGGCACCTTTACACCCTGCTGCTGGATTATCTCATAAAGCATACGGAGCCGGGGGGGAGGAAATAGACAGTCAGCAGTCAGCAGTCAACTGTCAACTGTCAGCAGTCGTCATTTCTCATTTCTCATTTCTCCTTTCTCCTCTCTCCTCTCTCCTCTCTCCTTTCTCCTCTCTCCTCTCTCCTCTCCTTTCCATCACCTCCGCAAGCTCCCTGGCCTGTTTGAGAAATTCGGTCAGGTTCATCTCCTTGAAATAGATCAGGCCATGTGCTGCGCGTATCCTGGGATGCTCATTCTCATAAAAGAAATTCTTGCCAAGTAACAGCTGAATTTCCTTGAGCTGTTCCACCCATATCTTCTGTGCCAGCTCAGAAAAAGGACCGTTGTATTCATAGCTTGGAAACGAGGCATTGACCTGGCTCACATAACAATTCCGGAATGCCTCCCGGGTTGTGGCAAGCGAGTTCAAAGAAACGGGAATAATGATGCTGGCTTCGGCAGGATGGAACCGGTACCAGACGTTCCGGTACCCCCAGATGCGCAAACGGCTGAGGTCTGCCCCCTTGCTCCATTCCCTGAGAGCTTCCGCCAGGGTCTGAAGTACCTTGTAATGGGTGTCGGGGCCGCTGCCCTCGGGATCCAATGCCACACTGATCACCGTTGGCTGAACGGAGAGGATCAGATCCAGCAGCGGCCGGACGTCCCTTTCCTGATCCGGTTGTTGGGTGAAAATATCCCCGGTGTAGAATCCAAGACGAAGATGATGGATATGTTTTACCTGAACACCAAAATGAGCCCATACCAGCTCCTCTTCAAACTCCCGGATCATTCCTTTCAATGTCTGAATGTCCGGGGGATTCTTTTCCCCGTCGTAACTGGTTTGAAGGCGTGACAGGATGGACCGGATCTGCTGCGATAATTCTTCAGCCTGGTTAACCTGCCAGATCTGAACAATGGCACGGATGATCCTGTGGGCCAAGCCGCGCCGCCGCTCAAAAGGATCCATTGAGGCCACGTTGTCCAGAAAATGATAAACATCCTTATCCCATTTGTAAAGATACCCCCGCTTAAAAAAGTCCGGATACTGAATCATCTGAACCAGGCCCTTTTCCAGGAACATAAGCGTTTCGGCAAGCGCATCACGGATGAAGGCATTGGTGATGGCTGTAAAACCTGATGTCAGAATGGCAAAATGAGATTTATTCGTGGCCGACCGCAGCTGGTGGGCAATGTGAGGAAGTAAGCCCAGCATGATGTCATCGTGATGGGGACCGGTATGCAGGAAGGTCTGATGAAACTCCTGCTCTACACCTTTCAACAACTTCCTGGTGATGTTTTCACCCACAGAATGGACAGATTGAAGATCCAGGTCCGGGATCCTGCTACAGGCCGGATCATTTTGCAGATCCTCCAACAGAATATGGTGGCCGTATTTGTCAATTTTTTTGCAGAGATCGATCACCGCCCGGTCTGTCTTTTCCTGGTTCCAGGTTCCCATTGCATAATATCGTGCAACGGAATCCGACAACCGTGAAGCAGCACCCTGGGTCAGGTAAAACCGGCTCCCGGGAAGCTTTTGCAGCACTGTGGCAGGATAGACATTCGTGGGGCCGCTCTCGAGCGATGCTTGTATGACCCCTGCCTTGGATTCTCCGGCTGCAAAAATGATCGCGGTAGCGTTCTGATTGTAGGTGATCGTTTCCAGACCGATGGTGATCACCATCCGGTGTCCCGAGATTTCAATCCCTCCCAGATCACCCGCAGCCACCGCCTGTGTTTCGAAGTTGGTGGCCGTGAGCCGTGTGGTGGAATGATGATCGGATCCCCTTATATTGAAGGCAATATGCCCGTCGGGACCGATCCCCCCCAGGAAAAAGCCGATCCCGCCCAGTTCACGAATCTTCTTCTCGTACCGGGTGCACCAGTCATCGATCAGGAAAATGGACTCCCGCTGGATCAGATCAGCCCGGGTGGAGCATTCCCTGTAACGCAGAGTGTTATCAATGACATTGTCCGGAAATACCCGGCTGTAATGCATTCCATTGGCCAGGGGGATCTCGTCGGCATTGATCAGCAAAGCCTTTGTGCGGTCAAGATTGAATTTTTCAATGTAAAATTCATTGACATAATGATAGAAACTGTTGTGCTGGTCCGGAGCAATGGGGTAAAACTCGTCGATCTGAACAAAATGCAGCCCTCTGAGATCAGGTCTGCGGGAAACAGTAAGACCATATCGCTCCCGTATCTTTTTGACTTTTGGATCATTCCAGTGCTTAAGAAAATGATCTGTCCAGTAAATGAAATATTCCGGCGTTTTACCGGTGGGAAGACTGATCACTCCCTCCGGATTCAGGGAGGCCCATTCCAAAAAGCGCAATGCAGCCAGCATGCCCAGGGTGGGAAAGCTTTCCACGACAATGTAGGGTACGGCTGTTGTCGGCTCGTTTAGTCCTGAAAGATGAAAAAAAGCAGCTTCAACCATCGAAAATCCACGGGGTACCATCACGTAACCTTTATAATTCCACAAATGTAAGGAGTTTTATTTCATCCAGCCTGAGCTCTCAGCTCAGTCACCCACAGGAGCCAGCACTGCTGCCATGCCTCCGCCCGCTGCCATGCGTATGGCCAGCTTTTCACCGGAGATGATCCTGCCGGAGGTCTTTGCATAATCGCCCGCAAACCGGTCGCTGTTCATCCCATCCACGTAAAGATCATAGGCATAGTTGCCCATGGGCAGGAACGACAGATCGACGGTGAGTTCACGCGGTGACCAGTCATTCATCCCTCCCAGGAACCATTTTGTCCCGCTTCTCCGTGCAACGACCACATAATCACCCACTTTTGCATCCAGTACGATCGTTTCATCCCATACGGAAGGCACCTCCGAGAGGAATTCCATGCATTGTTTCTCTTTCAGATAGTTTGACGGGCTGTCGGCAAGCATCTGCAGCGGGCTTTCGTACACGACATACATGGCCAGCTGGTGGCAGCGGGTTCCCTGGCTCATCGGGCGGTCGAAGACGGCATGGAACTGTGCCTGCTGCGCATGGAGCATGGCCCCGGGAGTGAAATCCATCGGCCCGGCCGCCATCCGGATAAAAGGCAGGGTGACATCATGCTCGGGTGTGATCACATCGCTCCATTTGTTCCATTCCAGTCCCCTGACGCCTTCGCTGGTCAGCACGTTCGGCCAGGTCCGGTTCAGCCCTGACGGCTTGCAGGCACCGTGGAAGTCGACCAGCAGGTGCCGGCTGGCAGCCTCGCGGGCGATCTTCCAGTAATATTCCACCATCGGCTGATCATCCCGCTGCATGAAATCCACCTTGATCCCTTTCACTCCCCAGAGAGCAAACTGATCAAGGGCTTCCTGCAGCTGGTCGTCCAGCGTTTTCCAGATCACCCACAGGATGATCCCGACATTTTTCACCTTACCGTAGTCAACGATCTCCTGGATAGTGATTTCAGGGCTGATATCCAGCAGGTTTCCCAGTCTGTACCAGCCCTCGTCCAGAATCACATATTCAATCCCGTAAGCAGAGGCAAAATCGATATAGTATTTGTACGTTTGCGTGTTGATCCCGCTTTTGAAATCAACACCATAGATATTGTTTGCGTTCCACCAGTCCCAGGCCACCTTGCCTGACCGGATCCACGACGGGTCCTTGATCCGGCAGGGAGATGACAGAAGCCAGGGAAGCTGGCTGGTGATCAGGTCACCGTCGTTTCCGGCGACAACCATGATCCGCCATGGAAATTCACGGAAACCGGAAGTCCGGGCAATGTAGTCATACCGGTCGGTCACTTTTACATCCCGGTCCCGTGTCTGTTCTTCTTTTTTAGGATAGGCCGGGAAGAGAGACCGGATGGTATGATCGCCCTGCCCGGTGAGCCACATACCGGGATAGTCCTCCAGCGATGACTCCGTCAGCAAGATCTTCGTGCCGCCGGGTGACTCGGCCAGGGCCGGCAAACTGCAGAAACGGCCCGGAACAATGCTGTCCAGCGGTAGATAAAGGTAGGCCCGTTCGTTGTGTGAAAAAAAGCTTTCCTCCTCCGGGAAATAAATATGGGAATTATCCGGAAATTTCATCGTGCACTCTTCATTCTCCACGATAATATCTCCCCGTAAACGGGTGGAGAACCGATAGGCAAAACCTTGGTCATAAACCCTGAAAACCAGTGAATATTCGCCCTTGAACAGGATTTCCAGTTCATTATGCCGGTCGGGTATGCGTTCGCTCTTTTGTTTTACCACCGGAACAAAGATCGTATCCACGCTTCTGGTCACCTGGGTATCAACGGCAGCACCCACCCCGATAATCCCCTTCTCCCTGATTTTCATCGAAATGCCTGATACCTCCATTAAATAATCGTTTTTGTAAAAGACCTTGACGGAAACGCTGTCTTTTGTTTCAATCAGTATGTGGATGTCTTTTCCGGGTGATTCAATCCGGAAGGATTGGCCATTCATCGCGGATGGATTGGAGAGAATGAAAAAGATAACGAAGAGGGAATAAATGGATGCTTTCATAGTGAACAGGTTTTATGCATAATTGTTCGATTGTTCTGTTACAAGATGGCTTCTGTCCACTGCTCCCTACCGACGGATCAATTCTCAGGAAACAATATAAATATATCGCAATTTCGAATCTGCCCTGTTGGACACATTATGTGATGTACGGGATGGAATATAGACCCCTGCTCCTGATTGAACCTCCGCAAATACCTGTTTGTCAATTTCAACTGTGGCTTTGCCTTCCAACACAATGATCAGTTCTTCCTTGTCATTGGTATTATGCGTACCAACTTCTTCACCACTATGTAAAATAACCATCCCTGACCTCATTTTCATTGCATTTTTATCTGTCAGAACAGGCATCCTTTGATGGTTCGAATTTCCTGAAAGGTCAAAAACAAATGGATTCATAAGCGTTTGATTAAGAATAACAATAAGGGGAGTACAAAAGTAGGTATTAAATAGTTATTGGTTTCGTCTGGAGAGGTTTAAGATAAATTGCGCCTGATCCTTGCTCATGATCCGGTAATGAGGATCTTAACACTGAAGAAAGGTTTGGCTGTGATGCGCCAATCCTTGCATTTGTGTAAAAAATTGCTTTCAAACCGTCCGTTAAAGTCATAACTTTACAGGATCTTATGCCCGTAATACAGCAATCAGATGGATGCCGGGTATAAATGGTACTTTCGTGGACCCTTGCATATGCAGTAAACCATAGGATATAAACATTAACCATTCTGCTTTATGAAAAGACCGGTTCCAGTAGTATTGATTTTTATTTTTGCTGCGCTGTCAGCATCTGCCCAGCAAAACTACAGCGGTATTGATGCCGGGATGCAAAACCTGTATAGATTGTCGGATGCAAAAACACGTTCCATCAGCGCTGAGAACTATGACGGCGCAAAAGGCGGCGGCGGTCGGGCCACCACAGGAACAGGAGCCAACGCGTCAAGAGAACTTGGACAGGGATGGAAAGTGAGCCCCAGTGTGGTCATAAAATCAAAAACCACGTTCACCGTTGCGGAAATTGACGGTGAGGGCTCCATCCAACATATCTGGATGACACCAACCGGCAACTGGCGCTTTTCGATCCTGCGCATTTACTGGGACGGGGAAACGGAGCCTTCGGTGGAAGTCCCGGTAGGTGATTTTTTCGGGATGGGATGGGGAAAGTACGCTTCCCTGCAATCGCTTGCGGTATGCGTCAATCCCGGAAGCGCATTCAATTGCTACTGGCCAATGCCATTCCGGAGGAAATGCGTGATTACCCTTGAAAATATGGACGTCAAGGATATGACCCTGTACTACCAGGTTGATTATATCCTGACCGAGGTGCCGGAAGATGCCGCCTATTTCCACGCACAGTTCAACCGGGTCAATCCTTTGCCCTACAAAGAAGACTACGTGCTGGCAGGCAACATAAGAGGCAGGGGGCAGTATGTGGGGACCTACATGGCATGGGGGGTGCACAATAATGGCTGGTGGGGCGAGGGCGAAATTAAATTTTTTATGGATGGTGATGCAGAATTCCCAACCATCTGTGGTACCGGAACAGAGGATTATTTCTGCGGCTCTTACGATTTTGACACACGCAGGCTGAACCAGGCAGGCGTGGAGGTCGTCGATTACACGGAATTTTCAGGTCCCTACACAGGCTTGCACCAGGTGATCCGGGGCGACGGGCATTACAACGTATCTCAGCGTTTTGGCATGTACCGCTGGCATATTACCGATCCGATACGTTTTGAGCAGGATCTGAAAGTCACCATCCAGGCACTTGGGTGGCGCAGTGAAGGAAGGTACCTGCCACTCCAGGACGATATCGCCTCTACCGTGTTCTGGTACCAGACGGAGCCACATCATCCGTTTCCAACGCTTCCTTCGAAAGACCAGCTGGAAGTCAACTAAGCGCGATTCCGGAGGTTAAGGCTGTAAATTACCGTTGCCAGCGATTGATACCGGGTATCCTTACTTTTTCTTTTCTTTCTTCTTTTCCTTTTCCGGCTCCAAAGGTTTTTCAACGTAGAACCCTTCCCTGGAGAGCAGGTGGTCAAGATTGGCGACGCCGTACACAACCACGGCTGTTACGATGGCCGTTTGCTCCTGGTATTCCCGGATGCTCTTGTCGTAGGTGTCGCGCTCGGTGTGCCAGATCTCCTGGTAGCTGAAGTCATAACCTTTCGGGTCGCCCGTGTTGAAGGTAATGGTGGGCACCCCCGCCACGGCAAACGGACCGCTGTCGGTCCCCCATGCTTTGACTGGCTTTTCGGAGGGTTGCCGCTCTTCGATTTTGAACGGGAAATCGGGATTTATGCTGTCTAAAGGCGCACAGATGCGGACAAAATCTTCCATCATGGCCGGTGAAACGGTTATCCCGGTGGGTACCGTTGGGCCCCCGTCACGGTTGAACATGTTGGAAATCCTTTCAAGCTTGTCTCCATTCCGGTCAACCCAGCTCTGCGACCCCAGCAGTCCGAATTCCTCCCCTGCCCAAAGTGTGACCAGGATGGTTCGTTTGGGTCTCCCTCCTGCCTCCATGATCAGACGGGCAGCCTCCATAGCAGGGGTGGCCCCGGAACCATCGTCCACGCCACCGGTGCCCACGTCATAGGAATCCAGATGCCCGCCCATAATGACATACTCATCCGGGAATTCAGTGCCCGGAATGACGCCGATCACGTTATGGTATTGGATGGGTCCCGGTCTGAAATGGTTCCTTATATCGAATTCAAGCAGAAAATAGCGCCTTTCCTCCGCCATTTGCCGTATGATTCTGTATTGATGCTCATCCAGTTTGATATCGGGCACTGCCGGGAGGTTGTCGAAGGTCATGCCGGCGATGTTCTTCCTGTCGTACATGACACGAATGGGTGTTTTGGACGACTGAATGATGCCCAGGATTCCCGCCTGGCACATTTCTTTGTAAAAAAGCGCGGGTTCCTCGTTCAGGGGAAGTAATTCCTTTTCCGGCAGGCCTTTGTCCCTGTTTTCCCAATTCTCCCGCCTGATCTTATTGTTTTCCTTTTCAATGGATGCATTGACAATCTTGATGGAGTCCCGGATGCTGTCAGCGCGCGCGGAAAAATCAATGGGCCAACCTTCGTTGATGCCATTGATCAACACCCAGGCTCCTTTCAGCTTCCCCTTCATCCGGTCATACTCAGCCTGGGTACGCGGTTCGATGAGCACATGGCCCCGCTGTACCCCTTTGGTACCGGCAGTGTAAGAAGGCGTGGCAAAGTGGAGCTGCATCCCCTCGTCGGAAAGCATTCGCCCCGACCAGGGACCGCGGTTGAAGCCTACCGGTAGTTCGCCCACTTCGTCCATGATCACCTCCAGGCCCCATTCCCGGAAACTGGCAGCAGACCATTCGGCTGCGTTTTCATAAGCATCCGATCCGATGGGGCGCCCACCGAACCGGTTGCAGAGTATGTCAAGGTGATCCATAACCCGGTTGTCCGTCTTCCCGGTCTTAATAATCTTTTCAACAACAGGATCGGTCTGGGCAAGGACGAACATGACCTGCAGAAAACCCGTGATCAGAAGTAAGGATCGTTTATTTTTCACAACAGCGATTTTATACATAAACATTCGTGGATAATTGTCCGCAAAATTAGGAGAATGTATTTAATTTTCCTCTATAAATCTACCAGCTTCAGCATAACAGATTCCTGGTGAACAATTTCCAGGGGAAAAAACATCATTCAATTCTATGCAGTCCTTAATTGGTCTTGGGATTATCCGTGCCCGAGGCATGGATCATGGAGTGCAGAAAAGGTACACTTCCCCGCTTGCACGGGGATGACGCTGACCTTTAATGTGTATTTTTGCATTATGAAAAAATTGATCAACAGTTTTATAGCAGGGTGTTTTCTGATTTCGGGCATATCCAGTACCCATGCCCAGGGATTTTTGCACGCTGAAGGCAAACTGATCTTTGATGGCTATGGAAATGAAGTGCTGCTGCGGGGGATCGGTACAGGGAACTGGCTTCTCAATGAAGGGTATATGATGAAATCAGCCGATTTTGCCGGTACCCATACCCAGTACCGGACCAAACTGGAAGAAACGATCGGCGAAGCAAACACGGAAATTTTTTACCAGCACTGGCTGGATAACCATTTTACCCGCGCGGATGCCGATTCCATGCAAGCCTGGGGGTTCAATTCGGTGCGGGTGGCCATGCATTACAAGTGGTTTACACTGCCCATTGAAGCAGAACCTGTTCCCGGGCAGGACACCTGGCTTGAACCGGGCTTTGTCCGCATCGACAGCCTGCTTGACTGGTGCGGTGACAACGAGATGTATCTGATCCTGGATTTTCACGACGCGCCGGGAGGACAGGGTGGATATTGAAAAATGCAACGACAACCATCCATCCGGCAACGGTTATGATGTGGGTTGGACCAGCGACAACGAATGGATGCAATTCACCATTCACAGCGACAGCACTGCTGCCTACCCTGTGCAGTTCAGGTCCGCCTCGTTATCCGATCCTGCCATCGTTTACCTAATGGTCAACGGTACCGATGTTTCACCATTCCATCAGTTACCTGCTACGGGGGGATGGCAGACCTGGCAGACTTCTATGATCGATGACGTCATCATCCCTGCCGGAGAAAATAAAATACGACTGCATTTTTACCAAGGGGGATCCAATGTCAGCTTTTTTCAATTTACCAACCCGGTCCCGGTGAGTGCGGTACCCTTTGGTTTTATCTCAGCTTCGACCAATAGCGAAGGAACCTCTGTCGTATTGACACTCAATAAATCAATTACAGGTTCAACTGCAACGGCTGCTGATTTTGAAGTCCGGGCAGATGGTAACCCGAATGAAATTGATACTGTGCAGATGAATCCCGGAAACGGAATGCAGTTGCTGATCAGGCTCAACCATAAGATCCGGTACGGGCAATCGGTTACACTGTCTTACTCAGGCAATTCAGTCGTCAGTGATCAGCAATCTCTGGAAAATTTTGCTGACAAACCGGTCAAAAACAACCTGCCCCGGCGTTTTGTGCTTCCGGTCCTGATCCAGGCAGAAGATTTTGATTTCAATTATGGATTCCAGCTGGAAACGTGCACCGATGCAGGCGGGGGCGAAAATGTGGATTTTGCCAACAACGGTGATTACCTGGATTATTACATTTCTGTACCGGTGGCCGGTGAATATATCGTCAAGTTCCGCGTTGCATCGCTTTACTCCAATGGCAGCATCTCCATCAGGCCGGGATCCGGAAATTCATTTAACCAGCTGAGGACTGTTCAATTCAGCGGGACCGGCGGATGGCAGTCCTGGACTACGCAATCCTCGCATTGCCAGGTCCTGCTCATTCACTGAACGGATTGACGATCAAATTTTAAAACCAGGGATCTATTTTCTGAATCTATGTACAGACCAGGGTTCGTTGACAAGAAAACTCATTGTAAAATAATCACGCGTTGAAATGCCATGCTCAATAAAAGAAAAAAAATTTTTGCACTGATCGTATGCGCCATCGCCTATCTGGCAACCTTGGTCATCTGCTATCTGCTTACCCCGCTGGTGGATCACTTGCACCCTTTGATGGCTGCCGCCATTCTTGATGGAGTGGCCACTGTTTTCATCTTTGGATTCAGTGTTGCCTTCAATAATTCCAGTTTTTACGATCCCTACTGGAGTGTGGCACCAGTTCCCGTAATTCTGTACTGGATGGGGCGAGCAGATCCCGGGCAGGTGAATTCGCTCCGTCAGTACCTTATTTTAAGCCTTGTCATCATCTGGGCTGTCAGGCTTACCTGGAACTGGATCCGGCGGTGGAATGGATTTGCTGATGAAGATTGGAGATATGCCGGTCTCCGGAAAAAATATGGAAACTTATACTGGATCGTCAGTTTTTTTGGATTTCATCTCTTCCCGACCATCATCGTTTTCCTTGGACTGGTATCGGTTTACCCGGCCATCACCATGAATCCGGCACCCATAACGGTGATCGATTTGATCGCAGGGATCATGACGATACTTGCCATCGTACTGGAGACCGCTGCGGATGAGCAATTGCGGAGATTCATCCAATCAGGCCCCACACCGGGGTCCTTCCTGCAAAAGGGATTATGGAAACATTCCCGGCATCCGAACTACCTGGGTGAGGTCTCTTTCTGGGCGGGACTTTTTATGTTCTCCCTGGGGTCACACCCCTTTCAGTGGTGGTACCTTGCCGGGCCGGTTGCAATGATCCTGTTGTTCCGGTTCATCAGCGTACCCATGATCGATGCAAGAATGTCGGACAGAAAAACCGGCTATGATCATTATATAGCTAAAACCCCGGCAATATTCCCCTGGCCGCCTAAAAAATGAACGGTCCTGACCGGGATCATAATCCCTTTATCCCCTCCAGTGAAGGTTCAACCTGTACCCTCAGGGCATTGTTGACCAGGGAGAAAAGAACATACTGCGAAACCAGGGAAATCAGATCAACCAGTTCGGAATCCCTGAGTTGATTGCGGTATTTTACAAAGACTTCATCTCTGATGTCGCGTTCAGTCATCAGTTCGTCGGTAAGGTTCAGCAGGGCCTCCTCGCGGGCACTGAATCCTGAAGGAAGTGGAAACGCCTTCACTGCTTCCAGCAGGCCTTCCGTCACCCCGAATTCAAGCGCCACCGGGATGTGATGCTTCCATACATAATTGCACCTGTAATGCACGGCCATCCGGAGGATCACCAGTTCCTGCTCCCTGACCGTCAAGCCCATTCTCAATTTGGAAGTGACCCAGTAATCCAGAAATTGTTCGAGAATATCCGGATTGTACATCAGCGTGCCCAGCACATTGACAGGGGCATACCCGCCTTTGAGCGCATCTCCCGGCAGCCGTTTAAGGATTTCCTGGCATGGGGACGACATGGTTGCAGTATCCAATGGAACCAGTCTCGGTGTTTCAATATTGCTTTTCATTGGCATTCTTATTAGTTGATGAAACGGATTTGAAGGTTAAAAATAATTAAAAATAACACCGTTATCCACGATAATAGGTTACCTTTACGCCTTGAGCCCGCCCGATGGCAAATCTCTTTTATGCCAAACCTGAAGGCGGGGAATGATTATTATACACCTGACAATCGTATTTATGGGTAAAGGACGTGAAACATTTGGCAAAAAGGATGTTCGATCCAAAAAAGAAAAGAAAAGAAAAGAAAAAGAACTTAAGCGTATCGAGCGCAGAGAAACAAAGGGAAGTGGCAATCCCGGGGACATGATCGCTTATGTGGATGAATTCGGCAATATCACTTCAACCCCTCCGGATCTGACCAAACGGTCGACCGTCAAGGCCGAGGACATACAAATCGGCGTGCCAAGAAGTCTGACATCCGACCTGAATGATGCCATCCATGAAGGAATCGTGAAGTTCTTTGATGACAACAAAGGTTATGGGTTCATTCAGGACTCGGAGAACAAAGTGGATATTTTCGTCCATATCAGTGGTGTCATCGATCCTGTGAAGGAAGGCAATAAAGTGACCTTTGAAGTGGTGAAGGGAATCAACGGACGGAATGCCGTCAATGTGAAGATTGTCAGGGAATAATCATTCAACCTTCAGAATCATCTTGCACCTTCTTTCAATCGCTGGAGAAGGCCCCAAAATTTAAATTTCAAGGACATTATGGCTAATAAAAGCTCTGATTTCGACCAGAAGATAAAACTGGACGTTGATCATTTTTTGATTAATTTTTCAGATGGCTATATCGAATGCCAGCTTTGCGGATCCAGATCCTCCATCCCTGGAAGGAATTTCGGCATCGGTAACAGGGAGGAGATCTGCGATTTTAAGGAAAAGCACAAAACCTGCTGAAACATTATTCCCAGGGTAAAAAACAACCTCTGGATTTCGAAATCATGGCGATATGGGTTATGTACAGGATCTTGATCCTTTGAACCTTTTTCAAAGGTTGTCAAATGAAATGGAATTTGACATACTTCTATGGTCAATTTACAATTAAACGATCTTTATTACTGCTTGATAAAGCGCATTGCGTACAAATCATGTGTCGGCTGGGCGGTGTTCGGTTTCGTAAACTGAAAACCGCTGGTCTTCCACGTGAAGGACTATGCTCTGTTCTTGGGCAGCCTGAGATTATTGATCATTTTGGCTGTGGCAATGCCTTTCTCAGGAAAGATTGACTGGAGAGGAATGGATTAAAAACGCTGAGAACCCGGATTACCGGTCCCAATAATGCCCGAAGACGATGTAATAGGCGAACTGATCCGGCCCGCGGGCAACGTCGACCCCCATCCTGAGCTTGAACAGGCGGGCTATCAGGTAACGGAATCCTGCCCCGCCCGCCCAGTGCCAGGTCTCATCCTCAAGGTACGTGCTTGTACTGTACGTCCTGCCGGTCCCGACGAAGCCGACCACACTCCACCTGGGCGTAAAGTCGAAACGTTGCTCCGTTTCAAATGAAAGGATCTTCTGTCCCTGGTACTTTGCCGCCGGAAGGCCGCGCATGGTCAGGTACGGGAGCATATAAAAAGGGGCATCGTCCGACATCATGTTCCATTGGGCCATAAGGCCGCACACCCAGGGTTTGAAAGGCTGGAAGAAAATGTTGGTGTAGATCTCCAGCTGCTGGTAATCGTCATCACTGCCAAGCCAGTTCCGGGCAAGGGTGCCGGTGGCCCTGAAACGTATCCCTTTGTCGGGCGTGAATATCGAATTCCGGTTGTCCCATTCGGCAAAAAGACCCGCATAGCCTACGTTGGAACGGTCATCTATTTTTTCCAGCAAGGTATCCAGCTGGAAATACTCGATGATCCTTCGCAGGGTATCGCTTATCTGCAAATCATATTTGACTTTTGTGGTGGCGAAGGTATAATTCAAGCCCAGGAAGATCTTATCCTTCCATATGTTCTCGCTGGCTTCCACAATGCCGAAAGCAGACCCCAGGTTAAACAGGAAGGATTTTGTCCTTTCCCCGGTTAGTTTTGTATTGATGGTCCTGTAAAATTCAACGTTGAGCGGGGCATAGCCGCCAACGATCCTGTACCTCATGCGTGCTTTCGGGAAGGTCCCCTGCCGCAGAGCAGCCACCCCCCAGCTGTTATTGAGCGTCCACATGCCAGCTACACCGGTAATGTCGGGAAAGGTGTAGTTGGCTTTGGCCTTGGCGCTCTCCTTCGGGCTGATGAATACCAGCGCCATGGCGAGCCCGAAGTCTCCCAGGGCAGGCTCGCTGATAATCGACGGCCAGGGGATGAACCCGTGCATATCGATCAGGTACTTGCTGAAATCCAGCTTGTGGTCCAGGGTATCGATCATCACCGATTTTTTCTCCCGGGATTCAGGGGATGGCTGTGGCTGCTGGGCGTGTGCGTAAGCACCGGTGGCTGCCGACAGCAGCAAGATAAAAAGTAACCTTATGGTCATGGTGGGATTGGTTTTAAGAACAATGCCAGTTCGTTTCAAATATAGAACATAGTCAGGGAATTACAAGGGGAAATTACGAAATATCCCCACGATCTCACCGTAATAAACCATGTGATAATCCTTCTGCGGGTAATATCGTTTGATGATTTCCGGATCCAGGGTTACAGGATCGAGAAAATGTTTGTGTACCGTCCTGCATTCAAAATGAATGGCTGATTCGGAAATGAAAAAGGAATCAACAAGGTGGCACTTCTCAACGTGCAGGTTGCAAAGTTCGAGTTTATTGGTATCACATCCAGACCGTGTACCACATAAATTCAGCTCTTTTCGGTATGGATCAGGCAATACGCACACTGAAAAGTCCCTGCTGGATTCCATCTTTTGGAAAGTATAACGCACGGGCCTCACCAGAACGTTCATGATCTCCTTGTTCCAGATGTGTCCGATGGTACTCCATCCGATGGTCATCGGATTGGGTGGATTACCGGCAACCAACAAGATCCCGTCACCATCAAGTCGGTCCAGTGTTTCGATCAATACTTCGGATAAATCAACCTTTTTCCTCATCATTGTCTGTTTTTGGGAATCTCAAAAATACAACAATTCACTCACCAAGAGCATCTATTGCTGGATATGTTCATCAGCGAGAATAACCCCAAATTCTTCGAACAGAATGACTTTAAGGATAACTTTGTGGCTGACAAGAAATTGGACACGCCGGCTTCTTTGCTTGCCAGAAACCAGCCCATAGTGATTCCATCATTTCATTGATTTTGTCAAAAAAGATACGATTGGCAAACAAAATCGGGGCAATGCGGCAAACGGCATAACATATCCAGTTTAGGGAAAGTTACGAATAATCCATAAATGACTTGAAAATGATGCATAAATTCTGGTTTGCAGCCATCATCGCTCCCGTGCCGGACGAACAGGCCTGGTTTGGCACATTCCGCATCGGCATCTGGCCCGATTATTTTCCGGAGGTACAGTTTTCAAAAGACCCGGAAACGCTCAACCAGTATTTCCGCCAGATGACACCCAACACGGGTGATTTTGACATCCAGGTCATTTCAGATGCAGTTTCGGAACTTTTCAACAGGATCGGCCAGGGAATCCTTGTCACCCATTCCCAAAGCGGCGGGCCGGGGTGGATAACGGCCATCAAAAACCCGAATGTGTGTGCCATCATCTCTTATGAGCCGGGCAGCAACTTCGTATTTCCGCAGGGAGAAGTGCCCACGCCCCTGGAAAGCGCAGCAGGTGCACTTGAAGCCATTGGCGTACCGTTGGAAGACTTCAGGAAGCTGACCAAGATCCCGATCATTCTCTATTATGGAGATAACATTCCTGCAACCCCAACCGGCAATCCCGGGCAGGACAGCTGGAGGGTAAGGCTTGAAATGGCCAGACGATGGTGCGAGGCTGTAAACCGGCATGGCGGGGATGTAACCCTCGTACATCTGCCCGAAGCTGGCATCCAAGGAAATACCCACTTCCCGTTTTCGGATCTGAACAATCTGGAAATAGCGGACCTGATGTCCCGGTTCCTAAAAGAGAAAGGATTGGACTAAGGGCTTTTAAACATCCATTGCGAACCTTCAACATTCAACACATAACCCTCAATCAACAAGATGATTTTCAATAGTCATCGAAAGTTGCACTGTTTAATCTTACAAATCCATACTGTAAATGCCGGATTGGACGTTAATGATTCTTTAAATACCAGTAAAAATGGCTGAGAAATCAAATATCAGGCTTACCATAAAAGGATTTATCGTTACAGTTTTGATGATTTTACTTCTTATTCCCACTTTCATCATGCATACATTGGTAGATGAAAGAAAGGCCCGGCAACAGGATGCCTTCTGCGAAATAAGCGACAAATGGGCAAGGGCTCAGACGCTCGCTGGCCCGGTACTATCATTCCCCTACGAGGACTATTATACAGAACCCAATGGTTCTGTTCGTAAAATCAAAAAATACATCCATATTCTTCCCGGTGAACTCACGATCCAGGGAGAATTGCTGCCTGAAAAACGGTACCGGGGAATATATGAAACTGTTGTCTATAAGTCGGATCTGGAAATTACGGGTTCTTTTTCTGACCTGTGGTCATTATTTTCATCCATCCAGCCAGAGAATGTGTTATTTGATGAGGCCTGCCTGTCGATGGGGATAACCGATCTAAGAGGAATTGAGAATAATGTGACCGTTGACTTCAATGATACGACCTACCCGTTCAATTCAGGTGTGGAATCAACTGACCTCTTTAACAGCGGGATAAATGCACGGATCCCTTTTAATGACAAGGATTCCCTGAATGATCGTTACAATTTCTCAATAAACCTGAAACTTAGAGGATCAGAATATATTTATTTCACACCTGTCGGAAAAGAAACGACTCTCCGTTTAACATCCAGCTGGAAAGCCCCCAGTTTTGACGGCGCATTTTTACCGGATAGCAGGGAGATCAAATCAACCGGGTTTACTGCAAATTGGAAAGTATTTCATTTGAACCGGAACTATCCCCAATCCTGGTTAAATTCAGCATATTCCATGGAGGGCTCATCGTTCGGGGTCACGTTGTACCTGCCTGTGGATAATTACACGAAAACAGACCGCTCCTTAAAATATGCCATACTCTTCATCGCCCTTACATTTATAATTTTCTTTTTTCTTGAGCTGATCAATCATAATTCCATCAACCCATTGCAATATATTCTGATTGGTTTTGCATTATCCATATTTTACATTCTGTTATTATCCATATCAGAGCAACTCTATTTCAACATAGCCTATTTGATCGCAAGCATCATGACCATTGGGATCATTACGTGGTATTCAGGAAGTATTCTCAAAGAAAAAAAATTAGCGTATCTGGTCGGAGGAAGCCTTGTGATCATTTATGGATTTATTTTCGTCATCATTCAGGTTCAAGACTATGCCCTGCTGATTGGCAGTCTGGGAATATTTATCATTTTAACCGTCATAATGTATTTCTCGCGTAAGATTGACTGGAAAGGAGTTGAAGAAAACTAATGGCCGGTACAAGGAATAGTACAAAGGTACTTTCTGGTTTCGGTTTCCCTCCTGATCAGGCGATTTAGAAGGATGAGGGGAAGGATGCAGATCCCTGCTTTCGCGGGGATGACGTAAAGCAGTCATGAATAATGTTTCCGTCAGGGCATTCGGTGGAAACCGGCATTGGCTGGTCAATAGGTCTTTGTCATGGAAGAATCCACACAGATGATGAAATCGGCCAGTCCAAAGGAATCTTTATCCAGTTCCTCCAGATCATTCTGCTCAAAAGTACTGATTGTCAATATTTTAACTTTAGGATCCCCATTCTTAAGATACCAGCAGATACCTTCATAACGGTCGGAATGATAGGCCCCGTTGAAATGAAGGAAGATTTTCCCTTTGCTCCATTTGTGCAGGATGAAATGGGCCATGGTTGCGTCCTTGATGGCCTGAGCCCGTGGCAGGTTCCCGCTGGCGTGGGCGTCGCCCATACCTCCCATGCTGAGCATTTGCCTGTAGCAATTCAATTCAGGATCATACAATACGGGCAGCGGGGCGATGTGTGTTTTTGCCTCCTCACTCAATTTGTCCAAACCTTCAAATCCATCTTTGGCAACAACGGCGGCGTACCTGCGGGGGATATTGGTCGCCACAAAATCCAGGTCGTTGTCGCGGGCAAACCGGACCAGTGGCCGGTAATCCGTAGCATAATTATCCCAAAGCTTTGCCTCCTTTTCAAAGTTGCTTTCCCTGATCTTCTGTGAAATATATTCATTCAGGATCAGGCTGTTATCGTGCTCAAACATTTCAGCTCCCAGGACCAGGCCGGTCCCTGCACTGCCAAACAGGTCCATGGTAAGTTCCAGCTGAAGCCAGTGTGCAATGGGATTATTGTGAAGTTCACCGAAAAGGATGATGTCAGCATCCTGCGCAGCTTTTAACAGGTCCTTATAATCTTTTTGCTTTCCGTCACCATCAAAGAGAACGTAGGCCGGCTTATCCGTTTTCAGTGCCGTAAACAGAATGAAGAGCAGTAGGGTCAAAATGCGTGTTTTCATCTTGGCATATTTTTGATTTGGGTTGGTGAACCTGTAGTTTTTTGTGTGAATGTCGTCAAAGATACGACAATCGGATAAGAATTTTAAAATGGAGAATTTTGCCAAGAAACTCAGAATGTAACTGCGCGATGAATCAGAGAAAGAATCGGTGCTGCATTTTACCGGACAGTTGCGGAAGCAATGACTTTCCGGATATCTTTACCGGCCATGCCCATTACTTTGCTAGTGGTGCCGCCAAACATCCTGCCCAAAAGCCTCCGTACTCTTATGATAGTCGTTCACGGTAAGCACCTTCCAGTCCTGTATCTTATTGAGGTTTTCGCTCAGGGCTGTGACAGTTTCGTCATAGCTCAGGACACTCCTGTGCTTGACCAGCATGAATGAAGGCATTGCAAAACACACGATGAGTCCCATAAGTACCATACCAGCCAAGGCGAAAACTACAGCCATTAGAATGTTCATTTTTTACCTTCTTTTTATAGTCGAACTCTGTTTCCGGATATGGTATAGTTTATAGAAATGAATGTTATTGCTTGATGATCTTCTCCACCATCACCGTTCTGTCATTCTGCACCCGTACGAAATAAACACCACTTTGCAGAGCATCAACATCAATATCAGTCTTTGGTTCCGTTATCCTGCGTGTTATGAGTTGCTTACCATCAAGGTTCAAAATGGTCAGATAGGTATTTTGCAGTATTAAAGCAGGGATTTCAATCGTGATGGCTGTGGATACCGGATCGGGATAAACAAACAATTCGAATTCTGATCGTACTTCATCCTGTCCGGTTGCATAAAAGAAATCGCCATATACGTACTTTTCGTCGTTTACATAGGGTTCTTCAAGAGAAGGATCATAGGCCTGAATGATTTCTTCTGTCAGGTTTTCTCCATCAAACGTATAGAAATATTGTTCTCCTGACGAATGATACCAGGAATCTGCAAACCACTCTTCATGTTTAAAGAGTTGTGGGTAGTTATTCAGTACCGTCAAGGTTTCACGAATATAATTTCCCCAATAGCCTCCACCCCAATACATTTCCCGGGTCATTTCCCAACCCCCGTTTGCATCATAAACGGTTGATTCTCTGATATTAGGATCCCAGAAATCATATTCCCATAATTCTTCCACGAAATACACAAAAGATGCAACTGCCGTCCCAAGTAACGAACTATAACCAGCACCGGGGTCATACTCATGCCAATCAATATCTATATAATGGTAGAAATCTTTCCAATCCAATTCATAGAGGTCCCATTCTTGAAATAATATCTGGGTTGGGTATCCATTCGCATCCAGAGTATAGGTTTCCTTCACCATCCAGTACCATCCAGAAGTATAACTGTAATTTTGTGTACTTATGGAAGATACCCAATCCTCCGGCGTGTACTCATAGCTATACTGGTATCCATTCATCATCCACCATGAGGGATCGGGTTCTCCCCACCACACATATTCGCTCACCGTATCCAAATTTCCATGAGTATCATAGGTCAATGTGTATTTATAGGCATTTTCCCAGGAACCGGATTCATTCGTTTCTTCTAACATTTCCGTTATTCGGCCTTCTCCGTCCCAATAATATGTCGATCTGTAATTCGGTAGATTGGTACCGATATCATAATCCGTATCAACATGTGGGTATCCATTGGGATAATAGAGAGTTTCATAATAAAATTCAAGGACCCAGTCAGCATCCCAGGCATAGCCATAGGTTTTCTGAGGCAGACCGGCATCTCTAATATCTTCCGGATTAAGGTGCTTTAAAACTTTAGCAAAATGAGGATTTTCGAATAAATTTTTATTCAATCCCCTGTCAATCTGGGCATTGACAGTCAACGACACGATAATGCCAATACAAAGAATGACAACGATGGTAATGAATCTTTTCATAGTCATAGGGTCTTGAAAAATTTAACATCATTTGCAAGGTAATTACTTGATAAGGGACTAATGCCTTTGTGGATAGATGGCAGCAGAAAAGGGGCTGCAGAGAAATGCTCATTTGTCAACGACATTCATCCCTTTTGAACACCCGAAATTATGAATAAAAAAGGTGAAAGTCAACTTTTTAGGCAATTTTCTTCAGGTAATTGAACTTTTAATAATTAAGGCTACAGCTCTCAAACAGACACGCATGGGAACAATTTTCACTTTCGCCTCGGCAGTACTGGCATTTCTGTTCGGCATCCTATACCTGACAATGCGAAAATTCATGAACTATCACAGAGTGGCCGTGCAAAAAGATTGGGAAGAGCTGGCACCGGAGATCAGAACGCTGATAACGGCTTTGATGAGAGCCTCCAGCGGCGGATTCCTTTCGGTATCCCTTGGACTCGCTGTTTTGCAGATACGTTTCAGTCACGGCCATGAACACTCCATTGCCCTGACCATCCTGGCTGCTGGCAGCATCCTGGCGCTCGGCTCCCTTTATGCCATGCTTCTGGTCAGGACCAGGACGAAAGGCCGTCCTCCCATTGTCCCTGTTGCGGTCATATTCATTCTATTGATTGCCGGGTACTTCTTCAACATCCTGGGGTGAAGCGGATGCCCCAGTTTAATTGACCAGTCCACGCCGGGAAAAACTTTAGTATTAAATAATTGATAATGTGAAACATAAGAATACCTGGTCAGACCGGCACAATGTGATCAAATTTTCCGGCGCATCCGGTTAAGGACAGCATGGAATTGATTATATTTGATGCAGGTCTGGTGCTTGAAAAAACCTATAATCGTGTCGCTATCAGTTTATCCGATTCGTTTGGGCCTTACCGTGTGTTATTTGATCAAAGATAAAGGTGCGGTCCTCTTCGATGCCGGGATGCCCCGGAAAATAAACCGTTTCAAAAGATCCCTTTCCGGGATGCCGGTCGATCCTTCAGAAATAAGCCTGATCATTCTGAGTCACGCTCATTTTGATCACGCGGGAACGGCAAAGGACATCCGTGAATTCACAGGTGCCAGGATCCTCATCCACAGGGAAGATGAAACTTTTCTTGAACAGTCACGAATGGTCTGGCCGAAAGGCGTGACCAGGTGGGGAAAAATTTCTGCATTTATCTTTAAGATCATACTCAAACGGGTAATGAGGTATCCACATGCGAAACCCGATATGGTGATGGACACTGAAGAATTTTCACTCCGGGAGTATGGCATTGATGGCCGTATACTGCATACTCCCGGTCATACAAGAGGTTCGGTCAGTGTCCTGCTGGAATCCGGAGAGCTCTTTGCAGGATGCATGGCACATAACAGGTTTCCGTTCCGGCTAACACCTGGGCTGCCCATCTATGCAGATGATATTGAAGAACTAAAGCAAAGCTGGAAGAAGATTCTTCCGCTGGGCGTTAAAATTGTCTATCCGGCCCACGGCCGTCCTTTTCATCCGGATAAAATGAAAAAAGAACTCGGATTTACCCCCTGAACAATCCGTTAGTACTACCGGTGGTTCACTTAATCTAGACGGGCAGGTAAATTTTACCAGGAAAGGCCAGGGAAAGGTCAGGGAGCATTTGGAATGACGGCCGCGGAGGCATTTACAGGATATATTATTTGCGCCCTGTCCTATTTTTTCATATCTTTCGGCATCCAATTCCCGAGTTTTATGCGTAAACTCGCTGCCATTATGTTCACTGACATCGTCGGGTATTCGGCCCTGATGTCGAAGGATGAAAAGCTGGCGATGAGTGTCCTGGAGAAAAACAGGAATCTGCATAAAGAAGCGATTGCAAAGTTTGACGGCGAGTACATCAAAGAAATCGGTGACGGAACCCTGGCGATTTTTCACAGTTCATTCGATGCAGTGAATTGTGCCCTTGAAATTCAGAAGGCCTGCTGCAAGGAACATTCCCTTAACGTGCGGATTGGCATTCATATCGGGGATATTATCGAGAGTGAAGGCGATGTGTTCGGGGATGGCGTCAATGTAGCGTCCAGGATCGAGGCAGCAGGGGAACCAGGAGGAATATATATTTCCGAAAAAGCCTACGATGATATCAAAAATAAGGGGGGTATCAGGGCGGAATTTTACGGAGAAAAAAACCTGAAGAATATACCGGACCCGGTCAGGATCTATACCTTAATCGCCGGGCAAAAAAGATCAGAAACCGCTGAATCCATTCGCACAGGTCATGGTACGTCAAAAGAAAAATCCATTGCAGTGTTACCATTTCAGGATATGAGTCCGGAGAAAGACCAGGATTACTTTTGTGACGGGATTACAGAAGAGATCATTAATGCGTTGACTCATATTCAAAGGTTAAGAGTCATCGCCCGTACAACATCGTTTTCTTATAAAAATAAATATGAGGATGTCCGCAAAATCGGTAAAGATCTGAACGTAGAAACAATACTTGAGGGGAGTCTGAGAAAAGCAGGTGATAAACTTCGTATCTCAACTCAGCTCATAAGTATATCAGACGGTTCCCATTTATGGTCAGAGAGATATGACAGGGAAATGAAAGACATATTCGAAATTCAGGATGAGATATCACTGGCTGTTGCGGAAAAGTTAAAGATACACCTGTTTGAAGAAGAAAGAAAACAGGTTGTTAAAAACAAAACTCAAAACCTGGAAGCTTACCAAGCCTATTTAAAAGGACTTTTTCATTGGAATAAAAGAACAAGAGAGGGATTATTAAAAAGCATTGAATACTTTGAAAATGCCAGTGAGATTGATCCAGATTATGCATTGGCCTGCACAGGCTTGGCCGACTCATATCTCATGCTGGCCAATTGGGGATACTCATTACCGAAAGATACCAAGACAATAGCAAAGAAAATCTTATTAAAATCCCTTAAAATTGATAATAAGCTTGCAGATACGTATGCTTCTTTAGCCTTTATAAATTCATTGTATGAATGGAAATGGAAAGATGCTGATTTAAATTTTAAAAAAGCGCTTAAACTTAATCCCAACCTCCTGAAAACGCGTGTGTGGTATACTGTACATCTTTTAGGGCTGGGGAAGACAAAAAACGCTTTGGAACACTCTAAGCGTGCTCTTGAGCTTGATCCGCTGTCCCTTGTCGCTAATAATTCCAATGCATTGCTCCTTTACGGATTACGGCAATATGATGATGCAATAAAACAGTTCCGGAAAACACTCCTGATCGATGATACAGTACCTGTACCATATAACTTTTTATTTTTTATTTACCTGCTAAAGGGATTATATGCAGATGCTGTAAGGGAATATCAAAACCTGTTATCAAAAGATCCTATGACAGAACAATATGTAAAGATCATAGGGGATATTTATTCAAAATCAGGAATGGAAGGATGCTTGCACTGGCTGATTGATGAGGGATTTGATTTCCATAAGCAAATTTACTGTCTGCCCTACTTTCGGGCAGTATGTCATGCATTGCTGGGTGAAAAGGATAAAGCATTTGCATGGATGGAAAAAGTCCTTGAAATGCGCAGCGATCAAATTTTCCTGATGCTAACGGATCCTGGATTAGATAATCTTCGAGGTGATCAGCGATTTTCATTGTTATTAGAGAAAACAGGACTGCAATAGGACTTCCGGCCTTATTATTTTACCTCAAGCGGCTGCCATTGCCACCCTTTTCCTTTCTTTATAATATGACCCAGGCTGGGAAATGGATGGAAATGCTGGGCAAGCACCCATGCTTTCTTTTCGGCTAAAAGGTCACACAGCTTGCGTTTGCTGGCATCAGCAACAATAGGTTGAATATCAAAAACCGGGTGAAGATCAGGTTGCTCCAGCAGAAACGGAAAAAGGATGGCGTCACCGATAAAAAATATTTCTTCATCTTCAGAAGAGAAAGATACCACCATATGACCTGGTGTATGTCCTGGAGTAAAGTGCACTCTGATGCCCGGCAAAACTTCAGTTTCCTCTGTTAAAAGTTCAATGCGGTCTTTTATTGGACTGAGTTGCCCCCGTGCAATTTTCATAAAAACTTCAATGGGTGCTACTTTGGACAGATGTTCAGAGAATTTCCCGAATGCCTCTTCAGAGAACCAGAAATCCCATTCATTCTTCCACATATAATAGCGGGCATTTGGAAAACTGGGATTGCCCTGATCATCAAGGGTGCCGCCAATATGATCAGGATGTGCATGAGTAATAATAACTATAGTTACATCTTCCGGCTGAACACCGGCAGCTTTCAGATTACGGATCAGGTTACCTGTTTTAGGGCCGAGTTTACCACCTCCCATATCCGTAAGAATTTTATTTACACCCGTATCGACATATAGAAATGTATATGGGGATATTAACTTATCCGTTGGCAGATTGTGATCACTGAGGATTCCTTTGACCTGCTCATCTGTCTTTCCAGGGAAGAAGTGCATGGGATTATAATCATAACTGCCATCGCTAACGGAAATACAGTTGAAAAGACCAATCTTAAACCGGTAGAAATCTTCATTGTGTTTTTGTTCAAACATGTGTAGGAAATTTTACTGCTTCGCATTGTTAATGGTAAATATCATGGCAAGTCTGATGCCCTGGTTTCTGACGCTGCGCGTGTAGATTCATTGACAGATTTGTTCCGGTTCCAAAGATATGCACTATTCTGTTCAAAGCATCAAATCCTACTGTAGTAGTAAGCCAAGCGTGCATAAGACAAAATAGCCTGAGGATCGTATAGAGAAAGCAGTGTGTCCGGCGAAGCTCAGCTATCAATAATACTGACTATAAGTTGCTTTTTCAAAAAAGTTTTTGTAATTTTGAAACAAATAATGAACGTCATGGATCAAAAGAAAATTGGCATTATTGGTTCCGGGCCTGTTGGGCAGGCTCTGGCAACAGGTTTCACGAAGCATGGCTATGAGGTCATGATTGGATCGCGCAATCCTGACAAATTAAACGAATGGAAATCCCGCAACACTGGAAAGATAAAAACGGGAACCTTTTCTGAAACAGCAGCATTCGGTACAATTCTGGTTCTGGCTGTCAAAGGGACCGCAGCAAAGAACGCCCTGCAGCTTGCAGGCATGCAAAACATCCGGAATAAAACGATCATCGATACCACCAATCCGATTGCTGACGCTCCCCCGTCAAACGGTGTGCTGAAATTTTTTACCGGTCCGGATCAATCCCTGATGGAACAACTTCAGGAAGCATTTCCCGGCGCTCACCTTGTCAAATCATTCAGCTGCGTGGGTAACCCGCTGATGGTCAATCCCGATTTCGGAGGAACAAAACCCACTATGTTCATCTGTGGCAACAATGAAGCAGCTAAATCTGAAGTAAAACAAATCCTGGAACAGTTTGGCTGGGAGCCTGAAGATATGGGAGTAGCCGAAGCTGCCCGTGCCATAGAACCTCTTTGCATCCTGTGGTGTATTCCGGGTATCCGGGAAAACAGGTGGGTGCATGCATTTAAGATGCTTAAGGTTTAATTTTTGAAGATCCCGACCATAGTCAGTAAAGTTATTGTGGACACGGCAATTATTTCTGCACAGAGCCGAAGATTCTGCCAGTCCGAGCCGGAACAACTTATCCGCAGTATTCTATTGAAAATCTTATTGATAGGGAGATCAATTTCAATCGGCGAAGGCTGATCAATTTAACCGGCATATGCCTCAAAAGTTCGCTGACAGGATCAGTACGAAGTATAGTTCATCAAATCCAGGGCTAAAAAGATAACCAGACATTTCATACCTTTTAAATCCTCCACCAATCAGAAATCCCGGCTCAATTTCAAGTTCATAATGGGGCATTTGTGTTAATTGTGCACTTAATCCTAACCATAAATACTCGAAAGGCGAATAGGTCAAGTCTGTCCAATTATAAAAAAAATTATTGCCATTATCGTGAAGGTCAAAAACATACTCCGATTCTGAAGACAACTCAAATCGATCCAATCCCAGAATGATTTCCAAACCGGGAGCTATTCCATTTGTATTACCAATTATACCGCCTGCCATTGGTGTAATAGTGTATTCAACGTTGTTACCACCGCTGAAGTTGTAGCCGATCCAGGCTGAAAATGTATTTATGTCTTCATAATTATACCGGGCTTCAAGGTGCAGCCTATTTTTATCAGCAGAATAAATAGGTAGAAAAATAAAATCATCTTTTAAAAAGATGAGGTCGATCTCAACCTCGTGATTCCAGCGTGAAGATGATATCGAATCCCGATCCTGAGCAAAGGCGGATGAAAAGCATATTATATATAATCCTATTACAGTTGAAACAAGCTCTTTGTACATTATCAGAATTATTATTAAAGGCTCCCAAATGAATTGGGTTAATCTCTCCGGGCAGCAATTTACTAACTTTTAATTTCTGTCCAATTTTATCAGACCACTACACTTTTCTATTTCCCGGAACATAATGCCTTCATGTCCATGATCGTAAATTACGGAACGGATGGTGACAGCCCGCTCAAACCGGTATTTCTGGAAATGCGTGATAAAGTGGCAGAAATCATTATCAGCAAATGACGCAGAAGTTCATTACTATGGATACAAAAAGCTCAAACATTTACTATATTTACCTATTCTAATCCGTGATTTATTTTAAAAGCCCATGGAAACAAAACAACCAAAAATACTGGTCATCGGTGCAGGAGGTATTGGAGGAATTACAGCGGCACATATCGCCCGTACAGGATATGACATTGAAATTGTGGATATCCAGCCCGGACTGGCGGATAAAATAACAGAAGAGGGTATCCATGTCAGGGGAATGAGGGGAGATTTCAGGGTGCGAGTGAATGCCTTCGCTGATATTCGGCAAGTACGTGAAAAAAAAGATGTTGTCCTGATCGCAACCAAGGCGAATTCGCTGGAACAGGTTGCCAGGGATATAAAAGCGGCTCTCAGTGAAAATGCGGTGATTGTGTCGATGCAAAACGGAATGTGCCCGGAATACCTTTCCGGTATTTTTGGTGACCAAAAGGTCATTGGTTGCATCATTGGCTGGGGCGCAACCGTTCACGGGCCCTGTGAGCTGGAAATGACCTCAAAAGGAGATCTGGTCATTGGGTATCAGGGATCCCGGAAACCGTTTCATTTTGATTTCGTCAGGGAAATACTGAGTACCATAGCACCGGTCATCCTAACGGACAACTTGCATGGGTACCTGTATTCCAAACTGATCATAAATTCCTGCATCACCACGTTGGGTGCACTGTGCGGGCTTACACTCGGCAAGATGCTCGCAAAACGAAAAGCGCGAAATATCTTCATTCATATCATCCGGGAAGGGATCGCTGTCGGAAAGGCGCTGGGAATAAAAGTGGAAAAATACGGCGGGAAGGTCGATTTCTATAAAATTGCCGATGATACAACCCGTATAGGACAAACCAGGAGCCATCTGATCATCCGGATCATCGGTCTGAAATACAGGCGGCTGAAATCCTCCAGCCTTCAGTCGCTCCAGGCGGGGCAGCCCACAGAGGTCGATTTCCTCAACGGATATCTTGCCCGGCAGGCTAAATCGCTCAACATACCTGCTCCCCTGAACGACTTCCTGATTCAGACCATTCATGAAATTGAAGAGGGAAAGAGGGCGATCGTACCTGAAAACCTTGACTTACCTTTTTTTGATCAATACATGTAGGATATCCTCAAACGGATGAACGTATTCAATCATTTTCAAAACTGTATCCATGGCTGACATAATCGGAACTATTTGCACTTTTGCAGCAGCAGCACTGGCATTTCTGTTCGGCATCCTTTACCTTATCAAAAGAAAATTCATGAGTTATCACCGCAAGGCGGTTCAGAAAGAATGGGTTGAACTGTCGCCGGAAGTGAGGACACTGATATTGGCTTTGATGAGAGCCGCCAGCGGAGGGTTCCTTTCGGTATCCCTTGTACTCGCTGTTTTGCAGATACGTTTCATTCACAGCCATGAACACTCCATTGCCCTGACCATCCTTGCTGCTGGCAGCATCCTGGCGCTCGGCTCCCTTTATGCCATGCTTCTGGTCAGGACCAGGACGAAGGGCCGTCCTCCCATTGTCCCTGTTGCGGTGATAGTCATTCTATTGATTGCCGGGTACTTCTTCAACATCCTGGGGTGAAGCGGATGCCCCAGTTTAATTGACCAATCCACGCCGGGAAAAACTATAGTATTATATAATTGATCGTGTGAACCATAAGAATAGCTGGTCAGACCGGCACAGGGTGATCAAATTTTCCGGCGCGGCCAATGTTATGCTTCCACAAAATACATATCCACTTCACCTTTATTTTTGGCCACAATTTTACCACGATACGTACAATTGAATTTATCTTTCACCAGGGTATACGTTACTCCGCTTATGTTGATCTTGCCCGCTTCACCGCTGCTTTCCATTCTTGCTGCCAGATTTACCGTATCGCCCCAGATGTCGTATGCATATTTTTTTACTCCCACAATTCCTGCTACAACCGGCCCGGTGTGAATCCCTATTCTTAATTCAAATGGAATTTCCCCCCTCGTCTCTTTTTCCTTTTTACGTTCAAGCATGAAGTTTCTGATCTCAAGCGCAGCACTGATCACATCCGGTGCATGCGTGAAATTTAATGTTGGCATTCCACCCACACAGATATATGCATCTCCGACAGTTTTTATTTTTTCAACCTTGTATTTCGGAAGTATAAGGTCAAAGGCGCTGAAACAATAATTGATCTCATCAACCAGCAATTCGGCGCTTACCTTTTCGCTTACACTTGTAAAGTCCTTAAAATCGGCAAACATTATCGTAACCATGCTGAATGTTTTTGCCTGGCAATGCCCGGTTAGCTTTAATTCTTCTGCCACTTCAATGGGAAGAATGTTTAAAAGCAACTCATCGCTCCGTTTTTTTGATTCAGCTATAATTTCATTTTTTTTAACAAGCACTTTATTTGCTTTTTGCTGTTGTCTGTTATTTCGATAGAGCATAAATCCAATGAACAGAAACACACCCAATCCTGTTAGAAAAGCATAGTTTCTTGCCTTGGCCTCAGAAAGAGATTTTTCCTCCTCCAGTTCCTGCAGGCGCATTTGTTCTTTAAAATACAGTTTCTGAAAATCTGTTAAATTTTCAATGGTTTTATTGTAAGCACTATCCTTGGAAATCAAAGCCAATCCCTGGTATTTATATGCACTGTCCATTTCATTTTTTAGTTTATAGCCCTCAAACAAATTTTGATATGCCGTACCCAAATTTGTTGAACCCATCGTTTGTAATATTTTCAAATACTTTTTTGCGTAGTACAAACCAGAATCTTTATCTTTTTCGAGCAGAAATAAATTGGTTAAACTGTTGTAAATGGAACCTTCATAAGCAATGTTATTTTGTTCGATAGCTGCATCTATACCTTTGTGATAATTTTGCAATGCAGAATCTTTGTCTCCTTTTTTCAAATAAATATTGCCCAGGATATAGTAAACATAAGAGAGGTATTTTTTTTCTCCGGTTTGTTTTAAAATCAACTCAGCATTCTTTTCCATTAATAATGCAGAATCTATTTTGCCAAGATGTAAATAGGTACTCCCCAGGTTCATGGTCACAAATCCCAGCATTGAGGTGTCACCAATTTCTTCTGCAATTTTAAGGGTTTCGTTGTAGTGGAGAATTTGTTGTTCCGTGTTGTTGGTATTGCCCATCAGATGACCAAAATTGTGATGGATGTATTCTAAAACTCTAAGACGGATTTTGCGGGGAGAGGAATAAGAATACCAGGTATTTTTTTCGCTTTCGGGATCTTCAGCAATGTTAAGTGCATGTTGCAAACATGAAAAGGATTCAGGATATTTTCCCAACTTCATTAATAGATAACCTCTATAACACCAGCAATTAGCTTCTTCCAGCTTTTTATTATTTTTATTGACCAACAACAGAATTTCATCACTATAATAAATTGCAGAATCTCTGTTAGCTTCTGCATAATAATCAACAAGGCCTTCCATTATTGAAACGCGCGATGAGTCACTTGTAGTAAGTTTTAATGCTTGAATTAAACTGTCGGGATGGCTAAACTGAGCCATTGATCCTATTGGGAGAAGAACCAGTAAAATGACTTTAAGGTAAGATTTCATTCCTAAATCTTTAATGCTTATCTGTACTATTTCTATAACCTGTCTAAAGACTTCACGAACTGATCTTTGGTAAAGTTACAAAATACTTAAAGAAATGGATGCGGTTGGGGTCAGACTTCTTTCCACCGTGGAATGAATTGGGGATGGATTTGATATGTTGCACAATAAGCTTTGGAATTGATTATTTCCCTCGAGTCCCGGCACATTCCTGGCGCGTTAGGAAGATGACGCGATGTAACGATGTTACGACGCAGGGATATTCAAAGGATTCTTGTTAGTCCGATTTGAAAAGGATGAAGGAATGGATGCAGGTCGCTGCTTTGGCGGGAATCTCATTATCCTGGTACAGACTGCACCTGCCGGATAAAACGACCCGCCAATCTGTACGGTATGTACATTTTGCACCGGATCTCCTTATATTTGTAAAAGACTTTTTCTTTTCCAGCCAGTCTGCCCGTCCAAATTATCCTATACGGTTACTTCATGAAGATCGCAAAACAAAAACTGGCCTTTAAATTAAGTATGTACGTCCTGACAGCTGTTTTTGCAGTTTTCTTCCTTATTGTTGTATACAATTACAGAATTACCCGGAAGATTATCCTGGAAGAAGTCAGAAGAAGCGCTATAAATCTTAGCCAGAGCACCCTTTACCAGATCGAAAGTGTGTTGCTCCCGCCCCGTAAAATACCTGAAAATCTGGCGGCTCTTATTGAAAATGGTGCAATCGACGTAAATAACCTTCAAAACATAATGAAGATGCTTGTCATCCCGAACGATGAGATTTTTGGATGTTGCGTGGCTTTTGAACCGTTTTCATTATGGGATGATAAGGAATTTTATGCCCCATATTACTATCGCTCAGGTGATTCGCTGATTCTAAAAGATCTTGGGGAGAACAACTACAATTACACGACATGGGACTGGTACACGTTGCCCCGGGAAAAAGGCCCCTGCTGGGGAGAACCCTATTTTGACGAGGGTGGCGGGTACATCATGATGATCACGTACAGCGTACCGTTTTTCTCTACCGACGGCAGTCATAAATTCCGGGGGGTGGTTACCGTTGACCTGTCCATTCAGAAGCTGAGTGAAATGATCAGGACTTTGCAGGTTTATGAAACAGGTTATGTATTCCTTATTTCATCAACGGGCAAGTATATTTCACGTTCTGACTCCGTTGTGAGTCAAATCGACAATATCTTTTCCTATGCTGAAAAAAACAATCTGCCTCAACTTGCTGGGTTAGCCCGAGAGATGGTAAGCGGAGTCACAGGTTTCAGGAAATATTACTCGTTTGTGCGGAATGAAGATTACTACATTTTCTATGCGCCTGTAAAAAGCAATCATTGGTCAATCGCTATTGTGATCCCTGAGAAAGTCATCCTGGCCGATATGTACAGCCTGCATCAAAGAATTCTTTTGTTCGGCCTGATCGGATTTTTGATCATTCTGATCACCATCGTGATCATTTCCAGGAAGATTACCACGCCACTGGAAAAACTGGCATTCGCAACACGCCTGATTGGTTCCGGTAATTTTGATGCCGAGCTTCCCAGGATTCGCTCCAGGGATGAAATCGGACAGCTTTCCGACAGTTTTCTACAGATGCAGGGACAACTCAGGGAATTTATCCGGAACCTGGAGGAGGTAACTGCTGCCCGGCAAAAGATTGAGGGTGAGCTTAAGATTGCTTACGACATCCAGCAGTCCATTATCCCGAAAACCTTCCCCCCATTCCCACAACGATGTGATATGGATATCTATGCCTCTCTGGTACCGGCACTGCAGGTGGGAGGCGACCTTTACGATTACTTCTTTGTGCAGGATGAACGGCTGGCCTTTTGCATCGGCGATGTTTCCGGGAAAGGAATTCCTGCTTCCCTTACGATGGCCATTACCCGGACGCTATTCCGCTCCAGGACCCGTAAAAAGATGAATGCCAGGGAAATTGTCCAGGAAATGAATTCCGACCTTGCCGTTGATAATAACAAAGCCATGTTCGTTACCTTTTTTCTGGGATTGCTGAACATGAAAACCGGCGAACTGGAATACTGCAACGCCGGGCATAACTATCCTTACATCCTGAAGAAGAACGGAACGTTTGCCGGCTTGAAGGCAACGCATGGTGCACCACTGGGAGTGGTTTTTAACAGGCCGTACGATCATGACAAGATCTTGTTAAACGGCGGCGACCGCATTGTGCTTTATACTGACGGGGTAACTGAAGCGATGGACCGGGAAGGGGAGATCTACGGCGAGAACAGGCTGGAGGAAATTCTGTCAGGCCCTTGTAAAGAAGCGACAGTAAAGGAAACAACCCAGGTGATTCTGGAGAGCATTGCTGAATTCACAAAGGGGGCAGAACAATCGGATGACATTACCCTGATGGTTTTATCCTATGGCCTGACAGAGCAAAAAGAAACCTTCCAAAGGGCGATGAAACATAAAATCTCCATTCATAACAACATGTCTGAACTGGAGCGGCTCAATGCCTTCCTGGAGATGACAGGGGCTGAGTGGGATATTGCCCCTGAACTTTTGTTTCAGCTGAATCTGGCATCCGAGGAAGTCGTTTCCAACATCATCCGATATGGCTATAAAACAAAAACGGCCAGGGATAATATCCTGGTGGAACTAGCATTGGGAGACAATCACCTGAAGATATCCTTTACTGATCATGGCGCTGAGTTTAACCCTCTTCAGGTGCCTCCACCCGATGACCTTGACAAGCCGGCAAGGGAACGCAAAGCGGGTGGCCTGGGAATTTACCTGATCAGGAATTTGATGGATGAGGTGGATTACCAAAGGGTAAATGACTGCAACATACTGATCCTTACAAAAAAAATTCCATCTTCCGAACTGCAGTGACAGCCTAAACAAACAGAAGACCCACCAAATTGAAAAATTATGAATGACTTTGAAAAAATGGCCGATGAAATGCTCGAAAAAGCGCAGATCGCTGCGGCTGTATTCCAGCAGCTTAACCAGAAAGAAACCGACCGGATCGTCGAAAAAGTATTCCATGCGGGTTTTAATGCCCGGGTGAAACTGGCCAGAATGGCCCATGAGGAAACCGGCATGGGCAATTGGCAGCATAAGGTGCTCAAAAATGTAATTGCCACCCAACTGGTTTATGAGAGCATAAAAAACATGAAAACGGTTGGAGTCATCTCCGAAAACCACCTGACAGGAATCACGGAAATAGCGCAGCCTTTAGGGCCGATTTTTGCCATTGTCCCTGTCACCAACCCAACTTCGACCGTTCTGTATAAAACATTGATTTGCCTGAAAAGCCGGAATCCTGTAATTTTCAGTGTGCACAGGAACGCCATCAACGCCGGAAAGGAGGCGGTCAGGATCTGTTATGAAGCCGCACTGAAAGCCGGCGCCCCGGACGACTGTCTGCAGATCGTACAGGAACATTCACGGGAGCTTACACATGCCATCATGACCCACCCAAAGCTGGCGCTGATCCTGGCAACAGGCGGAACAGGGCTGGTCAGGGCCGCATACAGCTCCGGGAATCCTGCCATCGGCGTTGGGCCGGGGAATGTGCCGGTGTTTATCGACAAAAGCGCCGATATTCCATTTGCCGTAAGCAGCGTGATCTCTTCAAAGACCTTTGACAACGGCACCATCTGTGCCAGCGAGCAATCCATCGTAGTGGAGAAAAAAATCTCCGGAAAGGTGATGGCGGAATTTAAAAAGCAGGGAGGCTATTTTCTCAATCCTGAAGAGGTAAAAAAACTTGAGAATGTAGCAATTGATCCGTCTTCCGGCGGCATGAGTGCGGCTATTGTCGGCAAACCGGCAAGATATATTGCAGATCTTGCCGGGATCATGTTGCCCGAAAACGTTCATCTCATGCTTGCCCCGCTGAATGGCATTGGCAAAGACTACCCGCTTTCCGGCGAGATACTGGCTCCGATCCTGGGCTATTTTGAATGCGACAGCTACAACGACGCCATCAAGACCTGCATCGACCTCAATTTCCTCGGCGGCATCGGGCATACTGCCAGCATTTATGCGAACGATGACAAAAGGGTTATCGAGTTTGCACAGATCATGAATGCCGGCCGTATTGTGGTGAATACCCCATCATCACAGGGAGCCGTCGGCTGGACCTACAATACACTGGCTCCCTCGCTGACACTGGGCTGTGGAACGGGCGGAAAGAACATTACGACGGAAAACATCTCGGCCCAGCACCTGATCAACATCCAGCGTGTCGCCCGCCGAAGGCCCAATTATAGTTTCCATAATTTTGATCTGGATAGGTACAATTCGGAAAAATTCACCGGGAAAAATCTTGATTCAGCGTATTATAAAAATCAATGACATGTTAGAATTTAATTTCAGTAAGCCCGAGAATAAGCTTGTTTGCTTCATCAGCGGAAGAATGGGTACCGAGAACAATGAGGCTTTCCTTTCCAGGGTCACGGATATGGCAGGCGAAAGCAAAAAGACACTTGCAAATCCGGCAAGTTTGAAGGTCTGTTTCGATATGAAGGAGGTGACTTACATTGCATCCTCGTTCATTCGCTCATGTATTGTTGTTTCACGCCTGGTGGAAGATGGCAATTTCAACATTATCAACGCTTCGCCTGTCATAAAGAAGACCTTTAAGATTGCAGGTTTGGATGAATTGCTGAAGGTAAAATAGATGTACCGAGCAGTCTTTCAATTTACCTGGTCCGTTTGAGTGATTTCCACAGATCCTGGCGCGTTTCTGGCGTGGCGGAAATAGGGAGCGAGGTGACGATGGAACGAGGTAACGATGGAACGATGGAGCGATATTCGAAGGGTTCTTGTTATTCCGACAGGAAAAGGATGAAGGAATGGATGCAGATCCCTGCTTGGCCGGGGATGACTTCTGCCGCGCCGCTTCCTGACTTCTCCTTCGTCGTGCCCGTTATCCCCAACGTAGTGAGGGTTTTATTCAAGAAATCGGACAAAATCTTAAATAATGATTATCTTTGTTTAAAATTTCATGATGAAAAAGTTCAAATCGGGACAATATAGAAGTCAGGGTTATTATAAAAGCTTCCAACCAGAATTGATAAACAAACAACTGCAAATCGACAATATGGAAATATTGCAGTTATTGAGCAAGGCAGACAGAGAACTGGGCAGGTTGGATATGTATTCAAAATACATCCCCAATATTGACTTATATATAAGCATGCATGTTCTGAAGGAAGCAACTCAGAGTAGTAAAATTGAAGGTACTCAGACAAAGGTGGATGAAGCTCTTTTGGATAAAGAGGATCTGCCATTGGATAAACGCGATGATTGGGAGGAAGTTCAGAACTATATGAAAGCTTTGGAATGGGCTGTTGGAAAATTAGTAGAATTACCTTTCTCATCAAGGCTGATCAGGGGGGCTCATCAAATATTGCTGCAAGGAGTAAGAGGAGAAAAAAAACAGCCTGGTGAATTTAGGGTCAGTCAAAACTGGATCGGAGGGGCAACAATTAATGATGCCATTTTCGTTCCCCCTGTCTACACGTCGGTGCCGGAATTAATGAGTGATATTGAAAAGTTCACGCACAATGAAGAACTTCATATACCAGAACTCCTGAAAATTGGACTGATTCACTACCAGTTTGAAACTGTCCACCCCTTTCTTGATGGAAATGGAAGAGTTGGAAGATTATTGATCCCATTGTATTTAGTAAGCAAAGGAATCCTTCAGAAACCTGTTCTGTATTTGTCAGACTTTTTTGAAAAAAACCGAAAACTTTACTACGATAATCTAACAACGGTCAGAGAAAAAAATGATTTGGGACAATGGTACAAATTTTTCCTTGTCGGCATCACCGAAACTGCAAGGAATGGAATAAAAACATTTGATTCGATCATGCAGTTACAAAAACAAACCGACTCAGACATTCAATCATTGGGAAGCAGGGCATTAAAAGCCAAAAAAGTAATTGATTATTTGTACAAACGACCCATGATTGCCGCAGACAAAGTGAGTGAGATCGTATCTATATCGATGCCGTCATCCTATAAACTCATTTCTGATTTAGAGAAAACAGGTATTTTAAAAGAAACGACAGGTGGCCAGAGAAGTAGAACATATGTATTTGAAAATTACCTAAAAATATTTAGATAAAGCCCATTGCTGGATACGCCGATTTTTTTGACCACCTCAGTCCGGCCTCTGCAATTGCGACATGACCACACCAGTTTCAGCAAAAAATCTTATGCAGCATCCCAAAGGTAATACAGCTCCATTTTTACACTGCCACCTGGAAAACTGAGCGGATCAATCTCCAATATTCTGGCCTGCACATTCACACCTTCATCCATTAGCCGGGCAATGGGCTTATTTCCTGAACGGGGAACATAACCGAGCTTGGCATCACCCGACCAGATTTCAATGGCGTTGCGGTCATAACGATTATGAGGTTCGCGGTTCAACTTAAGAGGCATACCGGCTTCAAGAAGCGACTCAGCATCAGGCCCGTCATAATACTGGAATCCGGCGATAAAATCCACTCCGAGCCTGACCTTTTGCTTCACACCGGATTTTGAAACTACTTTGTCAGCTGGTACAAGGACACCAGCTGCACCGATCAAAATACTGCTTAAAAAACCCTTTCGGTTCATGGGGTAACATTTAACGTCCTGGTCACATCAGGATAACTAGAAAAATTGGATGGGAAATAACGGAATTTAGAACGGCATAAAGTTAACTAATTTCTTTGATATTAACAATATTATTTTTTTTGGGGCTTGCGGGAATGGAATACTCTGATGAAGGGGGTGAATGGGATATTTGTTATTTCGCCAGACAGGGGACGAGCGTTTCTGGCGCGGCGGAGAAATGTAGCGATAGAGCGATGTAACGATGTAGCGATATTCGAAGGATTCCTGAGTTTAACAAATGTGCTGGTCGAATCCCCTAACCTACTGAAAATCAAAAATCAAATATCTGTTAATCGTTCATCATAAATCAAAAACCAGCGCTCACACGCGCTGGTTTTTTCAGGTCTCCCCGGTAGGATTCGAACCTACGACCCGATGATTAAGAGACAATTAATTGATTATCAATTATTTATCCTCTGTTTTCCTTCCCTTGTCTGGACTTACTTTTAAATTGGGATTAATTTAAACCATCCACTTTTTTTCCCTATTTTTCTAAAATCCTGGCGCGTTTCCTGGCGCGTTTTTTTCAGTAGATATTTCTATTGATCTCAAAGGTCTTCTCCATATCCAGACTATCCAAATAATGTTCCGTTACTACCGAATTACTATGACCCATCATCTCCGCTATTACATCTATGGATATCCCGTTCCGTTTTTGTGTCGAGGCATAACAATCTCTGGCCGTTTCTAATTTTAGTGGATTTGAAAGATTTAATTTCTTCTGGATCTCCAAGAGACGCCTGTTTATTTGTACCGCCAATTTATGACACCGGTTATCCAATGTATAATCCTCACACCCATCGGTTATATGGCCTAATATAAATGGGCTGTCTTTATCACCAATCTTTTCGATGAGCTCCGCCAATTTCTCCGTTACGGGAACCACAATCTGTTTTTTATTGTTCTTGCGCGTTGTTTCCGTTTTCCGGCGAAAGAAAATGATGAATTTATCCTGATGGATATCATTCCAGCGCATCCGCAAGGCGTCCACAAAATTGATCCCGTTACAACGATACAAGAACAGCCAGAGATCCCTGGCATATTCTTGGGCAGGGTCATCAAAATCATCGAATTCTACCACCTGTTTGATTTCATCATCTGTCATTACATCTTTTTTCGGCCAGAAACTTTTGACGCTGTATCCGCCTCTCCCAAATGGATATTCGTATGTGCGGGGGATGATCTTCTTTTCATTCAGACAATAGTTTATCACCCGCCGCAAATCCCTTGTATATGAATCGATGGTACTCTGAGAATTACCCGCACGCAGTCTATCTTTTTCATATTGTTTTAGAAATTCTGGTGTAATATCCCATATGGTCATTCCTGGCTGGTATTTTTCCAATATCTGGCCTACGTTTCGAAAATGGATACGTGTATTGTTCTTGATGGTTTTAACATTGTCCAGGAAATATTTGAACAAATCCTTCATCAATAGTTTATCGCTGGGAACTTCCGGTTCTTTGGCGAACAACAATTCACGGAATTTCTTTGGCTCGAATGTCCGCATACCATTGAATATCCGTTCCGCTTTGGCGACATAACCAGCACAGGTCTCACGGAACTGGATACTATCTTCATCCAGCGCTTTCCTTATAAATACGGATTGATATTGTTGCTTGGTCATCCTTCCAAGAATAACATAGTTGACCTGGTTCACATCAACAATACGCAGGGATAAATTGTATGTGTCCCCTTTTTTCTTTACTCGCTTATCCAGCACAATATTGAATGTCGCCATCTTCTTTACTGGATTTTTGGTAATTGCGGTAGTTCATCCTCTATCCTACCGCCATTTAATACCCATCGATCAATCTGCTCCCGGTCAAATAATGTCCGTGTCCCAATCTTGATATGGGGAATGGTATTCTTGCTCACCATTTTGTAGATGGTGCTCCTTGACAGGTTGATATACAACGGCAAGGTCTGCATGGTGTAAAATCGTGTTTCAATCATATTCTTTTATTTTTATTTTCTTCTGTTATTACTCGTTTTTATAAATAATAAAGAAAAAAATCCTAAAAACAAAATTTTTGATCAAAAAAATGGGGGCCAAAGTAAAAAAAATTGAGTATTGATGCGGGTTTCAGAAGATCATATGGAAATAATGATTGGCAGATGGTCATTCTCCCCCCCTACCCAGGAAGCTCCAGAAGACCCGCTTGAAGTCCCCCCTTGTATCCTCCATTAATATATGTTTTCCTTTGTTTGTATGGGGTAGAACAATGTCCTTCCAAAAATTCTGGCCAATTTTTTTACCAAAACCGATAACATCCCAAAACGCCGGAAAAAATTTTTGGCCGAAAATTTTGGAAAAATAGATGGACAGGATTTGAATGATTGGCGTTGAAATAATGGTCATCATCATTTCGATATCGATAGTACGCCAGGGTATACCAACAAAATAATATGGAATTCCTTCAAAATGAACTTACAACTCAATAAAACCAAATAATTCTGTGGCAGCTTCCAAATCAGGTATAGTAATTTCTCTGCGATGCTGATTATCACCCTCTCCATCAATGAATTTAAACTCAATTATTTCATAAAATAATAATCGTTCATGTAAATATTCAATATCCCAAAGACATTCTTCTTCATCATTATATAGACCCATCTTGTCCTTAAACATTAATGAACGAATTTCCTCATTTGAAAGAGTACATTTGTAATCTTCATTATTTTGAATATAGGTCAGTAGATCCAAATAATAATCAAGCTCCACTGGAGTCAGAAAATCTAATTTGGATATACAAGACATTAGGACATCTGTCCAGCCATCAAAGAACACATAATCTGGCTCTATATAACAATCGGGATCTTTTTGTTTTGATAATAATTCTATAGAAGTACGCTCAATGTGATCAATATCAATTTTTATCTCTATTGTACATCCTTTAGATAAAAACTTCTCTTGATTGGTCTGTACTTCCTTCAGGCTACAGAAATAGTTCATAGCGTTGGTGGTGAACTTCTCCACATTTACCCAGGGTCTGAACCTTGAATTTACGAACTCCTCAAATGATTTTTGCTCAATGCCGGGATCAACTTTGGATAAATGTGAATACTTATCGACTAGCTCCTTTAAAGTATTAAGTTGAACAACAAATTCAAATGACCCATATCCTTGCCTTTTATCTGAAAGATGAATGTTGATATAGATAATAGGATTTTCTATCTCCTTTTCTAAATTATTGCTTGTTTGTTTCATAGTTAATTAGTTTTTGAATTTATGATACTTTATTACATTTTTTAAAAATATATATAATTTTTGCGTAATAAAAAAATTTTTAATAAAATATTTTTTCAGGATTTGCTGATTGGAGGCGGAATCCAGCGTTTTTAATGATTTGAGAGGGGTTGTAAAAATGAACCCCCCAATGGACATCATCCGGTGAGTTTTGGCAACACCGGATAATAAATGAATGTTGGAATACCAATGGCCGTACTGGCGAGTTCTGGGCCAACCAGATTAAGCCTAATTGGATTTTAGATATAGTAATTGTTTTATCCAAATATCTTCCCTTCGCAAAATTCATTATCTGCGCCCATCTATCGGCAAATTCGCCAATTAACCGGCCATATGATAATACCGATTGGGTGGATCTATCAATTTCCATCTGCTTCAGAATTGATTTTAATAACACCATCTACTATCTCAGGATCACAGATACCAATCTCGAAAATACTTATAACATCATCTTCGTCTTGGGAATGTTTAATTGTTATGAATTCATAAACAAAAAGATTCTCCAAAATGGACTGAAATAAATGTTTATCATTATCACAAATACCCCCCTTTTCATATTCACCGGCCAAGAACCATTCGTACAATTCATCATCTGTCATTAGAAATGAATTATTCTCATTCTCGTGTGCCAAACCGACAAAATTGGTGAACACCCTTTTTTCATTATTATCCAGCAGGGAATATTTGGACCTGAAGGATATTAATATTTCTGAATTTCCAACATATTGGGAGCGGTCAGGAATGGAATAATATTTAATCAAACCCTCGGGCTCACTATGATAGAATTTGGATTGGGTATGATCATCAACATCTATATTCAAAACAAATACATTTCCTTTATCCACCATTTGGCTGAAGTCCCGTTGAAATTCTGGCATGGAACATAAATAATGAACCACACTACGGGTGAATTTCTTTAATTGGATCTTGGGCCGGAACCGGTCTTGCATGACCTGGTTATATAAAATCTCTTCCATATATTCCCATTCATTGGATCTTTCGATATGTTCGGCCAGCGTTTCGTTCAAATAATCAAGATCCACCACAAAATCAAATGTGCCGTAATTTCTGTATCTATCTGAGAAGGCGACATTGAGAAAAACAAAGGGGTTATATGAACCCTGGATTGAATTATTAGTATTTGTCATCATAATAATATGGTTTTAAAAAAATATATATAATTTTTGCTTAATAAAAAAATTTTTGCTAAAATATTTTTTCGCTTTCGCTTATTGGGGGCGGGATTGGAGGATTTTATACGCCAGCAGGTGGACGAGGTACGAGATGAAATGTGGTTTTTATACTTTTATTTATATGCACTCGTATTTCAGTATACTGATTTTCGACTGCTTCGAGTTCCTGTTTAAAATGGACTTTTATCTCGTACCTCGTCCACCCCCCTTATAACATTTCAATGGGGATATCTTGTCATATTGTTCCCGGTGACCTGTGGCGACACCGGATGATGAATGAATGTTGGATACTATTAATGAAAATGGCGAATTCTGGGCAACCCGGTGAGACCTGGGGACATACCATCAGTATGAATTCAAATTCCAGTGCTCCTTCCAACACAAAAAGGGGAAATTGAAAAGTACTATTAATCCATTGGATGAACTTTTCCCAAAAGATATGGCTCTATCAAGCAATAAGAAACTAAAATGGAAAATGAAGATGGGGCGGGAAACTTGAAGTGTTGTCCTTGATTCTTTTTCTTATAAGATTAATATAATATGAAATGGCAAGGGGTAGGATCAGGATGATAACAAGTGAAAAGATTAAAAGATCTCCATCCCTGGCATTTCCTGTTCCCGCATAACAGGAGTTCCATATGATCATCGCCATTAATAAAAAATACCGGTTCATTACCTTCTTTTATGTTGAATCGGTGAATTATTCCATTTCAAAGACTTATACTACAAATGTAGCTTATTTCTGGATTATTTCTCCTTTACTGATAATGATTTGCCAGTTGATATTGAAACAAAAATCTTCTCCCTTTTCTCCCCCTCCATTCTCTTCTTTTTTACTTTAAATAATCATTTGGGGATAGCCAGATAATAATTAAACCCGGCTACAAATAATACCAGGGGTGGACGAGTACGAGAGAAAAACCAGATTTAATAAACTTTTTCTGGACAACGGGGCCAGGTACCCCCCCACTGGATCGGCTCCGGACTTCCACGTATTTGTGCAAAAACATCAATTCCTCTCGTCCACTCGTCCACCTCTAGGTTAAAAATGAATTCCCCAATGGACATAATCCGGTGAGTTTTGGCAGCACCGGAGCGATAATGAATATGGAATACCAATGATTAAACTGGTGAGTTTTGGGCCAACTGGATTAAGTCTGGAGGTATACCAGCCCATATCGCTAGTTGGCCATCCCCAAAATCCATCAAGAAGAAAAAAGGGAGGGGGGGTGAGCGGAATTGGGGGGGAGGGTTTGGATTTAAATCCTTTTCTCAATACCCAAACCATTGGAATGATTATTCTCTACCAAAAAGTTGAAGTGATTTTTCTTTTCCCGATCTTCTGGAACAAGTTCTGGATTCTGATATCCGCCTTGCTTAATTGGAATTTCATTAAATAAATGATCAATGTAATACGCCAGAGCCCATTTTCGCCCACTGGCATTTCCGCCCTGAACCAAACCGGTACCACTTCCTGAAATAAAATGATGCCACCAAAAGTGGAGAAAATGCGTAGACGTAAAAAAACACGTCCATGCGCACTTTTATATGCAGGCATTGCGGGAGAGAAACCGTTGCCAACAGAAAGCTAAAACATCTCAGGCAGCGGTATTGCAGTAACAAAGAGTGTCAGGCTGCCCGAAAGCTTGAGTTTGAAAGGAACAAGTACCA
>Ga0209096_1000481_pt1 | contig 53970 bp, 26 predicted proteins | sample AD_UKC034_MetaG_FD_184407 | JGI IMG/M metagenome (GOLD analysis project Ga0209096, IMG submission 184407) | Active sludge microbial communities of municipal wastewater-treating anaerobic digesters from USA - AD_UKC034_MetaG (SPAdes) (version 2) | ecosystem: Engineered > Bioreactor > Anaerobic >...
CGACTCCTGCATCGAGTCCGCGCGCCGGTTCTTCCCTCCCCCTGCGACCCCGGAGCGGGGGGAGTGCCGCAAACAAGGTGACAGACTCATTGTCCCCACACGTGTTTTACAAGTCGAGGACTCTAGAGAGCCCGCCCGCGCCGAGGTCGGCACCAGGACTCTCCGCAGGGCAACCCCTTCCACCCCGCCGCGGTCACCGCCCGCGGCTACAAACCCGGCACGCCATGCCTTCCTGCTGTAGCCGCCCGCGCCGAGGACGGCGACGCACACCGGAACACGTATTCCCCCGATCCCACCTCGAATACCGCCGCGTCCTTCTCCTGCCCGAGGTAACGCACACCCTGCGACCTCGCCGCCGGCCGGCCGCCCTCCGTCACGTCGTCGGCACCCGCGGCGGGCACGTGGACCGTGGCGGTGCAGTTACCCGGCACCAAGACCCGCATCTCGAGGGATCCGTCCTTCAAGCTCCACCCGCTCGTGATCCGCCCGCGCAGCGACGCATAGGTCGCCCGAACCCACTCGAGCCCGCCCCCATCCGCAAGAATCACCGGCCGAAACCGGATCCGCTGGAACCCGGGGCCATCCGTGTCCATCCCCGCCGCCTGCGTAAACAGCCACTCGCTAACGCAGCCCAGCCAGTAGTGGTTGAACGAATTCATCCCCGGATCCTGAAAGCCCTTGTCCGGCCGCCATCCGTCCCAGCGCTCCCACATCGTCGTTGATCCCCACAGCACCTGCTGCAGCCACGACGGATAGGTCTTGTTCAGCACCAGCTTGTACGCCAACTCCGGGTAGCCGGCCTTCTGCAGCGCCTCGAGCACGAACGGCGTCCCCAGAAAACCAGTGGCCAGGTGGTCGTTCTGCTGCTGGATCGCCGCCCGAAACTGCCGTGCGGCCGCCGCACGCCGGTCCTCGGGAACCAGGTCCAGTCCGAAAGCCAGCGCATACAACGACTGCCCTGTCTGCCCCTTGCCGTCAAGGATCCGTCCGTCGTCCTTCACGAAACGGCGCGCAAACGTGTCAGCAATACGGCCCGCCAACTCCCGGTACCGGGCGGCATCGTCCCCCTTGCCCAACGCCACCGCCGTTCGCTCCATCAGGCGAGTCGTGTGATAGTAGTACGCCGTGCCGATCGCATCGGAATGCTGGGGCCCCTCGAGCCGCAGCCAGTCGCCATACGCGCCCGTGCCGCGCACATGCTCCTGGCTGGTCTTGGCCAGATACTCGCTGTGCCGGGTCAGCGCCGCGTAATGGCGCTGCATCGGACCGGTGTCGCCGTACATCTGGTACATCTGCCAGTTGCAGACCGGCCCGGCGTCGGACCAGCCGGTGTTCCCATGGCTGACAATGCTGATGTGCGGCGCCACATCGCCGAAACCACCGTCCGCCCGCTGCGAATCCTCGCAGAGATCGATCAGCCACTTGGTGTAAAACCCCGGGGCGTCCATGTTCAGACAGGCGGTCTTCATGAACACCTGGGCGTCCCCAGTCCAGCCGGCCCGCTCGTCCCGCTGCGGACAGTCCGTGGGCACGTCCAGAAAGTTGCCCTTCTGTCCCCAAAGCGAGTTCAAGGTGAGCTTGTTGACCAGCGGCTCCGAACACTCGAACCAGCCCGCACGCGGCAGGTCCGAATGCACCACCACGCCGACCACATCCTTCAGGTCCGGCCGATAGTCCAGGCCGGTGACCTCGACATACTGGAACCCGTGGAACGTGAAGTACGGTTCGTACCCACGCTGCCCACCGCCCGCCAGCAGGAATGTGTCCGTCGCCTTCGCCGCCCGCAAATTAACAGTGTAGATCGTCCCGTCCGGGTTCAGCATCTCCGCGTGCCGCACCACCACCTTCTGGCCCGCCTCGCCCCGCGCGCGAAGGCGCGCCCAACCCACAAGGTTCTGGCCGAGGTCGAACACATACACCCCGGGCTTCGGCTCCGTAAGCTTGCAGGCCGGGACCTCCTCGATCCGGCGGATCGGCGCCCCGGGATGCGCTTCGAGATTCACCCGGACGCCCGCATCGACCACCGCGGGACGCCAGCCCCGCTCGTCAAAGTCGGGCGTGTCCCAGCCCGGCATTTCCATTCGAGCATCATACAAGCAGCCCATCAGCATGTCGTTCTCCCGGATGGGGCCAAAGGCGGCCTTCCACTGCCCGTCCGTGCCCACCACTTCAGTCGTGCCGTCCTGGTACTCGATGTGCAGTTGCGCCAGAAACCGCGTCCGATCGCCGTAGTACTGACGCTTGCCCGTGAACGCCAGATACCCCGCATACCACCCGTCCCCGAGGATGGCCCCCAGCGCGTTCGGCCCCTTCCGCAACTGACGGCTCACGTCGTAGCCAAAGTAGTGCACCCGCTTGCGATAGTCGGTCCAACCCGGCGACAACACATCCTGTTCCACCGGCCGCCCGTTGAGCCGCAACTCGTACACCCCAAGCGCCGAAGCGTACACGGTGGCGTGCTGCACCGGCTTCGAGACGGTGAACGTCCGGCGGAAAAAGGGCGCCGGCAACATTCGATACGTGCTCGCCCGAACCTCGCCCCACGGCGCGTCGCCATACTTCGCCACTACCGCGGCAGGTTTCCATTCGCCAGTCCTCTCGTCCGGGCTGCTCCAACGCCCGCCCGCCTCGCGCGTCGTCTGCCATGTGGCGTCCACGGGAATCACCATCGGTTCCCCGGCGTCAAAGAGCACCACCAAACGCCCCACCACACCCGCCGGCGAAGGGTGCTCACCCGCATTCGCCACCTCGAGACCGACCCCATTCGCGCCTGCCTGCAGCCGACTCGTCACGTCGACCGTCGACACCACCTGCCAACTGCTCCCCTGGCCCGCCACCTCCCCGTTCACGTACAACTGAAAGCCGTCGTCCGCCGTCAGCCGGATCCGCGCTTGCACCACCTTCCGGTCCGACGGCATCTCGACGACCTTGCGGAAATACACCTTCCCCACCGGTTGGCTGCCCGCCACCGCCCCGTGCGCCCAAACCCAACTGCTGCCCTTCAACTCGAGCAAAGGCTCCATCCGCGCCGCGATCCCGTCCCCGTCCTCTTCGCCCGGGTCCAGACCAATCCAGCGCGCACGCCAGTCGGCCGGCTTCAGCAAACCCATTGTCCACCGACCCGGCTGGCTCCAGGCCGAAACACGGCCTTCCCCATCCCAAAGCCGCACCTTCCACCAGGCCGCCTGCGCCGACTCGAGCGGCTTTCCCCCATAAACCACGTTCACCGACTGGTCGGACCGCACCTTCCCGCTGTCCCAAAGATCCCCCGCCCCGCCATCGAGCACGTCCCACCGGCTCGCCACCAGGATCTGGTACGCGCTCTGCCGCACGCCGCGGTCCTTCGCCGCGGTCTCGACCACCCAGCTCAGCCGCGGCCGCACCGTCTCAACGGCCGCTGGATCGGTCCCGTACTCGCATCGCAACACCCCGGCGCCAAAACCCGCCGCCAAGACGCTCCCCAAAAGCGATGTCAGGGCCGCACCCCCAAAACCCACACGCGCCCACCCGCCGCCAACGTTGTGCATTGCTTTCATAGATTGCTCGCTAGAGTCCTCGACTTGTGGAACGTGTGGTCAACAGGTCAAGTTTGGTCCCTGCCGTTCCCAACCCGCCCCCCTGCCTTCGAGGACTCTATGTTAGCAAGGCGCGGGAGAGAGGGTTCGAAGAGGCAGGAAGGCTTCATGGGATCGCGGACTTCGTCAGGTCTGAGGCGCGCCTTGCTAGGGTTTGATCACGAGAATGTTGTAACAGGCGCCGTCCATCGGTTGCTCGCTGCTGATGAACCCAATCGCCCATCGGTTGTGCACCGCCGTGCCAAACGCCTTGTTCGTTCCCGTGTAAAACACGCTGAATGCCGTCGTGTGCTTCAAACGGTCCACCCCCGCTGTGCCCCCCGGGTTCTCGTTCGGCGTCACCATCAGCATCGCGTTCGGATCGCCATTGCACAGCGGGTGATTCAGGATCGTGCAGCTCGTAAACCGGTTGCTCGAAGTCAGCCGATGCAAAAAAGCCGGCGCCTCATGCCGCGTGCCCGCCCCCGCTACCCGCAACAACCCGCGCTGCAAATCCAGCGCCGGCACCGCATCCCCGCTCGCCGCCACCGCCACTCCCCCCGTCGCACTCAGCCGCACCCTCGCCGCCACGTCCGCATTCGTCGGATTCAGCGCCGTCACAAACTCGAATCCCCCAAGGGCGCGCACGCGAAACTGATTGGTCTGGGTCGATGCAAACTCGGCGCCGTGCGCGTCCGCCCACACGAAGGACCCGCTGTGGCCCGCCGCAGCCCGATACCCCCCGGCCAGACCCAGCGGAGCGCTGACCGTGTTGCTGGCGCCCCCCACAATCACCGCGTAGTCCGCCCCAACCCCCACCCGCTGCGCCCGCCCTCCCCCAATGAACGCGCCCGCCACGTTCGTCGCCACGTTGTTCGACGCCCCCGCCACCACCGACGGCGCGGTCGCGTTCGGCTCGAGACGCAGCGCGCGGTCCCGGTTCACCTGCAACTCGAGCGCCTTGTTGTCCGTTGTCCCCATGAAATGCGTCCCCGGTATCGTCCCGGCATTGCCTCCCGCCTGCCAAAACGTGCTCGAGTAGCTCGCCGTCGCCAGCTTCGCCGGCGTGATCAACCCGTTGGGAATCGCCGCGAGCGTGACCGAGTTGCTGGCCAGCTTCTCCGCCGTCACCGCGCCGTCCGCTAAATGGTCCGTCTGCACCCCGCCCGGGACCAGCGCGAAGTGGAAGTTCGACAGGACCAGCCCGCTCCCCGCCGCGTACGTCGTGTCGTTGTCAGTCCCGTCCGCAAACGGCTCCGGCACCCCCGTGACGCCCGACCACGACACCGAGTCCGCCACCGCCGCCCAACTGCCGGTCACCGCGTGCAACGCATAGGGAGCCGGCTGAACCGGCTGCCGCGGTGCCAATAGCGTGAAATCCGCCGTGCTCCCGTTCGTCCGAACCCCGATCGACAACCAACGGGCTTGCCCGTCAAACGCCCCCGGCCCGAAATCCACCACCGTCAGGAACAGCCCCTCCGCCACCGCCACCGCCGTGTTCGTCAACGGTTGACCGATGACATGCCCCGCCGTCTCCGCGTCATACAGCGCGAACCGCAAATCGTACATCCCGGTCGCCGGCTGCCCCGCATCGTCCAGCCGGCCCTGGTACGTGAACGCCGTCCCCAACGCCGCTCCCCTTGCCCACGGCAGCACAGCCGCCACCGCCAGCAACCAGCCCAGCCTCAGAACCCACACCGGCTCACCCAAACCCAGCCTCACCTTCATCCACTCATTCTAATGCTCATCCCCGCCCCCGCGCAATCCCTGGGTCGCCACCCAAATCCGCGCGTAAGCGTCCCTTGCGACTCAACCTCCTGGGCTTGACCAGGCACCGTGAGCCGCCCAGTCCGGGGGTTTCGCGGATTGGGCTCGCATCAGGTCCGGTGCCGCTCCCTCCAAAATCGGAAGTAGTTTTTGCACAGACCCTCACTCCATCGGATTCAGAACCGAGACGCCGGTCAGCAGGAAATGAGCCGTGTTGCCGGAGAGGACCGTGTGATCGAAGTGCAGGGCCGTCGCGGCAATCAGGGAGTCCTCGCAGGTGACGGTCCGGTTTCTTGACTTCAGATCGGAGAGCAGCCTCTTCCAGCGCACCAGGACGCCTTCGTCCAGCGGCAGGGTCGCCCCGGCGAATTGCGCGCGCACACGCGCCAACCAGGGACGGAGTTCCTCTTGAAATGCCTCCTCCGTCAGGCCTATGCCGTGCTCGATCTCCGCCCACGTGACCACCGAGACGAAGATCCCCGCCTCGTTCGCCTCGACGAACTTCTCCAGCTTGCGGAAACGTCCCTTGCGGCAGAGTAACGACAGCAGATCGGTGTCGATCAGGTAGCTCACTTGAACGGTAACGCGTGCCGAGGGACGTCCGGAAAACCGCGCGGGCACCCCCGCATCGCCTTGAGCAGTCCCACGGCGCCCTCGCGACGAGCCGGACGCGGCGTCAGCAATAAACTGTGCTTGCCGTCCTGAAGCGGGCGCACTTCCACCACGCCGCCACGGCTCAATCCGGCAGCCTCGCGCCACGCCTTGGGAAACGTGGACTGCCCGACACGCGAAATGGTCATCACGTCCAGCTCTTTCATGGCTTAAGGATTCCTTAAATGCAGCGTTTCGTCAAGCCGCCCCGGTAAGACCGCCAAGCCGGTCCGTATTCCTGCGCCTGCCGGAACTTTCCTTCCTTGAGCTTTGCGCGTCCGCACGCAACCCTTGCGCCGATATGAACCCTTCCCGACGCCAGTTCCTCCGAACCGCCGGTTGTGCCGCGGGCGCGCTCTGCCTGCCCCTGGGCCCCGCACAAGCCCTGGCTGCGGACGCCACCAATCCCCCGCTGCACGCCTCAACGCTGCCCGTCGGCAACGCACCCGTCCCCGTCGACATCCCCCACTTCCCCAGCCGTCTCCACGCCCTGGTCTGGCGCAATTGGGATCTCGTGCCAATCCGCCGCGTCGCCCGCGTCGTCGGCGCCCCCGACAGCGAGCTCCGCCGCATGGGCCGCGCCATGGGCCTCAAGGGCCCCCGCCGAATCCCACCTCACGTTCAAGCCCGGTCGACCATCACCGTCATCCGCCGCAACTGGCACCTGCTCCCCTATGACCAACTGCTGCAATTGCTCGAATGGTCCCCCGAACAGCTGGCCTACGCGCTACGCGAGGACGATTTCCTCTACATCAAACTCGGCAATCACAAACCGCAATGCGCCCCCGTGCGCTACGCCCCGGTCAATGACCGCACTCGAGCCCGCGAACGCGAGATCGCCCGCATCACCCGCGAATCCACCACCGCCAAGCCGGCCGCCCCGCAAGACCCCCTCTTCGGCTTCGTCGAACGCCTCTCCGCCACGCTCCCTCCGGCGGCCGCCCGCCACCTGTCCCCTCGCCTGAAGCCCCGCTTCTGCTTCTCCTACTTCGCGCTCTACGGCGATTCCCTCCTGCCCGGGGCGGCCGATCCCTACCCGGACGGTCTGCTGGCCCGTCTCGCCGACAGCGGCGTCGACGGCGTCTGGCTCCAGGCCGTGCTCTACCGCCTCGCCCCGTTCCCGTGGGACCCCGCGCTCAGCGACCGTTACCAGGAACGGCTCCGCGAGCTTGGCCGTCTGGTCGCCCGCGCGCGCCGTCACGGGATCGGGATCTGGCTCTATCTCAACGAGCCTCGCGCCATGCCCCTGGCTTTCCATGCCGCCCACCCCGGACTCAAAGGCGTCACCGAAGGCGATCACGCAACGCTCTGCACCAGCATCCCCGCCGTCCGCGATTACCTCCGCAACGCCATCGCCGGCATCTGCCAGGCCGTGCCCGACCTCGCCGGCTTCTTCACCATCACCGCCTCGGAAAACCTCACCCACTGCTGGTCCCACCACGCCGGCAACCACTGCCCCCGCTGCAGCCAAAGGCCCGCCGCCGACGTCATCGCGGAAGCCAACGCCTGCGTCCATGCCGGCATCACCGCCGCCCAAAGCCGGGCACGCCTCATCGCCTGGGACTGGGGTTGGCCCGACGACGCCGCACCCGACGTCATCCGCCAGCTCCCCCATGGTGTGGCGTTCATGAGCGTCAGCGAATGGAGCCTGCCCCTCGACCGCGGCGGCGTCGCCACCAGCGTCGGCGAGTACTCGATCTCCGCCATCGGCCCCGGACCGCGCGCCCGCAAGCACTGGGCCCTCGCCCGCCATCGCGGCCTCGAAACGCTCGCCAAAATCCAGGCCGGCAATACGTGGGAGCTCTCCGCTGTCCCCTACATCCCCGCCGTCGAGAACGTCGCCCGGCACACCGCCAACCTGCTCGGCGAACGGATCAATGGCCTGATGCTCGGCTGGACCCTCGGCGGTTATCCCTCGCCCAATCTCGAGGTCGTCGCCGCCGTCGCCTCAAGCCCGGACCCGGCCGCCACCGACGCCGTCCCCAAAGCCCTCCTCGACGTCGCCACCCGCCGCTTCGGCCCGGTCGCCGCCCCGGCGGTCGTCGACGCCTGGCGCGGCTTCAGCGCCGCCTTCAGCGAGTTCCCCTACCACGGCGGCCTCGTCTACAACGCACCCATGCAGTACGGGCCAAGCAACCTCCTCTGGGAAAAACCCACCGGCTACCGCGCTACCATGGTCGGCTTCCCCTATGACGACCTCGACGGCTGGCGCCAGGTCTACCCGCCCGAGGTCTTCATCCGCCAGTTCCTCAAGGTCGCCGATGGCTTCGATCACGCCCTGGCCGCGCTACGTTCCACACTCCGGGCCCTGGCCCGACAACCCTCCCCTGCTCATCGCGCCGCGCTCAACCTCGAAATGGGCGTCGCCGAAGCCGCCGCCCTCCACTTCCGCAGTACCGCCAACCAGGCCCGGTTCGTCCTCGCCCGCCAAACCCTCGCCGCCGCCATCACAACGGCCCAGGCGGAACCCGCCCTCCAAACACTGAAACAGATCCTCGAATCGGAAGCCGCCATCGCCGCCAGACTCCACACGCTCCAGCTCGGCGATTCCCGCCTCGGCTTTGAAGCCTCCAATCAGTACTTCTTCGTGCCCGCCGATCTGATCGAGAAAGTCCTCAATTGCCGCGATCTCCTGGCCCGCTGGCTGCCCGCCCAAGCCCGACGCTTTGGATCAAGCGCCTGACCCGATCTTCAGGCAACCTGCCTTCCCGCAAGCCCGCAACCGGCTGACACCACCGGACGCCCCATGCCTCGGCACGCCATCACTTCAATAGGACGTACAGCGCGTGGATCAGGCCCCGGATGTAGAAGACATGGACAAACGCCGCGCGATCCTTCTCAATGGGGGCCGCCGGGACGACCGCTGACGGCGTCCGCGGCATGGAATCCGATGCACAATCATCTCATTGATTCTCCCTCCCGCACTCGAACGGCCCCGCGTCGCGCCCGCCGCCCCGCCGGCGTCCGACAGGCCTTCCTCGCCATCGCCGCGCTCCTCATGCCCGTCGCAGGCGCCCTCACGCCCTATCTCTCGCCCGCCGCCCTCGAGCCCTCCCCGGACGGCACCCGGCTCTACGTCGCCTGCACCACCGCCAACCTCGTCCAGACCGTCGACGTCGGCCGGCGCTCCGTGATCGCCTCGACCGCCGTTCCGGCGCCGCCGACCGGCTTGGCCGTCGCCCGCGACGGCAGCCGCGTCTACGTGACGTGCGCAGGCCCCACCAGCCAGATCGCCGTCATCGACCCCGCCGCCGGCAGCATCCTCAAGTCCTGGCCGACCGGCCACACCGCCATGGGCCCCGTCCTCAGCCCCGACAACCGGTCGTTGTACGTCTGCCTCCGCTTCGAGAACGTCGTGGCCCGGCTCGATACGGACACCGGCAAGGTCCTTTGGCAAACGCCGGTCGCCCGTGAGCCCGTGGCCGCCGCCCTCACCCCCGACGGCCGATGGCTCCTCGTCGCCAACCACCTCCATAACGGCCCCGCCAACGCCGATACCGTCGCCGCCGTCGTCACCGTCCTCGACGCCGCCACGGGCACCGTCGCGAAAGAGCTCCAACTGCCCAACGGCAGCGGTGTCCTCAACGAAATCCGCGTCTCACCCGACGGCCGCTACGCCGCCGTCAGCCACCTCCTGGGCCGGTTTCCCCTCCCCACCACCCAGCTCGATCGCGGCTGGATGAACACCAACGCCCTCACGCTCATCGATCTCGAGTCCATGACCCTCCTCAACACCGTCCTCCTCGATAACATCGATCGCGGCGCCGCCAACCCCTGGGGCCTCGCCTGGACCGCCGACAGCCAGACCCTTGCCGTCACCCACGCCGGCACCCACGAGCTCAGCCTCATCACAGTCCCCGCCGTCCGCGCCCGGCTCGATCAGCTCGCCGCCGGCACGAACGCCCCCGCCACCACCCCGGCCGCCTACGCCTCAGCCTCCCGCGTCCCCGACGATGTCCCCAATGACCTCGCGTTCCTCGTCGGCATGCGACGCCGGATCGCCTTCCCGGAAACCGACCGCGGACCCCGAGCCGTCGCCATCATCGGCCAGACCGCGTTCGTCGCCCATTACTTCACCGATACCCTCTCGACCGTCAGCCTCGACGCCGAAAAACCGCGCCCGGAATCGTTCCGCCTCGGACCCGCGGTCCCGCTCACGCCGGAGCGCCAGGGCGAACTCGCCTTCCATGACGCCGGCATCTGCTTCCAAGGCTGGCAATCGTGCGCTTCCTGCCACCCCGGCGACGGCCGCGTCGACGCCCTCAACTGGGACCTGCTCAACGACGGCATCGGCAATCCCAAGAACAACAAGAGCATGCTCCTCACCCATCGCACGCCCCCTTCCATGAGCAGCGGCGTGCGTGAGACCGGCGAGATGGCCGTCCGGGCCGGCATCCGCCACATCCTCTTCACCGTCCAACCCGAGTCCGTCGCGGAGTCCATCGACGCTTACCTCAAGGCGCTCCGCCCCGTGCCCAGCCCCCACCTCGTCAAGGGCCAGCTCTCCCCCGCCGCCCAACGCGGCCACAAGATCTTCAACGATACCCAGGTCGGCTGCGCCACCTGCCATCCGCCAACCCTCTTCACCGACCTCAACCACTACGACGTCGGCACCGCCAGCGCCCTCGACCAGGGCGTGCGCGAGTTCGATACCCCAACGCTCGTCGAGGTCTGGCGCACCGCCCCTTACCTCCACGACGGATCAGCCGTCACCCTGAAAGAGCTCTTCACTCAGCGCAACGCCGGCGACCGCCACGGGGCCACCTCCCACCTCACCCCGCAACAACTCGACGACCTCGTCGCCTACTTGCTCTCCTTGTGAGAAACCCAGCGGCCCGGCCTGTGGACCTTCCGCTCTGAAGGCTCCTCCTTGTCAGAAAACACCTACCCACATGTTGTCTCTTTCGCCTTGGCGGAGGCGGAGGAGAGGAGGGGCCTGTGTCCGTCCGCGAGGCCGGCACCCCTCTCCCTCGATCCACCCCCGCTCCGGGGTCGCAGGGGGAGGCAAGAACCGGTGCGCGGACTCGATTGAGCGACCTGGGTCCGCTGTTCGCCGCAGGCGTTAGGCGAGGATCCGGGTCCACGCCTTCTCCGACGTCCTCACTCCCTGCACGAGAATGCCAAAGCCACCCACCGGACGGCGCCACCGCCCGAGCCCAACGCGGACGACCTCGCAGGCCAACAACCCGCTCACCGGGCAGCTTCGAGCATCGGCCCCATCTCCTCCCGCAGCCGCACCAGTTGTTGCTCCTGCTCCGGGCTGAAAGCGCCCAGACGCTGCGCGTACGTGTCCATCCACGTCGTCAGCCGTTCTCTCTCGTCAACAGCCAATTCCACATCCCGGTGCGCCGCGTCCCCGAGCACTCCCAAGAGCCGACTCCGCTGCGCCACGCCCCCGCCGGGAATCGACCGCCCGTCCGCATACGCCTTCTTCACCAGGCTCCTCAAACTCGGCTCACCAAAGCCCACCAGCGACTCGTACGCCTTGTCCGGCGTCAGCACGAAATCGACCGCCCGCGCATCCTCGCCGCCCGGCTGATGGCACCGCACACACCGCCGGTCCAATACCGGCTGCACCAACCGGTCGAAGCGCAAGGGCCACGAACCGTCCGGCCCCGGCACAATCCGGGAGGGCTCCCGCCGTGCCGCCATGACGCCCCGCACCCGTGGCGCCAACTCCCGGGGCTCGTGACAGCCCACGCACGTCAGCGTCTCTCCCGCCTGCACATGCGTGACCGTCCGCATCGTCTGCACCGCCATGCCCCGCGCATCCAGCGCCTGGAAAAACAGGATCACCCCCGAAGGCACCCGGAAATGAGCCGAGCCATCCTCCTCGACCGGCACCGTCCCCAACACGCACTTCCCAGGATCGTCGTCCGTCAGTCCCATGTTCGGCCGGTTCATCACCGGATGCGTCTTCGGCGGCACGGTCACCAGCCGCAACGCCCGGATCTCACCCCGCGCCACCCCCGGCAACCCCTCGTAAACATCCAAGAGCAGAAACCGCCCCTCGTCCGCCCCCCTCCGGTTCCCGCGCTCGGCCAACACCGGCGCCGGATGTCGCGATCGCACCGGGATCGGCTCGTAACACGCAATCGCCGGATCACGATACAGCAGTTCAAGACCCATCTCGGCATCGTAATAGTAGATTCCCATGCCGTTGTCCGGACGCCGCACCGCATGCCACCGATCCCAACCCGCCGGCCCCGGCACCCGCGCCCCCTCGTCCCCCCACGCCACCACGTACTGCCGCTCGGATAGCGGCCATGGATCCGCATACGACGTCGCCGGCCACGCCTCGATCTCGGGGAACGGCACCTCGGGCGTCAACCGCTTCAACGGCGTCGCGCCCTCCTGGCCCGCATCCGGATCAAACAACACCAGGCTCCCCATCGTCTGGCTGTGGTGCGCCGACGCCGTGAATACGATCTTGCGCGACCCCGGCACCGGCACCGGCTCGAAGACACAGTGCGGACTCCGCGTGTAGTTCCCGAACACAATCCGCGGATTCGTCCCGTCCGGGTTGATCGCCCATAAACCCATGTACGGCATGTTGTCCCGATCCACATAATCCCACCTCGAGTGCAGAATCGAACCGTCATGCGCAATCTCGGGCGTCCACTCGAACATCTCGAAGGGCGAAATCGCCCGGATGTCGCCCCCGTCCGGATCCATCGTGTGCAGGGTGTACACCGCAACCGGCCTCGAAGCGTCCCCGCCGCACCGAACGTAGATGTCTGGCAGGTCCGGCCGCTCGACCGTCGCCGCCGCCGTCCGACCGGTGACCTGCACCGATTGCCCCCGGCGCGTCGACAGAAACACAATCCGGCCGTCCGGCAAATACCGACCGTCGAAGTCATCGTACTTGCCCCGCGTCAACTGCCTCAGCCCCGTCCCGTCGATCCCCATCTCGAACAGATGATAGAACGCATCCTCCGGCACGTTCGCCTTGTCCAGCTTGTTGGGTTCGCCCGCCAGATGCGGATAGTGCCGGCACCACGCAAACAACACCCGCCGACCGTCGTACGACAGCGTCGGCCTCAGGAAACTGCCGCCATCGCCCAGCACCCCCGAGATGCACTCGGCCGACGGCGTCGCCGACCGGAACCCGCGCAGCAGATACAAACCGCCCCCCGGCTGCGACCACCAGCCGTAGTACTGGTCGGACATGTGATTGAACGTCGCCGGCCGGCGCTTTGTGATCAGCAGCGCCTCGAAATCCAACAGCGGATCACCCAGCAGCAACGGTCGCAGTATCCACCGGGCCTCAAGGAACAACCCCCTCCCATCCCCGCCGGCGTCCAGCCTCGCCAGCGACGCTTCCACCCGCTCGATCGCCCCCGCCATCGCCTCGCGGCCGCCATCCGTCCCCTCCCCCTCCCGTCCTTCACGCAGCAACCGCCGACAAGCCTCGAGCGCTGCCTTCGTCCGGATACGCCAGTCCACCGGCGGCAGCGGCCGATGATCAACCGACCACTGCGATGTGCTGCATTGATCCGCCGCTGCCCCCAGCGCCAGGTTCCGCGTCGGTTCCTCGCTTCCATAGACCTCGACCTCGTCCAAGTGCAGAAACCGGCTGCCGCCCAACTGCACCCGGACATGGCGGGCGTCGCCCCCCCCCAACTCCACCTGCAGCGGCTTCCGGTCCGGCACGCCCCGAAACAGGCCGCCCCCGTGTCGATAGACCTCCCGCCATTCCCGGCCATCATGCGACACCCGCACCGCCAGGTTCGTCGCCCGCCTCGATGCATCCTCGTTATCCGCCCGGTTCCAGATCACCACCCGCGCCAGCGGCCGGCTCGCCCCGAGGTCAACCTGCCACCACGGGTCCTCCGCCTGGCCCGTGTGAAAACCGTACCCGCCGTCCTTGATGCCGTCACAACCGCCCAGGGCGTCCATCGCGGTCGTGATCACCGCCGCGCGGTTCGTCCCGGCCAGCAGCTCCTCGCGCCGGATCCAATCCGCCTCGACCTGCCGGCGCCACGCATCGGCCGGGACTACGTCCTGCCCCGCCCGCGCCATCACACCCGCGCCGAGCGCCGCCAGCCAAAACCAACAATCGAACCGCCGCATTCGTCCTCACCCTCAGTGCCCAACGGGTTCGCCCAGCGCTACCACGTCCTGCCGGATCCGGGCCACGTCCGCCGCCTCCAGTTGCAAACGGCCCGCCCCCGCGTTCTCCTTCAGTTGCTGGCGATTCCGCATGCCGCAGAGGACATGCGTGACGCCTGGCTGCACCGCCGTCCACGCGAGTACCAGCTGCGCCAGACTGCATCCGTACTTCGCCGTCAAATCCCCCCACCCGGCCAGCAAGTCTAGCACCCGCCGGCGGTTCGCCGGCAGGTACCAGGCATTCCAAACCTCGTTGCTTCGAAAGTCCTCCCGGCCAAAGACCCGGTCCATCCCCACCTTGCCCGTCAGCAGCCCCTGCTCGAGCGACATGTAGGTCAACGTCGCAATCCGGTGTTCCCGGCAATACGGCAGAATGTCCCGCTCCGGATCCCGGAACAGCATGCTGTAGCGGAACTGGTCGCTCGCCACCGGGCCGCGCGCACAGTTCTCCTCGAGCTCCGACAAGGTGACATTCGACACGCCAATCGCACGGATCTTGCCCTGGCTCTGCAGCTTCAACAGACACGCCATTGTGTCGGCAACCGGCGTCGCCTCCGGCGGACAGGCCGGCCAATGGGTCTGATACAAGTCAATGCACTCGATCCCGAGATTCCGCAGGCTCCGCTCGACCTCGATCTGAATGGTGTCAGGCCGCAGGCTCCGATACATCCGCCGCCCCGCCAGCTCGACGAAAAACGAGCCGCGCTCGTCATCGGTCCATAGCCCGCACTTCGTCGCCACCACCGCCCGGTCGCGCCGGCCCTTCAACGCCTCGCCCACGACACGCTCGCTCCGGCCCCAGCCATAAGCCGGCGCCGTGTCAATCAGGTTGATCCCCTCGTCCAACGCCGCCTGCAGCGTGTACACGGACTCCCGGTCATCCGGGTCCTCCCCCCACGTCGGACCCCCTCCCAACACCCACGTCCCAACCCCAATCACCGACGCTTCGATCCCGGACGCTCCCAACGGTCGCATGGTCATCATGATGCCTTTCCTTCCTCTTCAGTTCTGCCAAATCCACTCCGCCCGGTCCCGCAGACGCGCCGCAGATAGCCGCGCGGGTTGAAGCTGATCAGAAACTTCTCCCGCGACCGGTCCACCTCGAAATCCGTGGTGCGGTTCACGAACTCCGCCACCGCCTCCATGGGCCCGGGACCGTGCTCCGGCACCACGGGGTGCCCGTTGAGACTCGTGTCCTCCACAATCAGGTAGTTCCCCTCCGTCACCAGGGGACTCCAGACAGCCAGCTCCTGGCTCACATGGTCCTTCCGATGGTCAGAATCCAGAATCACCATCACGCTCTCGCCCGCGGCCCTTTCCCGCGCGCGAGCCACCATCGCCGGATCGACCGACGACCCCGTCCAATAGGTGATCCGCGGGTGCGCCGGCCGGCCAGACCGTTCCTTCGCGTCAATCGTGATGACTTTCCCCTTCCCGATCAGATCGCAAATCGATGCGAGGAATAACGCGCCGCCCCCTTCGAAGGTCCCCGTCTCGACAATCAACGACGGCTGCGTCTCAAAGAGAATCTCCTGATACACCCACAAGTCGAACGGGCATTTCAAAACCCGCGCGCCCAACCACCGAGTGTCGTACCACGTCCCCCCGCCCGATCCCTGCGAGTAATACTCCTTCAGAAACTCATCCGCCAGACTGCCCGTGGAAGGTGCAACGGCAGGCCTGCGCGCAAAGAGCCGCAGCAGGAGAAAATATTGCAGCTCCAGGTATTGCCGAATCTTCATCAACCAGGTCCGGTTCAGATCGACCGCTTTCGAGCCTAGTGGGCGCACCGCCTCGCGGGCAACTACAATCCGCCCCGCAAGCCGCGCTGCAGTGCAATGACCGGAAATCGACGCATCCCGACAAGATTCTCGTCCATGAACCGAACGATCTCGCAGGAGCAACCGCCGGACAAGGGCATGGGGGACAGAGGGATTCCCGTATGCTCGCTGTCTGCGCGCCAGCGTCAGCGCAGCGCGGCGACCCGCGGGATCGCCGGAGCCGGACGCCAACGAAAAGACTTTCGGCTTCGGCTGCAGCCAGGCCGCGCTGCGTCACGGCACCTCACGGACCCTGAAAAACCGCTGGGTCTCGGTCACTGGCAATTCCTGGGTGATCTCCTCCGCTTCGGCAACGAAGGGATCGCCCGACGGCGTCCACGTCTGCATATCGGCCGAAGTGTCCAATTGGTACTTCCGCCCCAGCACCACAGACATCCTGACGGTGACCCGGCTCACCGTGATCGCGATCGCCGGCTGCGCTGGCGGCTTGGCGATCAAGACCTCCGTGTTCCCGGTGTAATCGCGCCCGTTGGTGTCGATCTCGATCCGTACCACCTGGCCGTTTTCCACCACCGCGTGCGCTGTCGCTCCTGTTCCCGCCACGTCGCTGAGGCGAATGGCCGGTGGTTCGCTCGCCGAATACCCATAACCGGGATCGGTGATCACAAAGCCCACAACAAAACCGTTCACTACCTCGACCCTCGCGGCTGCTCTGTGCACAGCCGGAATCGCCGGATGACTTAGCCTGGCTTGTATCTTCAATCCGGAACCCGACAGGTGTCCGTCCGCACCACGGCCAACCACGAAATCAACCGTGTCGCCAACAGCCAGGCTCAACAGGTTCGTGTAGCCTCCCGCAGAACACGGCAGCAGGAACGAACCGAACACTTCGCCGCCATTCACCACGACGTGATAATCCGCATCCCCGGACCGGGTCCCGTCGAGATAGGAACGCACCGCGCTCTCCAGCAGATACATTCCGCCTTGGTCACTGGGGACCGTGAACCGGATCACGCCGAAGTTCTTGGGCGTTCCATCGTAGCCCGCGGTGAAAATCACGGTGCCCGGCGGCCACACGCACTGTCCCGAGTCATGCAGACCCGTCTGGGCCGTTCCGTTGTGCTGCACCAGAGGGGGATACGCAAGGCTGGCAAGACTCCAGCCCCGGACGGGCACAGCGTTTTCAAGAGGGTACGTCCCGGGAAACGATAGCAGTTCGAACGATCCCCCGAGACTGGATTTCCAGCCGTAGCTCCAGACGCCGTTCGGGTTGGCTGTGGACGAGAAATCGGCAGCCAGATCGTGAACCACGTCGGGACCGACTCCTTGAGCCTGACCGCCTGCTGATAATCCCACTCCAAGCACCGCCGCCGCCAGGAACTTGCGCATCATAGTCACCTCTGTTTTCCGGATCGCCTGAGTCGCCAACCAGGCCTTGCCGCATTGCAGTCGACCGAACCCGCGAGTAACCCAACTATCGTACCACAAGGCAATCCGCCGGTTCAAGCCCCAGGGTCCAACCCGGATCCTCGCCTAACGCGTGCGGCCCGAGCGTTCGCCATCGGCTCGTGGTGGTTTTTCGCCTTGTAGGCGCGTGGGGTGTCGGCTCCGGGGTGGCCCGCCCGCGGGCGGGCGGGCGCTATAGGGGTTGGAGCGAATGGGCCCGCCCCGGCGGCGGGCTTTCAAATCCGCAAAAACCCCGGACTGGGCGGCTCGAGGCGCCTGGTCAAGCCCAGGAGGTTGAGCCGCAAGGGACGCTTACGCGCAGATTTGGGTCCAATCTCAAATCCCCCCGTCTGTCATCAACATGACCCGGTAATAGCGCCGGCTCACCGCCGCCCCTGACGTGTCCACCCACGTCACGGTCTGATCCTCCGCCGTAACCTGGGGCTCGAGATCCGCCCATGACCCGCTTCCCAGCTCATCGCGATACTGGACGACGTAGGTCCTGCCCGGAAGCGCCGTCCAGACCAGCCGCACCGCGCCGTCAGACTGCCGTTCCGTCTCCACAATCCGCAGCTGGGGCTGTTCCCATGGCTCGAGGTGATTCGGCGCCCCCGGAGTCGGCGTGTGCATCGCGAAAAAGGGCTCGCCCGCCCCGTCCGGCCAACGCCCCTCGCTCACATCCTCCTCCTGGACGCCGAACTCGACGGCATCAACCCAACCCCCGGCGGCGTCGTACAACACCAGCGTCTCGCCTTCGCGGTCGAGACGGAAGTTCGCATGCAGACTCACGCCCGCCACGGTCTGCTCGGGCTGGCTGTCCGCCCACACCATCAGGTGGCCCCCGGAGGGCAGGGTGAAACCGGCGGGAATCACGAAACGCCGGGGCTCCGCCGGATCGTCCGTGATCGAGTATCCATCCAGGACCAGGGGAGCCGTGCCCGCATTAAACAGCTCGAACCAATCGTCGCGAGCGCCATCCGCGGGATCCACAACGCTCCCCCGGTTGGCGGCCATCCACTCGTTGATCCGGAGCCCGTTGGCCGGGATGCTCCCGCTGTACTGGATGCGCAGGCTGTGCGCAGCGCCCTCGACAACCCGACCGAGCCGGTCCCACCCTTCGATCACCAGCGTGTTCGTGCCCGGTTCCAGCGCCACGTTGATCAACCAGTTCGACACCGTCGTCCAACGCACCGGATGCGCCATCCCGTTGACCGCCAGCGTCTGCACCCGGACCGGCGCGATCCCGCTCAGCAACACGCGATTCTGGCCCGTCGTAAAATCCCGTCCCCCGTTGCTGATCACGACAAACCCGGACCGGACGGTCTGCAGTTGCGACAACAGAAACCCCCGCCGAGCCGTGATCCACGACTCGATCTCGTCCGGGCCGGCCAGCGCGATGCCGTCCGCGACAAACGCCGCGTACTTGGCATCGAGGATCGGCGCCACCGCCGATGCCTGGAAGAAACCATGAACCGCCTCGTCCAGCGCACCCCAATAGTGCCGGACGAAAGACGGCGTGTCGTACAGACGCCGGATCGTCGGGTCGCCCACGTCGAAGAGCGCCATGTCGGTCGGGTCATTGAATACGCCCAGCCCCACGTCGAAGTCCCAGCTCATCAGCTTCCACGTGTCGCGTTCCGGTTTGTAGAGAAAGGTGTTCTTCGCGTTCGGATTCCCAAACGCATCCCAGAAGGACGCCAAGTCGTTCATCGCAAAGGTCCGCATCCAATGGCCGATGTCGACCGCGGCCTCGACACGCGGGCCGTAGTCCTCCGTCGCGTTCACCGCGTCCACCAGCTCGAAGAGCGGCAGGAAATCATCCGCCGAACCCTCGACCGCCCGCGGACGCCAGTTCCACCGGTACCGCGCCGTCTTCTTCACCCCTCCGGTCGTCGTAAACAGCTCGAGGGTGTTCAACAGGCAGGGCTCAATCCGATAACCCGCATCATCAAACTCGTTCCAGCAATCCGTCTTGTACAAGTGCCCGCCGGCGTCGTTCGGAAACCACTCCTCGATCGTGTCGGCCCCCGGTTGTTGCACATCGTCGTAGATCACCCCGCGCCGGACCCCGTTCACCAACAGATGCACATACCGCCGGTACAGGTTCGGCAAATCGTACTGGTCCAGAAACCAGAACATCAGCTGCTCCCGCTGGTTGGTCGCATCGCGGATCGGCCAGTCCAAGGTCACATGCCGCGCCCCCAGGAACCCGTCGTCCGCCGGCAGGCTCACGTCGTAACCACACAAGCTGCCCGTCGGCGATGTATAGCCCGGCGCCGAATACGCGCTCCCGCTGTACCGCGCCCCCGCGCCGTACACCACCCGGTTCGCCCCGTATACAAACGTGGCGTCCACATCCTCGTTGCTCATCTTCTCCCGGCTCGCCCATCGGTCATGGGCCTCCTGCGTCAGCCAGATCCGATAACACCCGAAGGCCCCGCCCACGGCCGTCTCCCCCACCCGCACCAGACACTCCCGCACCGGCGCGCCCCGCGGATACCGCGCCACGGCGACCTCCGACGACGTGTCCTGCGCCACAACCTGGAAAGCCACCAGCGTGCCCGCAGCCTGACCCGGGACCTCCGCCGTGAATACGCCGTCGCCCGCCAGCAGATCGCCGTTGACACCGTCATCGTGCATCGCCGTCGACCGCAGGCTCGTCTGCGGATCAAGACGATACACCAGCGTCACAAACCCCACACCGTCCGGGTCATCCACCCGGGCCTGAACCCGAAAGGACTGATTCGCCGCCGGCAGAACGGGACGATGCCCCACGTGCGTGATCGCCGGACCCGCATTCGACCGCGCCTGGCTGTTGACCGCCCCGGGCGTGCCGCAACCCGCCGGCACATCGAGCCGGCCCGAGGCCTCGAGTCCACCGTTCCGCAACCGCAACAGAACCTCCGGATGCCCCCGCAGCCAGCGCACCCGCGCCCGCAAGGTCGCCGTCTTCCCCGGCGGAATCGTCGGGTTCAGCGGCGTGCGAACCCGGTTCGCCACGTGATCGCCGCGTTCCGAGGCCACCAACCGCAGACAGCCCTTCCCTTGATACCCCTGCTGCGAGTCCCAACGGCTCAGCCGATGCGTCCCCTGAAACGTCCAGGAGCTCACTCCCGCGCCAAACTTCGAGTTCGACACCCGGTTCACCCCGTCCACCAACACCTCGACGTCGTCGACTAACGCCTCGCCCGCACCCAACAGCAGGATCTGCAGTTGATCCGCCCTTTCCACCCCCGGATGCACCAGGTCCAACACCCCCGTGCACTCGATCGTCGTCCACGGCGCCTTGGCCGTCTCATCGCTGTCCGCCCAGCTCGACGCCGCCTCCGGATCCGACCTCAGGTCGACCCGCTCGAGACTGCTGCCGCCGCCGTCCGCCCAATCCCCCCACTGCCCCCCCTCGCCGTACGTCACCTCATCCACCAACACCTCGAACCGGTTCGTCCGCCATTGCCCGGTCCCAGCATCGAAGACAACGCGCTCCTCCGGGCGCATCAACGCCACCCGCTCGCCGCCGTCCGCCAAGCCCCCCTCGAAATCCCCCAACACCACCGCCACGGCCAACCCCGGATGCACCGCCTTCAACCGCGCCGCACTCCGCGCCACCACCACACCGCCCCCGGCCGGCAGCACCGTCGGCGCCGGCATCGTGTACTCGATGCCGCCCGTCAACCGCCACCCCCCAACGTCCTGCACCATCCCGCTCCGGTTCCAAATCTCGACAAACTCGTCGCCGCCGTCCCCCAAGATCGGGTGGTACAGTATCTCGCTGATCACAACGTCCGGCGTCAGTGGCCGCGCATTCCGCCCTCCCAGCGTCACTGCCCCCAGCGCCCGGAAACCAGACTGACCGTCCGGATGCCGCCCCACCGACACCCCGGGACCCTGGCCGCCATAAACCACCGCGTCCAACACCTGCCCCTCGTCCGCCCGGATCAAATACAACGTCTCGCCTTCCGCCCGCAGCCCGAATCCCAGCTCGTCCTCGCCGTACACCGCAAAAGCCCCCGGATCCAGCCTCGTCCCCGGCGGAATGCGGTACCGGTTCGTCGACGGATCGTCCGTCAGAATCGCCCCCGACAGGTCGACGGACCACAGACCCGCATTGAATAGCTCGATCGCATCCGACCCACCCGGATCCGAATGAGCAAGCACCTCGTTGATCACAATCGGTGTCGCCCCGTACGCTTCGGCCGGCTCCGCCTCGCCCGGAGACCCACCCCGCAAGCCGCTTGCCGCCCACGCCCGCGCGCCGCCCTCACCGTAGCTCGGCCTCGCCAAAACCAGCGAATGCCCACCCCCGTCCGCACTCGCCGGCCAGGGCGGATCGTCCGAATACCGCACCTCGAGCACAATCGCGCCCGACCGCTTCCGCACACGCAGCGTCCCCCCGTCGTTGGCCAACCGCCCCGCCACCCCCCCCAGCACCCCCGTCAGACCATAGACAGCCTCGACGTCCGCGGGAGAGGCCGCCACCACCAGAAACCCATTGCCGGGAAGAACCGTCGACTCCGGAAAAACATAGTCCCACTCCCCTGTCAGTCGCCACCCGGAAAGATCCTCGAAAAACGGATTCGTGTTGTGGATCTCGATGTACTCGAGGTTCCGGCCGTCCTCACGATCCGCCGGATGATACATGATCTCCGAAATCACCAGGCCAGTCCGTCGACTCGACGGGCCCAGCGGTTCCCGGGAGAGCTCGCCCGGCCGCTCGAACCGGAGCGCCACCCGAGCAGGCGGACTGCTCGTCGACCCCAACGCGTTGCTCACCGTCACAACGTAGTCCCCCGCCTCGGCCGCTGTCACCCGCGCAATCGCCAGCACCGCGTTGGTCGCCCCCGCCACGACCACGCCGTTCCGACGCCATTCGTAACGTAACACCGGCGTCCCGTACGCCGATACCACCAGCCGCACCGATTCGCCGTACTCGGCCAAAACCGACTCCGGCGGCCGCACGATCCGCGGCGGCATCTCCCCCGAAAGCACCTCCGCCGTCCCCGCGAGCTCGACCCGCAATCCCGTCGGGTTCACTCCCGTCCCCGCGTTGTTCACCACGAAGTCCAGGGTGTTCACCCCCGCAACAAACCCACTCGTCAGCCGAAACGACCGGCCAAATACCCCGAAATTGCCGTCGTTCGGCTGGCCCGTGCTCACCCCGTTCAACCGGATGTCCGGCCCCACATTGTCCGAGGACCACTGCCCTTCAATGCTCGCGGTCTCCGGAACAAGGCCGTCCAGGTTGAAAACGAGCCGGTACACGTAGTCCCCCGGCGCGCTCCCCGTCGACTGGTCCGCTTGCGGCCCGATCCACTGGCTCCGCGGACCGTTGGCCGCCCATGGCGGAATCGGAAAACCCGGCTGCACCACGTACGCATCCGGCCCCGGCGCCCCCGCGTCCGGGCTTGCGATCAGCGTATAATGAGGATCCACACTCCCCGCAGACAACAGCCCGCCGGATCCATCCACCCCCGTCGCGAACAACCCGGGAATAACCTCGCCCCGCGCGATCAGTGCCGCCATCCCAAGTCCCAAGACCACGCGTCCCACCACCAGGACAGGCGCCCGCCAACGCGCCCGGTCCCGACTCCTAGACACCCCCGTAAGCCCTTGTTGTCGATTCGTACTCGTTACCATCACGCTCCTCGAAGCATGCCAGACCCCGCCCCCCCCAATGCGCGCCGCATCCGAACAGAACTCCCGCCTGAGTGTCAAGATCCCCGCCGCCACCCGGATCCTCGCCTAACGCGTGCGGCGCGAACGTTCGCCATCGGCTCCTGGCGGGTTTTCGCCTTGAAGGCGCGTGGGGTGTCGGCTCCGGGGAGCAATAGGGGGATAGGTTCATAGTCAGCCCTTGCGGCTCAACTCCTCGGCTGGCCTAAAGTCCTCGACTTGTGGAATGTGGGGTCAACAGATCAAGTTTGATCCCTGCCGTTCCAGCCCTGCCCCCCTGCCTTCGAGGACTCTACATTAGCGAGGCGCGGAAGAGAGGGTCCGGAAAGGCAGGGAGGCTTCGTGGGATTGCGGACTTCGTTAGGTCTGAGACGGCGCCTCGCTATACGGGAATCTCACATCAGAACCGATCCCGGCTTTACTTCTTCGGGGCCGCTGGGGAAGCTCGGGGCGCAGTGAACCTCCACATCTCGATGCCAGTATGTCTCGGATGAAAACCCAGCCCGCTTCCGCTTTCAGCCGCCGCAGGTTCCTTGGCGGTATTCTCACCTCCACGATGGCGCCCCTCGTGCTGCCAGGGTCGGTGCTGGGCCTCAACGGCGCCACCGCCCCCAGCAACCGCATCGCCTTCGGCGGCATCGGCATGGGCAACCGCGCGCTCTATATCCTCCCCAACTTCCTCGCCCAGCCCGACCTCCAGTTCATCGCCGTCAGCGACGCCCGCGCAGACCGCCGGAAGGCCTCGAGCGAGGCGATCAACGCCCACTACCGCAACGCCGATTGCAGGGTTTACAACGACTTCAGAGAATTGCTCGCCCAAAAGGACATTGACGCGGTCCTCATCGCCACCGGCAATCGCTGGCATGCCACTGCCTCGATGTTCGCCGCGCGCGCCGGCAAGGATGTCTACTGCGAAAAACCCATAAGCCTCACCATCCGCGAAGGTCGACAACTGGTGGACCTCTGCCGCCGCCACGGTGCCATCTACCAGGCCGGCACCCAGCGGCGCTCGACCGAGAGCTACCAGTTCGCCCGCCAGCTTGTCCGCCAAGGCAAGATCGGCCGCATCCACACCGTCGAAATGCAGGTCTGGACCGGCGGCACCGTGCCCCACCAGCCCAACACCGCCGTCCCCCCAGGCTGGGACTACGATCAGTGGCTCGGCCCCGTCCAGTGGCGGCCGTTCAACCCCGGCCGCGTCAACGGCTGGACCTGCTTCTGGGACACCGGCGAAGGGATGCACACGGACATGGGAACGCATTACACCGACCAAATGCAGTGGGTGCTCGGCACGGACCACACCATGCCCGTCGAGTTCGAAACCAGCGACATCGTCTGGCCTGATCCCAAGGCCTGGATGAGTGAGACCGCCATCTCCGGCACGTTCCGTTGCCGCTACGCCAACGGCATCCAGGGCGTCCTCTACCAGCGAAAGGGTTTCACCGACCGCTACATCCGATACATCGGCGACGAAGGCTGGATCCAAGTCGACGACGAAACCGACGTCGTCACCGCCGAACCCAGGTCGATCCTCCAAAGCCGCGAGGCAGGCGGCCTGAGTTGGTCCAACGCCAGCTCCCATATCCGCGATCTCCTCAATGGCATCCGCAGCCGGCGCCAGCCGCAATGCCACCCCGAGGTCGCCCACCGCGCCCAAGCCATCGTCGAAAGCATGACCATCGCCGCTCGCCTCGGCCGGAAACTCGCCTGGGACCCCGCCAAGGAGGTCTACGACTGCGAGGCCGCCAACCGGATGCTGTACCGCGAGCCGCGCGCCCCATGGCGGGTGGTCTGAACCCCGGCCAATCGTAATCCTCAACCCCCGTCACCGCCATGTACACTTCCCTCACCCGATTCCTGCTCCCGCTCGTGGCAATCGCCGCCACCCTGCACGCCCAAACCGACGACGCCCTCGCCGGCCTCATGCAGTACCAGTCCGGCGCCAATATCCTGCCCCTGCGCCATTTCGAAGAACGCGCCCGCCAGGCCATCCAAAACCCCGCCGCCCAGCCCGCGCTCGAAGCCGACCTCGTCCGCGTCCTGGCCGGCAACACCCCCTTCGAGGCCAAACGCTTCGCCTGCCAACAGCTCGCCGTTATCGGCCGCGCCCCAGCCGTCCCTGCCCTCGCCGCCCTGCTCCAACAGGAGGAAACCGCCGGCATCGCCTGCGACGCCCTCGTGCAAATCCCCTCCCCCGACGCCGCCCAGGCGCTGCGCACCGCCCTCCGCACCGCTCCACCCCGCGCCCAAACCCAGATCGCCCTCGCCCTCGGTGTCCGACAGGATACCGCAGCCGCCGGCGACCTCTCCACCCTCGCGCTCGGACCTGACCCCAACGTCGCCGAGGCTGCCATCATCGCACTCGGCAGAATCCCAGCCCCCGCCGCCCAAGAAACCCTCGCCACCCTACGCCAACAGCCCTCCGATACACTCCGCCGCGCCGTCGCCGACTCGTCCTTCCTCGTCGCCGAACGACTCGCCACCCAAGGCGACCCCAAAGGCGCCACCGGGATCTACGAGACTTACCTCGCCGCCGCGCAGCCCAATGACCTCCGGCGCGCCGCCTTCTGCGGCCTCATGCGACTTGACCCGGACGGCGGCGAGAAGCGCGCCCTGGCCGCGCTGAAAGGCAATGACGCGATCCTGCGCCCGGCCGCCATCGCCGCAATCCCCAAAATGAAAGACGCCCACGCGCCCGCGGCCTTCGCCAAGATCCTGCCGTCCCTTCAGCCAGCCGAGCAGGCGCTCCTCGTCGAGACCCTCGCCCAATCCACCAACGCCGCCGCCCGTGCCACCATCGAACAACAGCTCGGCTCCGGACACGCCGAAGTCCGCGCCGCCGCCATCACCGCCCTCGGCCAAATCGGTGATGCCTCGACCGTCGCCGCCCTCGGACAGGCCGTGCGCAAGGCCTCCCAACCGGCTGAGCTCAAAGCCGTCGAGCTCGCCCTCGCCAGTCTCCAGGGCGGCACCGCCGTCGACCGTGCCCTGGCCGCACAGGTCGTCAACCGCATGGCCGGCCCCAAAACACCCTTCCTCGCCGCACTCGTCCGCCGCGCCAACCCCGTCTCCGCTCCGTTGTTCCTCGCCCACGCCGCCAGCCCCGATCCCGCCATGGCCAAGCTCGCCTTCCAGGGCCTCAGCCGCGTCGCCACGCTCCAGCAACTGCCCAGCGTGTTCGATGCCTTGACCAGCACGAAAGCGGATGCCGTCCTCCCCGAAGCCCAGGCTTCTGTCGGCCAACTGCTGCAGCGTCTCGGCAAACCCGGCGAATGCTCCGCCGCAATCCGCGCCGCCCTGCAGAGAGCACCCGCCGCCACCGGACCCGCCGCCCTCTTGCCACTCCTTGCCCTCTGCCCCGATCCCGCCGGCCTCGCCGAAGTCGAACGTACGGCCAAGAGCACCGACCCCGCCCTCCGCGACCTCGGGCTCCGGACCCTGGCCGACTGGCCGGACCCCGCAGCCGAAGAGAGCCTCTTCGCCCTCTACAAGAACGCCACAGAGGAGAAGGACCGCGTGATCGCCCTGCGCGGCCTCACCCGACTGCTCGGCGAGCAAAACGCCCACCCCGATGCGGCACTCATCGCGCGGTACAAAGACCTCCTCGGCGGCGCCCAGGGCGACAACGACCGCAAGCTCGTCCTCGGCACCCTCGCCGGGTGCGCTCACCCCGATGCCCTGGGACTCGCCGTCAGCCAACTCAGCCATCCCGGAAGCCGCGCCGAGGCCCAGCTGGCCGTGAAGAGAATCGCCGAGGCCATCAAAACCCAACACCCGCAAGCCGCCGCCGACGCGCTCCAGAAGCTCGACAGCCGATAATCCCCATTGCCCTCGCCGTGCATCCTCACGGAAGGCCAATGGGTTTAACCGATCTCCCGCAGCTGTGGAGGTCGATGGCTTGATTTACAGGGACTTGCGCACGCCAGACCCCGATTTTCTCCATTACACCGTCAGTGATGTCGCTTGGCCCACGCCATCCTCAGGGGCCGATCCTGAACCTACTGCCCGCTCGCCGGGGGCTGAATCCATCCACCCGTCCAGAAAAAGCGGCAGGGGGCTGCCGCACTCCAAAAACTGGCGTCCGCGCCATCCCCCTGCGATCCGCGCGATAGCGTCGTGGAGTGCGGTGCCGCGCCTCAAGCGGCACCGCTTTCCAGGCGGCCCAGCCCCGGAGAACCCCGCCGCCATGGGCCCTGGCCGAAACGGCCTCCCCCGAGCCCCGTCCAGGAGTCGGGCGTTGGGGGATCGAGTCGAGCCGGCGCAAGCCCGGAAATCCTCGCACCGGTGCTGCTGTGAGATTTCCGGGCTAGAGTCCTCGACTTGTGGAATGTGGGGTCAACAGGTCAAGTTTGGCCCCTGCCGTTCCAGGCCTCCCCACCTTCCGTCGAGGACTCTACATTAGCGAGGCGCGGAGGCAGGGAGCCCCGCTGCCCCCCACGGTTCCTTGGGACTGCATGTTTCATTGGTCTGAGGGGCGCCTTGCTAGGGACTGCGATGGCGGCGCAGGTCGATGGCTCAGATTCTGCGCTGATCCGGGCTTGGTGAACGAGGGGGTGCTCTCCACGACAGACCCTGGAGCGAATGCCAATCCCAAAAACACTGGGGTTTTGGCAATGAACGCCTCGCGGAAGATGGGTTAGCCCGGTTTTCGTGCGGAAGGGCTAAGGCCCGGGGCGCACCACCACCCCGCCGTCACGCTCCTGGATGGGACAACGATCCACCACCATCAACACCGGCACCTCGACCCGCCCGTTGAAGAAGGCCTCGATCCCCGCCTCGAACGGCGCGTCAGTCCCGACCACGCTCGCCAACACCGGGGCGTAAAGCACGCTGCCGTCACCACTGGCGGTCAGCCTGACGCGCTGATTCAACGTGGTCAACACCGGCAGGTCGAGTCGCCCGCCGCCGGTCGCTTCAAACACCAACGACGGCGCGCCGCGCACGTTCCAGTCCAGCGGTCCCTTGGCTGCCGCCATGTCCGACAGGGTCAGCTTGCTGCCCCACCCGTTCGCGCTGAACCAGGTCCCCGCCGGAAACAACGAGGTGAAGTCCCCGGGACCGTCGTAGTCGGCAAACCCTGGCACCTCAATCACCGCCCCATCCCGCGCCTCGAGGGTGAAGTTCACCCCCTCGAGACCGCCCGACGGCACGAACTGCGCGCCCGGCCCGGCGAACGTCAGCCTGCCTCCCTTGCCAAGGCTCAACAGACCCCTGGTCTCGAACCGGCCCGACACCTCGAATCGGCCGCCCTCGATCGTCAACGTGCGCTCGAACAACGCCGATCCGTTCACCGTGACGGAGTCGGCGGGGACAGTGACGGCTTCCGCCGCCCATAGGTCGCGCAGGACCAAGAGCCCGGCACGGTTCGCCGTCGAGAACGGCGCGCCCAGACGCAGGCTCTTGACGGTGGCCGCGGAATTCAAAACGAGCTGCGGCTTGGCGCCAAAACGCTGCACCATCACATCGTCGTCCTGCGCCGGTAACCGCCCGTGCAGCCAGTTCGCCGGCGTGCCCCAGACGCCATCCGCGTCGCTGATCCATACCGCCGTGCCCGGCGAGACGCCCAGCAGGTCAAACGTCAGGACCTGGCCCTGGCTCAGACTGTTGCCGGCGCGATCCGCCACCGCGCCCGGTTCGAGCGTCAGTTGGTAGCGGCCGGCGCGCGCGTCAGGGAACTCGAGGGTCAACATCGCTTCGTGTGCGGACCAGGCCGCCAACGGAACCAGCGTGTCATCGCCGCCGCCAACCGTGGCATCCGCCCCGAGGTTGACCAACCGTACCTTCGACGGATCCATCGGACGCGTGTCCACCGGCTCGTCAAACTCGAGCACGAACGGTCGCCCGCCAAACGCCGCCTGGCCCGCAGCCGGCAGCGAGTAGGCAAGCACGGGCGGCTTCGTGTCCCGCACGATCTGAAGTGTCACCGGATCGCTAACACGCTCGTTCCCGGATCGATCCACGGCCCGGAATTGGACCACGAGATTGGTAGCGTCCCAGGGCGAAACCACCAGATTCGTCTCGAAGGTCCGCAGCGTCACCGGGTAGCTCCGGGTCGAACGCACCGGCACGCCGTCGAGCAGGAGCTCGACCCGATCGAGCTGCACGTCGTCCATCACGCGTGGCGCCAGCTCGAGCGTGCTCCCCTCCCGCACCTGCACGCCCGGCTCGATCGGGTCCACGTCCAAGCCCGCAGGATCCAACGTCACCGCCGGCGCCTGCCGGTTCAGATCCGCCTCGGCAACGTTCAGGATCGTCAAACCCGCCTGATCATCCGCCACCGCAGCGAATCCCCCGAGCAGAGCCACGTCCCGCGCCCGGCCGGTCGTGCCCAGACCAAACAGCAGCGTGCCCGTGTCCGCAGGATCGGACGCTTCATACACCGACAACGAGGAAGGCGTTGTCGGATTTCCCGTCGGCGTTCCCGACACCAGCGCGAGCATCCGCGGACCGCCCGTCAGCGCGAGCGAGCGAACCGCGCCCGAGCTCGAGGGAGGCACGCCAAGGAACTGCGGCGCCGACGGGTCCGACACGTCCACGGTCACAACGCCGCGGGTCTTGCCGATATACAGCGTGCTGCCGTCCAGCACCAGGTGCACCCGACCCAACATCTCCGCCGTGAAATCGCCCGCCAGCCGGCCGAGACGCGCCAGCGCGCCGCGCCGAACATCGAAGATCTCCAAAGCCGAAAGCGTCGCCACGTAGGCGCGCCCGCCCACCATGCGCAAGCCCGTCGGGTAATCCTGGGTCGTCACCCTCGCAATTTCGAGCGCGCTCCCCGCATCGTAAAAGCGCACTTCCTTGAGCGCATACTGGCCGAGCGCGACGCCAAACAACCCATTCCCGTGGTCCACCGCAACGCCCGGCAACGAGTAGCTCTCGATCAGACGCGGCGCCCGCGGATCCGACACGTCCACGAAATGAAGCACACCGCGCTCGCCCGGGATGTACTGCTCGGGCGAACCCACCAAGGCCACAACGTGATGCTCCGCCGAGTAGCTGACATCAAAGCTCTCCCCCGGCAGATCGAGCTCGCCCTGCCACCTCGGCTGGAGCGGGTCCGTGGCGTCCACGATCGCAAGCCCCCGCCGTCCGTTCGCCACGTAAACCCGGGAGCCCTCGACCTCCAATCCCAACGCCCGGGCATCGTTCGAAAACCCCGTGGGCGAACCGCCCAGCAGCAAGTTCGCCACCACCCCCTGCGGCAAGGCCAGCCCGTCCAGCGGATTCTGACGCTGCCGGACCTCGATGAAATCCGAGGCGCCGTCGTTGTCCGTGTCCGCCAAGTCAGCACGCGTGCCCACCACCGCTTCAACCGTGTCAACCAACCCGTCCAGGTCCGAGTCCGCCCCGTCCACTGGCACCAGCGTCGCCATCGGAAGGGTGTAGCGATCGCCCGCCGCCCCGGATCGGAACAGCACGGTGCCGGCTTCCAGCGTGGCAGGGTCGAGGTAGGTCAGCACATACTCGCGGTCCACCGCCGTGATCAACTGGTCCAGCTGGCCATTCGGGGAGCTGCGCCCCCGACGCGTGAAACCTGTCTCGAGATCGGTCAACTGGTACAGCAGTTCCTCGCTGCGAAGGCTGCCGTAGCCTGCCGCCCCGCCAGCGCTCTGCGGCCGCACCGCAGACACCCCCGCGCCACCCCCGCTCGCCGCACCACGCAGACCTTCATCGTACACGCCGGTCACGCGCGCCAGCGCCTGCTTGATCCCGTCCACGGGCGTCGTCCAACCGGCCTCCTCCGCCGCAAGCGCCGCCGCGGTGAGCGCGTCGGCTGCACCCACAATCGCACCGCGCTCGCCCGCGGTCATTGCGCCGCCGGCAAAGCGATGGAACCGATCCAGCAACGCCGTGCGCACCGCCAAGGACAAGCCCGCCGGCGGAGTCATCGCGAGCAGCGCGTCCCGCTCGACGCCGCTCAGCAGCGCGCCCTCTTCGCTCCCGGGATTCAGCGCCGCAACCAGCGCGTTGCCAAACGCCACCATGTTCTCCCCATCGGCCGCTGCCGCCTCCATCCACACCGCGTCGCCGTAAATCCCCACAAACAACGCGCGCGAGCTGTTCAGCAAGTCGTCCTGCAGCACCGCGTCGCCCCCGGAAGCCAGACCCGCTCCCGAGACTCGCGCCAAAGTCACGGCCGGATGCGCCGCCTGGCACGCCTCGAGGTCGCGGATCGCAGAGTTCATCCCGATCCCGCACTGGACCATCCCCGCATACGTGCCCACGCCCGGAACGCAGCCGAGAACCCCGAACAGACCGTTGTACGCCAGCGAGCCCGCACAGCTGCTCGACGGGTCCATACATTCGGAAACGGTGGACACTGCCGCGCTCGCCAGGCTCACAGCGCAGCCAAGGCCGGGCGAGAGTTCAAGCAGCTCGAGGAACGTGCCCTGCATGCACCCCAAGAAAGCATCTTCAACCGCTTGCTGCTCGGCCGCGCACGGCCCGCTCCCGCCACCGCCACCTCCGCCCGTGCTCCCCGGCGTGCTGCTGTGCCAGCCGGGCTGAAGCACCCCCACCCCGGGGTCGCTCTCGACATACTTGCCGTCCGCACTCACCGTCATGCTGCCCGCGATCTCCCAACGCCCCGTGTCGTGGTTGTAGCTCCACAGCGCGGACTTCGCGCCGGGCGGCAGCAGCACCCCGGTCCGCCGATCCGGCAGATTCGGAAATCGCACCGGCACCGGCTGCGCGAAGTTCTGGGGCCCGTCCGTCTGTATCGTGATCACCAGGGGAAAATCCAAACCCGGCGGCAATGGCGACGGAATCCGGTCCGGCGCCACCGGCGCAATCCCAACCCGCCCTCCACGAGCACCGTTGTCCGCATACAACGCGTTGGGAGGAACCGTGATGCGCACCCCTTCCAACTCGGGATGCTCCGCAAGCACCGACGGCGGAAAGCCGATGGCCGTCGGCTGCGTCGGGCTCACCGTTTGCAGCGTGCCGGCCTTCACCAACGGCAGGAAGATCTCCCCTGTGCCCCCGGCCGGGTTGTTCGTCGTGCCCGCCACCGCCTCGAAGGTCTTCCCCACAAACGGATAGTAGTCCCCGTCAGGCCACGCGCTGCCCACCGCCAGCCGGCCGTCCACGTGAACGAAAAACCGCCCCGCCGGACTGGGGTCGAGCGCGAAATACCCGTCCGCGTCCGTCTGCGTCCGCAGGTGCTCCTCCGCCCCGTCCACCGTGATGATCACGCCGGCCAGCGGCCGATTGGTAACGCCTTCGCCGCTCGACACCGGGTCCGATGCGAACACCCGCCCAAAGACCGCCGTGCCCGAAACCGCCGTCGACGTCATGGTGTCAAAGCTGAACCGCCGCGTGCCCCCAGGCACGCCGTCACCGTCGCCATCCACCTCCTGCCCCCCCGCGTCCGATAGACCGTCGCTGAGGAAACTGACCACCACGCGACTCGCGGCCGGCAACGGTTCGAGATAGAACAGCGTCGCTTGCCTGCGATCCTCCGAAAGCTCGACGCGCGACAGCAGACGCCGCCCTCCAAACTCCCCAAAGAAACGATCCGTGCCTATCGAGACCGTCGACCCCAGCGGCCCGGAGAACCTCACCACCGTCTCCCGCGTGACCGATACATCCCCATCACCCGCCTCCGGCGACGTCCCGCTGATCGTCGTCAGACTCGCCTGACGCAACCGATAAAAACGGGCCTTGCCCAAGGGCGCTAAGGTGACCGTGCGCAGGTCGCCGACCCCAACAGGCGTCACCGATACCGCCTCCCACACGACCGGGGATTCCAAACCCGCGGCGGCCTCGAGCTGGAATCCGGGCGGCTGGTGCGTCCACCCGATCTCGACCTCTCCGGTCGCGCGGGGCTGAACCTCCAGCACCGCCGGCTGCGCAACCCCAGGGCCCGCCCAGCACACCAGACTCACGCCGACCGCGGCCCAGCCAGACTTTGAGGATCGAATGTTAATCATTATAATAAATAATTAATAACGTAGAACCGATGGGTTGAATGTCAAACGGCCGGGGTCCGCCGTCATTCGCACCCAGGAGGCCGTCAGCGTTCCACGGCGCGCAGGAGGACCCAGGGCAGCGTGGCATCCACGTTGAACTCGACCCCGCCGTGCGTAGCGGTCAATACGCTCAGCTCCTCCCAGTTTCGACCCTCAGCGGTGCCTTCGACCGCATAGCGCCGTCCCGGCACGGCGTGCAGGCGGATCCGCAGTTGGCCCGCCTCGAGGCGGTCGATCACAAGCCGGGGCAACGCCGCCACCGGCAGCAGCCAGTGGGCGCTTACGAAGCGGCCGATGGCGCGCCCGGCCCGCTGGCCTTCCTTGTTGGCCGAGGGGAAATGGATGCCGCCGTGAATCCGACTCATCCCGATCTCGTCCGCGCATTGTGCAAAGCTCGTGAATGACCGCTTGACGCCCGGCAACTCGTCGCTCGCCGCCGTGAACGCCACCGCCTCCGTGCCGAAGAACCCGGTCAGGACTTCGCTGTTCGCCCCCGCGAAGGTGCTGTGGCCCGAAACATGATCCGGAAAACTCGGCGCCTCGAGGAGCGATTCCCAGCCCGCATCCGCCTCCGTGAGCGGATTGCCGTCCTCGCCGCCGCGCCGGATGGCGGTGATCGGCCGCCAGAAGTTGTACCGGTACTTCGCCTCCCAGCACACGATCGCCGCGTCCGCCTCGGCCGCGCTCAGCAAGGCGAGCAGTCGTGCGGTGGGCCCGAGCGCCAATCCGCGGTCAGTGGCGAGGTCAACCACCATGGCCACCCAATGACCCGGCGGCATCGCCGTGTAACTGAAGTCGGACCAGAAGACCGCCACCTGGCTCTGCTCGGGGGTCCGGATCGAGCTCCGCAGAGCCCCCAAGGCCTTCACCGTGTTGTAATCTGATGCGTAAATCGGACTCTCCAACGCCGGCGGAGGCCGCGGCACGTAGGCCTCAACCTCGGGCAGTGCGAACGGCCGCACATAGCGCCAGTGGGGAGTCAGCGGAGGCCGGAAATAGGGCGGCGTCCGACGCCACTGGCCGGGCCGGTCGCTGGGGATATAGGGAACCTCGGTTTCGGCCCCGTCATTCGCCCGCGCCTCGAGCATCGCCCGGGCCACCAACAACCCGTGGGCGAGGCTCGCCGCCCGCGCGGCGTCGTCCGGATCCGTTTCGAGTGCGGCGGCAAACAGGGCGTCGGCCTCCGCGCGCAGGCTCGGGTACAACCGCACGGCAGCTTCGTGACCGGCAGCCAGGGCCACCGTGGCGGCCCGACATCCAGCCGGCGCCGGCCCGCCACCCAGGTAGGACTGATACGTCTGCTCCACCGCGTTCACCGCGTCGTGCAGCGACAGATTCAATATCGCCAGATTCCGGGTGCTGAGGGTCGGCGCCGTGGTTTCCCGGCGGATCGCATCCAGAAAGTGCCGGTTCCAATCCAGCACCACGTTGCTGCCCGCTCCCACCGGCAAATCCCAGGCCATCGACGCCACCAGAGGCGCCCAGCACAAGACCTCTCTCATCCCCGCCATGCACGGAACATAGCAGCCCTCGGCCCGACCGCCACCGGTTCCTTCCCGCCCTCGCGTTCCTGGCAAGGTCCGCACGCGGCCGAATGGGATCGTGCTGCAACCGCCCGAGGTGAAGCGCAAACCGAGGGACCAGACTTGACCTGTTGACCCTACGTTCCACAGGCCGGGGACTCCGCGCCTTTTCCCAGACTGCGCCGGGAACATGGGGTTCGCCTGCGGCGAACAGCGCACCACGATCGCTGCATCGATTCCGCGCGCCGGTTCTTCCCTCCCCCTGCGACCCCGGAGCGGGGGGGGGGTGCCGCAAACAAGGTGACAGACTCATTGTCCCCACGGAGCGGGGGGGTGCCGCAAACAAGGTGACAGACTCATTGTCCCCATGACGAATCTGGGCTCTTCTCAATGGACACTGCTGCAAACGGTGGATACCAACGAGCTGGTGGTACCTGCAGTTTCAGCAGCCTGTTTCTTCCGCGTTTCAGGGCACAGCACGAGCGGGCAGTGAAAGCAACAGAGCCGAACAAGACTGGATTGGTTCGAAGGGCGCCGCCCTCCCTGTGTGTTGATGGTGATGGTGAATGATGCGACCAATTGGACGGCGGTCCGGTTTTTCCAAGCGGAGACCACCCACGCCAGTACCAGACCGATTGGGACATTATGAAGGAACTTTGACACCACCCTAGTGTTGACCAAGCCCACCCCCTTCGGGCAGTTTCACCGGATGCGCAGGCGCAGACGGTTCCATTCCCGATGAGCTCCCACCGGCAAGCCCTGGATGAACTCCGGATCGACCGCAAGACCCCGACCCGACGGGGCTTCTTCGGTTGGGGGCTGGCCATCCTCCTGCTGCTCGGGACAATCGGTGCCGGGGCCGCCTGGTTCCTGAGCCGGCCCAGGGCGGCGGTGGTCCGGACCGTGGTCGTCCAGGAAGCGGTGGCCGGCGGGCAGCGGACCCTGCTGAATGCTTCCGGCTACGTGACCGCCCGCCGGCAGGCCACAGTGTCGTCCAAAATCACCGGCAAGGTCATCGAGGTCCTGGTCGAGGAAGGCATGCGCGTCGAAGCAGGCCAGGTCCTTGCCCGGCTCGATGCGTCCAACGTCGAGGCCAGCCTCCGCCTGGCCCAGGCCCAGCTCGAGTCCGCCCGCAAAGCCCTCGGTGAAACCCGGGCCAGCCAGGATCAAGCCGAGCGCGAACTGCGCCGCCTCAGTCAACTGTCCGCCGATCGCATCATCAGCCCCTCCGACCTCGACCGGGCCGAGGCCGAGGTCCGAACCCTGGTGGCACGCCTCGATCGGCAACAGGCCGACGTGGCCGTGGCGGAACGCGAGGTCGCCGTCTGGCAGCAGCAGCTCGACGACACGGTGATTCGCGCCCCGTTCGCCGGCATCGCCACGTCCAAGGACGCCCAGCCCGGCGAGGTGATCTCCCCCGTGTCCGCGGGCGGGGGTTACACCCGCACCGGGATCTGCACGCTCGTGGACATGAGTTCGCTCGAAGTCGAAGTGGACGTCAACGAAAGCTACATCAACCGCGTGGTCCCCGGCCAGCCGGTCGAGGCAACCCTCGACGCCTACCCGGACTGGCGGATCGCCGCCAAAGTCGTCGCGATCATCCCCGCCGCAGACCGCCAGAAAGCCACGGTCAAAGTCCGCGTCGGCTTCGATGCCCTCGATTCCCGCATCCTGCCGGACATGGGCGTCAAGGTCGCTTTCCAGAGCCAGGACGATGCGGCTCCGACCCAGACCGGCCTGCGGATACCCAAGACCGCCGTCCGCCGGCTCAACGGCCAGGAGGTGGTCTGGATCGTCCACAACGGCCGGGTCGAACGCCGCGCCGTCACCACCGCCGGCACCGCCGGCGATCAAATCACCGTCGCCGCTGGACTCAGCCGCGGCGAACGCATCGTCGTCGAAGGCCCCGAAGACCTGGCGGAAGGAACCGCCGTGACCGAAGCCAAACCATGAGCACACCGGACGGAATCTGCGTGCAGGTGAAGGACGTCGACAAGGTTTTCTACCGGGGCTCCGAGGAGATCCACGTGCTGAACGGCCTGGACCTCGACGTGCCCCACGGCGATTTCCTCGCCCTCATGGGACCTTCCGGGTCCGGCAAGTCCACCCTCCTCAACTTGATCGGCGGGCTCGACCGCCCCTCGCGCGGCTCAGTCGAGATCGGCGGCGAACGGATCGACCAAATGTCCGACCGCCAGCTGGCCGCCTGGCGCGCCCGCCACGTCGGGCTCGTCTTCCAGTTCTATAACCTCCTCCCCGTCCTCACCGCCGAGCGCAACGTCGAACTCCCCCTGCTCCTCACCCACCTCTCGAAGGCTGAACGCCGACAGCACGTCGCCGCCGCCCTCCGCGTCGTCGGCCTCGAACACCGAAGCCGGCATCACCCCCGGCAACTCTCCGGCGGCGAACAACAACGGGTCGGCATCGCCCGCGCCATCGTCTCGGACCCCACCCTGCTGCTCTGCGACGAACCGACCGGCGACCTCGACCGCAAGTCCGGCGATGAGATCCTGGGGCTGCTCCAGGCCCTCAACCGTGAGCACGGCAAGACAATCGTCATGGTCACCCACGACCCCCACGCCTCGGCCCGCGCCAAACGCACGCTCTTCCTCGACAAGGGCCAGTTGAGCACCGAGCCCGTGAAATGAGTGAGCCCGCGCCCCTGATCCCGCCGGCCCCCTCGCCCCCATGAGCCTACTCTTCCTGGTCTGGAGCCACCTGAAGCGCAAAAAACTGCGCAGCGCGCTCACCCTGCTGTCCATCACCGTCGCCTTCGTCCTCTTCGGCCTGCTCTGCGCCCTCAAGGAGGCCTTCACCGCCGGGGTCAGCCTCGCCGACGCCGACCGCCTCATCACCCGCCACAAGATCTCCCTCATCCAACCCCTGCCCGTCTCCTATCGTCCCCGCATCGAACGCATCCCCGGCGTCGCTTCCGCCGTCCATATGACCTGGTTCAACGGCATCTACCAGGATCCCAAGAATTTCTTCGGCTCGTTCCCGGTCGACCCCGCCCCGTTCCTCGAGATGTACCCGGAGATCCTGCTTCCGGCCGACCAGAAGGAAGCGTGGCTCGCCCAACGCAACGGCGCCGTCGTGGGCCGCACGCTCGTCAACCGCTTCGGGTGGAAGATCGGCGACCGCGTCCCGCTCATGTCCCCGATCTGGCCCCGCCAGGGCGACGCGCCCTGGGAGTTCGAAATCGTCGGCATCTACGACGGCGCCAAGAAAGGGACCGATACCTCGGGCTTCTACTTCCGCTACGATTACTTCGACGAAGGCCGCGCCCGCGACAAGGGCATCGTCAGTTGGTACGGAATCCGCATCGCCCGCGGCGCCCGCGTCGAGGAGGTCGCCAAGGCCGTCGACGAGGAGTTCGCCAACTCCCCCTACGAAACCAAGACCGAGCCGGAAGGCGCCTTCGCCCAGGGCTTCGTGCAGCAGGTCGGCGACATCGGGACCATCCTGATCGCCATCCTCAGCGCCGTCTTCTTCACCATCCTCCTCGTGGCCGGCAATACCATGGCCCAATCCGTCCGCGAGCGGACCGGCGAGATCGGCGTGCTCAAAGCCGTCGGCTTCACGAACGCCCGGGTGCTGGGTTTGGTGCTCGTCGAGTCCTGCCTCCTCGCCGGCATCGGCGGCCTGATCGGCCTCGCCCTGGTCTGGACCTACACGACGGCGCACGGCAGCCCGGTGCCCTCGATCCTCCCCGTGTTCTATGTGCCAACACGCGACCTGCTCCGGGGCGCAAGCCTCGCCGCAGCCCTCGGCCTCGCCACCGGCATCCTGCCCGCCCTCCAGGCCGTGCGCCTGCGCGTCGCCGACGCCCTGAGGAGACAATCGTGACTCACCCCCAGCCCAAGGCAACCCGACCCCACTCGCCATGCTGAACTGGCTGTCCCAAATCCTGTCCGTCACCCTGTTCAACTTGCGCACCGTCCCCCAGCGCAAGGGCGCCGCCATCGCCGCCGCCGTCGGCATCGCCGGCGTCGTCACCGTCCTCGTCGGCGTGCTCTCGATCGCCGAAGGCTTCCGCGCGGCCATGACCGTCTCCGGTTCCCCGGACGTCGCCATCGTCCTGCGCTCGGGCGCCGACAGCGAAATGACCAGCGGCCTGTCCCGCGACGAAGTCCGCCTCGTCGCCCAAGCCCCCGGCGTCGCCCGCACCCCCGACGGCCCCCTCGCCTCCGCCGAGTTGTTCGTCATCATCAACCTCCCCAAACGCTCGACCGGCACCGACGCCAATGTCCCCTTCCGCGGAGTCGAGAAGGCCGCCGTGCCGGTTCGCGGCGATGTCCAGATCATCGAGGGACGTATGTTCGAGCCGGGCCGCAACGAGATCGTCGTCGGCAGCGGCATGGCCCGAACCGTCGCCGGACTCGAGGTCGGCCGGTCCGTGCGCATCGGCCAGGTCGAGTGGACCGTGGTCGGCGTGGTCTCCGCCCGCGGCGGCGTGGCGGAGTCCGAGCTCTGGACCGATGCCGCCGTGCTGCAGCCCGCCTATCATCGGGAAGACAATTACCAGTCGGTGATGGTGCGGCTGACGTCGCCAAAGGCATTCGACGAGTTCAAGGACGCCCTCACCACCAACCCGCAGCTCAAAGTCAAAGCGGTCCGCCAGGCGGATTTCTACGCCGAACAGTCCTCCATGCTCACCTCCTTCATCCGCGGCGTGGGCGTCGCCGTCGCCCTCCTCATGGCCTTGGGCGCCATGTTCGGCGCGCTCAATACCATGTACAGCGCCGTCGCCGCCCGCACCCGGGAGATCGCCACCCTGCGGGCCCTCGGCTTCGGTTCGAGCCCCGTGATCCTCTCCGTGCTCCTTGAATCCCTGGTGCTCGCCCTGCTCGGCGGCACCGCCGGCGCCCTCGCTGCCTACGCGGCCTTCGACGGCTACCAGGCCGCCACCATCAACTGGCAGACCTTCAGTCAGCTCGCCTTCGCCTTCCGCGTAACCCCCCCCCTCCTGGCCCAGGCCATCGCCTGGGCCGCCGTCATCGGGGCTATCGGCGGGCTCTTTCCCGCCGTTCGCGCCGCCCGCTTGCCGATCGCTGCCGGTCTCCGCGACACGTGACCTGACGCAGCCCGCCGCACGTCGGCGCGGACAGTGCGCCGGTGCTTCGGTGGAGCGCGCTGTCCCCAGCGCGCCGGTCGGAGCGCCGTGCCAGCGGCACCCGTCACGCCGGGAGCCGTTTCAAAAACTCCGCCCCAGCCCGCAGATCGGCCACGCGCTGGGTGCCCGCCTCCCGCTCGAGGCAGAGATCGCCCTCGAACTTCAACTCGCGCAGCACACCCATGAACGCCGGCCAGTCCACCTGACCCGTCCCCACCACAACCTCCTCGCCCCAAGTCCCCGGCACGCGCGTCCGCACCGCGTCCTTCATGTGACACTGCCGAAGCCACGGACCCAGCGTCCGCAATGCGGCGATCGGATCCCCCTTGTCGTACAAAAGCATGTTCGCCGGGTCGAAGTTGATCCCCACGTTCGGCCGGTTCAACTGCCGCAAAAACGCCCGCAGCGTCTCGGCCGTCTCCTGCCCCGTCTCGAACCCGACCGCAATGCCCCGCGCTGCAAACAAATCCGCCACCCGGGTCAACCGGTCCCGCAGCTTCGGAAACGCCGGATCGCTCTCCTCGTGCGGCAGGAACCCCGCGTGGAACATCACGAACTTCAGCCCCAAACCCACCGCCAGATCCGCGTTGGCCTGGAAATTCCGCCAGTTCCCCTCCCAATGCCGGTCCGGCACCACGCCCCCCGTCCGCTTGATCGACTCGAGCGTCGTGTAATCCTCCCCGATCGTCGTCATCATCCCGGAGACGCACGTCACACCCCGCTGCGCCGCTCGCGCCTTGAAGTCCGACCACGCGCCGCCCGCGTTTTCGCGGATCGGATCCAGGGCGATCGACACCCTCAGGATTCCCGTGGCCGCCAGTTTCTCGAAAAGGTCCTCCGCCGACACCGGTTGCAGCGACCAACTGCACACGCCCAATCGTTCAGCAATGCTCGTTGACATGCCGCCAGCTTAAAGAAGCCAACCCCCCAGATCAAGCCCGCTGCCTCACGGTCAGGATGCACCCGTCTCTCCGCCATGGGCATCGGACTCCGGCAGGATGGACATACCCACTAAGGCGATACGGCCATCATCCGAAAGACGCTGAACGCGAAATCTCAGCGTCCGATCGCAGGCCTCACATCTCACAATTCAACACTCCAAGCCCCTGCTGGCTTCGCTCCCTCTCCGCAAAGGCGCAATCCGTTCCCGCACTCGAGCGGCGTCAGGCGCGGGGCACAAACCCGCCCGCTCAATCCGCGCAGGCCGTGCCATGAACCCAGCCTGCCGCTCCCGGAAGGCGCGTCATTTGTATAATGGTTAGATATGACCGCACAGTCCAACTCACACCTCCGATCCTGTTCATCCTGAAGAAATGGCAGGCGTCCGGCATCGATAATCCGTTGGATGCCAACGCCAAGAAGAGCGCCGATGGTCGGACTCTTGTCCTGAACGTCGTGAACCCGACCGGCCAGCCCGCGGCTGCAGACCCGGTCCTCGGTCGATGGCTTGATGACCGCGAGACCGCAAGCAAAGCCCCATTTTTCGGTTGCAAGATCCAAAGCAAGTGCCTAGCCTAGAACCGGATTGAGGAAATCCGAATCAACAACTCCAACTGAACATTCCTGAATGGAACTCCCTCTGCCGGTCCTTCGGTGACTGCAGATGGTGGAGGGGTTTGGGCATTGGGTCCAAGCCCCGCCGAAGGCGCCGTCGGAAGGGATCGGGAATGGAGAAAACAGGACAACTGCTATGCACAGAAAACTCCTCCAGGCGTTCGGGGTATTGGCCTTGACCGGCGCGACGGCGCTGGCAGGGTCGTACACCTCGGACTTTAGTGACGTCTATCAGCCGGGGTACAACCTCACGGGCAGCGCGTACATGGATGGAACGCAGCTGATCTTGACCGAGAACGTGCCCAGCCAGACCGGCACGTACATCCTGGACGACCTCGACGAGTACAACCCGATCGAGAGTTTCATCGTCCAATTCAAGCTGCAGATGGGCCCTGGTACCTCGCCCCCAGCAGACGGCGCTGCCTTCTGCTTCGGACCGGACATTAACGCCGGCTCGAACTTCGCCGAGGAAGGCGCCGGGAGCGGGATCATCGTGACCTTCGACACCTACGTGAACGCGGACATGGGCGAGACCTCCCCGCACATCGAGGTGAAATACGGCGGGGCCTCGGTGGCCCTCGCCCCGTTCACCATCCCGCAGATGGTGACCAGCCAGTATGAAGACGTGCGCATCGAACTGAAGCGCAACGGCACGTTGAGCGTCACCTACAAGGGATCACCGGTCTTCACCGACGTGGTGCTGCCCGGCTTCTTCCCCACCCAGGGCCAGTTCGCCATCGGCGCCCGGGCGGGCGGACTCAGCGCCCAGCATTCCGTCGACGATCTGAGCGTCACCACGGTGCTGCAGGGCGCAGAAATCGCGCCGACGATCACCACCCACCCTCAGAGCCAGACCGTCGCGGAGCTGGCCAACGTGACGTTCACTGTCGCCGCTGACGGCTCGGCGCCGCTGACCTACCAGTGGTACAAGAACAACACGCCCATTGCTGATGCCACCGCTCCGACCCTCACTCTCACCGGCGTGCTCTTTACGGACAACGCGGCCAAGTTCAAATGCGAAGTGAGCAATGGCGCGGGCACCGCCACCTCGAACGAGGCCACCCTCACCGTCCTCCAGGACAGCACCGCCCCGACCCTGGTGTCGGCGGCCGCCAGCTCCGACTTTGTCAGCGTGACCGTCACCTTCTCGGAGCCGGTCGCGGAAGCCAGCGGCGGCAACAAGGACAACTACACGATCGCCGGACTCACCGTAAACTCGGCGACCGTCAACGGCTCGAAGGTCGTGCTCAGCACGTCCAAGATGACCGAAGCCGGCTCGTACACCCTGGTCGTCAACAACGTCAAGGACAACTCGGCCGCCGGCAACACCATCGCCGCCAACAGCCAGGCCGCGTTCCGGGCTTACGCCTTCTTCGTCGGCACCGTCATGCACAAGAAATACGACGGCTTCCCCGACAACCTGGGCGGCAATCCCCAGAACCTCTACGACGACCCCCGGTTCCCGAACAACCCCGATCGCACGGACCTCATGTACATGTGGGAGTATCCGGCGAATGGCAACGCCTGGGATCAGACTGCCGATCCGACCAGGAACTTCTTCCAGTCGCTCGAGGGCTACTTCATTCCGCCCGAAACGGGCAATTACGTCTTCTTCACCGCCGGGGCTGACCACTGGTGGCTCTACCTGAGCACGGATGAAGACCCGGCGAACCTCTACATGATCGCCGCGGAACCGGGTGGCTGGAGCGAGCCGCGCGGCTGGACGCAGATCTACTCCGGCAGCCTCGAAAGCCGCCGGTCCGATCTCTCCACGCTGAACGTCTATCCGACCGCGCCCTACATCTACCTCGAGGAGGGCAAGCGCTATTACATGCTCGAAGTCCATCACTTCCCGAGCTGGGCCGGCGCGAGCGATTTCTCGGCCACCATGATCAAGGAAGGCGATCCCGATCCCGCGAACGGCACCGCCCCGACGATCACCGGCAGCCTCGTCGCTTCCCTCGTCGACCCGACCGGCGCCACGCTCGCCCTCACCGGACACCCGGCGGACCAGAACCTCGAGGCGGGCCGCACCGCGACCTTCACCGTGGCGGCGACGGCGACCTCGCTATACGGCAACATCATCACCTACCAATGGCAGCGGCAGGCCCCGGGCGGAGCCACTTGGACTGACATCGCCGGTGCCACCAGCCCGTCGTACACCACGCCCGTCCTGGCGCTCTCGGATAACGGCGCTAAGTACCGCGCCCTCTGCCGGGCCCCGGGCATCACCACGCCGAGCAACGCGGCGACTTTGACGGTGTTCGCCGATACCGTGGCGCCCACCATCGTCTCGGTCAAGGGCAGCCCCGAATTCGACACCGTGACCATCAAGTTCTCGGAAGCCGTCGACGAGACCACCGCCGGGAACAAGGCCAACTACACGATCGCCGGACTGACCATCAACACCGCGACGGTTTCCGGGGACACCGTGGTCCTTGAGACCAGCACGCAGCCGGAAGCCGCGACGTACACCCTGGTGGTGAACAACGTGAAGGACAAGTCGCTCGCCGGCAACACGATCGCCCCCAACACCCAAGCCACGCTCAAGACCTTCGTGTTCGTCTCGGGCTACGTGGTCCATAAGAAGTACGAGGGCTTCCCCAACGCCCTGGGGAACGATCCGGTCAACCTCTACAACGACCCCCGATACCCGGACAACCCGGACCGCGTCGACCTCATGCCCGCGTTCGAGTACCCGATCAACGGCGGCGGCTGGGATCAGGTCCTCGATCCGAACCGGAACTTCTACTCGACGCTCGAAGCGTTCTTCATCCCGGCCCAGGACGGCAACTACGTGTTCTACACCGCGGGTGCGGACCACTGGTGGCTGTATCTGAGCACGGATGATGATCCGGCCAATGTCTACATGATCGCCGGCGAGCCCGGCGGGTGGAGCAACCCGCGCGGCTGGACACAGTCGTGGGACGCGAACCCCCTGGATCATGTGGCGATCCGCAGTTCCGACACCTCGACGCTGAATGTGTGGCCCACAGCCCCGACCATCACCCTCGAGGCGGGCAAGCGCTACTACATCTTCCAGGCCCATCACATGCCGAGCTGGGCCGGCGGCTGCATGGTCGGCGCGACCTTCGCCCTCGAAGGCGAACCGATCCCAGCCGACGGCACGGTGCCCGCTCTTACCGGCGGCGTCGTCGGCTACTACGTCGATCCGACCGGGTCCTCGGTCGAGATCACGGAACAACCGGCGAGCCTCAGCATCGAGGCCGGCCGCGCCGCGACGTTCAGCGTGACCGCCGTCGGCACCTCCGCCTATGGCACGGCCACGTCCTACCAGTGGCAGCGGAAAGCCCCGGGCGGAGCCACATGGGAGACCATCGCCGGCGCCACGGCCGCGTCCTACACGACCCCGGTGCTCACCCTCGCGGACAACGGGGCGCAGTACCAGGTGATCTGCAGCGTGCCCGCCGTCAGCGCGACCAGTGCGGCCGCGACCCTCACGGTCGTTCCCGATACGTTCCCGCCGGAGTTGGCCGGCGCCGGAGCGATCGCCAGCCCGACCGGGCTGACGTTCGACGTCGCCGTCACGTTTGATGAGCCGGTCGACCCGACCACCGCCAGCCTGGTGGCGAACTACACGCTGTCGGCAGGCAGCATCTCGGCCATCACCTTGTACGAGGGCTCGCAGGGGGTCGTTCTCACCGTCTCCGGCCTCACCGCGGGCAGCACGTACACCGTCACGGTCCGGGACGTAAAGGACCTCGCCGGCAATCCCATGCCCCCGACCCCGAAGTCGTTCCAAGTCTCGTCGATGCAGTGGGGCGTCGTCGGCGCCAATGAGCTGGGCCTCGGCAATGGCGTGGTTGCTGTTGGCAATGACGGGTTCGACGTCTACAGCGACGGCATCAGCGAATGGGCGACGTACGACGAGGCGACCTTCGTTTATGAGCCAATCACCGGCGACTTCGACAAGGTCGTCCGCGTCGAGTACCAGGATGCCTCGAGCCAGTGGGCCCGCGCGGGTCTGATCGTGCGCGACGTCCTCAACTTCGGCGTGGATCGCGTCACCCAAGAGGCCGGCGCCGCCGGTCGCTACCTGAACATCCACGTGAACCCGACAACGACCGCCATGGGGACCGCCGGAAACAACAGCTATGCATCCAACCGGCGCGCCATCACGGGCGGCCCAACGGACACCGCGGGCGGCGGCGGGACGCCGCTCTATCCCAATGCCTGGTGCCGGCTCCAGCGCGTCGGCGACACGTTCACCACGTTCCGCAGCAGCGACGGCGAGACCTGGACCCAGGTGGCATCGACCACGTTTACGCCAGCCCTGCCGGCGACCGTGTACGTGGGTCCGGAATTCGCTCCCGAGAACGGCAACGTCGACATCGCGCTCCGCGGTGTCTTCCTCGCCCAGTTCCGCGAGTACGGCGACTTCGGCGTCGCCCAACCGGAGATCACCGGGATCACCAAGAATGCCAACGGCACGATCACCGTCACGTGGACCGGCGGCGGAACACTCCAGGCCGCGCTGAGCGTGTTCGGTCCGTGGCAGGACGTGGATGACACCGGGTCCTACACGTTCACGCCGGAGGCTGGCGTCCCGATGATGTTCGGTCGCATCATCAAGTAGCCGCCTGACAGCGTCGTTTCACGGAGGCCGGGGTTCGCCCCGGCCTCTCTTTTTGGATGCCAGCGCGCGGTCCAGCGCCGAGAACTGCGGCCAGGGGTGCCAGGTCACGCCGGCACACCGTGCTGTTCCAAGCCGTGTCCGCCCTGGTTGTTCCCCTGCTCATCCTGGGCTCGGCAGAGGCCGGCTTGCGCCTCGCCGGCTATGGACATCCCACCTCCTTCTTCATCGAATCGCATGACTCCGGAAGGAGAGCCCTAGTCGACAATACCTGGTTCGGATTCCGGTTCTTCCCCCCGGCTCTCGCCCGGAGCCCGGCACCCGTGGTTCTTGACCCGGCCAAACCTCGCGGGACCTGCCGGATCTTCCTGTTCGGAGAATCGGCCGCCCTCGGCGATCCGCGCCCTGCCTTCGGTCCGGGACGCTATCTCGAAGTCCTTCTGCGCGAACGCTTCCCCACACGGGATTTCGAGGTGGTGTGTGTCGCCATGACGGCGATCAACTCCCACGCGCTCCTCCCCATCGCACGAGAGTGCACCCAATACGCCGGAGACTTGTGGGTCGTCTACACCGGCAACAACGAAATGGTGGGACCCTTCGGCGCCAACACGGTGTTCGGGCCCCGGACACCCCCATTGGCTATGGTGCGTGCACGCTTGGCGCTCGAGCGGCTGCGGATTGCCCAGGGCCTTGGACGTCTTCTGCGGGGTATGATGAAGCCGCCCTCCGCACCCGATGACTGGGGCGGACTGAGGATGTTCCTCGATCATCCCCTCCCCCTCGATGACCCAGGGCGAAGGCGGGTCTATGAGAATTTTCGGCGCAATCTGTCCGATCTGGTCCAAACCGGATGCCGGGCGGGAATCCCTGTCCTCCTCAGCAGCGTTGCCAGCAATCTGAAGGACTGCGCGCCCTTCGCCTCGATCCCGGCCGCTGCGGCGGCCACGCCCCACACCCATGCCAACGCGCCGGCCCTCGAAGGAATCGAGCACGCATCGAAAGGACGCTGGGCCGAAGCCGCCAGCCATTTCCGGGTTGCACTCGCTCAGAACCCACAGTCGGCTGAGCTTCATTTCCGGCTGGGGCGAAGCCTCCTGACCCTCGGAGACACCGACGCCGCACGCGGCCATCTCGAACAAGCCCGCGATTTGGATCTCCTTCCATTCCGGGCGGATTCCACGATCAATGGCCTGATCGCGCAGACCGCCCGTCAGTACTCCCGCGAGGATGTCGCGCACGTCGATGCCATCGGCGCCCTGACAGGGGAAGGTGCGGCGTCAATCCCCGGCGGTGAGTGCTTCTACGAGCATGTGCATCTCAAACCGGAGGGCAACTACCGCCTCGCGCGCGTTTGGGCCGAGGCCATGGTGCCGTGGCTGTCGAAGGTCGGCGCGACGCCGCAACCCGGCGCCTGGGCTGCGGCGGAAACCTGCGACCGCCGACTGGGTTTGTCGGACTGGAATCGCCATGCCGCTCTCGAAGAAATGCTCCGGCGCCTGCAGGATGCGCCCTTTACCAACCAGCTGAACCATGCCGGCCAGGTCGATCGGCTTCGCCTCGAGCTGGCGGCCACGCGGGATCGGATGAACAAGCAAGACCCTCGCGACCTCCAGTCCTTCTACGGAGAGGCCATCCAGGCCCGGCCCCAGGATCCTTGGCTGCATCACAACTACGCGGAGTATCTGAAGGAATCCGGCGATCTCGCCGCTGCCGCATCCGAAATGCAGAGGGTCCGGGACCTGATCCCGCATCATTACTCTGCTTACCTGCAATGGGGCCGCCTGCTGGCCCGACTGAAGCGGTACCCGGAGGCCCGGACGGCCCTGAATGAGGCCATGAGCCGGCGGCCGGACCTGGCCGACGCACCCCTCGAGCTCGCCCAGGTCGCGGCGGGCGAGAGGCGCTACGAGGAAGCCCTGGGTTGGTTCGATGAGGTGATCCGCCGGCGGCCCCGGAGCCCCGGGCTCCGCCTCCAACGGGCCGATGTCCTCATGGCCCTGAAGCGACGCGACGAGGCCCTCCAGTCGCTCCGCGACGCCCTGCAAATCGCGCCCTCCTTCGCAGAAGCACGCTTTCACCTGGGCATCGAACTCGCAAAGGACGCGAAGCTCGTTGAAGCAGAGACCGAGCTTGCGGAGGTTGTCCGATTGCAGCCCGGACACGTGCTGGCTCGGTTGAATCTCGGAAACCTCCGGGCCCGGCGAGGAGGTTACGATGAAGCCCTCGTCCAGTTTCGCGAGGTCCTCCGACTCGATCCATCGAACCCGACCGCCAAGGCCGCCGTCGCCGAGCTCGAGCCGCGCGTGCCAGCCGGATCTCGACCCTGACGGCTGTTATCGTGCAGTCCCTGGCGGCGCGACACGGTCCTCCTTTTTTCCTTAGCATGAATCGAGGCGGCAGCTAGAGTCCATGCCGCACGTGCAAGCGCACAGTCCATCGCCAATGACCGACCCGGATCCTCGCCTAACGCCTGCGGCTCGAACGTGCGCCATCGGCTCCTGGTGGGTTTTGGGCTTCATCGGCGCGTGCGGTGTCGGCTCCGGGGAGGCCCGCCCGCTTGCGGGCGGGCTCTATGGGGATTGGAGGGGATGGGCCCGTCCCGGGGGCGGGCTTCCAAATCCGCAAAAACCCCGGACTGGGCGGCTCAAGGCGTCTGGTCCAGCCCAGGAGGTTGAGCCGCAAGGGACGCTGACGCGCGGATTTGGGGCCGGATGGAATCGGGCCGCGCAGACCATCGCTCCCGCAATGCAAGGCGGTGAGACGCGAGCCGTGGGATGGGTCGCTTGAAGAAACCGCGCCGCCAACCCGCTGAATCCAATCCCCAGTCGCCGGCGCATGCAGCTCGGGGGGCTGTGCCCGAACCGGCCTGGGCAAGCCGGCGTCAACAGCGCGCGTTCCGGATCATCGCCGTGCTGGGGGTGCCCCTGCTCTGCCTCGGCATGTTCGAGTTCCTGCTGCGGTTGCTCGGTTCTGGGTATCAGACGGCCTTCTTCGTGCGGCATCCCGCAGTCACATCCAGCCAGAGGGTCGAGAACCAACGATTCGCCTGGCGGTTCGCACCCCGCACCCTGGCCCGGCATCCCGACCCGGCTCTGCTGACCACCGACAAACCGCCGGGAACATGCCGCGTGTTCGTGTTCGGCGAATCGGCGGCCATGGGCGACCCGGCGCCCGCCTTTGCCTTCTGGCGGATTCTCGAGGTCCTCCTGCGCGATCGCTACCCGGACCGGCGCTTCGAGGTGATCAACACGGCGTTCACCGCCATCAATTCGCATGTCATTCTACCCATTGCCCGCGACTGCCAGGCTCTCGAAGGCGATTTCTGGCTGGTCTACATGGGGAACAACGAGGTGATCGGGCCCTACGGCACAGGGACCGTTTTCGGGAAACAGGCGCCTCCCCAAGGCCTGATCCGGGCGAGTCTGGCGGCGAAAGCGACGCGCCTCGGACAATGCCTCGACGCCCTGCTGCAGACCGTTGGGCGATCCCGCGGTGCCGCGCAGGGATGGGGTGGCATGTCCATGTTCCTCGACCAGCACGTACGCTTGGACGACCCGCGAATGGCCACTCTCGACCGCCACTTCCGCGACAACCTGAACGACCTCATCGAGCTCGGCACGGAGGCCGGAGCGACCGTGGTGGTCAGCACTATCGTCTCCCGACTCCGGGACTGGCCGCCGTTCGGCTCGATGCACCGCGCGAACCTGACGGCCGTCGAGAAGGCGCAATGGGACACCCATCATCAGGCCGGTCTCGCCGCCCAAACCTCCGGCGACCTCGAATCGGCGCTTGGCCATTTCGAGGCGGCCGCCGCGATCGACCCGACACACGCCGGCCTTCAGTATCGCTGGGGCACGTGCGCCCTGGCTCTTGAACGTGCCGCCGAAGCCCGGACCCATCTCACCCTCGCCCGCGATCACGACACGCTCCGCTTCCGCACCGACAGCCGCCTGAACGAGGCGATCCGCCAAACCACCGGCTGCCACGCCGGCTCGAAGGTCCGGCTCATCGACGCGGAACGGGCCTTCGCGCATCAGAGTCCCCATGGCCTTCCGGGCGAGGAGTTCCTCTATGAACACGTTCATTTCACGTTCGCAGGCAATTACGCGCTGGCCCGGCTCTTCGCGGAGGAATTGGCGTCCCTGCTGCCCCCCGCCCCGGCGCCGGCGGCGCAGCCGGCAAGACCGTGGCTGACGATCGAAGCGTGCGCGGCCCGTCTCGGATACACCGAGAGCCACACCTACGAGATCGCCAAGGTCGTCCGCCAGCGCCTGGACGAACCCATCTACCGCCAGCAAGCCGACCATGCCGAGCACGTCGCCCGCGTCGATCGCCAACTCGCAGACCTGCGCGGTCACGCCAAGCCGACAGCCCGCCGCCGGGCGGTCGAGGCCTGCCGCCAGGCCGCCGCGGCCAAGCCCGACGACTGGATGCTCCACCAACTGGCCGCCCGCCTTCTGACCGCACTCGACGATCCCACAGGCGCCGTCGCGGAATGGCGGGAGGTGGCACGCTTGATACCACACTCCGCGCGCCCTTACACCGAAATCGGCAAACTGCAGCAGGCGCGAAATCAGGACGCGGACGCCAAAGCCTCCTTCACCAAAGCCCTGGAACTGGATCCGGATTCCGCAGACGCTCACGTCGGCCTCGGCCAGTTGAGCCACAAGTCCGGGAACCCGTCCGCTGCCCGCCGCCATTACCGCCGCGCCCTCGACCTGGACCCGACGAAGACCGAAGCCGCCGAGGGTCTGAAACAGCTCGCTGCGGTGCCCTGACGCGCAGAAACACCTCAACCCGTCCTGATCATCGATGCAGGGGACCCAAGGCGGCAAAGCCGCGGCCCAACCCCAGAGTCCTTTCTGCATGGGCCTCCGGCGTCGTGCCGGCGGCAAAGCGGTGCCGCTTGGGGCGCGGCACCGCACTCCACGACGCTATCGCGCGGGACGAGAGGCCGCCGGCACGGACGCCAGTTCTTGGAGTGCGGCTGCCCTCTGCCGCTTTCCAGTCCGAAGACCTCTCCAACGTTAAGGCCTCACCGGCCCCAGACTCCGCGAGGCCCGTTCCAGGGCCTCGCGGGCCGGCATGAAATCCGGTTTCAGGCGCAACACCGCCTCGTAACACGCCACCGCCTCGGTCACCCGGTCCTGCGCGAGGTGAACGTTGCCCAGGTTGAAATGCGCCTGCCAGTAGTTCGTGTCGGCCCTCGTCGCGGCAACGAACTCACGCATCGCATCCTCCAGCCGCCCCTGTTGCCGAAACACGTTCCCCAGGTTGTTGTGCGCGGACGCGTAATCCGGCGTCGCGGCGATCGCCGCCTGAAAGTGCTCGATCGCCTCCTCGAGCTTGCCCTGACGATGCAGCACGTTGCCCAGGTTGTTGTGGGCCTCGGCATACGCCGGAAACAGCTCGAGCGCCCGACGGTAAGCAGCGGCGGCCTCCTCATCCCGTCCGAGACGCGCCAGGGCAATGCCGAGATTGTAGTGAACATCCTCGTCCTCGGGTGCCAACTGCCGCGCGTCCCCGTAAACGCGAACGGCTTCGTCGGCCTTCCCCTGGCGCAGCAGTTCGTTCCCGCGCCGGACCAGGGCCTGGGCCTGCTCGTTGGTGGACTGGCGGGCACTCTGAGCCTGCACTTCCGCCGGCGTCACGGGCTCAAACGCCGCCGACGCCGATCTCGAGGAACCGGGCCCGACCGTGCGCCACCACACCGCGGCACCGACCAACAGCACGATGACCCCCGCCAGAATCGCCACCCTGGGCACAGAACCCGGAGGCCGGCCGCCCTGCCCGGCGTCACCCGGCGCGGCGCGGCGCCTGGCTTCTCCCTTCCCCGAACGTCGTTTCTTTCCGGAGCTCATCCGCAGCGAAGTCCACCATCGCGGCTACTGCACCACGAGGATGTCGTGAATGCCCACCGAGGGCAAAGTCAAGGATACCACACCATCACGAAACTCGAACGGGACAGGGACATCCCCCGGTTCCCGGCTGATCCGGGCAGGCGGCGCCTCCTGCCGGATGCGAACGGCGAGCGGACCCACGGGCGGAATCGACTCGAGGATCGGCTCGCTCCAGTGCGGGCCGGCGGTGTTGACCAGGTTCACCGCCAGCTTGCCGCCCATGCGGTTGACCACCACATCCACATCCGGCGAACCGCGCACCTCGACCTTCGGAGCCGGAAACAGCCGCCGCACGAGCGATCCCAGGAACATGCGGCCGACCTCGCTTCGGGTGGCAAGATACCCTTGGCCGAACGAGAAATACGTGGCGGCGACCAACCCCTTGCCATGACGCGTGATCGAGGCCGCGGGCAGGGCGGCCGATGCCACGTCGTTGGTCGCATGCAGAGAGCCCCACGCCTCCGCCCTCGACCCCAGCCGGGCGGATTGCACCGGCCCTTGCGTGACCATCCAATCGCCGGAATGCGCCAGAAACCGCGGCGTTGTGCGGACGTCGCCGTCGAGCACGACATCCAGTTCCTCCGAGAAGAGCCCGGCCGTGCGCGGCCCGATCAGCAAGAGGCTCCCCCCGTCCCGGACATAGGCTGCCAACGCGTCGCGAAACCCCGGCTCGAGATACTCCCACTCCGGCACCACGACGAGCGGGTACTGGGACAATCGCCCGGCCAGATGATGCTCGCCGAGCACCTCGATCGATTGCTGCTCTCGCAGCAGCGCCTGCAGTGCGCCGCTGATCCTCGATAGATCCCGGCTGAACAACCCGCTCGCCTTCCGATAGTGCGCCGGCGTCGAGAACAAGAGCGCCACTTGCGGCACTTGTTCCGCACCCTGGCACACCGCCTGCCGCTCCCGGCAAAACCGGGCCACCTCCGCCATCACCGGAATCCGCTCCTCCCGGATGGATCCGTCCCGCTTCTGGGTGATGTACGCTTGAAACCCGCCCCCCAAAGCGAGAACCACCGCCGCCTCACGCTCGAGCTGGGTGGCGGTCTTCACGGTGGCGCCGCCTTTGCCCGCCTTCAGCGTGAAACTCCAGGCCATCAGGTCCCACGGCTTCCCCTGGCGCGCCAGATAACGCGCCGAAAGACGCGCCGAGTTCACGCTGTCCTCCGGCGAGTAATCGCCGGAAAGGAAGTCCACGGGGGCGCACACCGGCTCCGGCATGTGATCCGTGAAGGCCCAATTGCTGCACATCTGAAACGTGGGATGCGTCCGCTTGACCTCGCCGATGTAGTGGCGCAAGTAACGCCGAAACGCCTCGCGATGAAACTCGAGAAGCTCGAACCAGTGCGGGTCTGAGGCCTTGCGCGGAACCTCGGTCCAACCGGTGGCCTCGCGGAACGCCCGCAGGGCCGGGTCGCTCCAATCCGGCACTGAGGCCCAGCATTCGCCATCCACCCAGACGCCGTCCACACCGTAGTCGCCCGCCAATTCCCGGAGCTGGGGAATCAGCAACCGCTCGGCGTAAGGACCGAAGAAGGACGTCGCGTTGCCGTTCGTCTTGCCGTCAGCGTTCACGGCCGCCCAATCCGGATGCTGGAGAATGGCCTCGGAATCCCAAACACCCGAGTAGTGCATGTACAGCGCCACCCCGCGCTCGGCCGTGACCTGGCGCCAGAGCCGCAGGGGATCCCCGACGAAACCCGGGGCGGGATTGCCCGCCCGGGTGGGGTAACTCGACAGCCCGCGATGCCCCTTGCAATCGATCTGCAGGTAATCAGGGCGAACCTGATCGATCACATTCTCGATCATCGCCCGGGTGGTGTTCTTGCCGATCTCCGTGCAATCCGGCCCGGCGTGGAAGTCAAAATGCACCCCCAGGAAACTGTCGGCACGCTTCAGCCGCGGGGGCGCACCAGCTGCCGGGGCCGCGGTCTCAGCCGCGCTCGCCCCTGCCAACCACACACCCACGCCGAGGACAACAACCATCCGAAGACACCCGAGAAAGAAGTGCATAAGAAATTCGGTGGCTCGAAGCCTACCCCGCCTCGGCTGGCGACGCAAGCGAGGGGGCGCCGTCCCGGATCCTCGCCTAACGCCTGCGGCGCGAACGTGGGCCATCGGCTCGTGGTGGGTTTTCGCCTTGAAGGCGCGTGGGGTGTCGGCTCCGGGGTGGCCCGCCCGCTGGCGGGCGGGCGCTATAGGGTTTGGAGGGAATGGGCCCGCCCCGGGGGCGGGCTTTCAAATCCGCGAAAACCCCGGACTGGGCGGCTCAAGGCGTCTGGTCAAGCCCAGGAAGTTGAGCCGCAAGGGACGCTTACGCGCGGATTTGGG
>Ga0209096_1000484_pt1 | contig 53905 bp, 19 predicted proteins | sample AD_UKC034_MetaG_FD_184407 | JGI IMG/M metagenome (GOLD analysis project Ga0209096, IMG submission 184407) | Active sludge microbial communities of municipal wastewater-treating anaerobic digesters from USA - AD_UKC034_MetaG (SPAdes) (version 2) | ecosystem: Engineered > Bioreactor > Anaerobic >...
AAGCCTCCTCCAAGACCTCCGCCGCCAACGCCCCACTCCAATCCACCGCCACCGTCAAATTGTACAGCGCGCTGCCTGGCACCAGCCGCTCCAAAAACCACAGCCGCCGCTGCGCGTAGGAAGCAGGCAGCGGTCCTTGCCGAACGATCGGTTTGGGCCCACTGCAGGCCGTGTTCGGCGGGGACTGCGTTGCGGCGACAATTTCCTGAGCCAGAGCCTCAACCGTCTCAATCGAGAGAATGCGGGCTGCTGGCACCTCGACTTGGAATCGCCGGCTGATCTGAGAGGCAAGCCGCATCGCCAACAACGAATGCATGCCCAGCGCCGCAAACTGGTCACGAAACCCAACGGGGACAGGGGCGAAAAGCCGCCGGCAAGTCTCCAAGAGCCAAGTCCCCGTCTCCGTCCGCACCCGGTCGGCACCGGCGGTCGGATCTGACTTCGCCCGCGAGGCCGCCACCAGAGACAAGCCATCCACTTTTCCGTTTGGCGTCAACGGCAGCTCGTCCATCACCACGAACAAATCCGGCACCAAGTGGGCCGGCAGTCTCTGCCGGAGGAACTGCCGCAACTCTCCTTCCGAGAGAACCGGACCCGCTGTTGTATCGGCACCCGGCATCGGCGACGCCCGGGTGGCCGAGGCGCGGACGAGTTTGTGACCGGCCACGTAGGCCACCAACCGTGGTTGCCCTTGCTGGTCTTCGTCAGCCCGGACTGCCGCCTGCCTGACCCTTGGATGAGCCTCAAGTGCCAATTGGATTTCAGCCGGCTCGATCCGGTAACCCCGAACCTTCACTTGATGGTCCTGTCGTCCGATAAACTCAAGATCGCCATCGGGTCGCCAGCGAGCCAAGTCCCCGCTCCGATACAGGCGGGCGCCAGGTTGCGGGCTGAAGGGATGGGGCACGAACCTATCTGCGGTCAAGTCAGGACGATTGAGGTAGCCTCGCGCCAGCCCGGCACCCCCGATGTAGACCTCACCGGCCGCGCCTTGGGGAACCGGCTGCCCGCGCGCATCCAACAAGAGTACCTCCACATGCCGCAGGGGACGCCCAACCGGGACCCTCGACGGGCACTTGCCACGCCCCGTGTCGTACCAGGTTACGTCCCAGACCTCTGACAGGCCATAACCATTAATCAGGGTTGCCGCCGGCATGGCCGCATGGAAGCGATCGCACAGCCTCTCCGTGAGCAACTCGCCGCCGCAGTACCAGTACTTCAAGTCGGGGAGTTGGCGCGGCAAATCATCGCTCGCCTCGAGGATGGCCTGCAGGAGCGACGGAACCAACATCAGGCGCGTAACTCGATGGTGAGCCAGCGTGCGGATCAACCGCCGGGGCTCCTTGAGTTCGCGCTCCTCGACGAGCACGGTCCGCAAGCCCCAGGCCAACGGAGCGAAAACCTCCCAGAGGGAATCGACGAAGTTCAGGGGCGTCTTCAGGCAGCAGACTTCTCCTTCGGCAAAAGGGAGAAACTCCCCGGCCAACCGGCTGAGCACACCCCGGTGCAGCCCGAGCACCCCCTTGGGTCGACCCGTTGAACCCGAAGTGTAGATCACGTAGGCGAGGTGATTGGGACTCACCTCGACTTCGAGGTTGCCGTCCGCTTCCTGGGCAATCTCGTCGGCATCGGCCTGAACGGCGATCACCTCTGGATCCGATCCCCGCAGCCACTCCGGCTGGCGTTGCCGCGTGAGCACCAGCCGCGCCCGGCTGTCCGCGAGCATCCAGGCGAGCCGCTCCGAGGGGTACGACGGATCCAATGGCACGTACGCTCCGCCGGCCTTCAGAATGCCGAGCAACCCGACCACCATGTCCAACGACCGCTCGAGGTAGACCCCCACCAACGTCTCCAGCCCAACCCCTCGCGCCACCAGGTGGTGAGCCAATCGGTTGGCCCGCCGGTTCAGTTCCCCATACGTCAGCTGTGCCGAAGCGCCCACCACCGCCACCGCCTCCGGGGTCCTGGCCGTCTGCGCTTCTACCGCCCGATGTAACCCACCAAGGTCCAACAACTCCGCCACCCGCCTCGCGAGCGCTGAACCTCGACCGGGCGCGGCTGGAGCGACGGGCGATGAGATGTCATCCAGATTCTCCACTTCCGCCTTTCAGCAGCCTTCGAGCCGGCTCATGAGGCTTCCACGTCGTGGCATCGCACCCCCCGAAACCAACACGGTTGGATTGCCAAGCCACCAGCCGAAAGGCGACACCCCCCGTCGCCACTTCTTGGCAACCGCCGCGAGGCTGCCGCGCCTCCGTGGCTCCGTCAAGCGAATCCCCGTCCGTCCGTACTCTCGTCCCCAAGCTTTGGACCAATGGCCCCTACTTTCGCCTTGTCGATGCCGCCAAGGACCGATTAGCCTTTGCCCGCGTCCTCGCGACCGCCCTATGGCAGCCTCCGAAGAAATCCAAACCTACCGGGTCGTCTGCAATCATGAGGAGCAATACTCCCTCTGGCCGGCGGATCAACCGCTCCCCTTGGGCTGGGTCGATGCCGGCAAGACTGGTCCGAAGGATGACTGCCTGTCATTCATTAAAGCGGTGTGGAAGGACATGCGCCCGCTGAGTCTTCGACGGACTTCACCCCAAAGCCCTCGTCCCACCCCAGACACTCCTCACGCCTGAAACGAGTCGGGACCTTGCCGAGCATGCTGACCGCCCAAACCCGGATGAAGCTCGCCCAACTCCCCAACGGCGAGTTCATGATGGGCTCCCCGCCAACCGAGGACCGGCGCTGGGATCACGAAGGCCCCCAACACCTGGTCCGCCTTAGCCGGCCGTTCTGGATGGCACTGCACCCGGTCACCGTGGGTCAGTTCCGCGCCTTTGTCGACGCGATGCGATATCGCACCGAAGCGGAGCGGGATGGCGGGGGTGGTTTTGCCTGGGTCAACGGCGATTCGGTGCAGGACCCACGGTACACCTGGCGCAACGTCGGGTTTGATCAAACGGACGACGAACCCGTGGTCAACGTCAGCTGGAACGATGCCGCGGCGTTTTGCCAATGGTTGACTCACGTTGAAGGACTGCGCTTCCGGTTGCCGACCGAGGCGGAATGGGAGTATGCCTGCCGCGCCGGCACGACGACCCCTTTCCACTTCGGCTCGACACTCTCATCCACGCAGGCGAACTTCGACGGGCAGTATCCCTACGGTGAGGAGGCCCGCGGTCCCTATCTCGAAAGAACCAGCCGAGTCGGTGCCTATACGCCCAACGCGTTCGGACTCTATGATATGCACGGCAACGTGTGGGAGTGGTGCGCCGACTGGTATGCCGAGGAGTACTATCGACCGGGTGAGATCCACGACCCGAAGGGGCCGCCGACGGGTGTTGGCCGGGTCATTCGTGGCGGGGGTTGGCGTTCGTTTGGCGAGTACTGCCGTTCGGCCTTCCGCTACTCCGTTGACCCAGCGGTAAGCGACTATCCTTACGGGTTTCGCGTCGTCGGCGAAGAGTAGTTGCCGGCCGGGCTTTCCCGACTTCTCCTCTGCGCCTGGAACCAGCACGTTTCCTTGGTCAATATCAGACGCAATGCTCGAAATACCCGTCGACATTGGCTGGAATGAATCGGGAGAGTGGGGCGACGAATTCGAATGAGGCGCATCGACCATCGATCTGCTCGGCGGCGCGGCCAGGCGCGCAGGCGACCGTTGAGCGTGGTGATTCCAACCCGCGGGCGAGCGACCCTCCTGCAGGAGACCTTAGGTGAAGTGCTGCGCCAGGCCAGCGAAACGCGAGACGTGGCCGAGGTCATCGTGGCCCGGGATGACGACACATGCGAAACCGGCGCCGTCCTGCAGAGGGTGAATAGCCCGAAACTGCGGGTCGTCAGGTCGCCGGCACCTGGGCCGGCGGCGGCACGGAACGCCGGAGTGAGGGCCGCGCTGGGAGAGGTCATTCTTTTTGTCGACGACGATGTGCTGCCCTGGCCCGGGACGCTCCGCGGTCATTGCGAGCATCACCTTGCCGACGTCGGGGGAAACCTCGCGGTGGTGGGATTCGTTACCTGGCACCCGCGGGGCACGATCACCCCGTTCATGTACTGGCTTGAACACGGCGGGCCGCAGTTCGCTTATTTCGAGATCTCCCAAACAGGCCTCTCGCCCTATCACTGCTACACGGCGAATCTATCAGTGTCCCGGTCAGCCCTGTTGGCTACCGGGCTTTTCGACGAGCGTTTTCGCGAGGCAGCCTTCGAGGACCTCGAGTTGGGCTTTCGCATGGCAGGGGCCGGAGTGCGGTTCGCGTATAGGGCCGATCTCGGGGCCTACCACCTGGCTCAGGTTGCGTGCACCCGGGACTACTGTGAGGGCCGCATCCAGAAGCTCGGGCGCTGGCTTCCGCTCTTTCACCGGTGCGTTCCGCAAGCCGAGGCCGAGTTCATCGAGGGCCTGCGGCACACGGTCTTTGCCGATGGCCCACCGCCGGGCCCCCTGGCCGAAGCGACGGCCCGCTTGTTGGAGCAAGCCAAGCGCTATGAGCCACAAAGGTGGCCGCCGCTGGCGGAACGGCTGGTGCGGGTTTACGAGCGCCTCTGCTTACTGCACCTGCTGGCCGGCTACGCGTCGCCCGCAGGTGAGGGCATGGGGGCGACGAACGGACGAGAAGACGTTCGCTCCGGGTGGAGACCGTAAAGACGGTCAACCACGCAGGTGGATACGCTCCGCTCCTGCCAGGTTTCATCCAGCACCTCTTCGAAATCGGGGTAGCGGTTCCGATAGCACCAGGCGCAAGGGTAGAACAGGCCGCCGTCGCCCTGACGGGATACATGTTGGCTGCGCAGTGCGACCATCGTGGCACCGTTCCATAGCTCCGACACCGAGCGCTCGCCCAAGCGGCCCACGGTGTAATCCACCCGGCCGACGAGGTGATCGCAAAAGCCCACACGACCCAGGTAGTCGACGTAGCAGTACATCCAAGGGTGGAGACACCGCGGCAGGAGATGGGCATCGAGGGTGAGTGATTCGTGCAACGCACTGCCCAGCCTAAGTTCGACTCCGCAATCCAACGCCTCCAGGCGTGCCTGGTCCAGAAGCGCCGTGATCTCGTGAAGCGGTCGGTGCGACAAATGCCATGGGTCGGCGGGCAAGGCAATCAAAGCGAAGCAAATGACCCGACGGATGCCGATCTGAGCCGCCAAGCGGACCAACTGAGGCATCTGCTCCAGGTTCGGCGCCCCCACTACCGCCGTGATGGCAACGTGACGATCCGGCACTCCGCAGCGATCCCGCCACCGGACTAGTTCCCGCAGCGTGTCCAAAACCCGCTCCAAGGAAATCCCCCTAAGCCGGCGGAGGGTCACGTCGTCCGCCGCGTCCAGGGAAACCGCGACGATGGCCCGCCGCTCCATGAGCCGGCGCCAGACTTGGGAGTCGTTGCACGCACCGTTGGTCACCAAGCGCAACTGCACCCCAGGCACCCCGAATCGCTCCACGAGTCCCGAAAAATCACGGCGGAGCGTGCTTTCGCCCCACCCGCGCAAATCGACCAGGGACGCGCTCGGCAGGAGCTCGGCCTCGATGTACCTCAAAACCGCTTCGCTCATATCCGACGCGGTTGGGCGGCTTTGCGTGGATCGACACATGGCACATGCCAAATTGCACCTTTGTGTCAGCTCGATGAACAGCGCAACGGGCCGTGACTCAAGGGAGGTCTCGCCGCGCCGCCAGGCCTCGAGCGCTGCCTCCCGGTTGCGCTGACGCAGGGTTCCGCCGCTGAGGTCCATGGGCCCTTCCGGTTTTCTCCTCCTGCCACCTCACCCCTTCGCCACCCTAACGGCCTTGCCGGTCCTAGCCGACTCGATGCAGGCCTCGACCGCCGCCAGCGAACCCAGCACCTCCGTCGCGGGGATGGGGACCGGTTGGTCGCGCTGGAGGGCATCGAGGAAGCCATCGACAACGCCGCTGTTCTGCGGACCGGCCCGGTCGCCTCTCCGAAGGCCACGGATCGGAACGTCGCCGCACCCGTCGCGGTCCCGCACGGCGATCACACTGAACTCTGCGTCGTCCTCGAGCCGGAGAATACCCTGGTCACAATAGACCACCGTCGAGTCGTTACAGCCGGGCTTGTGTATCCAAGCCGAGAACATCTGGCCCAGCACTCCGCGGCGGGTTCGCATCACGCAGAAGGCGATGTCCTCCACCTCGCAGCTCGGCTTCTGCACGGTGTCAAACATGGCCGCTACTTCGACGAAGTCGTCTTCCAGCAGCCAACGCATGAGGTCTATCTTGTGGATGCCCAGGTCAGCCAGGCTGCCCCAGACCGCTTGGCGCTTCCGGAAGAAATGGCAATGCCGGCCATCCACGCTCCAAGTTTCCGGCCCCGCATGGGCAAAGGTCGTGGAGAAACCTATCGGCCGGCCCAGCCAGCCCCGCTGGAGTATCTTCCGGCCCTCGATATGCGGGAGGTGAAGGCGCTGATTGTGGGCGATCATGAGTTGGCGTTGCTCGCCGGCAGCCACCGCGATCATGGTGTTGGCTTCCCGGCTGGAGGCGGCCATCGGCTTTTCGCACAACACACTGGCCCCGGCCCTCAGGAAGGCAACGGAGTGCACCGCGTGATAGGCGGTTGGGGTGCAGATGCTGACAGCATCAAGGTGGAGGTCCAGGGCATGGCGATACCGATCGAAGTGGTGGGGAACGCCGAAACGACCGGCCACCGCCTGGGCGCGGCGCGCGTTGCGATCCACCACCGCCACGAGCTCGACATCATCCCGCGCCCGGTATTCTGGCAGATGCCGGTACTGGGCAACAGCCCCGCAGCCGATCACGGCGACCCGCAGCTTGCGTGGCTTGGCGGTCATGGCTCGAACATCGGGGATCGAGGGGGCGACCGAAGCATGGCGCCGCTTTAGTCCGGACGGGCATGAGTCTTCCGCCTGACCAACCGAATCATGCCTCGCTCAGCTTTCACCGTCGAGTAACCCGTGGCCACGAGCACGCCTTGAATGTAGCCAATCCATCGGTGCAGCTTGTCGACGGGCCAGGTGAGGTAGTGTGCCTCGATCTCTCTACACATCCCGAGCAGAAAGGCGGGACTGGTTTCCTTGGCCGCAGGCATGGGGGGTCGAGGGTTTCTCCGAGCCTGCCTCAGCCGCCGTTTGAGGCAGCGACACACCTGCAGCGTTTCCTGTCTCATTCGGCCGTCCCTCCAGTCGAACAGGTAGCGGGCCTTCATGCCCATCCGCCGCACCGCCCGCAAGCCTTCGGTTTCGCTCACCGCCAGGAAAACGGCCCACTGGGGCACGGCGCCCTGCTGGCGGAGCTGTTCTCGCGCGCAGGCGAGCGTCTTTCCGGTCACCAGGATTTCATCAACGAGGCACACCGCCTGACCGACAAAGTCCTGATTCCCTTCAATCACCCGCCGTGTTCCATGATGCTTGGCCTGCATCCTGACAAAGAGCGCGGGCCTCCCGGTGATCTGCGAGAGGAGGGTGACCCAGGGGATTCCTGCCAACGCAACGCCCGCCAGAAACCGAGCCTCTCTGGGAATCAGTGCCGCAAGCCGGCGACAGACCTCACGCAGGAGCCGGGGGTTCGAGGCCACCTGAAAACCGTCAAACACGTAGTCCGTTCGGCGTGATTTCAGCGGCAAGCTCACCGGCAAGTACTTGATCGCAAACCGACCTTTGACCGTTCCCAGGGCCAAGACACGGTCCATCAGACCGTCGGGGCTCTGCGCCGGCCGAGGGGGCTTCGTCGCCGCCGGATCCGCCACTCGGAGATCCGGTCCGCGCGCGCGGCGGCGCTTTGCGCCGTCGCGCCAGTCAGCAGAAGACGTCGCTGCCAGGTCAGTCGAACGCCGCTTCATTCGGTCGAGCGATGGCGCGGGAACGAGGCGACTTGGTTACGCACCTTCTTGAGGCCGCTTACCAAGCGGTCAAGGTCGTCGAGCGTGTGATCCGCCGTGACGGCAATCCGCAGGCGACCCCGGTCTCTCGGGACGGACGGGTAGGTCACCCCTTGCGCATAGAGACCATCCGCCAGCAGATGCTGCGTGACCCGCCCGGTGGTTTCCGACGACCCGGTGAGAATGGGCACGATGTGGGACTCGCTGGTCATGCAGTCAAAGTCCGCTTCCCGTAGCCAAGATCGTAGGGTGCGGGCATTCTCCAAGATCCGCCGACGCAGCAGGCCAGCGTCGACCACCAACTCGGTGGCCGTGATGACCGTGCTGACGATCGCCGGGGGAAGCGCGGTCGTGAAGATGAAGGCTCGCGATCGGGACTTCAACAGGGCCGCCGGATCGCTCCGCGTGACCACATACCCGCCCAGGCTTCCTAAGGCCTTCCCTGCCCCTGCCATCAGCAGGTCAACCTGCGAGCTCAATCCCAGTTGCGCCGCATAGCCGTCGCCTTTCGGACCGTAGACGCCCACGGCATGAATCTCGTCCACATAAGCAAAACACCCAAACTCGGCGCAAGCACTCAAGACTTCCCGCACCGGCGCGAAATGCCCCTCCATGCTGTAGAGTGATTCGCAGATGACGAAGCGGTTGCCCGCACTGGGATACTGTTGCAGCCGCAGCCGTAGGTCTTCGACGTCATTATGCCGCCAGACCACGATCTCCGACCGGCTGAGGCGACAACCGTCGATGATGCTGGCATGGTTGAGTTCGTCGGAGAAGATGACGTCCCCGGGTTTGGCAAGCGCGGCGATGCTGCCGAGATTCGCCATGTACCCGTTCGCGTAGAGGACCGCGGCTTCGCCGTCATGGAGGGCGGCGAGGGCACGCTCCGCTTGGTGGTGGAGCGGGCTCGTGCCCCCGATGAAGCGCGATCCTGCCATGCCGCATCCATAGCGATCCACCGCTTCTCGCATAGCTTCCAGCATGGCCGGATGCCGCGAGAGTCCCAAGTAGTCTTGACAGCAGAACGTCAGGCAGGATTTGCCATTCACGCGGACCTGCGGGCCCGACGCCATCCCCCGTTCGACCTCGTGATAATTCCTGAGCGTGCCGGCGCGCGACATTGCCGTCACCTCCGAAGCGAAGTACAGGTCTGCAGTCGGTGGTCCCATCCCCTTCGGCTACTCGCCATCCTGTGGTGCGGCAATCTTCAAGTCAATGCGAATCCTCGACTTGTGAAAGTCGATGGATTAGGTCAAGTTCCGGTCTCTCCCGTTGCAGCCCCTCCCCCCTCGCTTCGAGGACTCCAAAGTAGCGAGGCGCGGAGGCAGGGTGCCCCGCTGCTCCCCCACGGTTCCTTTGGACTGCATGCTTCACCGGTCTGAGACGAGAATCAGTGAATCCGGAGCCCGCACTCCTTCGCAAGTGATCCGATGTTGTTCGACCAATTCCCGTGTGCGCCGCAAGTAGTCATAGGCCAAATCGACGGGAATGTCGGGACAACACCCGCGGATGTAGTCCTGCACAAGGTCCTCCGCGTTGAAAAGGTCATCTCGTCGATACTTGGGAGCAATCCTCTGGAGGTACCGGGTATTCACCCTCAATCCCAGAGTCTGGGCGCGCGCCTGCGCCTCCTTTGGCTGCTCAGGTAGCGGAACGCCGCGCTACCCGGCAACGGCGCCAGCAGTCCGCAGTTGAAAGCGACAAGGCACGGTCCGTAATGGTGCAGCATCGCTCTCCGTCGCGCGAAGTTGATTGCCATGATCCCCGGGGTGATGCCGAGGTGCGTCAACACCAGGCCGCCGGTTACCCGTCCGCTCCGTCGCCCGATCTCGCGCCACATGGTCAGGTTGCGCCGCAGCAGGTCGCCCGCAGGTCGCGGTCCAGATTGATGCGGCTTCGAAAGGACCGGGGCCGCCCCCGCGGGGATCCCGCAGAAGTCGCAGGCCCTGGTGGGCACATCGCCACGCGTGCGCGGGCCGGGGAGTTTCAGACACCCCCTGGCCAAGTCCACCACGGTCGCCTTGAGCCCGCTGTCGCCCAGAGACGTCCCGCAAGCGACGTGCCCAGGATCAGCAGACCCAGGCTGGGAAACGTGGTTGGCTGCCCCTCCCGCACATCGACGGGATCGACCAGAGGCACTTTGACGCTCGGTCTGCGGCCGACGAGGCACACGATGTGCCGCGGTTCCGGCCTGAGGCTCCGGATCTGTGCCTCCCAAGTCCGGCTTCGCGGGCTGGTCAGCGCCGTCGTCAAGATTGGGAGTCTCCATCGTCACACCCCGTCCGGCTTGAGGGAAAAGCACCGGACGGTGAGCTCGATGGACCCGGCTTCCCACGCCACGGCCGCCGAGTATCCGGTTCGATCGCAGAACGGAGTCTGCATGATCCACTCACTGCCTCGGCTTTCGTTCGACCGACAAGCGAGGAGACCGCGAGGTCCCTCCCCGAAGGGACACACCGCAAACGACTGCCCCGGGAGGGCAAGGCCCTGTCCCAGTGCCTTGGCATACGCTTCTTTCAACGTCCAGATCGAATAGAACAACGCCATGCGCCGGGCCGGGGCTGCCGTACTCAGCAGGGCTGTCTCCTCAGGCGCGAACCAGCTTTGCGCCACCTGACTCCACGGGAAATCCGGGAGATGGCGCTCGACATCCACCCCAATCCGACGGTTCAGGGCAAATCCCAATAGCCCAAAGTCCCCGGAATGAGAGACGCTGAACTGCAGGCCGCTGTCAGCTGGAAAGGAGAGGAAGGGTTTACCCGAGGCATCCTTGCGCAAACCAATGTGCCTCGGATTTCGCTCCAGGTACCGCCCCAGAAGCAGGCGCAAGACCCCGCGCGTGGTGATGAACAACCGACGATCCGCGACGGTAAGGCGGGAAGCCCACTCTTGTTCTTCTGCGGATAGCACCCCGTGACCGAGCCACTCTTCCGCGGCAGGGGAACGAACCGGCAATCCCCAAACATGGATGGCGGCGGAGAGGTCGGCCAACGTGACTGGGTGCTCATCGATGCCCCGGCACATCTTATAGACCAGGCGGTCGTCAAACAGTCGACCACCCACCGGGTGTGCGTCCGCCGTCGTCGTTGCCGTCGGCCGATGCCCTGCCCTTTGAACTCGTCGCTTGCCTGCATTCACCGGAACGTCCAGTAGTTCTCTCCCGGATAGACAGGATAAAACCTGGGGTCGCCGAACATCTGTTCACCGATGACCAAACCGACGATCCGCTGCCCGACTTAACAGATTCTACGATGCTAAGTGAGGACAGGCAAGGGATTTGGGCTGGCCCCAACAGTTTCTCTTCAATCTCCCCGGCTCCTTCTTGAATCCGCCTCGTTGAATCCGAAAATGCCTGCGTGGGATCTAAACGCTTGAGGTCAACGTCGTTTGGTCACCATGGCCGAATCACCTTCCGAAACCGCTGGCTGTTCCGAGCAAGCACCTCGCAGAGCTTTCGCCGATGGACTCTCATCAAGGCCCAGGGGGGTCCATCCGGATGCGATAGAAACCAGCCGCGCCGGCTGAGCACTCGACATAGACAGTCTGAGGCGCGCCCAGCCCGATCTGCGGCTCGATCACGAGCGGTTCGTCCGCCGCGAGCGCGTGGGGGACGTTGGCCCAGGCTGCCGCCCCCAGGGTGTCAGCCCGCTGCACGCGGTAACGGACCCCCGCGATCGTCGTGAAGGTCAATGCCAGCCTCGAGGGCGCGCACGCGATAATCCGCATCACCCGGGGCGGCGAGGCAATCGTCACCGCGCCATCGATCAACAATGGACGCAGATTCCCGCTCAGCGTCGTATAATGAGTGCGATCGTTCACCGTGTTCAGGGTCAGGGTGAAGGTCCCGGAATCGAAGCCTGTGGTGTCGAGGACGACGGTCGCCACTTTCGAAATGCCACTCGGGAGGTTCACCGACCCCGAGGACGTCAGGGTCCCCCGCTCATACACTTGCGGGACCATCGACCCCGCGCCGCTGGGCCCGTTGTTGTTCGAGGCGAAGACCGTCCCGGTCACCACATCCACGGACGTAATCGCGGGACCCTGGATGCGACCTCCGGCGGGAACCCCACCATCCGCCACCTGGACGTTGAATCCAATCCCGGTCACCGGCACGGGGTCCCCATGGTTCACGGCGTGCACCTCGAAGGTCTGCCCGGCCTGATTTGGCGCAAGGAGGACCTCGGGCATGTCAATCGTAACCGCAGCCCCGCCCTTCGGGGCCATGCCGACAACACCCGAGATCAACAGGACAAGGACCGCGCCTCGTGCGATCGCCCGCAACACACGGCTATCGAATGACCTGTTGGCCCGGGGATCTCGCATCACGCGCCAGCGAAGCGCCGCCTCAGACCCAGTCGAGTCCTCAGGCACATGAAGACCCTGCTGTGCTTGCCCACCCCTCCTGCGCGCCTCGCTAATGAAGAGTCCTCGACGGAAAGAGGGGAGGCTTGGAACCGGACCGGACAGAACTTGACCTGATGACCCCATACTCCACAAGTCGAGGACTCTAGGGGGATCCCGTCGCCGACCCGTCAGGACGCCGGATCCGACGCCGGATCCGTCGGACCCCCGCAAGCAGGAGCAAGCCCCCTCCGCTGGCCCATCCCCAAAAAGCCGGCTCCGGCACGATCGTCACGCTGCCGTCGTGGAGCGCCGGCAGATAATCTCCCTCGAGGGTCGTGTACCGCGTCGGCCCGTTTCGCGTGTCGAGGGTCAATCGGTAGGTGCCCGAACTGAACCCCGTCGTGTCCAGCGTCACCGTTGCGACCTTCCACAGCCCGGGTGCCAGCGTGATCGTCCCCTCGACCGTGATCGTTCCCTCCTCGTACACCTGCGGCACGATCGACCCGGTCCCGCTCAGCCCGTTCGAGTTCCCCTCGAACACCGTGCCCGTCAGAATGTCCACCGCCTTGATCGCGGGCCCTTCGACGGCGCCTCCAGCCGCCGACCCGCCGTCTTCAACCTGGAGATTGAAGGCAATCCCCATCACCTCGACCGGCTCCTCCGTGATGTTCATGTACACCACGAACATGGGGTCCGCGTCGTTCCGGTTCACCGTGATCTCCGGCATGTCCACCCACGCCGCGGCCCACGCCGTGCCTGCCACCCACAGCAGGCCCGCCAGGGCCAGCGCCAGCCTGGACCAGGCTCTCAGAGGCCTCAGAAGATGATTGCCTTTCCTCTTCGCTTTCATAGCAGCTCCGCCGGGAGCACCGTCACCGCCAAACGCGGAAGCGCCACGCGCTCGATCATCGACAGCCGTTGCATCTTCAGCACACTGGGCAAGATCGGCGTGAGCGCCGGCAACCCCTGCCTCACCGATGCCAGCACCGATCCCGAACCCGCACTCGGGGCGTTGATCAGCTTCAGCGCCGTCAGGAAATTCGTGTGATGGATCCGCGTCAGATTCTCATCCGTCACGTTCACCCGTTGATCCCGGTTGTAGTCGTATCGATCGTCGATACCCGCCGGCTCCAGAAACGTCCGCGGGTGGGCCCGTGCCCCAGACTCGTCGCTCACATCCACCTGCGCATTCGCCCCGCTGTTCCCCGATTCTCCAGGGGCATTCCCAAAGTAGAACTCATCCTGCGAACTCAACCCTGTGTTCTCGTTCGCCAGGACCCGGACCTGCAGCCACTGGCCCAGGATCGCCTCGTCCGCCCAGATTACGGTCACCCGGTCCGATCCGTCCACACCTGCCCCCTCCCGCACGGTCATGGCCGCCGGCGCGGGTGCTGCAACCCATGCGCTCACGGCGGCGCTGTTCCCCACCCTGAATTCGAGGTCCGATACTGAGAACCCTGTGCCCAGGCCCACCATATCGATCATGAGGCCGTTCAGGCCGAGACTGTAGCTTGTGTAATGGGCGAACGTGGCGGTCTGCCCCGGCAGCAACGCCCTCTTGTCCGTCGCGATCGCCGCGTCATCGCCTTCGTTGGCTTCACCATCATAATCGTCAAATGCCGAGTTGTTGTAAAACACCTGTCGCGCCATGACGGCGCTGCGTTCAACGCTCAAAACCACGTCATTGCCGTCACCGCCACTGTAGTGGACCTGGAAAAGAACGTCGTCCACGATGAAGAACGCGCCTTCCGGCTTGCCCGCGAAGGTGCCCGACACTGTGGAGGCCGCATCGGTCAGCTCGATGATCACGAAGGTGCTGCCGACGGCAGGGGTGTATCCCGCACCGAGCGTCAGTCGCAACTCCGCGCCACCCAGAACGAGCGATCCCCGCGATCCCGTGAAGATCAACTGATCGTGGTCCGCGCCTGGACTGGATCCGTTGAGCTCGATCTCGCAAGCCGCGGGGCTGGCGCCCAGTGTCACGCGATTATCAATGGTCAGCCGGCCGGGGCTCGTGCCCGGAGCGAGATGCGCGCCTGGAGCGATGCTGACCTCACCGTCGATCACGCCGGTTCCCGCCAGCGTCCCGCCCGATTGCACCCATACGTTGGCCGCCAGCGAGCCGTCGACCTGCAGCGTGCCAGCCCCGACGGCCGTCACGCCCGTGCAAGCGCCCGATCCGCTCAGGATCACTGTCCCGGCGCCGCTGGCCTTCGTGATCCCCCCTGACCCGCCCAGGTTGGCGCTGAGGGTGACGAGGCCGTCCGACTCGATCGTCATCCCGTTCGGTCCCATGACGAGTGTCCCGGTCCCCACAATGGCGCTGGGCCCATCAATGTGCACCGAGCTCACCGACTGGTCGTTGCCCTGCAGATCGAGCATGCCCTGGTAATCGAGGCCGACGCGGATCGCAGACGGCAGACTCTTGGCGGCCCCCAAACGCACCGTGCCGCCCCATACCAGCAACCGCGACCAGTTCGCCGCCGTACCGTTCGTGCTGGCGATGGTCAGCGTCCCCTGGTTGATCTTGGCGAGGAAAGGCGTCCCGACCACGCCGGCAATCGATCCGTTGATGGTGATGTTGCCCGCGCCACCAATGTGCGGGCTGATCGTTCCGAGCGTCAGGCTGCCGTTGACCGTCGCAGGGATGGCGAGGTTGCTGTTGAAAAGACCGCCCGCGCCCGTGGCCGGGTCGGTGCTGTGACCCCCGCCGTCGAGGAGGATCGGCCTGCCGGTTGTTTGCCCATTTAGATCCAGCCGGCCGTCACCCGTGATGCTGGCCCCCAAGGTGTTGCCCAACGCATCCGCGCTGCCCAACACAAGGAGGCCCGTGGGTATCGCGGTGGCGCCAGTGTAGGTGTTCATGCCGCTCAGCAGGATCGTGCCCGTCCCCTGCTTCGTGACCGCACCCGCTCCGGAGATCACGCCCGCAAACGAACCTTGATCGACGATCAGGTTGCCGTTTGCGACGTTCCAGTGCCGCGTCGCGATCCGGTCCCCCGGTGAGCCCGCGTCACCGCTCAACTGCTGCAGGAAAACATCGTGCTCGCCATTGCTGAGATCCTGGACCAACTGCAGTTCCACCGCTCCGCCGCCGGCCAACAGCGCGGAGGCGTAGGTGCCGCCATTGACAACGATGGCCCCGCCATACGCCGGATGGGCGGCCAGCGCTCCGCTGATCGACGCGAAGGCATCGACACCGCCATAGGCCGTCTGGAGGCCGGCCTGCTCGAGGTCGCCGTCCACCATGCCCGGCGACGTCCACTGATCGTTCACGTACAAGACACCCGGAATGCCATCGGCTGCGACCAGGACCACGTCATTGCCGTCGCCACCGTGGTAGAAAAGCCTCAGGGTCTTGCCATCAAGGATCACCGCGCTGCCTTCGGCGGCATAGTTGCTGAACGTGCCAAGCGTGTCGCCCGACGCGGCGCCGTCGTTGTCAATGAGTGTGAACACCTGGCCGAACACCGGATTGAAAGACCCCGCGCCGCCGGTGTAGGCGAGCGCCAGGACCGACGTGACGCCAAGCGTCAGCGAACCGCCGCCAACGATCCGCACCTGGTCACACCCCACTCCGGGGCCGCCGCTTGCGGCGGACGCTTCGATCGTCAGGATGCCGTTCTGGACGAGGTTGCCGGATGACGCCAACACACCCGGGCTGCTGCCCGGGCTGAGGACGCCTCCGGGTTCCACCGCGATTGGGCCAGCGGTCCCGCCACCTGCTAACATCCCTCCGCTCTGCACCCTGACCAGGCTGGCGTTCAGCAAGCCGTTCACCAGGAGCGTGCCCTCGGCAATCTCGATGGTCCCGGAGATTACGCTGGCCCCGGTCAGTGTCCAGGTGCCTGTGCCAATCTTGGTCACATTGCCGGGGCCGGCGATCGTCCCGGCGTACGTGCTGCTGCCATCGTTGCCGCCAGTGACCAAGTGCCCGGCACCCAATGACACCCGCGTGCCACCCCCGGCATCAGACACTGAACCAATCGCCTCCGTGAAGCCTTCCAACGCCCATTCGGCATCCCCCGCCAGCGTCAAGGCCGCACCATCCGGCAGGCGCTCCGCGCCCCCAAGAACAAACCGGTTCCCCCCACCAACGCCGGCGAAAACGAGGTTCGGCGTGCTGAACAGGCTGTCGAATCCGAGGCAGCTCACCGTGTCGCCGCCGTTGGCGTTGATCCGCAACGAATGGCTGGGTGATGAGAACCAAACCTCCTCGAACGTGGGCGCAGGATCGGTGCTGCGGATTCGACTGACCCCGTCGTCCGCCACGCCCAGATCCTCGAGAACCGCCCGGTCCACGACCGCAGACATGTCAAGCGTCAGGTCCGCAAAGGAAATCCCGCTCAGATCCACCGGTTCGAGCCCAGCATACGTAATCAGCGGGTAGCCGTCCAACTGAAGAGTGCCCGCGCCGGCGCCGGTGAACGTTTTGGTCACCTGGGTGAAGGTGCCGTGGAGGATCGTGAGCGTGTCGTGGCCGTCGCCGCCGTAGAACTGGATCCCGCCCGGCGGCAGCGGATTGCCCTCGCCGAAATCAATCGTCAGGTTCTGGTCGCCCGCCCCACCGTCAATCGCCAGTCCCCAGGAGAAATCGTCGAGCGACCGATCGAGAACCACGGCCCCGTCGACCCGAACCACGGTTCGGCCCCCGGCGATGCCGACCCACACCTCGGTACCGGAGATCACGAGACAAGGTTCGATCGTCAGGGTCGTGCTGGCCCACGCGCTCTGCGCTCCAAGGGCGTCCATGACCCGCAGCGCCACGGGGATGGGGGTGCCCACGGGGTAACCTTCCAACTCACTCCAGGGGAGGCTGGCCATCGGCAGCCAACTCCCGAACGTGTATGCGCCGTTCCCCAGGTCCCATTCATAGCTGACGATCCCCGTCTGTTCCTCGCCCCAGAAGTCCCATCCTCTGCTGTTGTCCGGATCGTACGCCCCGCTCCCATCCAGATCGAGATCCTGGCCGAAATCGATGTGATAGGGTCCGCCCGGGACCGCCACCGGGATGAGGTTGGGGGTCTGGTAAGCTCCCGGGCTCAGTCGGCCGGCGATGGTGCGCGGGGCACCCTCAGCATCGAGGGGGAGCGGTTCGATCGTGTTCCCGTCGCCATCGAGATCATCCGCGTCGGCCGGCAGCATCGACGGGTCCCCCTGGCCCACGGCGAAACTGGTCGACATCAAGTGCAAGGCGTGGTCCAGGTCCACCTCGAGGGCTGCGTCGGCCGTGCCGACCCAATTGCCGTCAACGCCGTCGGCCAATCCGGTGTCGGCGGCGGCAACGCTGACGACGTTGGCCGCGCTGCCCGGCATCAAGGCGCCCACGACATCCTCTGTCCCCTCCCAGCCTTGCCAATGGCCCGTAACGAGGGTGTTCGTCAGCGTGGTCGTCGCCCCGGCATCGGAATCGGAAATCACGCCACCAGCCCATTCGTTGTAGGCAAGGGTCGAATTGCGGAGGGTCACTGTGCCCCCGGCGTTGATCACGCCGCCGCCCAAGTTGCCCGCAACCACGCCATTGATCATTGTGACGGTGGCGTCCCCGCCGGTCACGTAGAGCCCGCCCGCAACCGGCGATTGGTTCCCCATGATCACAACGTTGGTCATGCGGACCTCGGCTGGCCCGACCACGGCGACGCCGCCGCCACCCTCGGGGCTGTAGTTCCCTTCGCCGTCTCCATCAAAACCGGCGCTGCCGCCAATGCGCACGTTGACCAGCGTCGCGGTCCCTCCCGACAAATAGAGGCCACCGCCGCCCAACGGACCTTCGCTGGCCCAATTCGCGGTATTGGACTGGAACACAGAGTCCGCGATGTAAAGCACCCCGCCCTCCTGCCGCAGGCCGCCCCCGGCGCCCCAACTGCTGTTGCCTACCACCCGCACTCCCTCGAGCCGGAGAACGCCATCCTCCTGGTAAATGCCACTCCCACCGCCGGCAGTGAAGATCCCAACCACCTGCACGTTGCGCAGGGTGAGCGTGGACGCCTCCGTGTGCACCCCGCCTCCCAGCCAACGGTCAATGTGCTCGAACGACTCCCTATCCCACCCGTAAGCCTCGGTGATGGTTAGCGTGTCCAAGCCGGCGTTCTCGACCCCCGAGGCGTAAACCACCGTCCATGCATCGTTGAACTCGTCGTCGTCGTCCTGGAAGTCGCCGCTCAAGACCGTCTCGTACAGCAGCGCACCCGAAAACTCGTCGACCGGCCGCTCGTCGAGGGCGGCTTCAATGCCCTCGAAACCTCCCACGAGGGTGACCTGCGAGATCAGGGAGAAGCTGACCGACCGAGGTTCAGCGGGATCGCGGGGCACCGAAGGCGAGTACGTGCCGCCGGCGATCCAGATCGCCCCGATGTCGTTGTCCGCGACCCCGTCCCCATGGAGCGCCTCGGCCCTGTCAAGAGCATCCTGGAGCGAGGGGTAGGCGTAGGCCCAGCTCATCCCCGCCAAAGCCCCCTGCGGCGCGGACATGACGGCGTTGACGGCCAGCGTATGCGCCGGCAGCAAATCGGCGACCCGGATCCAAACGCCGGTGACGCCCGATTCCCACCACGGCGAGTCGTTCGTGACCGACTGCTTCATGCCGTCGGTGGCGGCATAGCCGAACAGGTCCAGACCGACAAATCCCGCCTCGGGGCTGTAGACCCATGACCCGTTGCCATCCGGTGTCAACGTGCCGTGCTCCGGCTGGATCTTGATGATCACCCCGAGCGCGTCGCCGTCGGCATCCGTGTCGTTGCCCAGCAAGTCGGCCGGGCTGATAAGGCGCGCGGTGTCCGTGAGCGTCCCGATCCAATCCTCATTGGCCACGGGCCGCTCATCCCAGGTCGGCACGAGAGTGACCGTGGCCGGCGCCGACGTGGCCAGGCCGTCAAACGCGGCGTACGTGAACTGGGTATTGTACTGCTCCAGGAACAATCCCGGCTCGTAACGGAACGTGCCGTCCGCGTTCTCGATCAAGGCCCCCAACGAGGGCTGCGTGAGGATCACGACCGACAGCGCATCGCCGTCGGCATCCGTATCGTTGCCCAGGAGGTCCGCAGGGCTGATCGACAGGAACAGGCGCCGCTCGATCACGTCGTCCACGGCCACGGCCACCGTGTTGACAGTCACGTGGATCGTCACGGTGGCCACATTCGACTCGACCAGGCTGTCGCTCACCCGATAGGTGAACGTGTCGTCGCCGATGAAACCCGCCACTGGCGTGTAAGCGAACGAGCCGTCGGTCTCGAGGCTCACCGCGCCGTGTCCCGTCGTGCCGACCAGCGTCGCGGTGGGCTGGTCGTTCAGGTTCGTGTCATTGTCGAGGACATTGCCGTTTAGCGTCTTCTGTTCCCGCGACGAGTAGACATCGTCGTTGGCCACCGGCGCGGCATTCGTCACCACCAGGTCAAAAAGCTTCGCAACCTGATAGCCCGCCGAGTCCGTCGCCGTGAACGCGATCGTCTGCAGCAAGGGTCCGGTCACCACGTACTGCCATGTATAAGTACCGCCGCTGTCCAAAAGACTGCCATGATCCGTGGTCAGACCCGCCAGGCTGCGGTCGGCGAGCACGTCGCGAACGGCGACCGCCTCGGCCAGCGTCGTCCCTTCGACCGCGGTCATGCTGCCACCGGAGGCCGCGCTCGGCACCGCGTAGATCGGCTTCACGCCGTTGACGGTCACGGAGTGCGACGAACCGATGGTCTGGCCCAACACCACCAGATCCTGGGGTTGGACACTCAGCAGCGTGACATCGAACGAGGTGCTGGCCAATGATTGGATCGTGATGATGTCGGCGGCATCCGTCGGCGTGATCGAGATGTCCCCAAAACCGAAGTAAGCCAGCCCATCAAGCCATCGGCTGGTCAAAGCCCCCCCATACACCGGTGCCCCGGTCCAGGAGACCGTCAGGGCATCGGCACCGTCGCTAACGCCTGCCTCGCTGAGCTCGAGCAGCGCACTCCCGCCCGAGAGCTTGAGTTGTCCATGGATGTCCGACAGCGGCCGGGTGACATCGGTCCCGACATGAAACCGTTGCGGCACGCCGCCGTACCGGGCAACCTGCAATAACTGAGTGCTGGCCCCCGTGGCGTCGATCGTGACATCGGTTTGATCCGTCGACGTGTAGGTGTTGCCCATGAAAAAGTCGACATCCTCAGCGTCGTACCAGAGCCCCTGCTCCATGTCCTGGGCCGGGTTCACCTCACCGACGTCATCGGTGAGGAGGAAATGGGCCAGTTCATCGCCGTTCGGCGTCATCGACCGATCGAACCGCGCCACCACATCCCCGGGGATCGTATGGTCCAGCGGCAGGGTGTCGTACCCCTCCCCGCCGTAGAAGCAGACCGCGCCGTCCAGCCATCCCAGGAGGCGCTGGGTGGGCGCCCACGTGGGCGCCAACCCCGGAACCAGCGTGTCATCGCCGCCTTCGCCGTAGAAGGCGAACAGCGCCCCGGCCACCGACCGGTAGACATAGGCCGTGTCATTCCCCGACCCACCCCGGAACTCGACTGTCCCGGAAGGAAACACGGTGTTCCCATCGCCCGCCCACAGGGTCTCGTTGCCGACGCCGCCAAGAAGCTGCACGGTCCGCCCGGGTTCCAGCCCATTGACCGTGATCTGGTCATCGCCGCCGCCGGTGTCGACCCGCAGATCCCAACCGGGCACGGTGATCGTCAGGTAGTCCCTGGCCGCACCCAGATAGGCGTTGATTTGCTCGACGAATCCCATCTGCACCTCGAGCCCCGCCGGGAGCAATCCGCTGATCGTCGTTCCCGAGAACGTCACGGTGCGGGTACTGCCATTGTCCGCGTCGTGGAACGCCACCGTATCGTGGCCGCTTCCGGCAAAGACGATCACCGCGGAGCCGATGGCCGCGAGACGCGAGGCGCTGCCTTCCAGACCCAGGCCCAGCAGGTCGTCACCCCCGCCCAGCGTGAACTCCACAGGGTCCGCGTAAGCCCGGAGCGAGCCGACAATCAACTCGTCGGCGGCGTCTCCCAGAAGGACGTCCATGCCCTCGAACCCGGTGTAGGCGATGCCCGCCTGGACAAATCCAGTGACATCGAGAATCTCAAGGCGCGCGCTCGTCAGATTCGCCCGGAGCGGCTCAGCCAACGCTCGGTTGTCGATCCGCAGCCAGTCGTTGGATTCCGGATCGACGATCGCGATTTCGCCATGGAGATCATTCAGCGTGGTCGGCAGTGCGGTAGCCGCCTGCGCCTCGATCTGGAACTCGCTGTCTCCGTACGCGGTGATGGCCAGCGTCTGGCACTCCGGGGCCGTGGCCTGGAGTTGAATCAGATTGCTCGATCCACCCAGGGTGATCGCTCCGTGTTCCGCCGCCCAAAACAGGCCGCCGGCGGTCTCCGTCCAACTCGCCCAGGCCATCGCCCCGCTGCCGCCGGCGGGGATGCCCTGGGCCAACGTGACGATGCTACTGCCGGATCCCCCGGACCCGCCATCGACGGTGAACCGATCCTCGCCCGCTCCCCCCTCGAAGATCACCGGCCCCTCGAGGTGATCCAATCGTGATAGCTCGCCAACCGTGCGGCCGAGGTCCAGTCCGTCATTATCCTCCCCGCCCTCGAACCAAAGCGAACCGGTCGACTTCAGCTGGAACACGCCGGCTCGATCGTCGCCCGCCTGTCCGCGGAACCTGAGGTGCCCGTCGATGCTGTGATACTCGGCCGTCCACCCCACCTGGAGCACGTCAGCCCCACCGCCGCCGTCGAAGAGCACCTGGCCACCCGCCATGTGGTCCACCAGGAAGGAATCGCTGCCATCCTCACCATAGGCCTCGAAGTGCCCGCCAGCGGCGAAGTCGTACACCGTGACGCTCTCGTTGCCGGGACCGCCGTAGAACGTGATCCAGGCAGCGATGATGTCGCCGTAGCCGGAGTCGCCCAGATTGAGGACGTCGGCCCCGCCGCCAGCATGAATCACCAGCGGCCACTCCGGCCCCGCCGTCATGCTGGCGACGTTGAACGTGTCAGCGCCGGCGCCCGCCTGGATCGTGACGGGCCGACCCATCGTCCAAATCGTGGCTTCGTTGCCCCGATCATTGAGCCGGACTTCGAGTGACTCGAACGCCAACGTCGTGACCTGTTCAACACCCAGGTTCTGCACGTTCGCGTCGGTGATCAGCACGGCATCCCGCCCGACACTTGATTCGTGGTCGTCCAGAATGAGTGCATCCGTCCCATCCTCCCCGGTGATCCCCAGCGTGAACCCCGCCAACCGCCCCAGGTCCGCCCCGAGCAGGCCATCGGCACCGCCCAGCGTCAGCGTGTCGTCCCCGGCGCCCATGGCGATGACCACCTCGGTGTCCACCAGCTCCGGCAGCCCGGTGACCACCAGGTGTTCATCCGCAGCACCCAGGAACACCCCGAGCTCGCCCAACCGATCGAACACCAGGCTCCCCCCGAGACCCAGGCCGGTCACCGAGGTCCGGTTGAGCCGGCCCGCGGTCACCGAGCCCGCCAGGCTTCCCGAGTAAACGCCGAGCAGATCCTCCGCCACCGTCTGGTTGAGGTCCACCGTGCCGTGGATGGCTCCGAGCTGAGTCGAGGCCGTGCCGATCCGGATCACGTCCGCGCCCGCGCCGCTGCGGATTCGGACCTGCGGAGTGCCCGGCGCGGTGGCGGTAACCTCGATCGTGTCCACGCCCTCGCCGGTGCTGAGGATCAGCTCAGGAACACCCCCCGTCTCGGCGGCAAGGAGTACCGTGTCATTCCCCGCACCTGTGCTGACCTGGACCGTCGTCACCGCCACCGCCGTGGCCGTGATCCGGCAGAGATCATCGCCGCTGCCCCCGTCGATCGTTACCTGCTCGACATCGTAGATGATGCCGCTCGTGGAGCTCGGCAGCCCGAGGCGCCCGTCGGTGGCCAGGACGCCGGGCACCGCCAGCGGCGGACCATCCAGAACCCAGGACTGCCCGGCCACTTCGGCCGTGGCGTCAACGACGAGAGTGTCCGCCCCCTCGGCGCCCCGGAAGAGAATGTGCCCCGATGGCACTTTGCGCGCAAACAACCGGTCCGTGCCGGCTCCCCCCAGGAGCGTGACCTCGACGGACCCGGTGATATCCGACCACACGACGGCTTCGTCCTGGCCCAGATGCAGGACGATCCCGGCGAAGGTGCCGGTGATCTCGACCTGCGGCGCAAACTGAATCCGGTGATCCTGCAAGCCCCAGGTGGACGCCACGGGATTGGCGCTGTCCAACAACTCGATCTGGTTGGCGCCCGTCCCGCACTCGACCGTCAGACCCGTCGCAAAAGCCGTTGCCAACGGCGTCTCGGCGGTGCCCAGCGTCAACCGGTTGTCTCCGCCGCCGAGGTCGATCCCCGTCGGAGTCGTCAGCCCGGTCACGGTCAGACCCTTGTCCCACGGACCCAGCGAGAGTTGCAGCGACTCGAATTCGCTGTACGCGATCCCCTCGAGGCCCTCGCCGACGAAGACGTCCGCTGTCAACCGCTCGTCGGGGTAGCTGACACCATCCACATAGTTGTTCTCGACGAGGACCAGACAATCCAAGTCCCCGGCAAAGCTGCCGGCGATCAAGCTGACCTGCCCATGAATTCCCGACAACAACAACGGACCGGTGCCGACTTCAAACTGATCGCTGCCCTCCCCCCCGTCGATGCGCGCTTGTTGGACTTCCGGGCCGGTCGCGTCGAGTTGAAGGATGTCCCCGTAGCGGCCAAGGGTGATATCGAGGACCTCGACCTGTTCGTACCAGACGCCATGTTCGGCGCCATCCTGAGCAATCGCTGGCGCTTGCAGGTTCAATGCCGTGGAGAACGGCATGCCCAATTGGAACAGCCGCCCTGAGGTGCTCGCGCTCGCATCCAGCGTGAGGGTGTCCTGTCCTTCGCCGCCGTCGAAGGCGACCGCGCCCCACAGGTCAACCGTCGAGCCACCGGTGCCCATCGACAGCGCGTCGTTTCCGGCCCCGCTGTCGATCCACACGGCATGATCCGGACTGGACGAAGCCACAGTCAGTTGATCCTCGTCCGCGCCGGTCCGGACTTTGATGTCGAGTATGCCGACCTCTGGCTGCGGGAGGAAATGCTCCTCCCGGAAGGTCCACTCGACTCCGACACCCGGGTCCGGGTCCACCGCGGCCGTGTCCAGGTTCAGGATCAGGTGCCCCGCACTGATCCGCGCGGTCGGATCCAGAACCACGTGATCGCCCGCCGTCAGGGTCGCCCATGTGGCGACGTTCATGGTCGCCCCGGCACCGAGGAGGATGTCGTCATCGTCGCGCGCGGTATCGGCCACTTCGAGTCGGACGCCCCCCGCGCCGCAATAGACGTAGGCCACCGTCATCGGGCCATTGACCTCCCGGATCCCGATGTCGACTTCGGCCACCGCCCTCAGGCTGCCGCCGGTGAGATCGATCTTGAGCGTGGCCCAGTCCACGCCGCCCACCGTTGTGCCGCGCAGGTCGATGTCGTGCGCCGTGATTCGCTGGTCCGGGCCAGCACCGATTCCCCAGGCTGCATGGACAGACACGGTGTTCAACGCCGTGATGGTCGTGTGCAGGTAAACCCCTCCGTCATCCCAGACTTCCAGCGTCACGCTGTCACCCGCCGTGATCGGCTGGTACACCTTCAACGAACCGCCGCCTTGATGCGCCAGGTTGAAATCACCGCCCGCCTGCAACATGCCGGAAAGCTGCATCGTGGTGCTGATCGCTTCCCACCCCCCCGACTCCGTCTGGCGCGATGCGCCACTGTAGGTCAGGTTCAGATCGCCCCCGGCAACGAGGTCGCCCAGAGTGAACAACGGCCCGGTGGCCGCCGGGTCCGAGAAGAGCGAGGACACTCCAAGCCAGGCGTTCTGGCCGGCGACCGCGTCGATCCCGAAGAGCCCCTCGTTCTTGGCAACGACGATCATCGGCAGGTTCGAGCTGCCGATGTTGCCCCCGGCGATCAGGGAGGCAAACCACGCCTGGAGGATCACACCATCCGCAACCTCGATGTCGCCCGCCGTCGTGATGTCGACGACGCCGTGCGGCATCATGACGGAGCCTTGCAGCAGCCGCACGCTGCCCACGGACTCGATCCGCAACTGGAATGCGCCGCTCGACGTCATCTCCTCTTCCGTGTAGGCAAATCCGCCGGTGTTATCGGCAGCCACCATCACGTACCACGCCCGCGGAAACACCTCGTCGTTGGCGACAATCGCGCCGAGACGCAAGGCGTAGTCGGACTCATTCACCATCTGGCAACCACGGGCCATGCCGCTCAGGAACCGCCCGGTGCCGACAATCGTTCCCCCCACCGCGACCAACATCGCCCTGGGCTGGCTGCCTCCCGAGTACGTGAGGCCGTCTACAACAATCTCGTGGCGGTCCTCATCCTTCGACGCCACGAGACCGCCCCCGGCCTCGATGGTTCCCGCCGCATCCACGAACAGGGAGAGGACCGGCTTATAGACTGCATCACCGTAAAACTCGATGCGCGAGTCCCGCTCCAGGTCTGCCTGCAGGTCATAGTCGACATCCGGGAACAGGCCGCTGGCATGCACCGAGCCGGCATCGTAATCAAAGACCTGGGTCCCGTTCACGGGGTTGGTCACCATCGCCAACGCCGCCGTCTGCACCTCGGCGCCGCCGAACAGATAGACGAGCGTGTTCACGTCCACATGGTCGTAGGCCTCGATGTCCACCCGCGGAGCCAGCGCGCCGCAGTCGATGGTCGACGAGGTCACCGCATCCAGGTTGCTCGCCTGCGCGAGAATGTCCACCGCGTCACGGCCCACCACGTGGGAATGCCAGGTGAGATAGACCGTCGACGTGACAATGTACCAGACCACCGTCCGCGACCCCGCCGTCGCATCCAGCCCCTTCACGTCGCAGTCCGAGCTGGCATGCCCCCGGATCTTGTCCGCCCACGCGGTGAGGGTGACCGTCCGGCCGGACACCGTCATCCCGTTGTCGATGTCGACGGTGGTCAGCATGATCGCCTGCACCTCGGCCTGGACGGTCGCCCCGGCGGAAACACAGCCCAGGTCCTGGCTCACCAGCGCCGATAGATCAAGGGCCGCCGTGGCGCTCAGGTCCACGTCCCCCTCGGCGACCAACGATCCAAAGCCATCCAACACCACCTGGGTGTTCAGCGTGTTGAACTCGAACTCGGCCCATGCCCCGCCAACACCCGCCAGGCCCCCGCCACCCCCGGTCGCAGTCACCTCGACACCGCTGATCTCCGACCGGGCGCGAACCGCGGCGTCGCCCCCGGCCGCGACCTGCGCTCTCATGCCGATTGTCGCCAGCGTCTCGAGATCCCCAAGGCCGTTCACCTCGACTTCGCCCTTGGCCAGCAGCGACCCCACCGTCCCGTCCGTCACCGCGGTCGCGTCGTCCAGAACCGTCAGCGCCGCCACCTCGAACGACCCGCCGGCGTCCACCGCCGCCGACTCGCCCACCAAGGCCGCCGTGCTCAGGTCCAAACCGATCACCGCCTTCGCGGATCCCACGCCCACGCCAGCCGAGTAAGCCCCAGTCTGCACGTCGATCGTGAAGGTCGGACGCGACTCCGCCACCACGGTGACGCCGCCGGCGGCGGACACGTCGGTCTCGTCGTCAATCAAAGCCCGCACACGGGCGGCGACGTCGAGCAGCGCCAAAGCCCCGCCCACCGCGACAATGCCCCCGGTCACCTGGCCCACCGTGGACGTCGCGGACGGCGCAGCTTTGGCGGCGATCCGGACATTGCCGCCGGCCGCGACCTGTGCCTGCTTGCCCACGGCCGCCTGGACCAAACCGTCCGTCGGGGGAGTCGTGGTGATCGTGGCGTCAACGGTCAACGAATGTTCCTCCAGGGCGTCCTCAATCCGCTCGTTGGTCTCATTGTCCGCCAGGCCGTCGATGCCCCCCGAGAGATCCAGGAGATCGTTGATCGTGTCGCTGCCCTTGTCGGCCTTTTCGTGCGCGTCCTCGCTTAACCCACCACCCAAGCCGATGACGGAGATCGATCCGCCGATCCCGACCACCAGGCCAATGGCATAGCCCTTCGCGTAGGAGCTGACATGCCGCGTGGCCTCGGCTTCCACCGTCACATCGCCGCCAGCCCCGACCACCACGCCCTCGCCGATCTCCGCCTGCGCCGAATTGCGGATGACGCCGACGTCGATCGACCCGCCCACACCGGCAATGATCGAGCCGGCCACCGAGCCGGCGCTGCCGCTGATTTCAGCGTGATCCAACGCTCTGACCACCACGTCCTGCCCCGGGTGCGTGATCGAGTTCACGCGGCACGTCGAGTCCCCAACCCCCAGGTAAGCCCGCGTGAGCGTCTCGATAAGGTGCATCGAGGCCGCGCCCACCACCGCGGCGATCCCCCCCCCGCCGCCGGTGCCGCTGGTCCCGTTGATCCGGGCATGGCTGGTGGCCACAATCTGCGTGTCGCCCGCCGCCTCGCTCCGAACCCCCACCATCGCGGCCTCCGTCTCGCGGGCAATGGTCACGTAATCAATCGCGCCGCCCACCCCCGCGATCACGCCCACGGAAAGCGCCCCGGCCATGGTGGTGACGTCCGAAATGCCCGTGGCCAGCACCTTCACACCGGCCCCGCTGACCACGTCGGTTTCATGGATCGTCGCCGTGGTTTCCCCGCGGATGTCCACCGCCGAAACCGCGCCGGCCGCGCCCGCGACCGCGCTGATGCCCGCGCTGCCGGTCTTCGACGACACCAGCTCCTGGCTCCAGGCGCTCACCTCGACGCCCCCGGCGCCGGCCTGGACCGATCGCACCGCGGCCGGACTGTCGATGAAGGCGCGCGTGGTGTTGTCAATCAGCGTGGTGTCGAAACCGCCCACCACGCCCAGGCCGTTGCCGCTGGCAACCCCGCCTTCATTCGTGACGTTGGTGGATTGATGAGCCCGGACCGCGATCCCGACCGTGCCCGCCGTCGCCTCCGTGACCGAGGAATCGGAGATCCCCGCCTCGGTGGTGTCGGTCACGAGGTTCACGGCCTTGTTCACGGCAAGGCCGACCGCCCCAATGCTGCCGGTGGCAAAGGCCGAATCGATCCTCTCCTCGCCATCGGCCACCACCGCCACCCCGTGGAAGACCTCCGTCGCCTCAGCCAGACGGTCATCCTGCCAGCCCGCCAGGTTGGCCGCCCGGCTCCAGCCCGGGACCGTGACGCCCGCGCCAACGCCACCGGCGGTCACCGACGAGCTGCGGATCTCCGCCGAGACCTCGTTGGCCAGGGTATTGAGAACAATCGTGCCCCCGACGCCCGCGTACCCGCCGACTGCACCCGTCCCCCCGTCGGCCGTGATGTTGCCATCCCAGCGGGCCAGGACCAGGACCGAGTCGCTCGCCGCGATCGTGCTCCTGTCCACCAGGGCTTCCACGGTGTTGCCGATCGTTTGGATGGCAAGCGTCCCGGCAATGCCAGCCACCATCCCGCCCGCACCGCCCGCCGCAATGGCCTCGATCGTCCCTGTCCCCTCGGCTCCAACCGTGACGCTCCCGGCCGAGGCATCGATCGAACTCTGCCGCACCCGCGCACGGACGGTGTTGGCGATCAGGTTGTAGGCCGCTCCCGCACCAAGCCCGCCTCCGGCCCCAATCGCCACCTCGCCGGCCAGGCATTGGATCGTCGCCGCGTCGGCGGCATGAATGGCGGCGCTGCCGGCCGTCACCGTCGCACTCTGAACGAGGGCCTCGGTCGTATTGGCCACCACGTTGGCCGCCAGCGTGGCCGCTCCCGCCACGGTCGAGAAAGCCACCCCGCCCGCGAAGCTGTAGATCGAAGACACGGTCCCGGCTTCGACCTCGAGCGCGCCCCCGGCCGTCACCGTGGACCCGGAGATCAGGGCCGTCACGCTGTCGGTAATGACGTTGGCGCCGATGATCACCGAGACGGCCACGCCGCCGGATCCCACGATGCTCAGGGCGGCGGAACGGATGCAGGATTGATCGGCAGCACGAACACCGACCGCCCCCGCGGCGCTGACCGTGGACGCCTGGTCGATCGTCGCGGCGAGCATCCCGTTGATCACGTTGCCGAAGCCGGTGGCATTGATCGCCACGAACGCCGCCGCGCCCACACCCACGCTCAACGCGATGATCCCCGAGTCGGTCGACACCCCAAGGGCCACGTCCCCGCCGCTGGTGACCTCGGAATCCACAATGTCCGCCCTGAGGGTGTTCACGATCACGTTGCCTGAGACGACGCCGCTCACCGCGACAGCGCCCGAACCGGCCACGCTCGCCAGGATGGCCAGGATGTTCGTGTCGAGATCGAACGGAGAGTCCTCGACCGCAGCGTTGATTTCCTGCCTGCTCTCCTCGGGGAGGATCCACGCCGGGATCGCGCTCGGGGCAACGTCATCCGCCGAGAGGCTCACGCCCCCGGCGGCGTGGATCGTGGAACCGCTGATCAGCGCCGTGACCTTGTTGACAATCACGTTCCCAAGACCCGCAACCGTCACCGCCACCGCGCCCGAGGCGGACACCCCCACCGAGATGGCACGGATCACATTGCACGACTCGGCCGCCAGGGTGAGGCTCGAATCCGTCGTGAGACTCGATTCGGTAATCGACGCCACGGTCGTGGCGGTGATGTCGTTCACCACGATGGGGACCTCGACCGCGGCAGCGCCACTCGCAGCGATCCCCACCACGAAGGCATCGATCGTCGAGGTGTTGCCGGCCGTCAACGACACCGCCCCGCCCGCGTCCATCGTCGAGTTCACAATCGTCGCCGACGTGTTGCCCACGATCACGTTGGCGGCGATGAGCGCCTGCACCGCCACGACTCCCGAGGCGCCGACGCCGGTGGCAAAGGCGTAAACGGTCGATCGCGTCTCGGCATCGAGACTCACCGCGGTCCCGCACGTCACCGTCGAGTCGGCGATGCCGGCCACGACGCTGCCGGTGATCACGTTGGCCCCGATGATGGCGGAGACGGATACGCCGCCCGAGCCCGCCACACTCACCGCCAGCGACCGGATGAACGACGCGTCGACCGCGGCAAGATCCACGAAGGTCCCCGCGTGAACGATCGAGGTTTCCCCCGCGGCGGACGTCTTGATCATGGCCTCGACGGTGTTCGTGATGACATTGCCGAAAAGGCTGGCATTCACCGCCACCGCACCCGACCCGCCGACCCCCACCGTCAGGGCGATGATCCCGGACTCCGCCGCGGCATCGAGAACCACCGCCCCGCCAGTCGACCTGACGTCGGAATCCACGATGTCCGCCCTGATGGCGTTGACAATCACGTTGCCCGAAAGCGCGCCGCTCACGGCCACCGTGCCCGAACCCGAAACACTTACCATGATCGCCAGGATGTTGGTGTCGAGGTCGATGGGCGAGTCTTCAAGGGCCGCGCTGACCTCGGCCTTCTGGTCCTCGGTGAGCAGCCACTCGGGGATCGCGCTCGGAGCAATGTCCTCGGCCGACAGGCTCACGGTGCCGGCGGCGACGACCGTCGAGCCCACGATGAGCGACGTGAGGGTGTTGCTGATCCCATTGCCCAAACCGGAGAGCGTGACCGCCACAGTGCCCGCAGCGGAAACCCCAACCGACAGGGCCCGGATCACATTGCAGGACTCGGTCGCCAGCGTCAGGCTCCCGCCGCTCGTCAGCGTCGAATCCAACACGACCGCCTCCGTCGTGTTCGCAATGACGTTGACCACGAGCGGCACGGTGATCGCCGCCGTCCCGCTCGCCGCAATCGAGACGACGAGCGCATCGATGCTCGACGCGTTCCGGGCCGTGAGCGAGACCGCGCCTCCGGCATCCACCCTCGAGTTCGCGACGGTCGCCGAGGTGGCGTCAACAATCACGTTGGCCGCTATCAGCGCCTGGACCGTCACGACGCCCGAGGCCCCAACGCCCGTGGCCAAAGCGAAGACGGTCGACTTCGCCTCGGCACCAAGGCTCAGCGTCGTTCCGCTGGACACCGCGGAGTCGCCGATGCCCGCGGCGATCGTCTCGTTGATGACATTGACGCCCACGATGGCCGAGACCGCCACGCTCCCCGAAGCCGCCACGCTGACCGCCACCGAGTTGATCGAGGAGGACTCGATGGCCGAGAGGGCGACAAGGCCCCCCGCGGTGACGTCCGAGGCGCCGCCGATGACCGCCTCGATCCGGTTCGTGATCACATTCCCAAAGCCGGTCGCCTGGACGGCAACCGTGCCCGCAGCGCCCACGCCCACCGTGATCGCGATGATGCCGGAATCCGACAGGGCAAGAACAACCACATCCCCGCCGGCATGGGCCACCGAACTGTCAATCGTGGCCAGGACGGTGTTCGCAATCACATTGCCTGCGACCGCCGCGCTCACCGCCACCGTGCCGGAACCGCCCACGCTCACCATGATCGCCAAAATGCCCGCGTTCAAATCGACCGGCGTGCCCTCGAGCGCCGTGTCCAGCTCCGCTTCCTTCTCGGCCGAAAGCATCCAGTCCGGCAGCACGCTCGGCGCTTGATCGATCGCCGAGACCGATACGTCGCCACCGGCAGTCACCGTGGACCCGCCGGAGATGCTCGCCGTCACATCGTTCGCAATGGCGTTGCCAAGCGCGGAAACGGCAACAGCCACGCTGCTGCCGCCTGAGACGCCGATCGCCAGCGCGCGAATGATCGAGGAGGAGAGCGAACTCAACGTCACCGGAGCCATGGCATTCGTCACAACCCCGGCGTCCGTGACGCCCGCCCGCACGATCGAATCGGTGATCGCCGTGACAATCGTATTGGTGATGACGTTCGCCGATATCGCGCCGCCGCCGGCACCGCCGCTCGGGGATCCGGCCCCGCCAAAGGCCAGGGCGTCAATGACGGAGGCGTCAGCGGCCGAAAGCACCACCCCGTCATCGGCCGCCACCGTGGAACCATTGAGGATGGCGGCCTCAATCGTGTTCTTGATAATGTTGACCGAGATGCCGACCCCGGCGGCAAAAGTGCTGCCGCCCGCCCCGCCGAACGTCACGTTGACGACCGACGAACTGTTCGTCTCCGGCAGGGTGATCCCCGAGGTTCCAAAGGCGATTCCGGAGGGATCGGCCGGGGTGTCCGGTTGGGCGATCCCCGCCGAAAGCGTCACGCGGCCCGCCGTCGACGTGACGCTCGAATCGTCGATCGTGGCGTGGATGTCATTCTCAATGGTGATCGTGGAAGCCGCCACGCCAACGGCCCCGCTGGACAGCGACACCGCAAACCCGCCGGCAACCACCACCGCCGTTGTGTCGTCGCTGGCGCTTAAGACCACATCGCGCGTCGCATCGATCTCGCTGCCGGTGACTTCCGCCGCCACCGTGTTCATGATGATGTTGATCGACACCGAACCGCCGAGGGCGAACTTCTCGCCTCCCGCGCCGCCCAGGGTCACACTCACCAGGACCTGCTCGGCAGTCGCCCCGACCTGGACCGCCGAAGCCGACACGCTCGACCGCTCGATGGTCGCAGTCACGGTGTTGAGAATCAGGTTCACGCCGATCGCGGCGCCAACCGCCGATCCACCCGTCGAAATGGCCACACCCCCTCCCAGAGCTCCGCTGATCTCCAGATCCTCGGCAGCGAGGTAGAAGTCCCTGACCGTCGTCACGGCGCTGTTCTGGACGTGGGCGTCCACCGTGTTGAAAAGGACGTTCACCGCCACCGACCCGGCAAAGGCCAGCTTCTCCGACCCGGCGCCGGCAACGGCCAACGTCACCACGATGCCTCCCTCGGAGGCTATTCCACGAAAAGCGCCGGTCGTGTGGATCGTCGAATCATCGACCGCCGCCCGTGTCACGTTGAGGAGCGTGTTCACGGCGATGGCCGCCCCCAGACCCGCCTTCTTCCCGGCCGCGAACGCGCCGGCGAAACAATAAACCGCCGTCTCATCGGTGGCGCTCACGGCGACGTCGCCGGTCGATCCGGTCTGGAGGGTCGTCCCGGTGAGCATCGCCTCCGTCGTGTTGTTCACGATGTTGACGGAAACGGTGCCCGCCCCGGCATAGCCGCCGGAACCGCCAGACCCGGTGGCGATCCCCACCGACCCGGTCACCGTGATGATCAGGTCGTCGGAGGTGGCCGCCAAGGTCAGGTCGCCCTTGTAGGTGAAGTCATCCAGACCGGAAACGGTCGAGCGAGTCTGGTTCTCGACATAGGAGAAACCAATCGCAACCCCCACACCCGCCTTGCCGCCAAAGCCCGCCGACCCGCCAATGGCAATGATGTTGGTGTCGTCAAACGCGGTCAGCGCGACGTCGCCACCCACGTCCACAACGCCGCCCATGTTCCTGAGAGCCGCCGTCGCATCGCACGTGATGACGTTCACCCCCACCGAACCGCCGACCGCATAAGACTTGCTTCCCGCCGCCGCCGCGAGTCCCGCCGCGAGGGAGACCGTCCAACCGCTGCGCTCGGCCCCGATGTCCAGCATCTCGAGGTCGAGGCTCTCCGCCCCATCGATGAAGGCCTCCGTCTTCCCAAACTCGACGTTGATGGCGAAGCCCCCGGCAACGCCCACCGAACTCTTCCCCTCGCTTCCCTTGGCGTACGCTCCGGCACCAGCCAGAGCGCCAACGCTGGTCGTGTTCGCCGCCTCCACGAAAAGGCCGTCCACTACATGATTCGAGCGGTCCCCGACGATCACGGGGCCGCTGTTGAGAATGTACGCCCGCGTGTCGTCGTTCAGCACGTTGACGGCAACCGACCCCGAGATGCCAATGCCGGACTTGGACGACTTCGACGTCTGGTCCACCGAGTCCTGGGTGGGTCCCACCCAATCGGTCTTGATCCTGCTGGCCGCCCCTTTGAGCAAGCCGCCCAATTTGCTCGTCCAGCCGGACGTCTTGCTGTTGCTTTGCTGGGTCCCGCTGGACGCTGAACTCTGGGTCTCCCCTTTGCCCGGATTCGACGAGGTGCTGGCATCCGAATTGGCCTTGGGGGGATTGCTCGAGGCCTTCGCGCCCGCGATGGCCAGACTGGCGATGAAGCCGCCGTTTTCCGCCGTGATACGAACGCTCCCGCCCGACTGAATCGATCCGGTCGCCGGCGACGAATCGGCATCGACAAGGTCCCCGATGAGAGCCTGCGTGTCGCGGACGACGACCGTGACGCCCACGGTGGCGCCAATGCCGATGCTCTCGGACGTCGCGACGCTGCCATCCAGGGTGATCACGTCCGAGGTGTCATGGGCGGAGACGACGAGCGAGCCGTCCCCACCGGGGACCAAAGCCGAGCCGACGTCGATCACCGCCCCGTTCTCGACCTGGGCGATGGTCTTGTTGATCGTCACGTCGAAGGTGACGACGCCGTTGATCGCCACGTTGCCGGCGTCGCCGCCGGATGCCGCCACCCCCGTGCTGAGCACCTGCGTCCCCGCATCGACCCGGAGGCTGTCGGCATGAAGCACCACCCCGTCTTCGACGGTCGCCAGGGCGGTGTTCATGCCAATGAACCCCATGATCGTGAAGCCCACGGCCCCTTTGTCTGTCTTCGAGCTCATGCCGAATTTCGAATGCCACCCCTTGTCCGTGAGCACGCTGCTCTCGATCGCCTTCGCAAAGTCTTTGAACCCCCCCGAGTCCGCCCCCACGGAGGGGAAGTTGATGTTCCCGCCAATGTGCGTGGCCATGCCATGGCTGATCGCCTGAACCGCCACATTCTGTTCCGTGCTCGTCTCGCTGTCCTGGTTGATCCGGGCGCCGCTCCTGATCCTCGCGTCCGCCGCCTCTGTCAGTAGCAGCAGGTCCACCGCCCCGGCGAGAGCGAGTTTCTCCCCGGACGCCGTCGCCTGGCACCCGTCGTTGAGAATGAAGTAGCCCACACCGAAATCACCGGTCAGATAGTTCGAGAGCAGGGTGACGAAATTCCGAGCCTTCCGAGCCGTGGGATTGATCGCCCCCCATCGATCTTCGTTGGTGAAGTCTTCGGTGGTAAGGTTGACGCCATGCAGCACGGTGCTGCCGAGGTACTCGTACCACGTCCCCACGTCCCCGCCCGACGTTCGGTTCGTCCGGAATTCGACGGTGTCCCCGGGGCTGATGTCGACGACGGGGTTGTCGTTCTCAGTGGTATAGGTTGCCTCCTCATGAACCGCGTCATACAGGTTCTTGCCCCAGGACCAGCCAACATCGCTCCGCGCCTGTGCCTGCACGGTCAGTGCCCCCGCGGCATCCACCACGGCGTTGTCGTTGATGTACGCCTCCGCATCGTTCTTCATGACGCCCACCGATATCCCCAGGGCGCCGCTGATCACGCTCGTGTTCTGTTCCGGTTTGGTATCCGGGTTGTTCGAGGCGGAAGCATTGGCGCTCACAAAAGGCGAGGTGGACACCTTGCTGCGCACCTCGATCGAACCGCCGGCGTCCACATCGCCGTTCAAGGCATCCCCATCAGCCCCGCCGTCGCCGATTCTGGCCTTGGCGCGGTTGATGTCGACAAGGACAGCCAACCCGCCCGCGAGATCGAATTTCGAGTCGAGATCCGCCGGCGCGGCGTCCGCCTTGCCGGCCGTCGAGGTCTGGGCCTTGGAAACGAACTTCGAGAGGGCGGAGAGGATCGGGTTGACCACGGACGACGTCGCCGCAGCTTGCGCGTCATCCAGGAAATCACCCTTCGAGGAGCTGCCCACACCCGCCGAGGCGGAATTGCCAATCGCCTGGGACGGTATCAAACCGAACAGCTTGCCGATCGGCACATCGATTCCCAACTGGTCCGCCACGACTGAAATGCTGCCCGCGACGTGAGCCTCGCCGTCAAGGAACGCGTTCGTGTCGCCGTCCTCGACGGTGACGGCCACCGCCAGGGCGAGCTTGCCGTCCTTGCCCGCCCCGGCACGCGCCATCGTCCGGTTCCGGTCCACATCGTCGGCCGTCACGTACAGATCACCGCCGACATGCAGCACCGCGGTGTCCGCAATGACCGTATTGGCATTCGACACGATGACGCTGATCGCCAGGGCTGCGGAATAGCCCTTCATGGCCGACGGATCAGCCACCACGTTGATCGTATGATCGGTGTGCGTCCTGAACTCGGCATTCCCGGTCGTGGTGATGGCCCCTCCGAAACTCACCGTCGCGTTGGTCACGGCGACCCCGATGGACGGGGTGATCGCAAACGAATACGAGGGAACCGCCTTGACATCGGCGTAAACACTCGCGTCGGCTTTGAAATCCCGGGCCGAGATCTGCGACCCGGCGGCGATGTCGATCGCGGCGTTGCCTTTCACCACCGAGATCGCGCCGCCGATCTGCGTCAGGCCCTCGAAGAGGTTCCCGATCATGTTGCCCGCCCCGGCGGCGGTCGTGAGGTCGCCTTTCTGCAGGGTCCAGTCGTCGGCGTAGAGCCGCCGGTTGTCGGCGCTCGCGAGGATCGTGACATCACGGCCGCTGATGACCGCACCCGTCGCAAGGGTCACATCCACATCGGACACATCGACGTCCACCAGCGGCGTCACCAAGGCACTCTCGTCCACCGCCTCGAGGGTGATGTCGCCGGAACGAGCCACATCGCCGGCCACGCCATCGGCGAGGAGCTTCGCCCCCGTGCCAACGGTGATGTGGAACCCGTTGAGGTCGATGTTCCCGGCGTCGCCCGAGGCGTTACTGGTTGAAACCGTGATGTTGTCTTCGATGTCGATGGTGTTCGCGGTGATGTCCAGCCCGCGACCGGGAAGGACAAGGTCGCTGTAAACCGTGACCGAATCCTCGCCGTCCAGGTTCTTGTTGAGCTTGCCGCCGTCGAGGACCAGATCGCCATTCAGCACGCCCAACCACGCCCTCACGTTGCCGTCAGGGTCTTCCCCGACATGGATGTACTCCGTGGTTCCCGGCGCATTGTACCCGGTGTTGATCGTCAAGCACCCCGTGGGCGCGTTGATCGACGTGATGGTTGTCCCGACATCCGTGGCATCCACGATCGTGATCTTGCCGCTAACGTCCCGGAACACATGCACGCGATTGGCAATCGACGGGCGGGCGTTGAAGGTGAAGTCGCCAACGGTGAAATCACCGATCACAGCGTCGTTCCCGGCACTTCCCTCATCGAAGCTCCCTGTGCCCAGGGTCAGCACGCTGAAATGCCCGTTCCCGAGATCGAGGGCATCGACGCCTTCGCCGCCCGTCAGGATCAACCCGGGCGCGAACGAGGTCAGGCTGGCCGTCAAGATCGTGTCATCCCCGAGACCGGCATCGATCGTCAGCGAGTCCAGTGTGCTGTTGAACGTGACATTCTCAAACGTGGCGTTGGTGCTGGAAACGACATAACCCAGTCCTCCCCCGGAGAGCTGAATCTGGTCATCGCCATCCGTGGCCCGCACGACGAGGTTCTTCGCCTTCTCGACGCGGACCCAGGTGACCGTCCTCCCATTGAGGGTCGCGCTGCCGGTCCCGAAGGCGATGCTCTGCGACTCTTCCCCTGCTTGCACGTCGTACACAATGCTGTCCGCGGTGCCGCCTTTTCCGTCGATCACGAGCGCGGCTGACATCGAGGATTGCTCGACGGTGATGGTATCGTTCCCCATCCCGGTGTTGACGTAGACAGACCCGGAAGGGTGAGCGAACGCGTAGGGGGTGAATTCTCCGCCCTCGGCGGCAATGTGCAGCCGGGCGTCCTTGCTGATCCTGAGGGCAATGCCCTGGATTGTCGGAGACTCCACGGATGCGGAGCCGACGATCAACGGAGAGGAGCCGATCACGGGAATTCCCGGGACCACGGAGGGGATGCTGCCGCCCAGTCTCGTGATCAGGACGGAGGTATCCTGGACTGTCGTGACGTAGCCGCCCGCTGCGATCTGCGCGGCCAGGCCGGCGGCGACGTCCTTCAGGTAGTCATGGCCCCCTGCCGTGTACGTGTAGGTGGTTCCATCCACATCGAGAGTCCATACCTGGTCCTCCGCCACCACCCCCCCCAGGCTCACCCTGACCGTGGTGTCCGCCGCATACGTAAACACGCGGTTCACCGCCGTCGAGTCATCCACGACCGACTCGAACCCGGCAAACCGGAGCCGGTTGCTGTCGCGGGCGAGGATCCCCGTGTCCACCGACGTCGCAACGAAGGTCACCGTCGTGTAACTCCCGCCCGAAAAGGTGAGCGTGTCCGTCCCTTCCGCCACGCCGTCAGGGTTCATGGGCGATTCCAAAGGCGTCGTCCAGCTCACCAAACCATAGGGATTGCCGCTCAGCGTGCCGCTCAGACTCCCCGTCCCGGTCACCGTGAAGCTGTCGTCATCATCAGCGGAGCCGGTCAGGTGCTCGATCCCCGAGAACGTAAAGGAGGCGTTGAGCGTCCCGGCATTCGCGCCGTCCAGGGTCCAGAGATTGTCGTCTCGAGGGCCAATCAGGACGTCGCCCGACGAGGCGCCGCCGATGATGCCCGTGATATCGTTGACGCCTTTGACTCCGGTCGCATATCCCACCCCGAGGCTGGTCTCCGGATTGCCGTTCACCAAGCCCGTGTACTCGACGTCCATGGCCGAGAGATCCAGATAAACGGCCGTGGTATAAGTCGAGTAATCGAGGATGTTGGCGCCGGGACCGCCTTCGATGTACCCGTCGAGGCCGCCTTGGTCCTCGAAAACGAACGTGTTGGTGCCCGAGCCGCCCACGATGTTCTCGACGCCCGCCGACGCGCCGAGCGTGTTCGCCCCCGAGTCATCCCTGACCGATACGCTGCCGTCCTGATAGAAGGTAAAGGTCAGGTTTGCCGAGACCGCTGAGAAATCGAGGATGTCCTCATCGATGGTGCCGGCGCTGGCGATGGTGGTGTGCCCCCAGCCGTTGTGGAAAACAAACGTGTCGTCGCTGCTGCCGCCGACGAGGATCTCGACGCTCGTTCCTGCGGCTGCCTCGACGCGGTTCGCACCCTGCGTGACGGTCACGGCGCCACCCGCGAAATCAAAGCTCATCGCCTGGGTCACCGCCGAGAAATCCAGCGTGTCGATCCCCTCCGGATCGGAAATCGTGTCACTGCCCCACCCATTGACGAAATAGAACGTGTTGTTCTCCGAAGTGCCGGTCAGCGTGTCCGCGCCCGGACCACCCAGGATGTTCTCAATGTGGCCATAACCGACAAGGCTCACGGACACCGCTCCCGTGGAACCTGAATAATCGAGGGTGTCAAACCCTCCACCCGCAGCCTCACTGATCGCATCGAACCCCCCGTCCATGACATAGACGTCGTCACCCGCCCCGCCAACGAGGGTGTCGATCCCCCCTCCGCCTTTGAGCGTGTCATCGCCGTCGCCACCCTCGAGACGGTTGGCTTTGGCGTCGCCGGTGAGCCTGTCATTCCCGGAACCGCCGATGACATCGCGGAAACTCGCAATCGCGGTTTCAAGGTCGGAGGCTGTGGCCATGCCGGCCGCCAGGTCAACGCTGACCGCCGTCGCATACGCCGAGAAGTCCAGCGTGTTGACTCCGCCGCCGCCGTCCAGGGTTCCCGCCCATGTCGCCCCGTCCTCGAACGATAAGACATCGTTGCCAACACCCCCGAGGAGGGTCTCGATGATCTCGGCATCGACCACCGTGTTCGTCCCGGCAGCGTCACGGATCGAGACCTTGCCGTCTGCCTGAATCGTGACGTTCAGGACGGCCGCGACGCCGGAGAAGTCGAGCGTGTCGGTTCCCTCGACCCCGAAGTCGATGATCACGTCCGTGCCCCAGCCGGTCTGGAACTTGTAGGTGTCGGATCCCTCTCCGCCGGTCAGGGTGTTCTTGCCGGTGCTCCCCGTGAACCGGTCGTCGCCGGAGCCGCCGACTGCGTTCTGGACCTGGCTGATCGTGGTGGCAACGATCGCGTTGACGATCGCGGTTCCCAAGATCGTCGCCCCCGTTCCCGTGCCGACAATGCCGAGATCCGTTGCGGCGGTGCAGCCGTTCAGGTTGGCAACCGCGAGATTGCCGCTGCCACTCGTTGAATCACTCACGTTGATCCCGTTCCCGGCGGCATTGATGGCAGCCGTCAAATGAACGTTCGCGGCGTGGATGGCCGTCAGCAGATCGCCGACCGTCACGGGATTGCCCAGATTGACCGACACGACCGCGCCATTCCTCAGGGTCACCACCAGATCGTCGAGCAGGGATTCCCCCTGCAGGCGATCGCCGGCGCCGGTCTTGGCAATGCCCAGATCCGCCGCCGCCCTGGAACCGTTCAGATTCGCGACGGTCAGATTGCCCGAACCTCCCGTCGAATCGCTGAGGTCGACGCCGTCCGAAGCCTCATTCAGCGTTGCATCAAGGCGGGAGTCGGCCAGGTTGATCGCCTCGAGCACCTCGCCCAGGGTGTCCGCGTTCCGAAGGTTGACGTCGACGACTGTACCGTCGCGGGCCGTGATGCGAAGGTCGTTGACGAGCGGCCGTCCGTTCAAAACATGGCCCGTGGAACGGACGGTCAGACCGAGATCCGCGGCGGTGGTGGAACCGTTCAGGTTCTCGATGGCCAGGTTCTCTTCGCCGCCCGCCGAGTCCGTGATCCTGATCCCGTCTCCAGCCTCGTTGATCGAGGCGGTCAGCCGGGGATCCGCGTTGTGGATCGCGTCAAGCACCTGTTGAACCGTAGTCGCATTCCCGATGTCCACCGCCACCGAGGACCAATCGGTCAGGATCACGAGCAGATCGCTGGTGATCGACCTCCCGTGCAAGACGCGGCCTGCTCCGGCGCCGGCAATCCCCAGGGTCGCGGCTGCGGTGGATGCGCCCAGATCGGCGACCGTGATATCGTGGGCACCCCCCGCCGAATCGCTGATATCGACGCCCGTCCCGGCAGCGTTGACGGCCGCAGTCAAACGGGTGTTGGCGGCCCGAATGGCGTTCAGGATGTCGCCTAACGTGCTCGGATTGCCCAGATCCACATAGACGGTTTGCTGGTCCGTCAGCGTGATGTGCAGATCGTAGCCGGCTTGGAGACCCATCGCCGGCCAATTGGCACTGACGGAAGTCGTCGCCGCCAGGTACCCTCTGCTCCGGACGCCTTGCCCGTTGTTGAGCGTTGCGAGCAGCGTGGCTCCCGTGATGGCGAAGGAGGCGGAGGCCTTCTGAACACCGGAACCGCCGTTCAACGTGGTGAGAGCCGTGTTCAGGGAAACGGTGGCCTGATTGACCCCGGCACCCTGGTTGAGATAGCGAACGGGCATGCCCGCCGTCAACCCCACCATGGTCGAGCCGTTGATATACCCCCCCACAGTGACCGTGCCGGCAGCAAGGTCAACCAACACCGGCGTCTTGTAGTCGGAAAGGTCGATCGTGTTGTTTCCTCCGGATCCGGCATCCAGGGTGCCGGCGAACGCACCTCCATTCTCGAAGACCATCCGGTTGTCGCCGGCGCCCCCGACCATCGACTCGATCCCCGCGGCGTTGGTCAGGTCATTGGTGAAATCCGTGACCGACACTGTGCCGTCCGCGTGGACCCTGACCACGAGATCTGCCGTCACGGCCGAGAAATCAAGGACGTCAGTGCCGGTGCCGCCGGCTGTTTCCGTCAGGGTATCCCGCCCCCACCCCTCAGCGAATGCAAACGTGTCCGACCCGGGTCCGCCATCGAGCGCGTCGTCGCCAGGACCGCCAGTCAGGGTGTCGTCGCCCGCCCCGCCGCGTAGGCTATTGACCTTGGCGTCGCCAGTCAGGATGTCCTTGCCGGCGCCGCCGGTCACATCACCAAGGTTGCTAATCCCCGCTGTGCCGGTCGCCGTCCCCGCCCCGAGATCCACGGTCACCGGGGCCGCCGTGTAGGCGGAGTAGTCCAACCCGTTCCGACCCGCCCCCCCATCGAGGGTGCCGCCGAACGAGGCGTTGTTGGCAAAGACATACGTGTCGTCGCCCACGCCCCCGACCAACTTCTCGACACCCATGAACCCGAGACCGCCCGCACCACCCAGACTGCCGGCCCCGGTGCCGGTCAGGTTCCACGTGCTGGCCACACCCGGTCCCTGCAGCGTGTCCGAACCGGTGCCGCCGTCGAAACGGAACACCCCTCCCGCGACCGGCAAGAAGACCCCGCCGGCCACCAGCGTGTCATCGCCGGAGCCCGTGGTGATCGTGAAATTCCGCAGCCCCGCGGCCACCAGATCGCCTGCGATCGTGAGGGTGTCGGCATCGGATCCGGCGGCGTCATTCGCGCCGGTGTTGATCACCACCGTCTGGATATGGGTGAAGGTGATCGACTCGAAGAGGACCCCGCCGCTGGTGCCGGAGATCCGGTTCTTCCCCGGAGCCGGGCTGTCGATCGTGATCACGTCCGCCCCGCCCGGCGTCACGAAGGTCAGGCTCGACGCTCCAGTCGTCAGCCCGCTGGGGACCGTTCCCGTCACCGTCGCTCCATCCACCAGCACCGGCTCGAGCCCGGTGAACTCGATCCGGCTCCCACCCGACTCAAAGGTGCCATCGCCAAAAACCCGGCCCGGGGTGTACCGACCGTCCGACACACCGTTCAAAACCAGTGTGTCGTAGCCGCCATCCCCTCCAATGAAGGTCACCGCCAGCGGAAGTACACCCCGGCCCAGATCCGCCAGGAGCGTGTCGTCCGTTTCGTCCGCCCCCCGGACCGTCAGTGAGCGTATGCCAGCCTCCGCAAGCCCTTCAGGGTTCAAATCCCAAACCTGAATTGAACCCGAGACATAAACAGTCAGCTCCATCTGCCCCGTCAACTCGATCGAGCCCGAGGAGCTCATCTCGGGAATGAGCCGGCGAACAGCCGTCATCACGCCCGCATCATCCCATGGCGAGACCGCAAGCGACTCGGCCGGAGGCGCATTGGCGGCCTTCAGCGTTTCCGTCAATTGCTGAGCCCACAACACTCCGTCGGCCGCCGGGGTCGAGGTGAGAGTGACCCCAGCATCCCCCGCTGGCGCTGTCCGAGACCCCGGATCGAGGGTCATGCCGCCGCCCTCCCCGGCCGCGCTTCGCTCCTCGACAAAGTCCACGCCCCCCCCGGATGAAACCGGATCAACACCCGGGACCGCACCGGAATCCGGGGTCAGCGATTCAGCCGCCGACTCCAGCTCGATCCCTGACTCCGCCTCCTCCGACACACCCTCCTCTGCCAGATCCAACGCCTGTCCCGCGGCGCCTTCAAGGCCCCCAAAGAGTCCACCGGAGCTCGATGCGGGCTCGTAGTGCAGGGAAGCGTCCATCCCGGACCCGACGGCGTAATCCTCGGCGGACTGCTCGACCCCTTGAGAACCTGCAAACGGGCTTTCATGGGGTGGGGTCATGATGCCCGCACCCGGGACCCCTGCGGAAAGCAACACCCGAGGCTCGAGGACCTCAAGCACGAACTGCGCTGTCTCCAGACGCTGCATTCCCTTCTATCCGCTGCGCCAGGGCCGACCGCGGTGCAACGGCACCCCGCCCGCCACGTCAACTGAAAGTCCGCCGACTTATACAGGCTAACACTCCGTGTGCCATACCCCGTTTGGGGTAGCGAGGTCAGCTGAAACGCGATCCGTGTCCAATCGTCATGGCCGTAACAGACCTCGGCACACCCCGGAAAGGGCCGACCCGCACGGCGGCTCCCAAATCCGCGCGTAAGCGTCCCTTGCGGCTCAACTTCCTGGGCTTGACCAGACGCCTTGAGCCGCCCAGTCCGGGGTTTTCGCGGATTTGAAAGCCCGTCCCCGGGGCGGGCCCATTCCCTCCAAACCGTATAGCGCCCGCCCGCCAGCGGGCGGGCCACCCCGGAGCCGACACCCCACGCGCCTTCAAGGCGAAAACCCACCACGAGCCGATGGCCCACGTTCGCGCCGCAGGCGTTAGGCGAGGATCCGGGGCGGCTCGGTCGCCCTTGACATCCGCCAGCCAGCCGACGACGCTGAATGCATCCTCGGGACCGACAGCATGCACGTTATCTGTCTCTGACCGGAAGGATCTGACCCATGTCCGCCACCAAGTCGGAGGTCTTCGAGCGCCTGCTCGAGGTCGAGCGCCAGCGGAATGTCCGGTTTCTCAATGCGATCCGTTTTGCGGGCGTCTCCCTGTTTCTGGTCCTCCGGCTGGCCCTTCATGGTTACGACCCGCCTGATCAACGGTCGTTTCCTTGGGTGCTGGTGGGGTACTGGGGGATCAGCGGGGCGCTGTTAGCCGCCGCACGTCGGTCCGGGCGGGTGGCCCGACTCAGCGCCCTTGCGGTGCCCTTCCTCGACATGCCGGCTGTCTTCCTGGTTCAGCGCCTGGCGTTTCGATTCTCGACCGACCTCCGGTCGCTCGCCAACTTCACCCTGAGTTTCTTCGTGGTCCTCGTGATGCTCTCGGCCTTCATGCTGAAGGCCCGACAGGTCATCGTGGCCGGTTGCGTGGCCGCAGGCCTGCAGCTGTGGCTGCAGTTTGAAGCGGGCGACAAGCCCATCGGGAAGGTCGCCGGCGTGGCGGTGCTCGGGGTGGCAGCAACGCTGACCTGCTTTGCCCTGGCCCGCCGCATCGGGATGGCGCATGCACTGGCCGACGCCATTCTCCAGCGCGAACGCCTCGGCCGCTACTTCTCCCCGCAGGTCACCGCCCATATTCAGGAGGCCGGCCTCGGATTAGCCACGGGACAGCAGTGCGAAGTCACCGTCCTCTTCGCCGACCTCCGCCAATTCACCGCCCTCAGCGAGCACCTCGCCCCTGCCGAGACTGTCGCGCTCCTCAATGAGTTCCACGCCCGCATGGTCGCCGCCGTGTTCGAAAACCATGGCACCCTGGACAAGTTCCTTGGCGACGGTCTGATGGCCTACTTCGGCGCGCCCATCGCCCAGGCGGACCATCCGCTACGAGCCCTGCGCTGCGCCCTGGCCATGCAGGCAGCCCTGGCCGAACTGAATACCGCCCGCACCGCCCGCAATCAACCGCCCCTGCGCATGGGCGTCGGTGTTCACACCGGCACGGCCATCGTGGGAGTCATCGGCACCGATGCCCGCCGAGAGTTCACCGCCGTCGGCGACACGGTCAACGTCGCCGCACGCATCGAAAACCTGACCCGCCGCTATGACGAAGACATCCTCCTCTCGGGGGAAACTGCCCGTCTCCTTGCGGACACAGTGCCGCTGCGGGTGGTCGAGGAGACACCCGTCAGGGGACGGTCCCAAGCGGTCCGGCTGTTCGCGCCGGCGCATGCGTGAACGGTACCACACCGCACCAGCGTTCTGCCCGCACCCCACACACCCGCCCGGCATCACCTCGAAGCTGACCCCAACTGCTTCTCGATCGTCCGCAGCACCGCCTCCGGATCCGGGAACTCGCCCGTTGCCTTCTTCGAGTAGACAAGTTGCCCCCCCACGCTCACCTCGAAGACACCTCCCGTCGACGGGACCAGACGGATGGCCGCAACGGCTTGCCTCAACCTCTCGAGTTTCTCCGCCAGACCGACGGCTCGGGGTTTGTAGTTTCAGACCGCGCAATACTCGATGACGATCTCCGGCTTCATGGCTCTCTCTATAGAATCCCCACCTCGTGGCGTCAAGCAGGTCCCCTGGGTTGCGGCTTGAACATGGCCCCGACCCGGGCTTTGATCCTGGCTGCATGCCGATCAGCGATCACATCCGCACGAAGCTTGCCTCGGTCCCTCACCGGCCCGGCATCTACCTGATGAAGGACAGGTTCGGTACCGTCATCTACGTCGGCAAAGCCCGGGACTTGCGCCATCGCGTCAGTCAGTACTTCCACCCCTCCCGGCGACGCGGCTGGGACCTCAAGTTCAACGCGCTCGTCGACGCCATCCACGACTTCGATGTCCACCTGGTCAGGAGCGAACCCGAGGCCCTCCTGCTCGAAGGACGCCTGATCAAGGAGTTCCACCCGCGTTACAACATCAGCTTCCGCGATGACAAGCAGTTCCTACTCGTCAAGGTGAACCTGAACGATCCGATCCCGCGGTTCGCCCTCACGCGCGTCCAACAGACTGATGGCTCACGGTACTTCGGCCCCTTTGCCAGTTCGGGCGCCGTCCACCGCACCCTGGCTCTCGTCCGCCACAGGTTCAACCTCCGCGGCTGCCGAACCCTGACGCCCGCCGAAGCCGACTACCGCCATTGTCTCTACGCCCATCTGCGCGTCTGCACCGCCCCCTGCATCGGCAACGTCACGCCGGACCAGTACCGCATGCAGGTCGCCGCCGCCTGCGATTTCCTCGACGGCCAGTGCGAGGAGATGGCGGGCGAACTCGAAGGCCAGATGCAGCAGGCAGCCGCGGCACTCAACTTCGAGAAAGCCGCCCAGCTCCGCGACCTGATCGCCGACATCCGGCGCACGACGGCCAAGACGGCGAAGTTCGAGCGGATCCCCTACACCCTGCCCGTCGCCATCAACCCCGATGCCGAGCTCCGTGAACTGGCGGCGGCGCTCGGCCTGCCCGCCCCGCCCGACCGCATCGAGGGCTTCGACATCTCGAATATCAGCGGCTCCTTCAAGGTCGCCTCCCTCGTCAGCTTCTGGCGAGGCCGTCCCGACCGCGCCAACTATCGCCGGTATCGGATCCAGGGCGTCCAGGGCCAGGACGACTTCGCCTGCATGGCCGAGACGATCCGCCGGCGTTACACCCGACTTCTCCGCGATACCCGGGCCGGACACGCCACGCCCATCCAGGCCGCGGCCGGATCCGAGCCCGCCGGCGGCCAGGCCATCCCCGCCGAGCTCCAACGCCTTGTCCAGGAAACCGCCACCACCGTCCGCGCCCGGCTTCGCAAGCGGCCTGCCAGCCCGGCGGCAACACCGCCCGACACGCTCCGCACCTTGCCCCCCGGGTCCCGTCCCCGCCTGCCGGACTTGATCCTCATCGACGGCGGTAAAGGCCAGTTGCACGCCGCGTGCGCGGAACTCGCAAAGCTGGGACTAGCCACGATCCCGGTCATCGGCCTCGCAAAGGAGTTCGAGGAGATACACCGCCCCGGCGCAAAGGAACCGCTCCGCCTCGGTCTCGACCACCCCGCGGTCAAGCTCCTCCAGCGCGTCCGCGACGAATCCCATCGCGTGGCCAACAGCTACAACGCCCAGCTCCGACTCCGGAAGATCTCGGAAAGCCTGCTCGATGAGTTCCCCGGCATCGGCGACCAGCGCAAGGCCGCTCTCCTCAAGCGATTCGGCTCCGTCCAGCGTCTCCGCCGCGCCACCGTCGACGAGATCGCCGCCGTGCCGGGCTTTGGCGGGGAAACCGCGGCGAAACTCAAGGCCTTCCTGGCGAGGCGCACCCCAGACCCAGTCGAGTCCTCAGACTCATGAAGACCCTGCTCTCCTGCTTTGCGTCAACTGCCCCTGCCCGCGTCCGCCCGGCGGTCCCCACGCCCCGCTTCCGGATCAGGCTCTCACTCCTTGGCATGGGCCTTCGCCGACTCGACCATTCAGATAGCCGATGGCCTGCCCCCGCATTTCGGCCACTTTCCCCGGCTCAGTGCGCAGCGCCGCCAGCGCCTGAGACCCGCGCAACGTGACGTAGAACCGGCACATCGCGGCATACCCGCTCGCCTGCATGCGCGGAACCAGCCCGCGGTAGACCTCGGCCGTCTCCTGCACCGTCCGGGTCGCGCCAGAGCCCACAAATCGGAGGTGCAGGTACTGGACGTACGGGTCGTCGCACCCGGCGTCCACCGCAGCCTTGAGGTGCGGCGCCAAAGTCCGATCGATGGCGTCGCTGGCGGTCGCCACACCGGCCTTGATCGGCACGTAGCTCTCGAACGCGGCCCGTGCCTCCGTGTCCCACTTCGCGTCCTTGCGTCCGTGCTTCTCGTAGCCCTGCACCAGAGTGGCTCGGTACCACGAAAGGTCGGGTTGACCCGCGGCATCAGCAGGTGCCGGGAATGCCAGTGGCACTCCCAACAACAGGCCGGCACATGCGCCAAGGCATCGGGGATTCATGACGCTCCGGTTACCTCAGTCCCGGGAGAAAAACAACGAGAATCGGCAATCGGCGTCACTTCGGCACCAGGTACGAATCGGTCCATCCCGGCCGCGCCGGCCAGACCGAGCCCTGCCATTGGCTGTCGGTCATCCGGCTGAGCGCGGGCCCGGGCACCACGAACTCGTAATGGCTCAGCACCGGCCCCGCATACACCATGCGGTCCAGGCCGTTGTCCACCGTAATCAGTAACAAATCGACGTTCCCGGTGGCTTCGTGCAGCACGCCCCCCTGGGGGTCGACCAGATCGGGCGGCGCCGTGAAGATGTCGGTCACCAGCGGATCCGCCTGGTTCGAGCCATTCTCGGACGTGTTCCCGGTCTGCTGCCCATAGTCCGCGTAGTAAAGCTCCGGATACCACCCGTCGTACGTCGCGCCGAAGTAGCCGTGGTCCTGACGGTTCATCAGGCCGCGGAGGAACTGGATGTCACCCTGCGTGAACGGCTCCTGCCGGAGTTCCTTGGCGGCGAGGTTCTCGAGGGTCCCCATCCGATCCGCAAAACCGCGGCAGAACGCCAGGCGCGCCTGGTGCCGCACGGCCAGATCAACCTCGATGGGGCCCCACGGCGGCTCCCAAGGATCGGTCACCGGCGTGACCTGGATCGTCCCAGCCGTCGGCAGACGCTCGAGCCCCGCGGCCGCCGCCTCCGCCATCTCCCGCATCCGCCGCCAGAACTCCGGCGCCGGCTCGACAAAGCCCGCCGGGTACTCACAGATGATGATCGAGGCATACGGCTGCTTGGCATAGAGTACCGTGTCGTGCTTGAGCTCGGTATAGGAGGCCAGTTGCCCGTTCAGCACGCGCCGGGCCCACGGCCGCGTCTGCATTGCCTGCGGAAACCTCGCGTCCGTCATCGGGATCGAAAGCGCCCGCAACGCCGCCAGCCATCGTGTGTAAAGGCTGTCCTCCCACGCCGCCGGCTCGAGGCGATCAAACGTCGCCGCCACCGCGGTCAGGTTGTGCGCATAGGGCAGGCCGTCCCGGAACGGCATGCCTCCAATCCCGTCCATCATCCTCTCCGCAATGAGATCGCCCATCGGCCCGTTCCCCAGCACACTGTAAGCCACATCCAGCGCGCTCGGATACCGCCGCAGGACCTTCGTATACCACGTCAGCCCCGGCAGGTCCTCAAACCACAGCACCCGATCAAACGTCACTTGCGCCAGTGCCCAGCCGTCCGGCACAAACCGCTGCCCCGTGAACAGAAACACCCGCGGCAGCTGCGCCTGCCCGGGACCGAAGGGCGAGGCCAGCACGTCGCCCGCGTACAGCTGCTCCCCCAGCGTCCCCGCAAACAACTGCTCCTGCAGCCGCTCGAGCTGCTCCAGAGAGGTGATCGTGCTCAGGCTGCCCATGCCCGCCGCATCCAGCAGGCCCTGCAGCTGCGGCAGCGTCATCGAGTCCGGCCGCCCCACAAAGAACCGGATCAGATCGTCGAGCCGCTCCCACTGCGCCTCCTGCCCCGATTGCTCGAGCAGCCTCGCCAGCACGATCGCCGTTCCCAGCTCGCGCACCGAATGCGGATCTGCCAACCCTGGCGTTCCCAGGATCCGGAGCTCGGTCCGGGCGGTCCACATGAAGGCCTGGAAGTATCGGCCCAGGCCGACGCTCCGCTCGTAATGCCCCCGGATCTTGAACTGCGAGAAGTCCACGGCTCGAAGCCCGCCGAACATCGGGAACAATGGAACATACTGCTGCGCTGCGATGGCGCTCAGCGTCTGGGCAACCGCAGCGTCGCCGCCCCAGACCGTCGCCGCCGGCTCGCCCGCCAGCAGCGATTGCGCGACAGCCAGATAATAATCCGCGTCCGCAACGCTGTCGGCCAGGACTCCCTGCCGAACCGCGGACGGTAACTGGGCCAACTTCATGCGCATCCCGGACAAAACCGACGAGAGAATCGGCGCCATCTGGGTTTCCTCCGATTCCTCGAGCAGACGTTGGAAGGAGAAATGCCACGCGTGCAGGATGGCGTCCGCGGACACGTAAACCGGCAGGTCATCCGCGAAGATCCGGTAGAAGGCGTCGGCGAAGGTCGGCGAACCGAGCCGCTCGCTCACCACGAACCCGTTGGCCAGGAACACCCCGAGCTCGGCCCCGTTCAACCGGAAATCGTGCAGGCGACGATCCGGCGAGTCCGGCGGCAAACCCGCGTTCACCGCCGCCGGGTCCGCATTGAAGGCGTCCCAGTAGAGCGCCTGGCGCGGATCGAAATCCAGCGACCCCCGATACGCCGTCGGCGGCAGCGCCGCAGCGAAATCCTCCGGCGTCATCCAGCCCGCCCGCCGCAGCTCCTCTTCAAACACCCGCCGATAGCCGAACACCTCGGCGCCGTCCGGTGTGACCTCGGCACCCACGGTTAACGTCCGAAGGCGGAAGAACCGACGGCCCGCCCCCGGGTCCGGCACCGGCCAGTCCGCGCCCGCCGCAATGCCTTCGAGTTCCCGCTCGAGGGTCCACTCTCGAAGATCCGCGCTCGACTCGAGCAGCAGCCGGTACCGGGTGCCGGCGACCGGAGTCACGCCCTCACGGACCAGGCCGACCCGGGGGCCACCCCCGGGTGCCGCAATGGAAAGCTCAGGCCACTGCGCCGCCGTGGCGCCGGCCACAAAGCCGGCCAAAACCACCCAGACAATCGAAGTCTTCATCTCTTGGGGTCCAACTACCCAATCTGTACTCCCTTCGCGAGGCGACCGCAACCCGGATCCTCCCCTAACGCCTGCGGCTCGAACGTGGGCCATCGGCTCCTGGTAGGTCTTGGCCCTGATCGGCGTGTGTGGTGTCGGCTCCGGGGAGGCCCGCCCTGGGGGCGGGCTTCCAAATCCGCGAAAACCCCGGACTGGGCGGCGCAAGGCGCCTGGTCCAGCCCGGGAGCTCGAGCCGCAAGGGACGCTGAAGCGCGGATTTGGCTGCAACCCCCCGGGTTGACATGCCCCCTTCGAGCCGGCAGGGTTCGGCACCGTGAAACACGCGCCAGAGTCCTCGACTTGTGGAACACGTGGTCAACAGGCCAAGTTGGGTCTGAGGCGCGCCTCGCTCATTCTCCTGTTGCTCTTGGGCTGTCTCTGGTGCACCCCTGCGCCTCAGGCGGCTGATACTGACCTGCCGCCCGCCTCGTCGGGCCTCTCGTCACCGACGCCGCCGACCGCCACCGCCCCGGTGCCCGTCCCCGAGGCCTCGCCCAAGGCGCTCCGCTATTACCGGGGCAACATGATCCTCTGGGGCGTCAACACCCTCCTCGGGTTTCTCATCCCCATTGTCCTCCTGGCCACGGGTCTCTCCGGCCGGTTCCGCGACGGCGCCCGGCGCGTCGGCCGACGCTGGTTCTTCGTCATCGCCGTCTACTTCGCCTTGTTCTCACTCTTCCTCGCGCTGGTGCAATTGCCGTTGGACTTCTACTCGGGCTACCTCCGCGAACACGCCTACGGGCTTTCGAATCAGACGCTCGGCAAGTGGTTCGGCGACGCCGCCAAGGGGCTCCTGATCACGATCCTCGTCGGACCCCTCGTGCTCTGGCTGCCCTACCTCCTGCTCCGCCGCGCCCCCCGGTCGTGGTGGCTGATCAGCGGCCTCCTCGCCCTGCCGCTCCTCATCCTGATGATCTTCGTCACCCCCCTCTGGATCGCCCCCTTGTTCAATGATTTCGGTCCCATGAAGGACAAGGCCCTCGAGCGTGAGATCCTGAGCCTCGCGGACCGGGCCGGGATCGAGGGAAGCCGCGTGTTCGAAGTCAACAAGAGCGTCGATACCAAAGCCCTGAATGCCTACGTCACCGGCTTCCGCGACACCAAGCGCATCGTCCTGTGGGATACTCTCATCGCCGCGCTCGACCGGGAGGAAACCCTCTTCGTCATGGGCCATGAGATGGGCCATTACGTCCTCAACCACGTCTGGCAGTTGCTGATCGTCTACTCCTGCGTGATCCTCCTGACCCTGTATGCCGCCCACCGGATCGCGCCCCCCATCCTCGCCCGCTACGGCAACCGATTCCGGTTCACGGAGCTCCATGACATCGCCTCCCTCCCGCTCCTCCTGCTCTTTCTCCAGGCGACCACCTTCGTGCTGACCCCCCCCCTCAATGCGTTCAGCCGCCACCTCGAACGGCAATGCGACCGCTTCGGAATCGAGATCACCCGCAACCCCGTCGCCGCCGCCACCGCCTTCGTCAAGCTCCAGCAGGAGAACCTCGGCAACCCCCGCCCCGGCTGGGTCTACCGCATCTGGCTCGCCAGCCACCCCCCCCTCGGCGACCGCATCGACTTCTGCAACAGCTACCATCCCTGGACCAAAGACCGCCCCCTCAAGTTCGAGTCGCGGTTTCGCACGAGGAAAACCGCGCCCTGATCGTGACCGCGGGCATTGCTGCGATCACAGCGCGGCCAGACATTCTTGGCGGCGAAAAGGGCCTGACGAGGGCAAGTTCAGGGCGGGCCCAGAAGCTAACGCGCCACCACGGAGATCACGATCTGCGATCGGCTATTCCTCCGTCACCGCTCCGCTCCGACCTCCCCCCAGAGAATACTCATGGCTTAAGTACGGCCGGTAGAAGACGCGGTAGTAGCGCTGCTCCCCGCCGGCCTCACTGTCCGTCTGGGAAGCGCTGTCATCGGGGGCGGGCTGTGTCCCAACCGGCTGCCAGTTCCCCGTGGTGAGGTTCGTGCAGTACTCCAAGCTGTAGGCCGTTCCCGGAATGGTGTTGGTGAAGTAAACCGTGGCCGTGCCGGCCGCGCTGGTGATGGAGGTCTCCGGTGCCACATCATATTGAGGCAACCAGGTCACGGGCAATTGGAGCACACTTCCTGCGCCGGTGGGTTTCCGGTCGCCGCGTCCGGGTAGTCCTTGGAGGCAAGCCAGCCGCGCTGCGGGTGGTAGTTCCAGCGGGTCGTCGCCGAGGCATTGGCCAAGAAGGTCACTCAAGGTCCTTGAGCTGCCGCTTCAGCCAGATCAAACCAGCTGTGCCACGCTTCTCCCTCGGGAGTGTCACGCCACTGGATGAAGCTCGGAATAAACCGCTCTCGCGGGTATTGAACGACCTGGTCCATCGCAGCCTCGACTCCCATCTCCCGGACAAGGCGGGCACAGAACGCAGCCTCAACAACCGCTCCGCCGACAGTGCCCGTTGACTCGCCCTCCGGTCCGACCACCACAACGGCCTCCGGATGTTCCGGGTACCACTCCAAAATGCCTCCTTGCTCATCCCGGCCGCTCAGCGCCAGTCCCTTGATGCACGCTCCTTGAACTGCGCCGCGCCATTGCTCCTGACCCGCAACGTGCCGCCATAAAGTGCGGCCGCTCCAATACTCCGACATCGCCCCCGCCCGCAAGAACGCCAGCGCCTCATCGCTGCGTTGCGCCAAGACTCCGCACAACACCGGGATATACAATAGAACGCTCCGGCTCTCGTCGCCAAGGCTGCGTCCCGAGCTTTCTTCGGTCACCGCCCAGCGCAGGAGCTCGCCTGCCCTGTCGCCTCCGCCGAAGGCCAGCATCCGGATGATGCCAGGACGCCAGCTCCCCCGGTCTTTGCCTGTGCCCAACCCTCGACGCCTGCCCCCGACACCCGCACGCCTCCATCCTCGAACCGCGGCGCCTCCGTCTGCGCCTGCGCCCCGCTCGACCCCGGCCCCAGCACCGGCAACTCCCAGCCCTCAGCCGTCCGAACCCCCTTCCCCGCTGCCGCCGTCCTTTGCACCTTCCCCCGCACCCCCTCGATCCGCGCCTCCCCAGGCATCGGCAACCCCTCGAGCAGCGGCCCCAGCGCCTCGTACTCGACCGACTCGATCAGAAACTGCCGGCCCTCGAGCTTCTCCCAACTCTTCCGGATCCGCACCCGCGCCCCGCTGCCCCCGCCCTCGACCCCAAACGCCACCCCTTCCCCCACCGTCATCGCCCCAAACCGCAGATCCCAATCCCCC
>Ga0209096_1000487_pt1 | contig 53452 bp, 30 predicted proteins | sample AD_UKC034_MetaG_FD_184407 | JGI IMG/M metagenome (GOLD analysis project Ga0209096, IMG submission 184407) | Active sludge microbial communities of municipal wastewater-treating anaerobic digesters from USA - AD_UKC034_MetaG (SPAdes) (version 2) | ecosystem: Engineered > Bioreactor > Anaerobic >...
CTTACTGCAACCAATGCTACCTGCGGACAAAACAATGGCAGTATTACAACTTCAGTTTCAGGGGGCACTCCAACTTATAGCTATTTATGGAATACAGGTGCTACTATTGCTTCAATTACCAATGTGGCTGCAGGTACTTACACAGTAACAGTTACAGATTCTAAACTTTGTACAAAATCTTTCAGTCAGACCATTTCAAATCTTGCAGGCCCTGTTGTGACTGTTGACTCCGTGAAAAATGTTTCATGCTTTGGCGGAAGCAATGGTTCCATCTATATATCTGTTACAGGAAACAATGGCGCTGTTACATATCAATGGAATACAGGTGCTGTATCAAAAAATCTACTCAATGTAGTTGCCGGAAATTACACAGTCACTGTGACTGATTCATCCGGATGCGTTGCAACAAAATCGCAAGTGATTACTCAACCTGCATCAGCATTAAGTATTACCATATCTTCATTGCCTGCAAGTTGCGGCAGTGCCAATGGCAGCGCCTCTGCATCAGTTACCGGAGGTACACCTGCATATACTTATCTGTGGAACACAGGACAAACATCTTCTTCTATTACAAATGTTGCAGGAGGAAGTTACACAGTAACAGTAACCGACAGTAAAGGTTGTACTACTTCTAAACCTGTCCTTGTCAACACACAATCGTCAGTACAAATTGTTATTGACAGTATTATTCAATTGAGATGTTTCGGACAAAATACAGGAGCTATTTTAACTCATGCTACCGGAGGATCAGGTGTATATACCTATACATGGACACCAGCTCAGGCTAACAACGATTCTATTTTTAATCTGGGCCCGGGAACATATAAACTGGTTGTTCATGATAATGCCAACTGCGCAGACTCCATCACCGTTACTATCAACCCTGTATTACCATTAGTAATTAATGGCTCTGCATTACCTGAAGTATGCAGTAATAATAATGGTTCTGCCTGGGCAACTGTATCCGGTGGAACACCTCCATATAATTATCTCTGGAGTACCGGTTCGGTTAATGATACTATTTTTAACTTATCGAAAGGAAATTATACTGTAACCGTTACTGACTCTAAATTGTGTACTGCCACACATCTGTTTATTGTTGATTCTCTCGGAGGACCATCCATTCAGGATAGTGTTATTAATATAAAATGTTTTGGCGGGAATAACGGTGCTATTTACACAACAGTATCAGGAGGCAATGGTGCGTACAGTTATCAATGGTCTCCCGGTGGACAAACAACTTCGTTTATTACAGGTTTAACTGCCGGAACATATATTGTAACTGTTTCTGATACGAATGCATGTACAGCGACTAAAGTTATTTTAGTTACTCAACCATCTGCCATAAATATTGCATTGAGTGCAATTTCAGAAAAGTGTAATAAAGTAAATGGTATTGCCATAGCCAGTGCATCAGGAGGCACAGCGCCTTACACTTATCTATGGAATACAGGAGTAGCCAATGATTCATTAATCAACAAAGCCAGTGGATGGTATTCGGTTACTGTCACAGATGCCAATCTCTGTACAAAAGTTGATTCTGTTTTTATTCCTCATATCAATGGCCCAACCATTAACGGATTTACACGTTCTAATCCTGTTTGTAACAGCGACAGTACAGGATCACTCATTGTAAATGTATCAGGCGGAACACCTGCATATACTTATCAGTGGAGTGCACCGGCAGGAGTTACAGGCGCATCCAATACCAATATTCCTGCAGGCATATATACAGTAACTGTTACCGACATCAATGGTTGCTCAGCCACTTCCAAAGACACATTATTTAATCCACCGTTACTGGTTATTTCTCACTCTTCAACCAATGCTTCATGTGCATTGAATAATGGAATTGCCATATTTAATGTCACAGGTGGAGCAACACCTTACAGTTATTTATGGAGCAATGGTGCAACAGGCACCAACCAACAATCTACATTATCAAATGGAACTTATACCATTACTGTTACCGATGGAAACGGTTGTGTTAAGCAAGATACTGTGATAGTGAACCGAACTCCTGCAACCATGGTACAGTTAGATAGTTCAAACAATGTAAGTTGTTATGGTTTGTCGGATGGTAATATTTATATTACACCATCAGGAGGTATTGGTAATTATTCATATCAGTGGAGTTATAATAATTTACAAACGCAGGACTTAACTAATATTCCGGGAGGTACATATACTGTAACAGTTACTGATGGAGCAGGATGCAGCTATACTATGCCCGATATAAATATTTTATCTCCGGATTCAATTTCGATTACATTTACAACCACACCTACAGGATGCAGTGGACCAACAGGAAGTGCAACAGCTCAGGTAACGGGAGGTACAGCTCCATACACTTATATATGGTCTGATGGTTCAACAAATGCAACAGCTGTAAATCTCGCAAATCAGAATTATACAGTTACAGTAACTGATCAACATAACTGTTCAAAATCGGCTACTGTGTATATTCCTTCGACATTACCAATTACTGCATCTGTTTCGTCATTCCAAAATGTCACTTGCTATGGTGATTCAACCGGATCAATACAAATTACTGCAGGTGGCGGGACACCTCCTCTGACTTATCTTTGGAGTAACGGAGCAACTACTGCTAATATCTCACAGCTAACAGCAGGTACATACACAGTGACTATTACTGATGCTGTACAATGTACCACTACCATCACTCAGACAATTACACAAAATCCTAAGTTACAATTTGGACTTATTTTAATTCCCGGTCCTTGCAACGGAGGAACACCCGGCTCTGCTGTTGCTTCTCCATCCGGAGGGTCTTCAACACCTTCAATACTTTGGTCCAATGGTACAACCGGTACTGTTGTACAAGGAGTTGCAGGAACCGTTTTCACTTTGACCATAACTGACAATGCAGGTTGTCACCGCGATACGACTTTCAGTATCCCTTCAACAAACGGACCTCAGATTGTTTCGGTAAACACTACCGATATAGTATGTTTTGGTGATAGTTCAGGCACAGCAACCATACAGGTTACAGGAGGAGCCTCTCCTATAACTTATCAGTGGATTGGAACCTCTCCCGTTCAGAATACTGCAACAGCAGTAAACTTAACACAGGGCAATTATACTTGCATAGTCAGTGATGTAAACGGATGTACAGAATCTGCAGCAGTAACTATAAATCATCTGTTTACTGCCATACAACCTGTCCTTAATATCAACAATGCAAGTTGTGGTAACAGCAATGGTCAAATTTCAGTTACTGCCACAGGAGGCAGTGGTGGATTTGTTTATGCTTTGAATAATGGTACTTTTGGTACAGATTCGGTTTACTCAAATATAGCACCGGGCGTTGATACTATTCGGGTTAAAGATAATTCAGGCTGCATTGTAACGGTACTGGCAACAGTAAGTAACATTCAGGGGCCGGAAATTACCGTACTTGATTCATCAAATGTAAGTTGCTTTGGAAATAATGATGGCAGCATCACATTAACAGTTTCGGGCGCAGCACAGCCAATCACCTACATGTGGAATGACAGTGTAGTAACTTTATCAAGAAATAATCTACCTCCTGGCAATTATACTTTTACAGCTACTGATGCTAACAACTGTGTTACCGTCAGAAGTTTTGTTATCACTGAGCCTCCACAGATAATAATCACTGAAATTATTTCTCAAAAAAATCCACCTTACAATATTTCATGTAATGGAAAAAGTGATGGCGAAATAAATTTATTTGTTACAGGTGGTATTCCCGGAACTACAGGAACAGACTATAGTTATCAATGGAGCATAAGCGGAGTAACAGGTGCAACTGCGGGTTCATTATCAGCCGGCCCCTATACCGTAACAGTAACCGATTCAACAGGATGCTCTGTGACGAAATCATTCACATTAACAGAACCTCCTGCACTTTATGCAGGCAACGATTTTACAGTTTCTATTTGCGGAATTGACACATCTACTTTAACAGCATCAACACCATTATATGGTTTAGGTAAATGGATATTAAAATCAGGCAGTGCTGTAATTGTACATCCTGATTCTGTAACAACCCTTATAAACGCTATTGGCAACGGGGTTAATGTTTTTGCATGGGTTGTTTATGACAACAACTGTTCTGACACTGCCATCTACATCATCAATAAGAAAGAAAAAATTATTGCTGATGCTGGAATTGATCAGGATGTTTGTGATTCATTCGTGTTTTTATCTGCTGTTCCTCCATCATCAGGCTCAGGGATCTGGTCAATTCTCTTCGGAACAAGTCAGATTGAAAATGACAGCTCAGCACAAACAAAGGTTGAAAATCTTAATCCGGGAGTAAACGGATTTATCTGGACAATCACTAATGGCAATTGCTCTTCATCAGATACAATCAAAGTTACTTTATTACCTCCTGAGCAATGTTATACAGATGTTGTATTACCAACAGGATTTACACCAAATGAAGACGGATATAATGATTTGTATGAGATTCGCGGGTTAGACAACAACGAAAACAAATTTTCAGTTTATAACCGATGGGGTAATCTGGTATATGAAAAGAAAAACTACAGAAATAACTGGGATGGAAGAAGTAATTCAAATCAGATATTGCCAGATGGAACTTATTATGCCATATTCAGCATCCCTGCAAGAAATATTATTCTCAAAACATATATTGACTTAAGAAGATAAAACCATGAGAAATTATTTAACAATACTCTTCCTCTTCATTGGCATCGCTTCTCAGGGTCAGCAAGCACCTGTGTTTTCGCAGTATATGTTCAATGGTTTGGTGATTAATCCTGCTTATGCAGGAAGTAAACCTTTTACCAGTGCAACCATGATGGTGCGCAAACAGTGGGCGGGATTTAAAGGGTCTCCTACTACCGAAACTGCAAGTATTCATGGTGCATTAGATGAGAAAAAAGTTGGATTGGGATTATACATCAGCAATGACCATGCAGGCATCACCAACCGCACTGAATTATTCGGAAGCTACTCTTACCGTATAGAATATGGCGAGTCAAAACTTGCATTCGGTCTTCAGGCAGGATTAACATATCTCAAGTCCACTATTTCTGATTTGATATATAATGACAATAACGACCCTGTTTATGAAAACAATACTGTAAACAATGTATTGCCCAATGTAGGTTTTGGTATTTATTATTACACTGACTTGTTTTATGCAGGAATTTCTGCACCACTTCTTATCAGTTACGACCCGCTCAAAACACTTTCAGTTGAAATGGATGATGTACACAGAGTAAGAAGGCATTATTTTCTTACATCAGGTTATGTTTTTTCACTGAGTGAACAGGTAAAATTAAAACCATCTGTGTTGGTAAAATATGTTGATGGAGCACCAATACAATTTGACATCAATGCGAATCTGTTATTAAATAATATTATATGGGTAGGTGCTTCATACCGTTCAAACGATGCAGTTGCTTTGATTGGGGAATATCAACTCACAAAAAAATTAAGATTAGGTTATTCCTTTGATTATACGCTGTCACCATTAAGAAATTATTCCGCAGGATCACATGAATTTATGTTAGGCTATGATTTTGGCTATAAAGTTTCCAAAATCAAAACTCCGCGCTATTTTTAATGCCATGAAGTTAAACACTTACTTTTTATTATCGCTTGTTTTAGTTATCTGTTCATGTACCACTGTAAAGTTGCGAACAGCTGACGATTATTATGAACAGAATATTTATGAAAAAGCAATTCCTTACTACGAAAAAGTCATCAGCAAAAAATTTGATACGAATACGCTGATAAAACTTGCAGATTGCTATCGTAATGTAAGAAACTTTAAAAACACCGAAAAACTTTATGCACAAATAATCACTTTCAGTAATGATCCATTGTATCAGTTTTACTACGCTGAAGCTCTGATGCAAAATGGCAAGTATAAAGAAGCGCGTAAATGGTTCGAGAAATATCTTCAGATAAACCGATCTGATACCAAGGCACTGAATATACTTGCATCATGTGATTCTATTGAAATGCTATTCAGAGATTCGCTTTTATTCAGTATTCAGGCATTGAAGATTAATGGTGCCGATGAGAGTAATTTCTCACCGGTATATTACCATTCAGGAATTGTATTTGTTTCTAACCGTGATCTCAATAATAAGAACAACAATGACCCTGTAGGTGATGACTATAATTTGTTTTATGCTCAACAAACGGATGGCGGCAATTGGCTGGATCCTGTTCCACTGAGAGGTAATGTGAATTCAATTTTTAATGAGGGTCCATGTACTTTTAACAGTAATTATTCATCTATTTATATTACTCGCAATGACAATGAAGGAAAAAAAATTGTAACGAATAAGCAGAGTGAAAATGTATTGAAGATTTATTATGGAACAACTTCAGAAGGAGAGTGGAATATAACCGGTGAAATGTCTTTTAACAATAAAGAATACAGTGTTGGGCACCCAACTTTATCACCCAGTGGCAATGTAATGGTTTTTGTATCTGATATGCCATGGGGCTATGGTGGAACGGATTTATACAGAACTGAATATATCAACGGAGCATGGAAACAACCTGTAAGTCTGGGAAGAGAAATCAACAGTACAGGCAATGAAATGTTTCCTTTTCTGTTGAATGACTCTGTTTTATATTTTTCGAGTGATGGAATGATAGGAATTGGTGGTCTTGATATTTACAGAACAGAATTTAAAGATGGAAACTGGACTAAACCTGAGAACATGGGTTATCCCATCAACAGTTCAAACGATGACTTCGGTTTCATTTGTGAAAAAAATGAGTTAAAAGGCTATTTCAGCAGTAACAGAATAAATGAGAAGGATAAGATTTTTTCATTTATAAAAAATCCTCCTATCCTTACTCTGCAAGGTCGCATAACAGACAAATCAACAAACAAACCTTTGAAAAATATTTATTTGGTTCTGTCAGGTGGCACTAAGGATTCCATACTGCCGGTGAATGCCGAGGGTGAATATCAAATTGTAGTAGGAAATAATCTGAATTATACTTTGCGTGCTGAAGACAAAAATTATTTTACAACATCAGTTAGTTTTAATACCAACGGATACAGAAGGTCAGCGGTCATTAACGAAGATATTGCACTTGATAAATTACAGTACAACAAACCTGTTATCTGGAGAGGAATTGCTTTTGACAAAGGATCATCCGATTTAAAACCGGCAACTAAAGCAGAGTTGAATAAATTGTATAATATTCTTTCGGACAATAAGAATGTAAAAATAGAACTGAGTTGTCATACGGATTCCAGAGGTAACGACAGAGATAATCTGATACTCTCTCAGGCAAGAGCAGATCATGCTGCTGAATATCTCATACAAAAAGGTATAAATAAAGACAGGATTATTGCAGTAGGCTATGGTTCACTACGTTTGTTAAATAACTGCAGAAAAGGTGTACTTTGTCTTGAAGAAGATCATCAGATTAATATCCGCACAGAAATAAAATACATGTATACCGGCAAGTAAATTTTTGTCGCTACTTAATTTGATAATTTTATTAAGCTAATTGACCAACCGTCTGCATTTCTTCCTTTTATTTCTTTCTTATTTCTGTTAAGGCTATAATTTTCTTTAGCAAATCTTCTTCATTGAAAGGCTTGCTCACATAAGCATTCATCCCCACATCAAAACATTTTTCAATCTCTTCAGCAATTACATTAGCCGTCATTGCAAGAATAGGAATTGAATTTGCAGGAGGTGGCAGCTGATTTCGAATAAAAGATGCTGCTTCATAACCATCCATCTCCGGCATGTGAATATCCAAAATAACTAAATCATAAATGTTAGCCTTTAACTTTTCAACAGCCTCCTTGCCATTATCAACCATGGTCATGCTCAGCTCAGGAAGGAGTGTGTTCAAGGTATCTTCAGCAACCATCTGGTTAAACTTGTTGTCTTCTGCTAACAATATGCGCAGCCCGGGTCTTACCTTTAATTCCTTTTTATCATTTGAGTCATTAATTTCGGAAGTTAGCGACTCAACGCGTGTCATAGGTAATGTAAATGTAAAAACAGATCCTTCCCCCTGCTTACTTTTCACTTTCAGTTCGCCACCCATCAATTCTACTAATTGCTTGCTTATTGTCAGTCCCAGACCTGTGCCACCGAATTTACGAGTGGTATCCGAACTCTCCTGAACAAAACTTTCGAAAATAAATTTCATTTTATCTTCTGCAATTCCAATACCTGTATCTATCACACTAAAACAAACTCCCTTGCTGCTTTCCGAACATTGCTTCACTTCAATAGTCACTGAACCTTTCTCAGTAAACTTGAGCGCATTTCCTGTAAGATTAATCAACACCTGTGTTATCCTTACCGGATCACCCAAATAATAATCTCCAATGTCATCACTGTATTTTACATTTAACTCCAGATGTTTTTCTTCAGCTTTTGCTTTCAGCGATTCATAAACATGCATCACTTTTTCCTTCAAATTGAAAGCAACATTTTCTATTGTAAATTTTCCGGATTCAATTTTGGAAATATCCAAAATGTCATTGATAATCACTAACAAGTTATCTGCACTCGTCTTAATGATGTTTATATATTTACTTTGCTTAGAATCTAAATCCGATTTAGTCAGAAGGTTCACAGTTCCGATGATTGCATTCATCGGAGTGCGGATTTCATGACTCATGTTGGCAAGGAACTGCTGCTTCAGTCTTTTCGATTCTTCAGCCTTTTCCTTCTCTATCACTGCCACCTCTTTTTCAATAATAGTATTTTTAAGTTCTTCCTTTGCTCTTATTCCCTGCTTAATCATTTCCATTTCGGACAACCCTTTATTCATAGTAGTGTCAAGGTCTGTCATGTCTATGGGTTTTGTAATAAAATCGAAAGCCCCGCTGTTCATTGCTTTTCTGATATTATCCATATCACCATAAGCCGAAATTACCACTGCCTTAGAATGAATATTTGATTCTTTAATCTTACGTAATAAAGTTAGACCATCCATGATGGGCATATTAATATCCGTAAACACCAAATCAATAGTTGCATCATCCTTTAATTTATTTAAAGCTTCCTGACCATTATGAGCAAATTCAAATTCCAGTTCTTCGCTCTTGATCCGAGATCTGAAACGTTGCCGTATTAAAAGTTCAAGATCAGCTTCGTCATCTACTACCAATATCCTACTGGCCATATCACTCTACATTTAATAATTTGCTTATTCTTGATTTTAACAAATCAAATTCCACCGGTTTAGTCACAAAATCATCTACGCCTTTCTGTTGTGCTTCAAATATGTTTTTGTCATCTCCATAAGCCGAAACCATTATTATCTTCAGCAATGGAAACTCTGTCTTTACTTTTTCAGCTAATTGCAATCCGTTCATCCCGGGCATATTGATATCCGACAAAACCATCATCACATCTAATGGTGACTGGCCATGCAGAAAATGAATTGCCTCCTCACCACTGAATGCAAAGTGAAATACAATTTTTCTTTCTCTGATTTCTTTGCGAAATCTCTGACGGAACAGAAGTTCAACATCACGTTCATCGTCAACAACTAAAACATTAGGTATCATTGGTTGGATATTATTTTACATAACGGGCAGTTCTATAATAAACTCAGAACCTACTCCTTTATTTACATTTACTTTTAAAGATCCATAATGACCTTTTGTGATTATATCATAACTCAAAGACAATCCTAATCCGGTTCCTTCACCGGTAGGTTTCGTAGTGAAAAACGGTTGAAAGATTTTATCTACAACCTCATCTGGAATGCCGCCTCCATTATCGCTGACTCGTATTACAACTTTATTGCTTATGTATTCTGTTTTAAGTTTAACCTTCGGCTTATAATCATTGGTGCTGGTCTTTCTCAACTGATTTACTGCATAAAATGCATTATTGAAAATATTAAGTAATACTCTGCTGATGTCCTGCTGTACAATTTTAATCTCCGGCAATGACTCGTCTTTCTCAACGATTACTTCACATCCAAAATTATTGTCTTTGGCGCGAATACCTGTATAAGCAAGGTTCATTGCATCTTCAGCGAGCTTATTTATGTCTGCAGCTGTTTTCTCGGCAGTTTGCGTACGGCTATGCATGAGCATACTTTTCACAATACGTTCTGCTCTTTTTCCATGCTCGTGAATCTTCGCCAGGTTATTTTTTAATTCCTCTGATATTTCTTTTTTCTCTTGGTCTGTTTTGGCATCCTGCACTTCGTCAACCATTTCCTGAGATAACTCTGCAAAGTTGTTTACAAAGTTCAGAGGATTCTGAATTTCATGTGCGATTCCGGCTGTAAGTTGTCCGAGTGATGCCATTTTCTCTGCATGTATCAGTTGCGATTGCGTATCTCTCAGCTCCTTGAATGCTTTCTCAAGTTCAAAAGATTTTTGTTCCGATTTCTCTTTTTCTTCTCTTAATTCCGAAGTTCTTTCCTGCACTTTTTGTTCAAGCACCTCATATTGTTTCATGAGCGTTCGTGTGCGAAGCCGTACGTACGTTACAGTTAGACCGATAAACGTAACTGCTGACAATATGTAGAACCACCACGTTCGCCAGAACGGAGGTTTGATAATAATTACAATATAGGTGCCTTCGTTATTCCATACACCATCATTATTACATGCTTTTACTCTGAATTTATATGTACCCGGGTCCAAATCGGTATATTGCCTGTCGCGTCTGGTGCCACAATAAATCCAGTCTTTCTCCAGTCCTTCGAGCATATAAGCATATTGATTCTTTTCAGGTAAAATATAATTTAACGCAGCATATTCGAATGCAAAGAAATTCTGATTGTATTTTAATTCAATAACATTTTTGGACATGATAATGGTGTCCATGTAATAGGGTTTTTCAAATAAATAAAATTTGGTAATGACTACCGGAGGTATGTATGGGTTATCTTTGATGGATGATGGTTTAAACCGGTTATATCCGTTATTCCCTCCGAAGAAAATTCTGCCATCAGAAGTAATCAGTGATGCTCCTGCATTAAAATGATTAAACACACCGTCCTGTTCATCGTAGTTGCGAACAAATATCAGTGAATCTTTATCATTAATTTTTGCCTTACATATCTGATTGCCTGTTGTAAACCAGATATTTTTTTCGGCATCTGCAACAAGATTGGTTATATTATTATTTGACAACCCGCTTCTTTCAGTTAAAACTGTAAAAGTTTGAGAAGTTGTATGAAAAATATTTAAACCACCGCTGTATGTTCCGATTAATATTTTATCCGGTGAATAAGCATAAATACAGTTGATATAATTACTGCTGATGCTGTTGCTTTTATTTACTGTATTGGTATAAGTTGTAAAGTTTCCAGATGAAGTGTTCATTACGCAAAGGCCTCCACCGTAGGTTCCTACATACAAATTACCATGGCCGTCATAATAAAGAGACGTTATGATATTGCTCGATATACTGTTTTTATCTCCTTTTCTGTACGTTTTAAAAACTCCATTGTCTTTTTGCATCACACACAAACCACCTCCATAAGTACCGATAAACAAATTTCCTTTTTCATCTTCGCAAATTGCTCTTATATTGTTAGAACTGAGCGACTGCGGGTCGGCCTGATTTGCATAATAAGCTTTCACCTGATTATTCTTCATATCAATTGAAGTTAATCCATTGTAAGTACCTGCCCAAATCACTCCGTTTCTGTCTCTGAAAAGACTGAATACATTATTACCTGAAAGTCCATCTGCAGTGGAATAAGATTTAAGAATGTTTCCTTTCTCGTCCTTAAGAATTATTCCTGTTCCTAATACACTCATCCAAACATTGTTTCCATCTGCTAAAAATGCATAGCAATTTTTATTGGGTATGACCGATGATGTAACTTCATCTTTAAGTGGTAACAGTGTTTTAAAACGCATCAGGTCATCTTTATAATAATCCAATCCGTTATCAGTGCCTATCCAGATAATGCCTGCCTTATCTCGGTAAACAGTCCATATATTATTACTGCTTACTGAAAAAGGGTCCGTTTTATTGTGAGTATATGATTCGTAAGATGTTCCTTCGGGATTAAAAATCAGTAACCCACTACCGAGTGTACCCACTATAATACTTCCATCCAGATCTTTATTTATTCCAAAGACTGAATTGCTCTGGTTATTGCCAAGGTTGGTGAAATGAGTAAAACTTCGATTACTCATTTCCATAACACTCAGTCCGCTATTCAATGTACCAATCCATAATTTATTCTGAAAGTCTGCATACAGACACGTAATATCATTCTCCGGAATAGAATTTTTATTCCCTGCTATTGCTTTAAGAACAGTGAATTTTCCTTTGTTTCCTTTATCTGCAATAGCAAGTCCATTATCTGTTCCAATGTAAAGAACTCCTCCTTTATCCTTTGTGATGGCAGTTATGTTATTACTGCAAATGGCACCTTCTTCCGCTGACGCTTTATAAACAGTCCATTTACCTGATGCAGTATTAAATATGTTGAGTCCGCCTCCGGCAGTACCAATCCAAAGATTTCCATCACCATCCTCTTCAATGCAGGTTACCTGATTGCTGCTTATGGAGTTTCCCGAATTATTTATTTTAAAGGGAACAAACTTTTCAATCTCACTGTCGAACATCGCCAATCCGTCATCCGTACCTATCCAAAGTTTCTTAGAGTGATCTTCGAACAAACATCTGATGCTGCTGCTGGTCAACGAAGATGCATCAGCAGGGTCATGCTTATACACATCTATATGGTATCCATCATAACGGTTTAAACCATCTTCTGTTCCAATCCAGATGAATCCTCTGCTATCCTGCAGTACGCATGAAATCTTATTATGCGAAAGCCCTTGTGAAGTATTAAGATGTCTGAACACATCACTCCTCTGACTGAATGTTTCAGTACTGATGAAACATCCCAGCCAAACAATGAATATTAGTTTTAAGCTAATCCTTCCGGGCATAAGGTCAAAAATACATAATTATTATTTATATCCACTGCCTCCACAAGCTTTACATGTTGCATAAGCTGCAGGTTTAACAACTTCCATCACTGAATATGTAACAAAATTTCTGGGGCCTATGCCATTGCTGATATCTTTTACCACTGACCTGCTTCTTTTAACTTCAGGCTGAAAAATTTTTCCTTTCCCTCCGCAAACTGTACATTTAATTTTAGCCACCGGCTGCGTCTGCTGCTCTTTCTCTATTTTTGATTCGGGTTGTTTTGTGTCGGCAGTTGGTTCCACGGGACTTTTGTCAACTACCTTCGACTCTCCTACTGCTCTTCCATTGACATACATGGTAGTTGTTTCCACTCCATTTTCGTCAATATAAACTCCTTCTCCGTTAAATACATTATTCAAAAACGTACCACTATAACGATCTCCTGTATTATAAGCATAGGTTCCTTCACCTGAATAATATCCGTCCTTGAAATTACCGGTATAAACATCACCGTTGAAGTAATAACAGGTGCCGTATCCGTTAAACAAATCATTTCTGAATTCCCCGATGTATATGCTGCTGTCACTGAAAATAAACTTTCCCCGGCCGCTATAAATATCATTTACAAAATCGCCTTCATAGCTGCTCCCATCCTGATAATGGTAAATGCCTTTCCCATTCTTTTTTGCATTGGCGAATTCGCCATCATACCAGTCGCCATTGGCATACCTCCATGTTCCCTTTCCCTGCACACGATCGTCAACAAACTGTCCGGTGTAAACACTGCCATCATTAAATGTAAAAGTGCCGTTTCCATGTTTACTGTCGTCTAAAAAATCTCCTATATATTGATTGCCGCTGTTGTATAAGAATATTCCGCGACCATTCAATTTATCATTTCTGAAGTCACCGGTGTAAGAGTTGCCGTTTTTATATATCAACCTGCCTTTACCCTCCTTTTTTCCCTGTACAAAATCACCTTCGTAAATTGTGCCGTCACGGTAAACCATTTTTCCTTTGCCTTCGGGCTGACTGTTTTTGAAATATCCTTCATATCTGTTTCCGTTTCTGAAAACATAGACACCACTGTCGCTCTCGCAGTTGCCATAAATACAGCCTGTAGATTTTGAAGTATATCCTGATACATCTGCCTGCGCAAATGCCATACCCGTTATCCCTAACAAAAACAGGCTAAGCAGATTGTATATCTTTACTGATTGCATTATTGTTCTCTTTGGTTGAATGGTTCAAAGGTAAATATATATGAAATGAAGTTCCGTCTCCGAAAATTGATTCTGCGTGAATTTTACCTCCATGCTGCTTAATGATATCATAACTCACCGATAATCCCAACCCCGTACCCTCGCCTGTAGGTTTAGATGTGAAAAAGGGATTGAATATTTTATCTTTCACTTCATCAGGAATACCGGTTCCATTATCAGAAACAATCAGTTCAACAAAATCATTATCCGATTTTGTTGTCACCACTATCTGAGGTAAATATGAAACTGTTGCAGCATCTCCATTCTTTTTATGCAACTTTTCTTTTTCCATAACTGCATAAAAAGCATTATTGAAAAGATTAATCAGCACTCTGCGAACATCCTGAGTCATCACTGATATGGTTGTATCTTTTGAAAACTGCTTAATGATGTTGCAGTGGAAATCAGCATCCGTAGATCTTTTTCCATGATATGCCAAAGACAATGAATCTTCAACCAACTGATTAAAGCTTACCTTTTCTCTTTCTGATGAATTACTTCTGCTGTGAAGCAACATTCCTTTTACTATAGCCGAAACTCTCTGCCCATGATGTTGAATCCTGTCAAGGTTTGATGATATATCATCCAGAATAGTTGCATCCTTATCTTCTTTATACTCCTGAATCAATTCTTGAGTGGTTGCAGAAAAATTAGTTACAAAATTTAATGGGTTCTGAATTTCATGTGCAATTCCTGCTGTTAACTGACCCAAAGAAGCCATTTTCTCAGATTGAATCAGCTGGTCTTGTGTCTGTTTTAATTTATCATGTGCAAGCCGCAACTCTTCATGCGCCTTATTCAACTCTGTTAACGATTGCTTTTTCAAACGATAACGGCTGTACAGAAAGAACAATCCAACTACAACTATTCCTGCCACAAACAGCAGAATATTTCTGAATTCCTTTTGTTTGTTCAGCTGCAATTCTTTCTTAGTAAGTTCTGCTTCCTGTCTTAGTTTTTCAGAAGATACTTTCTCCAGTTCAAGTTCTTTCAATTTCTTCTGTGCTTCAGCTAACGTTAATTCTTCCAGAGCCTTTTCTTTGTTTTGCCTTTCAATGTCTAATGCCGTGAGTTGCTGGCTGAGTTCGTACTCTTGTCTGGTAAGTACATTTACCTGGTCGGCAGACTGTGCACTAAGCAAACTGATGATTTTATCTTTTTCGGCTTTTTGTCTTGGCGTTTCATTAGATACGGTTTCAACTTTCTTTAGTGCTCTGTACAATTCATGATACCGGTCTGCCTTGTCAAAATCGTGATTAAAACTACTTACTGTTACTATTTTCAGATACGTGTCTTTCAACAATTTTTCTACAAGGTCGTTCTTATTTAAACTAAGACTTTTCCTGAAATAAGTTTCTGCTCTTTCATACTCTCCCTTTTTAAAATACACCATGCCTATATTTCTGTTTGCAATGGCTGCACCTGAAGCATCAGTGTACTTTAGTTGCTGATTATATTTTACGAGTGCTTCTTTGTATTTATTAAATGCCAGATAAATTTCTCCTTCACGCTCCGACAAATCCGCTAAAGATTTAAAAAGTTTTTCGGCTAACAACTGCTTCTCAGAAATGTTTAACACTTTTATGGCTCTGGCACTATCCCTTTCCTGAAGATATATTACACCTGCCAGTCCATTGATGTAGGCCTGAAGTTTAAGATTGAGTTTCGAGAATGTTGCTGATTCAAGCAATTCTGAATAAAGCCGTAGTGCCTGCGAATCGCGACAACCTATGTCATTGGCAAAAGCCAGATGTGCTTTAATCAACAATGCTTTGCTGTCATCATTTGTATAGGTATTTGATGCAAGTAAAAAATATTTAATAGCCTGAATCAAATCTCCCGATAACAAACAATAATACCCGGCATTGTTGGCATGAATAAGTATATCGTTATTTACATTTTTTGATTGCGCTTGCTGCAGCATTTGCTCTTCTGATGAAAGAAGTTTTGTAACACTGCTGCCTTCGTAATAAAATGGCCGCGGAAAAAGTGAAACATTGCTGCTTTCAAAAACCGACTTCAATTCCTTGTTGCTTTGTGCAGTTGCAATCAGGAATGATAAAAAAAGCAGAATAGAGGAGCAGGACAGCTTTTTCATTTTTGTCACTGCCAAATGTAGTAAATTAATATTCAGTTTTTATACAAAAAATTACTGCTGTCCAATAATTTTCAATCCACATCTGAAAGAAAACCATGGTCTGCTTTTGCCTGAGAATGACTGCACAAAATCTACCCGAGCAATTCCGAATTTTTCAAGTCCTATAGTCAGTTCATAATGCTCAGGTAACCCTTTTACATGCAGAAAATGAAAGCCTACAATCTCATTTAATTTCAATTTTCTGAAATAAGGGATTTTATTGGTGATAAACCGGTTTAAATGATATTCAGCATGCAATGCCGAAGCATTATGAACAGTTGAATACGTATAGTAATCGAGATGGCCAAATGCATTCAGCTCAAAATTGGTAAACCAGGTCAGGTTTCCGTTAAAATGAAAATTGTCAGGAAAATAAACTTCATTCTTATTCAAAAAAGTATAAAAATCTCCACGGTAATCGAGGTAGCCAAGCATTCCGAAATCTATCTGATGACTGACACCTGCTGCAAAGGATAAGTAATCAGGTTTACTTTGCAATATATCAGGAAAAGCCTTTTGCAATGTCATATTAAACTTAGGCCATGCCGACTCTTGCCTTATTTTTCTGTCGGGACGGGTAATGTATTTGGTGCCGGGCGAATAAGTCATTGCCAATTTCAGCATAGCGTAATTATGTGGGGTAAACAATAACAAATCTTCTCCGGGATATAAAGGATTGTTGGAAGTATAGCTCAGATGTTTATAATCTTTCCAGTGCGTATCAGAAGTGTTTTTCAAAGCATTTCGTCTTCCATATTCAGCACTTACCTCAGCATTAAAACCATTGAACCATTCCTTGCCATACTCAAATAGTCCAAATTGTTTTTCATAAAGTTTCATATAATTTTTTTCACCCCACAGTGTGTAGAGTGTATTAATGAAAGGCGTTATCGGATTATCTCCATTCAGCTGACAGACTTTTGTGCCACCTGAAATACGGATATGGCTTTCATTAAACCTGTTGAACAGATAGCGGAAAGAGGCACCGGCATTCCAGTGTTTGTTGGAAAGTCCGTAACACACATCAGCTTCAGCATTTATCCTTTTCTTATTCTCAAAGTATTTTGTGTAATCGGTATTGAGTGTAACATTCCATCCTTCAACTGTATTATAAGCAATGGTGTTAAATACAGGTTTTATAGAATAGCTCATTTTATTGTAAGAACGCTGATAGGTATAACCCAACAAAAAGAAATTCTGTACTGAAAATTTGTTTACACGTTTGTCAATACTGTCAAGATAATGTTTGCTTTCGCGAATCATTTGCAAACTGTCCTTCTTTCGGTAATCATCCTGCTCGTCATTGGTAAGAGGTATAGGCCTGACGCTATCCCAGTATGCAATATTCATTTTGTTTGCGTCATTGTTTATTCGCAGAATTTCTGAAGTAAATGTTCTCTTTCCAAAGTCAGGGTTGATTTTATAATCAGAAAAATAACCAACATAGTTGCCTCCTCCTGCAAAACCTAAAATACGAAATGAAAAATCAAAACGATTGGTTGCCGGCATCCATACGGTATTGCTTACCGGCACAAAGGTTTGTCTTACACGAAGGGTGTCAATAAATTCAATGCCAGCATCTTTTGTCAGATATAAATCCAGATTCTGTAATCGCCACAATTCATCTGCAATATAAACTACTCCTCTGAAAACGGGGTCGGAATTTCTCCTCGGTGTCACTTCAATTTTATGTATCAACATATCATTTTCAACTACTGAACCCAGCAATTTATATCTGTAATAAAACAATGCATCTGATGCAATTGGAGACACAAATCCTTTGGCAGCGACTCCTTCAGCCATCAATCTGTTTTCATAAAAATTAAAAAGCATATCCGATGCCTTATTGTAACTGAATGCACGGCTGTTGCCACTGATTCGCGAAGAAATCATCTCTTCCTTAATCTTATCAGGTTTGCTGAAATTAAATTCAGAAACAGATTCGCTCAGATAAAAAATCCCTGTTGTTGAATCTACAAGTCCGCCAAAATCCACTACCTGCCCCATAAATTTTTCAGGATACTTAGTAAGTTTCTGCAGCCCTTTTATATAAACTTTACAGGAATAACCATCTACTTCATTGAGATAATATTTTCTCTTTGCAATAGCTTTTCTGATGATAGGATATGCAGGATCTTCACCTCCATCTTTAATGACTACTTCGTTCAGCGAAAACGATTCCGGTTCGAGTTGTATATTCAACTGAACAGGTGTAGTGTTTAATTCAATCTCTTTCTTAAATTGTTTATATCCTAAATACTGACATATCAGAGTGTGTTTGCCCTGTGTTGTTTCAAGTTTATAGAATCCTTCTGTATTGGTTGTAGTTCCGTTAAAAGATGGCTTTAAATAAACATTTGCATAAGCTATTTTATTTCCCTGGTTATCTGTAACGGTTCCCGAGATAACAGACTGACCGTGTGTCGCTAAATTTATCAGGCAAAAAATTACTGACAGGATTACTGTTCTTACCATATTGGAGCTGTACATTGCCCGCGAAAATAACTTAAAAATTTCAGGTAACCTCAGCTGTATTTGCTGATTTCAATCGAAAAGTAGTACGGATTAAGTGTTTCATAATGGCCATGAACCGTACTCGTCTGAATGGAAATAAAATATCAGCTTTTATTGCCTTCGACAAGAAATACAATCCTTCATTATTTCGTCCTTCAAGAATAAGATGCAGCGAAATAAATGAATAGCACTCACATTCAATAAACCTGAAATCATTTTTTACAAATTGCATAAAATGAGCATCGGTTTGCAGATGATCCAATAAAAACATATTACGGTTTATCATCCGTATCGTATCGTGTGAAGCCATACTCCTTTGTTCATGGTCTATCACCACATGTGTTATTTCAGGAATGAAATGAATCCTGTAACGGGTTGATATTGCAAGCCATAAAGCATAATCTTCAGTTCCTGACAATACTCGACTCTCACAAAAAGGAAATTGGAGTGCAATATCGCGTCTGATAAAAACACCATTACAGCTTAGAACATTGCCCTTGCGGATAAGCATTTCATTGATGTTGTCCTGATAAATTTTCGTAAAATCGAGTTCATCACCCTCGGTATTCTGAAGGTGATAATTCATGTGAAAAATTTCAGGAGTCTTCAGTCGGCTGATGGCAGCAATGGCATTGGAAATATGATTATCGTATGCAAGGTCATCCGAGTCAAAAAAGTTTACATATTTTCCTTCTGCACAGCGGGCACCGTAATTTCTTGCATAACCACGCTCACTGTTTTGTATTTTAAAATACTTTACCCGAGGGTGCTGAAAAGTTTTAAAGTAATCTTCCGTGCCGTCAGTACTACCATCATCCACAACAATAATCTCATAATCATCAGCTTTTTGGTTGAGCAGCGAATGAATCGTCTTCGGCAGGAAACTGAGCCTGTTGTAAGTAGGAATGATGACAGATACAGAAATCATAGAATGGATGCAGCAAAATTACTGGATGCAATTTAAAAAAGAATCGTTTTTAAAAAAGTATTTTCATTGCTTTTCCCCATTACTCCTATTATGGTTTTTACATATTTTAGCGGCCTTAGAATCATGAATCACCGACCAACAGAAGTTATTGAAAGAAAGCGTGGAGCTATAGAAGTTATCTGCGGAAGCATGTTCAGCGGCAAAACAGAAGAGTTGATTCGCAGGCTGAAACGTGCTCGAATAGCAAAACTTAAGGTGGAGATTTTTAAACCTTCTGTTGACCAGCGCTATCACGAAATCAACGTAGTATCACACGATTCCAATTATATTCCTTCTTCACCGGTTCAGTCGTCATCACAGATACTTTTACTTACAAATGACGTGGATGTGGTTGGAATTGACGAAGCACAATTTTTTGACAATGAACTTCCCAATGTATGCCTGAATCTTGCCAATCAGGGTATGCGTGTCATCATTGCAGGTCTCGACATGGATTTCAAAGGTGTTCCTTTCGGACCCATACCGCATTTAATGGCAATTGCCGATTTTGTGACCAAGGTACATGCCATCTGCATGGACTGTGGCGATCTGGCTTTGTTTTCATACCGTACTATTTCTGATGATTCGCTGATTGTTTTAGGCGAAAAAGAAAGTTACATCCCGCTGTGCAGAACTTGTTATAATAAACGAAAATAGCATTCGCTGTTCATTGTCATTACAGATAAATTTGCACCATATTTTTCCGGGTTTTCATGCAATATTCTCTTTCTGATATTTCTGCTGTCATTAAAGGACAATTATTCTTAAATGTTCCTGATTCGCAGCATTTCAGGTTTTTGCTTACAGACAGCCGCAGCAGTGGTATGGCTGCCGAATCATTATTCTTTGCTATTAAAGGCGACCGACATGATGGTCACAAATTTATTGGTGATCTGATAAAGTCAGGCGTAAAGAATTTTATTGTAAGCACTGATGTTTATCTGCAACATACAGATGCAAACTTTATCAGGGTAGAAAACACACTTGACGCATTGCAACAGCTTGCAGCCTATCACCGTTCCAAATTTAATTTTCCCGTAATCGGCATTACCGGCAGCAACGGAAAAACGATTATCAAAGAGTGGCTGTATCAGTTGTTGCATAACGAAAATCATATTGTCCGCAGTCCAAAAAGTTTTAACTCACAAACGGGAGTACCTCTTTCGGTATGGCAGATGGAAGAAAATCACACGCTTGCAATTTTCGAAGGAGGTATTTCCGCTCCCGGTGAAATGCAAAAGTTAGAAACCATCATTAAACCATCTATTGGCATCTTCAGCAATATTGGTGAAGCGCACAGTGAAAATTTTTCTTCATTAGATGAAAAAATAAATGAAAAACTCAAGCTCTTTCAACATGCTCAGTCGCTGATTTACTGTCGCGACTATTCAGGTATTCACGATGCCATTCAGCAATCGGGATATCTTGAAAACGGTTTGAAAACATTTACCTGGTCGCGCAGGCTTAAAGCTAATCTGATGATTGGGCGTATTGAAAAAAATCATTCTGAAACTTCCATTCAGGCAGTATTTAATCAACAGTTCATTAAAATAACCATTCCTTTCAGTGACGATGCTTCAGTTGAGAATGCAATACATTGCTGGACGCTTATGTTGTTTCTCGGATACGACCAGGAAGTGATAAGTAAGCGAATGGAATTGCTGAGTCCTGTTGCAATGAGGCTGGAGATGAAACAGGGAATCAATAACTGTTCAGTCATCAACGACAGTTATAATTCCGATTTAGGATCACTTCAGGTTGCTCTTGAATTTCTGAGCCGTTTTACGAGTCAGAAAAATAATTCAAATGCACTTGCCCAAAACAAAAAGACAATCATACTTTCTGATATTTTACAAAGTGGAAAAGATGAGGAACAACTTTATGCAGAAGTTGCAGATCTCATTCATGCCAACAAAATTGACAGGCTGATTGGTATAGGTTCTTCCATAAGCAAACAGAGTGAACTGTTTCGTGTAAATAAAAGTTTTTTCAAAGACACAGATGATTTTATTGAGAATTATTCTTCAACCTTATTTGCGAATGAAGTTATCCTCCTGAAAGGTGCACGGTTATTCGGTTTTGAACGAATATCCAAATTGCTTCAGCAAAAAGGTCATGAAACAGTTCTTGAAATTAATCTTAACGCAATAATCCACAATTATAATTATTATAAAGCTCGTGTGCATCCTGACACAAAAATGATGTGCATGGTTAAAGCTTTTGCCTATGGCAGTGGCAGTTTCGAAATTGCAAATACATTGCAGTTTCACAGGGTTAATTATCTTGCTGTAGCTTATGCTGATGAAGGAGTTGAGCTTCGCAAAAGTGGAATCAATGTACCGATTATGGTAATGAATCCGCAGGAGCAGTCTTTTGAAAATCTTGTACATTTCAATCTTGAACCTGAGATTTACAGTTTCAGAGTACTAAGCAAATTCAGTGAAGTTGTGAAGCGAATGCAAAATGGCGAACAAAAAACTTTTCCAATCCATCTGAAATTAGATACCGGCATGCATCGTTTGGGTTTTGAAGAGGACGACATGAATGAACTTATTGTAAGACTTAAAAACAATAAAAATATTCGTGTTGAATCTGCATTTACTCACCTTGCCGGAACTGACGAACCTTCACTGGATACTTTCACCAAGGAACAATACAATCGTTTTATACAAATGGCAGATACCATTTCAAAACATCTGCAATATGATTTTCTGCGACATGTATTAAACTCCTCGGGCATAAGTCGTTTTCCTGAAATGCAACTCGACATGGTAAGGTTAGGAATAGGTTTGCACGGAATAGCAGCATCACCAACTGAGCAGAGACAGTTGTTGAATGTGGCAACATTAAAAACAACCATCTCACAAATTCGCACCGTAAAAAAAGGTGATACCATAGGTTATGGACGCAAAGGCAAAGTAGATCAGGATAAAATTATAGCCACTATTGGAATTGGTTACGCTGACGGCATCAGCAGACGTATGGGCAACGGCAATGTAAGTTTTGAAGTAAACGGGCGACAAGCACCAACTATCGGAAATATCTGTATGGACATGTGTATGCTCGACATTACCAACTGTCAGGCGCGTGAAGGAGATGAAGTGATAATCTTTGGCAACCAACAACCTGTTTCGGAACTTGCCAAAAAAACTGACACCATTCCCTACGAAATTTTAACTGCAATATCACAAAGAGTAAAAAGGATTTATTATCAGGAGTAATAAATCACGCTTTAGTCAACTCCAGTAAAGTAATTTCAGGAAGTATGCCTACTCTGCCCGGATAACCTAAATAACCAAGACCACGATTGACATACAAATACTGATTGGCTCCATCCTTGTAAAGGTCAGCCCATTCCTTATAAACATATTGCACAGGACTCCACTTAAATTTCAAAGCAGGAATTTCAACTCCAAACTGAAAACCATGCGTGTGACCTGATAAAGTCAGATTAATCTCCGGGTGATTATTCAGCACTTCAGCACGCCAGTGCGAAGGGTCATGTGTCATCAAAATATTTACAGCAGCTGGCTCCATATTCTGCATAGCCTTTTGCAGGTTGCCATACTTCGGAAAATGCAAATGTGTACTCCAGTTTTGCACACCGATAATTCCCAGTTTCTGATTGTTTCGTTCAATAAAAGTATGTTCGTCCAATAACAGTTTCCAACCTAATTGCTTTTGTATTTCCTTCAGCTGCTCCAGGTTATCTGCTTTGGCTTTAACAGATGGCCATGAAACATAATCGCCATAATCGTGGTTACCGAGAATGGAATAAACTCCATAAGGCGCCTTCAGTTGTTTCAGGTTTTCCATGTGTGGCAGCGCTTCTTCTGATTTTTCATTCACTAAGTCGCCCGTGAACAATATTACATCGGCATTCAGTGAATTTACCAAAGCAACAGCATCTTTGGTGGGTTGTGTATCGAAAAAACTTCCTGTATGTATGTCAGATATTTGAGCTATTTTAAAACCTTCAAATTCTCTATGAAGATTTTTTATTCGTATTCTACGTCTTTTTATCTGATAATCATATTTACCTTTTACCATCCCATATATCATTGTTAAAAAAGGCACGGCAGATAAAATCAATCCCATCCTCACAATAAACTGGGAGCGGGTAATACCGTTTTCAGGTGATGAGCCGGTACTTGCAGCCTCTATTGAAACATTGCCATTTACCTGTGTATAACCCCATCTGATAATACGACCTATATCATCAGTCAAAAGGAAAATCAGAATAAAAAACTTTGAAATTAAAAAGACTATAATAAATGAAAACGAATATACCCGAATTATCTTAGGCCAACTATTCCAACCGGTTATAATAGCACTGAATAAAATCAAGAGTGAAATAGCTGTTATGCTCCAGTAAGCTACATAAATAACTCTGGCTGCCTGACCTGAAATATCACGCGTTACCAAACGCACTGCCTGAAAAACATAAATATCCAGTAACAGAACGATACCGGTAAGAATCAATAATCGTAACATCCTAATTAAAATTCCAACAAAATTAGGTGAATAATGTTTGCCATCACAGTTTATTCTCTCAATAATTTAAAACTGTGACAAAAAACCGGCAACTCTATCTATCTTTGAAATACAAAAGAAGATGAAATGCCTAATGCTTTAATTAACGAAAAAAGCCTTTATCTGCAACAACATGCACACAATCCTGTGAACTGGATGCCATGGGGAAAAGATGCTTTTGAAAAAGCAAAAAATGAAAATAAACTGATGCTGATTAGCATAGGTTACTCCAGCTGCCACTGGTGTCATGTAATGGAAGAGGAAACATTTAACGATGCCGAGACTGCAGAGTTGATGAATGAAAAGTTTATTTGCGTGAAAGTTGACCGTGAAGAGCGTCCTGATATTGACGCTGTTTACATGAGTGCCGTACAACTGATGTCGGGGCATGGAGGATGGCCGCTGAATTGTTTTGTATTGCCTGATGGAAGACCTGTTTATGGAGGCACTTACTTCCGCAATTCCGACTGGAACAATATTTTGTTTCAACTATCACACATTTATAAAAAAGAGCCGGACAAATTTTTAACCTATGCAGAAGATCTGAAAGCTGCAATCAACAAATTGGAATTGCGTAAACCGCAGAAATCTTTTGATAAAACCACACTCCTCACTCTTGTTGAAAACTGGAAAAAATTATTTGACCCCATTCGGGGTGGGCTGAACCGAGCACCTAAGTTTCCAATGCCAGATAATCTGATGTTTCTGATGCGCTATGGTTGGCTTACTCAGGATAAACAGGTTCTTGAACATTGCAAACTTACGCTCACACAAATAAGTCGAGGTGGAATTAACGATCAGTTAGCAGGAGGTTTTGCCCGCTACTCTGTAGATGCCTATTGGAAAGTACCTCATTTTGAAAAGATGTTGTACGACAATGCGCAGTTGATTTCCTGTTATTGTCTTGCCTATCGTATATTTAAGGACGAACATTTTAAAAATGTCATTCGCAAAACTGTAGATTTTATAATTTCTGCCATGACTGACGCTGAAGGATATTTTTACAGTTCAATAGATGCTGATGTGGATGGTGAAGAAGGGCGGTATTACTGCTGGAATTGTGCCGACATGGAAAAAGTAAATTTTAATAATCCATTTCCTTCAAAAAAAATATCAATAACTGATTTGATGTGTGATTATTTTTCGGTTAACGATAAAGAAAAAACTGCTGAAGGTTATTGTGTTTTAAACAGACTATCAGACGAAGGTGAAATAAGAAAAAAATATCATCTCACCGAAGAAGAATTTTCTCTGATTACTGAAGCTGCTAAAAAGCAAATGCTTGAACATCGCAATAAACGCAAACCACCAGTTACCGACAAAAAGATGATTACCTCATGGAATGCACTTATGATAACGGCATTAACAGATTGTGCTGAAGTTTTAGAGGATGAAATCTATTTTAGTCGAGCGATAACCGCTGCAAATTTTATTCAAAAAAACTTATTCAACAATGATTGGAACCTGCTCCATTCACTCAATTCATCTTCTGACAATTTGCATCTTGAAGACTATGCATATCTGATTTCAGCTTACATCCGTCTTTACGAACACTCATGGGATGAAGCATGGCTGATGAAAGCAAAAAAATTATTACAGCAAACAGATGAACTATTCTCTCATACTGACGGAATAAACTATTATGCTGATGCAGGTAAGGACTTTTATTTGATAGTACGCAAAACTGAACTTGAAGACAATGTTACTCCTTCAGGTAATTCAGTAATGGCGAATAATCTTTTTCTGACAGGTAAATACTTTAACCAACCTGAAATGATTGACAGAGCACAAAAAATGACTGAAAAACTTACGGATGATATGGTTGCCTATGGCAGTGCTTACTCCAATTGGGCCAACTTACTCATTAGGTTTACATACCCATTTTATGAAATCGTATTCACAGGAGAACAAGCCCTTGCTAATAAGAAAGATTTTCAGAACAGAGTTTTTGCAAATTATCTCAGTGCGCGTTTTAATAAATCATCCTTGCTTTCTCTTGCAACTACACAGTCTGACGAAAAGTCGTTTATTTACATTTGCAGGAATCATTCATGCCTGCTGCCGGTAGAGTCTGTCAGCGAAGCAATAGCTACCATGAACAGTGAAAAATAATAAGTATAACACCAAAAGTTTATTGGCTCTACTCCTGCTTTTTAGCATTACACTTCCATCATGCAAACCGTTGTTCATCAACAAATATGACAATGAGGGTAACAGAAAAGGATTATGGAAACACTATTGGGATGAAGAAAAACATGTCCAGCGAAAAGGCCGGTATAAGCATGGCAAGGAAATAAAAACCTGGAAATATTATAATATAGATGGCGCTCTGGTGAAGAAGGAAAAATACAATAAAAACCGCGATTCGATAACTATTACTAACTATTATCCAAAAAGAAAAATTGAAAGCACCGGAAAAGCCTGTTTAATTAATGAAAACGACAGTACGCTGCATTTTTACTGGACAGGTTTATGGAAATTTTACGACAAAAACGGAAATCTTAATCATACAGAATTATATGAAAGAGGGAGAAAAATAAGTACTCAGAAAATTTCTAAATAAATTCCATTTTATAATGAGGAATATTGGCCTCATAAAACAATTCTCCGGTAACTTTAAATCCTGCTTTTTCATAAAAACGAACCGTAGTTGTTTGGGCATGCAGGTAAACTTTTTTACCGGTAGGAATCACATCAGCAAGAATTCTGTCCACAAGCATTCTGCCAATACCACTGTTGCGATATTCTTTTAATACACTGAAACGTTCCAGTTTAATACCTTGTTCTGTTTCGCGCCATCGGGCAGTGCCGGCAGCTTTATTCTTATAATAAGCCAGATAATGCTGACTGATATTTTCATGCGTATCAAACTCTATCATAGGGTCAATGTGTTGCTCCACTACGAATACTTTGCGTCTGATTTCATGCACCAGTTCGGCAATGTGTTTCTCATTATAATTAATCGGGAACACATCCATTAATGGTCCCTGTTGAGTAGGATTCTCTTTAGTAGTTGCGGTCATGTTACTAATTTCTTCGGTCATAAAAATAAATATTAGATTAATACAATTACAATTTTAAAGCTGGATTTTTCACATACTGATGTGAGTAATATTTTTCTACTTAGCGCTTCATTCATTATGTTTCGTAAACTATTTATTCCAATGCCTGTATTTTTGCATTTACCGTGCCATCATTTTCTGATTTAATTTAATTACAAAAATTCCAAAAAATACACTGTAAGATTTTTTTCATTTTTACCCGACAACCTAAGTATCAAATGAGTTCTGACAGAAGACAACTGCAACTCCGTTCAGGTATTAATTTATGAATTTGGACTGCCATTTTTCACTCCTTGAAGAGTGAAAACAAGTCTTGTAAAAAGATTATGACTGAATTAAGATAAGATTGAAAGCCGACAAATTATTCTGGCTTATAAAGGTGTAAGATTTTTCTGTTTTTGTTTACCTGTTTTTAAATGTATAGCACAATATCTTCATATTGTTATTTAAAACCAGAATGTAGTTTTACTACAATTTCATCGCAAAAAAAATCAGATTAACAGGGTGTTTTTCAATACAATTTTTGGCGTTTGAGCAAATATGGCAACAATATTTGCTGATAACCAAGGTTGATATCCGCCTCTACAAAATCAATTTTATACTGAGCACATTTCTCAGTCAGCATTTTTTTATATGCTGCTATTGATTCCATGTATTTTTCTCTTACAAGGTGACTATGTACTTTCACCTCTTCACCGGTTTCAACATCCACAAAACGATAAGGTCTGCTTTCGAATTTGAAATCCAGTTCATGTTTCTTGTCCGTCACATGAAATAATATCACTTCATGTTTATTGTGTTTGAGATGCTGAAGCGATTTAAAAAGTTTTTCCTGCTCATTCATATTATCAAACATATCGCTGAAAATAATAACAAGCGATCGCTTATGAATGCTTTCTGCCAGAAAATCAATAGCTGCAGCTGTTGACGTTTTTCTTTTGTCAGTACCACCATCTTCGAGCAATTCTTCCAGTTTTGCAAATAACATTTTATGATGCAGACTGCTGGAGCGCACCTGAGTTTGCAAATCAATTTTATCTGAAAATACCGTAAGACCAACAGCATCGCGCTGCTGACGCATCATGTATATGAGCGCTGCAGCACAGTGAACTGAAAAATTAATTTTATTGAGAAGTCCTTTTGTATTCTTGGTTTCAGGATAATGCATAGACGAAGAATTATCCACTACCAAATGACATCTCAGATTGGTTTCTTCTTCATAGCGTTTTACAAAAAGTTTGTCGGTTCTTCCGAAAAGTTTCCAGTCTATATGCCTGGTTGACTCTCCGGTATTATAAAGTCGGTGTTCTGCAAACTCCACACTGAATCCATGAAAAGGGCTTTTGTGTAACCCCGTAATAAATCCCTCTACCACCTGCCTTGCTAACAATTCAAGATGAGAGAGGGATTGTACTTCGTTGTAATTTACAGGCAACGGATTATGTTTTTTATAATGTTATCCCAACTGTGCATCCAGCTTCTTTGCCAGAATATTTTTAGGAACAACTCCTACTTGTTTGTCAACAATCTGTCCATTCTTAAAAATCAAAAGCGTAGGTATATTCCTTACACCAAATTGCATAGAGATATTCGGGTTGCTGTCCACATCTACCTTACCAACTACTACTTTGCCATCATAATCTTTTGCAAGTTCATCCACAATAGGTCCCACCATTCGGCATGGCCCACACCATTCAGCCCAAAAGTCAACCAATACGGGTTTGTCTGATTTCATTACAACTGTTTCGAAGTTGCCATCTGTAATTTCTACTGCCATAAATTGTATTTTTTTTGAATAATGAATAACGTTCAAAAGTAAAGAAAGTTTTTAAGAAAACTTAAGCAGGCAAAACTCATTTCATGGAATAATAAACCAATGCATTTATTTGAATTTTACTTCATCGGCAATGCTGTTTAGCTCCTCATAAAGCGATTTGCTGTAGCTGAGTTTTATCTTTTGCGACCAGGTTTCCACCAGATGCTTTTGCTCTTTATCTCGTAATGTAAAATTGAGTTTCAGATTGCCCGAATGTTTACCTGATATTTCTCCCAGTTTCACCACCTTTTCATCATCTAATGTATTAATATCAAAACATACGGTAATGGATTTAGCCATTTTGTTCACTACCTCATCCAGATATTGCACAGAAGTTATTTTAAGTTCATAATCATCTGCATTATTATAGCGTGTTTGTATTTTTCCTCTGATGAATACAAAAGCATCCTGCTCCAAAAGGTGTTTATTTTTAGCATACTCCTCTGAAAACACAGAAAAACTAAAGGAGTCCTGATAATCTTCTATTACAAATGTGCCAAAAGGTTTACCATTCTTACTGATGCGATGATTGGCAGTGGTAATAATTCCTGCCAATGCAATATCTCGTCCATTGAGTTTCTTAAGATCAGCCATCTGATTAAGTGTTACTGTACAAAAATTTTCCAATTCCACTCTGTAATCATCCAATGGATGTCCCGAAAGATATATACCAATGATTTCTTTTTCCTTTTTAAGTTGCTCCAGATTGCTCCAAGGCTCGGCAGGCAATATTTTAGGCAAAGGCACATCCATACTTCCCATATCGCCAAACAATGTTTGCTGAGTGCTGTTTTTACTTTCCTGCTGCGCATTTCCATAGCGTATCAGCTTCTCAAGTTGCGACTGATTATCTTTTGGGTCTAAAACAAAATATTGAGCGCGATGGAAAGTTTTATCAAAATCAAGTGCACCTGCCATAGCCAGATTTTCCAAACATCTTTTATTCACTGCACGAAGATTAACACGGCTCACCAAATCAAAAATAGAAGTGTATGCACCTCCTGTTTTTCGCTCTTGCAAAATACATTCTGCCGCTGCTTCGCCTACTCCTTTTATTGCTCCTAAACCAAATCTGATTTCTCCATTTTTATTCACACTGAACTGCTGTTCCGATTCATTCACATCCGGTCCTAAAACAGGTATTCCCATGTGACGACACTCGTCCATAAAGAATGTAATCTTATCGAGGTTGCTCAGGTTGTTGGTGAGTACCGCTGCCATATACTCACTGGGATAATGCGCTTTGAGATAGGCTGTTTGAAATGCAACAAATGCATAGCATGTTGAATGTGATTTATTAAAAGCATAGCTGGCAAAAGATTCCCAGTCTGTCCAAATTTTTTCGAGAGTATCTTTTGGATGTCCATTAGCCTGTGCTCCTTCCATGAATTTGTTTTTCATTTTATTGAGCACTTCAATTTGTTTTTTACCCATTGCTTTACGCAAGGTATCTGCATCACCTTTGGTAAACCCTGCCAGTTTTTGTGAGAGCAACATCACTTGCTCCTGATAAACTGTGATACCATAGGTTTCAGTGAGATGTTCTTCCATGGCAGGCAGGTCATACGAAACCTCTTCACGTCCCTGTTTTCTGGCAATAAAGTTTGGAATATACTCCATAGGCCCCGGACGATAGAGAGCATTCATGGCAATGAGGTCTTCAAACTTATCAGGCTTTAACTCTTTCAGATATTTCTGCATTCCTGCACTTTCAAACTGAAAAGTACCGTTTGTATCGCCACGCTGATATAATTCTAAAGTTTTTAAATCATCGAGTGGAATTTCATCAAGATTAATTTTAATTCCATGATTCTGCTCCACCAGTCTCACTGCATCTCTGAGTATGGTAAGTGTTTTCAGTCCTAAAAAATCCATTTTGATGACACCGGCATCTTCTATCACCTTGCCTTCAAATTGTGTAATCAGCAAATCTGTTTCTTTGGATGTTGCAACCGGAATAATTTCAGTCAAATCTTTGGGTGCTATGATGATTCCGGCAGCATGAATTCCGGTATTACGCACACTTCCTTCGAGGACAATTGCTTCTTTGAGCACAGCAGACTGCGGACTGTCTTCTTCGTTCATAATCTCACGAAGTTTTTTTACATTCTCCAATTCATCAGAACCTAAATTCTCTTTTGTCTTCAGACTTTTTTCTCCGTCAATGGGTGCTGTGAGAATACGATTCAATGAAATACCCGGACGTTCAGGAACAAGTTTAGCAAGAGCATTAGACTCAGGCAACGGCAAATCGAGTACACGGGCAACATCTTTAATACTCATTTTCGCAGCCATAGTGCCGTAAGTGATAATTTGTGCTACCTGATTTTTTCCGTATTTATCTACCACATAATTTATCACTTTCTGACGGCCTTCGTCATCAAAGTCAGTATCAATATCAGGCATTGACTTGCGGTCAGGATTGAGAAAACGCTCAAACAGAAGATTGTATTTTATCGGGTCGATGTTGGTAATGCCAATACAGTATGCCACTGCTGAACCGGCTGCACTTCCACGTCCCGGGCCTACCAACACTCCAATATTTTTTCCATGATTGATGAAATCAGCCACAATTAAAAAGTAGCCTGCAAATCCCATGGTCTTTATGGTAAACAATTCAAAGTTTAACCGCTCTTCAATATCGGGAGTAAGTTCTTTATAACGTGTACGTGCACCATCAAAAGTGAGATGTTTGAGATACTCATCCTGATCAGAAAAACCATCCGGAATCTGATAGTGTGGAAGTAAAATATCCTGCTTGAGCTTCAGTGTTTCAATTTTATCTACAATCTCATTGGTATTGTCAATAGCTTCAGGAATATCACTGAAGAGCTGACTCATTTCATCGGTTTCCTTGAAATAAAACTCATCGTTGTAAAAAGCAAAACGCTTTCCTCTTACTGATGCATCTTCATCACCGTCTTTAAACTTCTCTGTACTTTGCTTCTCACCTGTGTTGATGCACAGCAATATGTCGTGAGCATTATAATCGGAGCGGTTTACATAATGAGAGTCATTGGAGGCTATAATTTTTACCTGATACTTCTGAGCAAAACCTAACAACACTTCATTCACCTTATTTTGTTCAGGAATATTGTGACGCTGTAATTCGATATAATAATCTTCACCAAACAAATCGAGCCACCACTTAAATTCTTTTTCTCCTTCGGCTTCTCCTTTTTTGAGAATTGTTTTCGGAACACTTGCACCAAGACAGCAGGTTGTTGCAATTAGTCCTTTATGGTATTGTTCAACCAGTTCCTTATCTATTCTTGGATATTTTCCATACAACCCTTCCATGTATCCCAGTGAAGTAAGTTTCACAAGGTTTTTGTAGCCCTCTGCATTTTTTGCAAGAAACAACTGGTGATAACGCACATCTCTGTCGTCCTTGGTAAACGTTCTTTTATGTCTGTTTTCAACGAGGTAAAACTCACAACCTACGATAGGTTTAATCAGATTGGGGTTTTCTTTGGTATTATGCTTGGCTGCTTCGGCAACAAAGTTGAACACACCAAACATATTTCCATGATCGGTGATTGCCAGCGCAGGCATATTATCTTTTATGGCTTTTTTATAAAGTGATGATATATCAGCTGCACCATCCAACAACGAATATTGTGTATGCACATGCAGATGTGAGAAACGAGGCATTGACAGGATAAATTAATGAGTGAGATAAATAAAAATCCACCAACGGATTTTCAGCATGTAAAAATAATGTTTGTTACCCTGAAATTTTCCAATGTTGATAATATTATATTGAGTAAGAAAAACAGCCGGTTAAAATTTTACCAATTGTTAATATCAAAAAAAATAATACTATCACTGAAAAACGGAAAATAAAAAAGCAACCGATGCTGATGTGCTTCGGTTGCTTCTTGCGTGGTTCACTTTTGTTTCAGACCATAGGCAAAATAAAATTACAGTTGTATGTGATTAAAAGCAACATACATGCCACTGTAACTATTTTGTAAGACTGATGTAAGAAATTAAAATTGTTACTCTGAAATCAGCGTTGGCTGTTGCAGCTTTCAAGCTCTGAGTAAAACTTACGGTTACTGATATCGAAACAATTACCTTTTGTGAGGATATGAACAATCATATTTTCAATACTGATGGGCATGCCATCCTGCAGATCTGCAATATCATTATACCGAATTTTATGTCCGTCAAAAATGATTACCAAACCTGAGCCAATTACTTCCATTTTATGCCCTTCAGTGATTAACACACCGGTATCTTCGCCTAATCCGATACCAATGCAACTGGGATTGCTGGCCACTGCCTGAGTGAGTCGTCCAAAGCGTCCGCGTTTGTCAAAATGTGAATCAATAATCACATTGCGCAACAGTGCAAGACCAGTGGTGATTTTTACTTCTCCCTTAATCAAAGCCCCTGAGCTGCTTCCCTGATAAATCATGGTATTGCTCATGGCCATGGCACCTGCACTGGTACCGGCCACCACAAACGCTTCTTTCATATACCGCTCCGAAATAATGTTCAGAATTTCAGTCCCGCCAAAAATGGTACTCAGGCGCAACTGATTTCCTCCTGTAAACATCACCCCATTACATTTTTTTATTCGTTTTATATACTTCTCATTGGCAGCATCTTCACGATTGCGAATATCCATGACGTGCACATTGGTGCAACCGATTTTTTTAAAAGCATCCAAATAATTTTCCCCCACTTCCTCGGGAATGCTGCTGGCACTGGTAATAATTTCAATATGTGCATCTGCTCCGCCCATCTCGTGCTTGATGCGACTGAGGATTTGCATTGCAAAAAAATTGAGGTTGTTTTTCTGAGCAAAATTAGGTTCTGCTTCCGTTCCTTTGTCCTCATTCCCTCCTATGGGAATAAGTATTCCTTTTGGTATTTCCATTTATGTGATTGAGATATAACCCCCGCCCCCGAAAATTGAATTACTAAAATGTATTTTACAAAATTACTGTTTTTACATTTTAAGTTCAAGCAGGTTAAAAATACTTTCAACAGTTTTACTCCGACTTTATTTTATACAATCTTTTCAACAAAATGGCTGTGTTTAAATCAAACCATTTAAATGCATTATTCTCTGTCGGTTTTTCGGTGATTCTTCAATCAACTGCATTAACAAAAATTTGCCATTGTCATGAACATGATGATATAACTATAAACCACTTGAATAAATTTACCCGTGATTGTTGTCGTTACGCGCTATAACTGCGTTTAAAACAGACATTGAATGATTCATTTCTACTTAACTTTAATTTAAAATTATGTAAAAAAAAGATGTACCTTTGTGCGCGATTTTTAATTGACCGGCTGAAGAAGTTTTAAAGCCTTTGAATGAAAAAATCTCCTCGCGCATGTGGCGTAATTGGTAGCCGCACCAGACTTAGGATCTGGCGGGGAAACCCGTGGGGGTTCGAGTCCCTCCATGCGCACAAATGGAATAAGCTGGAGCGTTTGAGTTTCAGCTTATTTTGTTAAAATTTAAACAAGATAACAATCAGTAAATATGAATATTACAAAAGAAGACGTAACCCAACTCAATTCGTTAATCAGAATTAAACTTACACCTTCTGACTACAAAAATGATGTGGATACAGCCATTAAAAAATTCCGTAAATCGGCTACCATGCCTGGCTTTCGTGCAGGACATGTACCCGAAGGAATGATACGGAAAATGTACGGAAAATCTTTTCTTGCAGATGAGTTAAACCGCATCGTTTCTAAATCATTGCACGAATATTTAAAGGAAAACAACCTGATGGTGCTTGGCGACCCATTGCCAAAAGATACAGAGCATACCAATAATTTCGAAAATCCTTCAGACTTTGAATTTCTGTTTGAGATAGGGTTGGCACCGGCTATTAATTTTGATGTTGCTTCCATAGCTGCAGTTGACTATTATGAGATTGAAGTGGATGATAAACGTGTGGAGACTTATATTGATGACCTCCGCAGAAAACATGGAAAATTTTCAAACCCTGAACAGGCAGAAGAAAACAGCATCCTGTACGGTGAATTAGCTGAACTGGATGAAAATGGAAACGTGAAAGAAGGTGGCATCACAAGTACAACAACTCTTTCGGTTGAACTGGTAAAAGACGCTGACACCAGAAAAAAACTTATCGGAATTAAGAAAGATGACACTGTAGTCTTTAATCCGAATAAAGCCATGCAGGATGTAACTGAAGTGGCATACATGCTGCGTATTGACAAAGACAAAGCGGAAAAGCTTACTTCAGACTTTCAGTATAAAATTCTTTCAGTCAATAAAGTTGAAAAAGCTGACATCAACCAGGAATTGTTTGATAAAGTTTTTGGTGAAAATACAGTAACAACTGAACAGGACTTCAGAGAGCGCGTAAAAGCTGATATTGCTGCAATGTTCCGTCATGAATCTATCCACAAGTTTAACCACGACACTGAAGATGCAATTTTAAAACAGATGAATCTTTCCTTGCCTGATGAGTTTCTTAAAAAATGGATAATGACCATGAATGAGAAACCTATCACTACAGAGCAACTGGAAAAAGAATATCCTTCCTATTCCAGAGAAATGCAGTGGCGTATGATTGAAAACGAGATTGCCACCAAGCAAAATATCAAAGTTGAACAAGAAGATCTGAAGCAATATGCAGCTTCTGTCATCATGCAGCAGTTTGGCCAATACTCTTTGGGTGCCGAAATGATTGAAGATTTTGCCAACCGTTATCTTCAGAAGCAGGAAAATGTGAGCAAAGCCGCTGAAGCAGTAAAAAGCAAAAAGGTGTTTGATTACCTGAACCAAATGGTGCCCAAAAATGTTAAAAACGTAACTTATGAAGAATTTACACACATCGTAAGGGAACATAAACATTAATAATATCGTATCACAAATCAGATAAACTATATTTAACAACCAAAGGGAATTATTATGAACTACAAAAATGAATTTTTCAAGTACGCCACTAAGCATCATCGCATCAACAGTGCTGCAGTAGATCACTATATTGAGTCGGCTGTCAGAGCTGAAGGATATATTTCTCCAACCATTATCGAAGAGCGTCAGATGAATGTTGCCAGCATGGACGTTTTCTCACGTCTGATGATGGACAGAATTATTTTTCTGGGTGTGGGTATTAATGATTATGTGGCAAATATCGTTCAGGCGCAGTTGTTGTTTTTGGAGTCAACCGATGCCAAAAAAGATATTCAGATTTACATGAACAGTCCTGGAGGTTCGGTATATGCCGGATTAGGAATTTATGACACCATGCAATACATCAACCCTGATGTGGCTACTATCTGTACAGGAATGGCAGCATCAATGGCAGCTGTATTGTTATGTGCCGGAGCAAAAGGAAAACGTACTGCTCTCAAACATGCACGCGTAATGATTCATCAGCCAATGGGTGGCGCTGAAGGACAAGCTTCAGATATTGAAATCACCGCACGCGAAATTCAAAAACTGAAAAAAGAACTGTATGAAATTATTTCGCAACACAGCGGAAAAGATTATGACACCGTATGGAAAGACTCTGACCGCGACTACTGGATGACTGCTGAAGAAGCAAAAGAGTATGGCATGATTGATGAAGTATTGTTGCGCAATAAACAAACAAAATAAAAGAAATTTTTTTTCATCGTGAAAAAACAAAGTGATGTAAAATGTTCATTCTGCGGGCGCGACAAAAGTGCAACGCAGGTGCTCATTGCAGGTCTTAACGGACACATCTGCGATCAGTGTGTGACGCAGGCTATGGATATTATCGCGCAGGAATCTGTTGAACTTGTAAAAGGTAAATACAGTGCTGCTTTTAATTTACTTAAGCCGTCAGAAATTAAAAAACATCTGGATGAATATGTGATTGGTCAGGACTATGCAAAAAAAGTGCTCAGTGTAGCTGTTTACAATCATTACAAACGCATTTCCAATACCGGCAAAAAAGAAAATGATGTAGAGATTGAAAAATCAAACATTATTATGGTTGGCGAAACAGGTACAGGAAAAACCTTGCTTGCACGCACCATTGCACGTATATTGAAAGTGCCTTTTTGTATTGCTGATGCAACTGTGCTTACCGAAGCAGGTTATGTGGGCGAAGATGTAGAAAGCGTTTTGACACGATTGCTGCAGGCCGCAGATTATAATGTTGCCGCTGCCGAACATGGTATTGTTTATATTGACGAAATTGATAAGATAGCTCGTAAAAGTGACAACCCTTCCATTACACGGGATGTAAGCGGAGAAGGTGTGCAACAGGCTCTGCTCAAAATGCTGGAGCAAACCATTATCAATGTCCCACCACAGGGTGGAAGAAAACACCCCGATCAGAAAATGATAGCTGTGAATACACAGAATATTCTTTTTATCTGTGGTGGAGCTTTTGACGGTATTGAAAAAATTATTGAACGCAGATTACAATCGCAAACCATTGGATACAGTTCGCAACAAAGTCATCTCGATTTTGACAAAGGAAATTTGTATCAGTATGTAGCCCCTGCCGATTTCAAGAAATACGGATTAATTCCTGAACTCATAGGCCGACTTCCTGCCATTAGTTATCTGCAACCACTGGATGCTGCAGCGTTGAGACAAATACTTACTGAGCCTAAAAATGCTTTGGTAAAACAATATCAGCGACTGTTTGATATGGAAGGCATTCAACTTCTTTTTGCTGACGATGTACTCGATTTTATTGTGCAAAAGGCAATTGAATTTAAATTGGGAGCAAGAGGATTACGCTCAATTTGCGAAGCCATCATGCTTGACCTGATGTACGAACTTCCACAATCAAAAAGTAAAAAAGATTTTACAGTTACGCTTGATTTTGCAAAAGAAAAAATAGAAAAATCAAGTCTCAGCAAGTTAAAAGCTGCGTAAGTTTTAATAGCCGGTTTCATTAAAATATCAGGCATACGGTTTCATCCGTTGCTGATTTATCAGAAGATTTAAAATAAAAAAGCGAACTTAAACAGTTCGCTTTTTTTTGTGGTCCCGGAGGGATTCAAACCCCCAACCTTCTGATCCGTAGTCAGATGCTCTATTCAGTTAAGCTACGGAACCATTTTTTGAGTGCGCAAAGATAAAGAAATTACTTTTCGCTCATTAAGATTTATGCATTTCCTTTAGGAGGTTTACCTAAAGATTCGCGCATGGCAGTATCGGCCTGTATATTTTCCATTTTATAGTAATCCATAATGCCTAACTTACCATTACGGAAAGCTTCTGCCATAGCCATAGGAATCTGCGCTTCGGCTTCAATTACTTTGGCTCGTGCTTCCTGAGCTTTGGCAATCATTTCCTGCTCCAGTGCAACGGCAGCAGCTCTTCTTTCTTCAGCCATTGCCTGCGCCACCTTCAGGTCGGCAGTAGCTTGCTCCATCTGAAGTTTTGCACCAATATTTTCGCCCACATCAATGTCAGCAATATCAATTGATAAAATTTCAAAAGCTGTTCCTGCATCTAACCCTTTATTGAGCACGGTTTTAGAAATCTGATCCGGATTTTCGAGCACACTCTTATGGTCTGCAGCAGAACCGATGGTGGTAACAATTCCTTCACCTACACGAGCAAGGATAGTTTCTTCTCCTGCACCACCTACCAACTGATTGATATTAGTCCTAACTGTTACACGTGCACGAACCACTAACTGAATACCGTTTTTGCCCATAGCTGCAACTGATGGCGTATCAATTACACGTGGATTTACCGATAACTGAACAGCATCAGCCACATCACGTCCTGCAAGATCAATAGCAGCAGCCATTTTAAATGAAAGAGGAATATTGGCTTTGTCGGCTGAAATAAGTGCTTTAATCACATTATTGACATTACCTCCTGCCAGATAGTGTGTTTCCAAATCAGGAATGGTAACACTGAGTCCTGCCTTGGTAGCAGTAATCATTCCATTGACAATTACGCTGGGAGGAACTTTCCTGAACCGCATCAAAATAAGATTCAGAATGCTCACTCTAACTCCTGAAAATGTAGCAGTAATCCACAGATTAACAGGAACGAAATACAAAAACAAAAAGAACAGGATAACACCTGCAACAATTAAGATTAGAAATGGGATACTTGACATAATTATATGATTTAACTGGTTGCGTATTTACGAACAATAAGTTTATTTGGCAGCACTTCTACCACCTCTACCTGAGTATTTGTTTCTATTAATTCTCCCATAGACTGCACTTCAATTTTACGATGATTGAACATGGCTGTTCCTGAAGGCCGAACTGCTGAAATTGTAGTTCCAATTGTACCCGGTTTGATGTCCATTTCATCAACACGGTCAATTCGGGAGTCATTCTGTTGCTGCAGACTGAACTTTCGCCATACGTTATAGCGGAAAGAAAAATAAATAGTAATTCCGGTAAGTGCAAGTGTTCCTAACGAAACATACATTCCTACTTCAGGGCCATACACATGAAAAGAATACCACACACCCGAGATAACCATAATAGCTCCAATAATTCCCGCTATCAATCCGGGTAGAATAAGTATTTCCAGAACCAATAAGATAATTCCGGTGAGTATGAGTAAAAGAATGCTTAGAATAACTGCCATATTTAGTTGCAAATCTACAAAAAAAGGCTGTTGCTCACCCTGCAACAGCCTGACAAAACCCCTCTTTTTCTATAACAACCTTATCCTTATTTCGCGATAAAAGTTACAGGCAGTGTATAGCTCACTGACACAGGATGTCCACCCTGCATTCCCGGTTTCCACACAGGAGATTTTTTAAGAACACGAATTGCTTCTTCCGAAAACTGAAAAGCATCAGCAACTCCTTTCAGTACTTTAATATCAGTGATATTGCCTGTTTTATCAATCACAAAACCCAGATATACGGTTCCCTGCACACCACTCATCAACAGTTGTTGCGGATAACGAATATTTTTTTGTAAAAACCTGATGAGAGCCTCTTCACCTCCGGGAAACTCAGGCATAACCTCCGGGTTGAGCATTGGCGCAGTAGTAGCTGTTCCCAAATTTTCTCCTCCACCTGAAGTGGTTGCAGTGTTGTTTCCTGATATCACTGGGATATCTGTGTTCACTACATTCGTATTTGGAATAATTGAAGGGATTGATGGAACATTTTGTTCAGTCCTGTCAACTACTACAGGTAAACCCTGCCCTTTTACTTGCGCAGATGCAGGTGCAACAGGTTTCTGAGGTGAAGCAGGCATAGCAGGAGGCAAAAATTTTTCAATGGTATATACTACATCATCTGCTTTTTTGGATTTGTCGCTGTAATGTTCAATCAATGCTTTGGATGGACCGCCAAGCTGATAAAAAAGTCCTATTCCTGATAATAATATTGCCAATGCAATGAAGAGGCTTAAGATTAAATAGTCTGCATTTTTTCTTCGCAGGTAATACGCTCCATACTTCTTATTCCGGTTTTCGAACATCAGATCGCACCACCGGTTTGAATAGATGAATTCCATGATTTCGTTTTTTAGTTTGATGTAAAACGAATAGAAATTCCATAACCTTATGCAACATCGTTTCTTTTACCAGTTGATTACAATATTCTTTTCAGGCAAGATGCTGCGGAAATTGAGAGAAGAAAGATTTTGAAGATTTAAAATTGTCAGAAAAACAACTTCAGATTAAGGAGTGATCCCGATTGGATTCGAACCAATGACCTACTGCTTAGAAGGCAGTTGCTCTATCCAGCTGAGCTACGGGACCCAATGGCTGTAAATGTAAAAGTCTAAAGCGAAAAACACTTTAGACTTTTGTGGTTGTCGGGGTGGCAGGATTCGAACCTGCGACCTCCTGCTCCCAAAGCAGGCGCGATGAACCGGGCTACGCTACACCCCGAATTTTATTGAAAGGTGCTCTATACTACTGAAAACGTATCTTGAACTTACTTCCAACTTTAAACAATCAAAGAACTGCATCTCTGAGGTACCTACCGATAGGCAACCTTTTGCGGTGAGGGTGGGATTCGAACCCACGGTACAGGTTTCCCCGTACGACAGTTTAGCAAACTGCTCCTTTCGGCCTCTCAGGCACCTCACCTTTCACACAAATTTTCAGTGACTTTATTCCTGCTGTTTTGTGATGTAAATTTCACTTTCAGGCAGATTTTCCGGTCAACTGAATAATCTGGGTTTAAGACGGGCGGCAAAGGTAACAAAAAGTAGTTGTAAACAAAATCTCAATCAAAGGATAATTTTTTTTCAGGGTCAATATGTATTAATATTGTCTCCATGAGCAAGAAAAGGTTGCCATTGTTACTGTTATCGGGGTTTCTCATCCTGATGTCATGTCATACAAAGGAGGAAAAAAAATATGATGTAGCGTCAGTTTCTGACAGCCTGAATTATATTCACCTTCCGGAGGTAAATTACTTCGACAAAAGCTGGAAAACTGACAATACACTGATGTATCAGGTACTGCAGGAACCGGACAATCTGCATCCTACCAACGGTCAAACACTGATGCGTCTGGAAATTATGCAATATACCCAAGGGCGACTCATTTCCACTGACTACAAAACCAATAAACTTACTGCTGAACTTGCCGAAAAACTTCCTGTTTTTAACGCTTCTGACAGCACATACTCTTTTGAATTACGCAAAGAACCAAAATGGGATAATGGTGATGCACTTTCAACGGATGATATTATTTTTACTCTTAAAGTGTATAAATGTGTACTTACTCAAAATGATTTTTTCAAACCTTATCTTGATAACTTCAACGATATTATTTTGATTCCTGAACATCCGCTCGAATTTAAATTGAAAGTTAACAAACCCTACATTCAGGATGTAGCAGTCTGGGGCGATATCAGCATCCTTCAACGAAAATTTCATGACCCGGAAAATTTGCTTGGGCAATTTAGTATAAGTGATGTGGCAGATAAAAATTTTTCAGGCAAACAAAATCAGAAAGTAGTTGACTGGTTTAAGAATTTTAATGCAGGAGATACAGGATTTGATTTGAAGAAATTAAACGGTATTGGTCCCTACCTCCCAACTGAATGGGAACATGGGCAGTATCTGGTTTTGGAAAAGAAAAAAAATCACTGGACAGACAACTCTTCTTTAGAGTCCGAAAAAAGTTATCCTCAAAAAATTATTTTTAAAGTAAGTGCCGACCCCAATGTTAACTTACTTGAATTTAAAAAACAGAATTTCGATGCCAGCACTACACTCTCCGTAAAAACACTTGCAGCTTTGCAGCAGGATTCTATGTTCAACAGAAATTATTATTCGAAGTTTACCGGAACTTTTAATTATTCATTTGCTGCATTCAACATGAAACCTGACGGAGAAAAACACAAACCTCTTTTTAATGATATCAATGTAAGGAAAGCACTGGCAATGCTGGTTCCCTATCAGCAAATCAATGATGTTATTTACAAAGGTCAGGGAATACGTCAGGCCGGACCTGTATGCAGTTACAAATACAACTACAATGAGAAACTAAAACCTACAGAATACAATTTTGAAAAAGCAGTGGAGCTGTTGCACAGTGCAGGATGGACGGACAGTAACAACGATGGTATTCTTGATAAAACGATACAACAAAAGACTGTAGATTTTAAATTTGATTTACACATATATGCAGGAATAACTGACTGGCAGGATTTAGCTTTACTTTATTCGTCAGCACTTAAAAAAGCAGGGATAATTATGAATATTGTTCCACTTGATGTGCCAACCTTTATTGAAAAAGCCCGCTCGCATGACTTTGATATGCTGATGAGCGTGTGGACTACCAGTGTAGCTCCTGAAGATTTTACTCAACTGTGGCATAGCAGCAGTTGGACAGACAATGGCGACAATTATTCAGGCTTTGGAAATACGGTTTCAGATGCACTGATTGACAGTATCAGATATACCATAGATGATGATAAAAGAAATGAAATGGATAAACGTTTTCAGCGAATGGTTGCTGATGAACAACCTTACATATTTTTGTTCAACTCCCTGCGAAGAGTTGCCGTTCACAAACGATTTGGCCATGTAGATATGTATTTCGAAAAACCGGGATTACTGCTGAATACACTGAAGTTGCGTAATGCTGCAAATTATGTAAGCACCACACCTTAAAGTACATGGCATGAATACGTCACTGACAAAAAAACTTGCCCTTTATATATTTTCCGGATTTGCCGTTGTTTTAACTTCTTTCTTTATTGCTGTGCAGATGCCGGGAGATGCATTAGATAACTTGTTGCTTCGTCAGGAAAAGGTATCTGTTTCATCTTCTGATTATGAAATAAAAAAGATGGGAATGGCGCATCGCATGGGAATTGACAAACCGCTTTTTTACTTCCGACTGTCGAGCCTTGCCGAGACAGGATACGAAATTTATTTTGCTACTGAAAACAAAAAAGATAATTACTCGAATTTACTTCGCAAATACGGAAACAGTAAAGAAGTATATCTTTTTGCACGTAAATGTCAATACGCTGATGAAGTATTAGATGCATTAAACAAAAAATACAACTTGTCAGCGATTGATAAATTCTCAGGTAATCTGCAATTTATTCAAAATAACAGTGCTGCAACCAACATGGACAGTGTTTGGACGATGATAGAGAAAGATCATTCTTTAACTGACTTTCGTCCATTGACGCTTATACTTAAACAATCCTGGGAAAAGCTTTCACAACAGCCACATTCCTACAGAGCATATATTCCTGCTATAGCTTTTAGTGCAGACAACCGTTTTAATGACTGGTTTTTTGGCGGACCATTGTCACAGGGACTGATACACTTCGACCTGGGAACATCCTTTTTTACCGGAGAAAAAATCACTTCATTGCTAAAAAATAAAATAGCATGGTCATTGGGATTTTCGCTAACAGCTATTTTTATTGCATTCATCATTGGAATTCCTCTTGCTGCCTGGATTGTCAATAAGAAAAATAAAAATTTAGATAAGTTCATCAGACTTTTTGCTGCAACAGGCTACGCCATGCCGGTTTATTTAGCCGGAGTTATATTGCTGTTTCTTTTTTCAAATCCTGATTTGCTGAATATTTTTCCCTCATCAGGAGTGAAGCCGATCGGATTGAATGACAACGTTTCGATAGCGGGTAAATTATGGGCAAGCATTCCATATCTGATTCTTCCTTTGATATGTTACACTTTTTCGCTGCTGGCTTTTGTAGTAAGTACTACCGGAGATTTACTACGCGGTCAAATGTTGTTGCCTTACATTGTCACAGCACGTGCTAAAGGATTAGATGATAAAACAATCGTATATCATCATGCATTGAAGAATGTTCTTCCGCCATTGATTTCATTACTGGCAAATATTTTTCCGGCAATTATAGGAGGCTCTGTTATCATTGAAACGTTATTTTCAATTCCCGGCATGGGGAATGAGATAGTACGTGCTTGCCTTTCCAGAAATTTTCCATTGCTTTCTGCAATAATTCTTATATCAGGTTTTGCAACTATTGTGATGTATGCTTTAGTAGATATTGCTGTTTATCGTCTTGATCCCAGAATAAAATCCTCTGCTGCCTGATGAAAAAAAAATATAAAAAGTTATCTGTCCTGTGGCTGGGTTTCATCACGCTCCTGTCAATTGCTGCTCCTTTTATTGCCAATGAAAAACCTTTTTTCTTCGACTCTTCAGAATTGAAAACAGGCTATACTGACTACCGCCAACAACGTCTTGACGGAAAAAACAATAGTGGTTTCTTTGCTCTCATTCCTTATTCTTCAGGAGTTGCAGATGCAGAAAATTCAGGACCACACAGCCCGTTTGAAAAAAATTACTATCACAATTCTCAGGGTAAAAAATCAGTAATACCTCTCAGGTTTCATCACTGGATGGGAACAGATGCCATTGGCTCTGATGTTGCAGCAGGTGTGGTATTTGGTTTGCGACATAGTTTGTTTATTGCTGTAACTGCAATGGTCATTGCCTTAATCATTGCATTGGTACTGGGAATTCTGTCAGGCTATTATAGTATGTATGGCGTTCGCATATCATGGTCAACTATTCTGTTTTTTGTTTTCTTAGTCTGGGCAATATGGTTCTACGGTTATCATATTTTCAGCAATGAATGGCGAATGTTTTTTTCAGGTAACAGTTCATTCTACTTTTTATTCAATATTCTTTTTATAATAATCATTCTTACATCAATTATACTGGTGCTTAAAAAAATATCTGACAGAATTTCTTTCCTCCGAAAAGAAATAAATATTTCGCCTGACAGATGGATAACAGTTACTACACAACTTTTTATTTCTGTACCGCAACTTATTCTCATTATCACACTTTCAGTTTTCTTTCAGCCATCAGCATTTAAGATTGCTGTTATTTTCGGTCTTCTTATGTGGACCGATCTTTCAAGAGTTATCAGAGCCGAAGTGCTGAAGATGAAACAAGAAGGGTTTATTGAAAGTTGTATTGCATCAGGTCTTTCAACATCACAAATTGTATTCAGGCATATAATCCCTAATCTGAAAACAGTTGTAAGGCCGTTGTTCTTGTTTGGATTGGCGACTGTTATCCTGACTGAATCAGGATTGTCGTTTTTAGGATTAGGTATGGGGCCTGATACGGTTACTCTGGGCAGCCTGCTTGCTCAGGCAAAAGAAAATATGGATGCATGGTGGCTGATGTTGTTTCCGGGTGTATTTCTGTTTGTCACAATCCTCAGTTTATTCAACTTAGGAAATCAAAACAATCTTAGCAGCAATTAAATTCCTGCACCGGAATATTCTACTCTTACATGATAAATACTGCCGAGCATTTTGCAGAAAAGTCTTTTTAACTCTGTTATATCACGGAAGGTGATGTCGCAATTCGAAAACTGATTCTGCGCTATCTGATTATCTATAACATCATTCACTAATTTATAAATAGATTCTGCATCATGTTTTTTCATACTTCTTGAAGCTGCTTCCACAGAATCGGCCATCATCAGCACGGCTGTTTCGCGGTTGAATGGTTTAGGACCCGGATAGTGAAACGCATTCTCGTCAATTATTTTATCGGGGTAATTTTTGAGAAATGATTCGTAAAAATATTGAACTCTGGTAGTACCATGATGGGTTCTGATAAAATCTATTACCAAATCAGGAAGACTGTTTCGCCTTGCTTTTTCAACTCCCTTGATGACATGGCTGATGATAATACCTGCACTTTCTTCGAAAGACAAATCATCGTGTGGATTAACACCACTCACCTGATTCTCGATAAAATACAATGGCATATCCATTTTACCGATATCGTGATAAAGAGCACCAACCCTTACCAGCAAAGCATTGCCACCGATTTTATACATAGCAGCTTCTGCAATATTTGCAACCTGAAGTGAGTGCTGAAATGTACCCGGAGCTTTCATACTCAACTCATGCAACAATGGGTTGTTGCTATCTGCAAGTTCTATAAGTGAAATATCGGAAGTAACTTTAAAAATCCGCTCGAGGAAATAAATCAGAGGATAAGCAAACAATGTAAGCAGAACGTTAGCAAGCAACCAGAAAGCATTCTCCCAGTTAACTTTTACCATGTTGCCTGTATGAACAATTTCCAAACTGAAATAGCAGATAAAATAAGCCACATACACCAATAAAACCGCCCAGAAAACATGTGAACGTCTGCGCATATTCTTGATACTGAAAATTGTTACAACACCTGCACTTATCTGTGTGAACACAAAATCAAACCCATTGGAAGCTATGGAACCTAGAATCAAAATGGTCATCACATAGCTGAACAGGGCAAGTCTGGTATCAAAAAAAGTACGTATTACAATTGGCATAATACATAACGGAACCATGTACATACTAACTACTTCAGTTTTCAGAGACCAGGTATAAATGAGTACTTCAAAAATCACCATCAGCATGATGATGAGGATACGTCTGTTGGAATGAAAAATATCTTTACGCAGTTGAGCAAGAAATATCATAATGAACAGCAGACAAAGAATAACCAGAATAATCTGCCCGAACAAAACATGACGGTTTGGTTTGGCAAACTCTTCTGAAATCTGTTTAAGCGATTCTAATTTCTGAAATTTATCAGGTGTTACAATTTCTCCTCTCGAAACAACTACATCTCCTTTTCTAACCACACCACGTGTTTCTGAAACTGATTCGATAAGTTGATTCTTATACCGCTCTGTCATCACCTTATCCACTGTAAGATTATTGACTACAAGAGGTGCCAGCGTACTTATTGCCATATCAGCATTTTCCATTTTCAAGCCGGATGCAATATGCTTCAGGGCTTCAATGGCATCATTCTCAAAACAAAATTCTGTGGCAGGAATCAACTCATCACCGTCAATAATTTTGGCCTGCCCATATTTCATACTCCTCACCATTTCATCGGCTACACCTCTTTTGTAAAGCTCATAATTAAGTTGTGTAATGTTGGCATTGAGTTCCTGTTCAACAGACTTATCATTAGCTGATGCTTTGGCCAATGCTCTTTCCAACACAACACCCGGCACAGAAGTATCGCGGTCAAAAAACAAAACTGAATTATCCAGCAGCAGTCTTTTTTCTGCCTGAAGTGAATCTTTGTTTTTGAGAATGGCAAAATCAAAAGGTGCTATCAGGTCTTTCTCAGTCCATGGTTTTGAAATGGAATAATCAAATTTGTATCGCACCTGATGAGGCATCATTTGCAAAATAGCCCAAACCGTAAAACAAAAAATAATCAGTTTGAAAATTATTTCATGCCTGTTGCTTAAATAAAGTAACCACTTTTTCATCGGGGCTAAAGTATCTAAAACTGCGTTAAGCTAAAAAGAAAAAGCAAGCCTGTAAGCCGGATTCTGTAAACAATGAATTGCTTCATTGTTTCTCTGCCATTTGTCTGTTGCGGCATACCCTTCACGAAGATGTACTTTTCAGCACATGCAGCAACGAGCAGCTGCATGTTCGTGATTTATTTTGCCTTTCAACTCCCGAGGTTTACCTTGCACGGGCATTACTGCCTGTCCACGTAAGCTCTTACCTCACGTTTTCACCTTTACCGGATGCAACACGTTGCTTCCGGAATTATGTTCTCTGTGGCACTTTCTGTTACAGCATCATTGCTTTTGCTGCACCCTTCTTTAACAGAAGGCGGGATGCTCTTTGTTGTCCGGACTTTCCTCCCTACCGTTTATAAACGATAGAGCGACAGAGCGGCTTGCCATGTGCAAAGATAGCATGAAAAGGCACAGGAATGAGATGAAACTCTAATCTTTAATTCTGAAGTAATAATATCCTCCACTTATGGTTGAAGATACTGCATTCCTCCTGTGTGTACACAGAGTATATTGCTGCCCTCAGGGAATTCTCCCTTCTTTATCATTTGCAAAATGCCATAAAACATTTTTCCGGTGTAAACAGGTTCGATAGCAATGGAATTACGAGTACTAAACTCTTCTGTGAAATCCCGAAGTTCAGCATTACTTTTTCCGAAGCCACCAAATGTGTAATCCATAATTAACTTATAAGTTCCATGAAGGTGGTCATGGCTAAGGTAAGTTGAAATATTATTGTTTATAAAATCATAATCCTTCACTGCGGCAATGCCAACAGCGGTTTGATGAGGTTTGATGGATGCTGCCAAACCCGCAAGTGTAGTGCCCGTACCTGCAGCACAACATACAAAATCGTAGTCAGCTTTTTGTTGATTTAATATTTCGCGGCAGCCTTTAAATCCCAACCGATTATTTCCTCCTTCAGGAACCAAATAACATGTTGCAGTATCAATGGTATTTTGTTCCAACAAAGGATTGATTAAACTTTGCAACAGGGTTTCATCCGTTGTACGCAATTCGCGATAATCTTTTCTGCTTACAAAAATGAGTTTCATCCCATCCTCTTCAGCACGTTTAAGCGTTATATTTCGTGGTAATAAGTCGTCTCCCCGAATGATTCCAACTGACTTCAGATTTTCCCTTTTACACTGACGCGCCACTGCAGCAATATGATTACTGAATGCACCTCCCAACGTGACGATGCATTTTTTGTTTTGATTTATTGCTTCTTCAATATTGTACTTTAGTTTATAAGACTTATTTCCTCCGGCTATTACATCTTCAGAATCAAGCCTCAAAACGTTAAGCTGTATTTGCAATGTATCAGCAATAAAAAATGACAAATCAATATTTATAATCAAAGAAATTTCTCAGTTAAGCAATTCCAATATGCACCGCGAAAATAACTAATTGCCCATGATAACAGTACCATAATAAACAATGAGAGCAGCGCTTTGCGCTGCTCTCATTACCAGACTTTAAATATTGATTAGTCTTACTTACATTGGTGTTTACTCAACCACAACTTTCACCTGATGATTTCCATCTGCAGTGCGAAGGTTGAGCATATACGTTCCCTTAGCAAATTTACTGAGGTCAAGTTGAATGTTATTTTGACCTGCAACCACTTGCTGTGTTTGCTGCATCACCATTCTTCCACTCAAATCCATCATAGTAATCTGTGCATTTCCTTTTTCAGAAGTAAATTCCACATTCACCATTCCGGCAGTAGGATTAGGATAAACATTCAGCTTAGCTGCCTGGGTCATTTCACTCTCTCTGCAGTTGAGAACTACACTCTTGGTTCTTGTACCACTGCCACAGGCATTGCTGGCTGATACCATCACAACACCGTTGCTGCTTCCCCAATCAAGTACAAGAGTCGAGTTGTTACCACCACCCTGAATATAGGTAGTACTTGCAGGATAAGACCATGACAGATTATAGATACCTGTTACATTGCTTACATCAGCAACAAACTCAATACCTGCCTCATTGGCACACCAGTCAGTAGGATCAGTAGTCAGAGCCACCGGAGTACTTGGTGCACCTTTTACAGGGATACAACGTTCAGCACTTGTACCACAACCATTGGTAGCTGAAACACAAACCTGACCTGTAGTGAAAGTGCTGTAGCTGATTCCAACAGAACTATTTCCGTTTCCGATGATTGTACCGGGTGCTGTCCAGTTATAAGTTACACCTGGTTCGCTGGAAACTGAATAGTTCACATTAGGCATACTACATAGACCATTGGTTATTCCATTGATTGAAGCAGGACGTGCAGGAAGTCCGGGAGCTACAGTTTTACATTTCACTGCTGAAGTTACCCCACAAATACTTGTCACACTCACACAAATATTTCCTACATTATTATATCCCGGAAGGAAGCTAACGTTAATACTGTTTGTTGAAGAACTTCCAGATGTATTGGCAGGCAAAGTCCAGTTATAACTTGCAGCACCGCTTGATGCAGGAACACTAAAGGTTAATGTAGTGTTTGGACATGCAGTGAATGAACCTGAGATTGCATTTAATGGTGCAGCAGAAGTGCTTATGGTTAAACATTTTGAAGGAGAAGTATAACAACTTGTTTTAGCAGCTACACATAGGGTTCCGCCATTCCAGGCAGGGCCAAAATTAACTGTGGCTGTAGTACTTGTTCCACTCACTGTTGCATCACCTGTTATAGTCCACTGATAACTGCTTGCTCCTTCTATAGGATCTATTTCATACACGCCTGATGTATTTGCACACATAGTTGTTGCACCACTTATAGCAGCAGGAACTGACACCATGTAACGTGTTTTCTGAATTTTACGAAGTGTATTTCCGCAACTGTTTCCTGCCTGAACTCCTATTTTATACATTGAGTTATTAGTTGTGCCAAATACAATGTTTACGTTTGGAGACATAGAGGTATAGGGTGATGGATTGCCATCAAAAGTTGTACCCGGAGGGCCATCCCAAATATATCTTGAAGCATTTGGAACAACTGGAACAGATAGAGCTGCTGTTGTACCGGGGCATGCATTGGATGGCATACCTGTGATAGGTACATCTACATTTTTTGAAGGAGCTGCAGTTTTTACATTTACGTCAACAGGCACACATGATGTTACGTTTCCACATGCATCTTCAATTCGTACATAATAAGTAGTTGTTGTTGTTGGACTAACAGTAATGTTCTGGCCAGTACCTGCAAGTACACCGCCACAACTTCCTTTATACCATTTGTAAACACCACTCATTTCACCAAATGCACCTCCGTTGGCAGTAAGCTGCACATTTCCACCGATACAAATTTCATCACCAAAGGCATCAGTAACAGCACCTGTTGGAGCCTCCGGCTGATCTCTCAGTGTAAATTCGGCACGAATGGAATCTTCACTCATCACATTATTAAAAGTATATGTTCCTACTGCGCCAACGCTGGAACCGTTAACAAATACATCTAAAATCTCATAATTACAGTTGGCAGGTGTTATGGTATATGTTATGCTTCCATCACAGTTAACTGCTGTTACACCCGAAGGAGTAATACTACCGTTTGCTCCTGCTACTGAAGTAATATCAAAAGTACGTTGAGCAAAATTGACAACTAATGGTGTGGCCTGGCATCCGTTGGCATCACTTGCATAAACCGTTATGCTTCCCGGAGCTGAAATTCCTGAAAACTCTCCATCCTGATTATAATTGACAAAATCATAAGTATAATCATAAGGTGATGTTCCGCCTGCTGCATCTAAATCTACTGTACCTTCACAACCTATGTAGCCCTGACTTGCAATGATAAGTGTTGGGTTTGGGTTAACAGTTACATCAGTTGTGGCACTCGCTGTACATCCATATTGGTTGGTAACAACTACAGTATAAGTACCGCTGGCGCTATAGCCCGGCATACTGATAACCGGGTTTTGCTGAGAACTTGTAAATCCATCAGGGCCTGTCCATGCATACGTATTGCCACTTCCCTGACCCGGAGCAAAGTTATCACTGACCAGATAAATATCAGATCCTTCACACACATCTCCTCCACTGCTTGCAACTGGCACAGGTGCAGGTGATGCTGTCAAAGCAATATTACCTGTTGCACTGCAACCCTGTGATGTATTATCTACCGTAAGATTAAATGTAATACTTGAATTGATACTTGTTGTAAATTCAGAACTGCTATTGGTAAATCCGGAAGGTGTAGAAGTCCATGTATATGTTAATCCATTATCATCAACAAAGCTGATTTCCCAGTTCAGTAAGGTTCCAACGTCTCCTCCTGCACGGTCAGAAACATTTAATCCCCATGTACCATTAATATCTTTTCCGTTGAAGGTGCTGAAAGGAAAATCCGGTGCATAAGTTCCTGTAAAAGGTGCTGAGCCTGATGCTATAGGAGTACCACCTGTTTTAATTACGGTATTGGTGAAATTATTACCATTGCCTCCTCTGCGGTTAACCAGTACCAACTGTGATGCATCAGGTGCAATTAGTTTAATAATTAAATCTTGATCATAGGTGTGATTGATATTAAATTTTACCTGTTCTATACGCACTGTTGTATTGTTAAGCGATGTAGAAAAACCGGAAACACCTACATTGCTTGTAACACCGGCTACATTATTATCAGGCACTGAATAACTAACTGTACTTTTTGCTGTACGCAAAACACCGCCATTCACTGTTGTATTATAAGGAGGGCAACCATTCGTTATGGTTGCAGATGGATTGGAAGTTAATTTAGGATGTACAGTGGCAGTTACTGCAGTTCTTACAGTACTTCCACAACCTGTTGTATTATTTAAAGTGCTTGCATAAAAAGTGTAGCTTCCTGTAGCATTTACATTGACAACAGCACTCACTGCGTCAGCAAGTAATAAGTTACCTCCTGTAGGTGCATCCCACCAGTTAATGGAATTGCCACCTGCTCCCGGAGTTGCACTCACAGGTACTCCACCTAAATCACACAGGCTTCCACCGGTTGTAGTTGGTGCAGGTAATGGCAAACATGTAAATAATGATATCTCATCAAATGCTCCTGCCGGATCTGTACCAAAAAAGTTGTTATCGTTTCTCCACTGAAATATCAATCGTTTAGTTGTACCTGCATTTGCGGCATCCAGTTTTATTGTAACTGTCTGATATGTTCCTTCGCCATCATACGCTCCTCCAATCAAGTATGTATTGCTAATTGCAGTACCTGCAGCAGGTGTTACACCTGTGGGAGCAAGGAATACTTTAATATCATCATGATTGTACTCACCTTCACAACGCCATTTAAAAGATAATGTAATGTCGGTTTCGCCTGCAGGGAATGATACATCTCTGTAAAAATGCTGTATTCTGCTTGCAGAAGAAAAGCCCCACTTAGAATAATTGTTGTTAGATGCAGAGGTACCTACATAAACACCACGGCTTCCGGCAGTATGCGTATAAGTACCTACATACCATTTGTTACCGGTTGCACTCTGAGCATCAGTCCAGCCATTGGCTGCGAAAGTAGAACCCAACTCGAAACCACCGGCTCCTGCGGGGTCAATCAGGGTTGTTTGCGC
>Ga0209096_1000495_pt1 | contig 52865 bp, 50 predicted proteins | sample AD_UKC034_MetaG_FD_184407 | JGI IMG/M metagenome (GOLD analysis project Ga0209096, IMG submission 184407) | Active sludge microbial communities of municipal wastewater-treating anaerobic digesters from USA - AD_UKC034_MetaG (SPAdes) (version 2) | ecosystem: Engineered > Bioreactor > Anaerobic >...
GGATTGATCAAATTAGTTGAGTCGGCTCATGCGCCAACAATTTCATCGGATGGAAATTGTCTGGCATACATCAGTGATAAACAAGTCTTCCTGCTGGATTTGAATTCCGATGTACCCGTGCCGATCGTGTTGGCAGAGTTGCCAACTGGGCGATCCATCCCTGATTTTCGGTTGGATAAATTGCAATGGAAGCCATAACCGGCGCTTATCTTTGGAAGACATAATCAGTAGATCACGAAAGTTCAGGTGACACAGCACAACTACGTCAAGAACCGTTTTCGTGAAGTACTGATAATAGACTTTATCGGTAATAAGCAAAAAATCCGTTTTGGACGCTGATGAACGCAGAAAAACGCAGATTTTTTCTTTTGAATCAGCGTGAGTCAGTGTTTATCTGCGTCCTAATTTTATTTCCGATAGAGTCTAATATAAACTTAGCCAAAAAAACTGCGCGCGTCTCGTCCCCACATCAGCCTCAGCAATTAATCTCACCCCTACACTCTCAATTCTCTATTCTCTAATTCTCTATTCTCTATTCCCTAAATCTCACTCCCTCCTCCCCTTCGTCACGATTCGAATCGGCGTTCCCAAAAACCCATACTCCTCGCGGATCTGATTTTCCAAATATCTCACGTAGGTAAAGTGCATCAACTTCGGATCGTTGACATAGATCATGAATGTCGGCGGGTCGGAACGGACCTGCGTGCCGTAGAACATTTTCAGCGCGCGCCCCGCGTGCGTAGGATGCGGATGCGCATCCTGCGCTTTGTGAATCACCGCGTTGATCTTCGAGGTGGTCAAACGCGCGAGGCGCTCCTCCTGCACGCGCAACGCCATCGGCAAGACGGTATCCACGCGCTGGCCAGTTTTCGCCGAGATGAACAACAACGGAACATAATCCATAAAGTTCAAATCGGAGCGAATCTTGCGCGTGTATTCGTCCATGGTGAAGGAGTCTTTTTCCACCGCGTCCCACTTGTTGACGACCACCACGCACGACTTCCATTGCTCGAGAATGAACCCCGCAATATGCGCGTCCTGCGCAGTGATGCCTGTGGTGGCGTCGATCATCAGCAGGGCAACATCGGCGCGTTCGATGGCTTTGAACGAACGCAACACGCTGAACTGTTCCACGCCGCGCTCGATCTTGCCGCGTTTGCGGATGCCGGCCGTGTCGATGAGCGTAACCTGCAACCCTTCCATTTCAATGAGCGTATCGGTCGCATCGCGCGTGGTGCCGGGGATCGGGCTGACGATGGCGCGTTCCTCGCCCACGAGTTTATTGAGCAGGCTGGACTTGCCCGCGTTTGGCTTGCCGACGATCGCGATCTTGATGCTCTCATCCTCTGCAGCCGCTTCCTCCGCAGGGAAGTTTGCCACAACCACGTCGAGCAGGTCGCCGGTGTCGCTTCCGTGCACGGCAGAGACCGGGTGAGGCTCGCCCAGCCCCAACTCGTAGAATTGACTCGCCGCATCCCGCGTTTCGCGCGCTTCGCATTTGTTCGCCACCACAAGGATCGGGGGGAAGAACGAACCATCGGGCAACTTCTTTTGCGAGCGGCGCAAGATGTCTGCCACCTCGAGATCCGCGCCGGTCACGCCGGTTTGCCCATCGTTGACGAACAGGACCACATCCGCCTCGTCGATCGCGGCTTGAGCCTGCGCGCGGATATCCTCGATAAAATCCGCCGAGCCGACCGAGAGTGGCGCCTTGGCGCCACCGCCGTGAGTCGGGTCGATGCCGCCGGTGTCGATCACATGGAAGGCGCGCCCATTCCATTCCGCTTCGCCGAACAGGCGGTCGCGTGTGGTGCCGGGCGTATCGTCCACGATCGCCATGCGTTCACCGACGAGGCGGTTGAATAAAGTTGATTTTCCAACATTGGGTCTACCCACAAGGGCGACAATAGGTTTAGGCATATATGATTTCCGATTTACGATTTCTGATTGACGAATTTCGATGTGCGATTGATGATCCGCGCTGTTCACTGATCACTGTTTACTGTTCACTGTCCACTGTCCACTTTCCAATCTACGGTTTCGGCGTTGGGGTTGGCGTGCCGGGGATAGATAGTACCACTTCAACGGCGCCGGGCAAAATGGATTCGACCAGCACATTCTCGACAAGGATTTCGATGGTGGGCGTGAGTTGATATGTGCCTGCGCCCAGCCCGGTCACATCGATATTGACGATGATATCCTGCGGGGTCAGCGCGTCGAGCACAGGCAACGGACCCGAGATGATCACATCCACAGATTGCGGCGAGACCTGCGCGGCAAGCCCGTCACTCAAGCCAATCACGTTGATGGGTTGATTCAACAACGTTACGCTGGTTTGAATCGGTGAAACCTCAACCGTCACCTGCACGGTTTGAGCGCCAACAATGCTGATGTTTTCCGGCAATAACAGCGCCAGCCGCGTAGAGATGGTTTCCTTCGCGTCCTGTAGATCGAGTGTTTCGGTTTCGATCACGCCGGGCAACGCGTTCACCAGTTGCGGGTCGGAGGCGAATACGGTGATTACCGGCGGAAACACCGAAATATTTTCAAGCCGATACCCTGCCGTCACCTGCCCGCTAACGACAACCTTCACCGCCACATCGCGGAAACCGCCTTGCTGGCTAACCGGAATGGTGACATGAATCGACGAAGGATTAACCGACACGCCATCCACGACCGCGTTTTGCGCATCGAGCGCCAGCACCGGCAAAGCTTGATCGATACTCTCGCGCGTGCCGGAGAAACTCAACAGGATGCGCGCCCGTTGCACCTTCTCGACCAGCGATTCGGGACCGGAGATCACCACCTCGGTCACATCGGTTTGCGGGTCTCCGGCTTGATAGCCCACCGCCGGCTGTCCGCTCAGCGAGAGGTCGATGGGCAGGGCGCGGGTGGCGCGTCGTTCAAGGGTCACTGAAACAGAAACAGGGTCCGAAAGAACGAGTTGCATCGGTCGCGCCGCGATCTGAATCTGGATATCCTTTTTGTGTTCGCCCGCGCTCAAGTTGGAAATATCCAGGATAGCGCGGATGGAATTTTCCTGCGCTGAGATTCGTTCCCAGACCGAGCGCGGCGCGCGCAAGGTGACAGCAACTGTGGATGGGATTTCACTGGTGATGATAAGCGACGGCTCCTGCCCGACGATTTCAAGCGGCACTGCAATCGGCGAGCGGATCTCATCCGGGTCGGCGGCGGTGACGGCGGAAATCCATACCGCAACGGCGAGGATGAACGCGAGGAGAATTGTGCGTATGTTCGTCGCAAGCCAGCGCATATTATTTATCCCTGCGAAAGAATCGTTGGAACCAGACTTTGCGCGGCGTGGAAACATCGGTCTGATAAAACGCAACGAGGATATTTTCGAGCCGCTCCGGATCGATGCGGCGAATCATGCGCCCGGCATGCGCGATGGAGATCGAACCGCTCTGCTCAGAAACGACCACCGAGACCGCATCACTCACTTCGGAGGAGCCGAGCGCGGCGCGATGGCGTAATCCCATCTGTCGTTCGGGGTTGCGAGTGAGGATGCCGCTTGATGAGAGCGGCATTACGCACGCCGCCGCGATCACCTTCCCATCGGCGATGATTACTCCGCCATCGTGCAGGGGCGTATCTGGGTAAAAGATCTGCAAGAGCAATTCGGGCGTCACTTGCGCGTGCATTTGAACGCCGGTCTCAGCGTATTGCGCAAGGCTGTCGGTGCGCTGCATGACGATCAACGCGCCATGTTGCCGCGCTGAGAGGCGGCGCGAGGCCTCGACTACCGCATGGATCACTTTCACGATATCGGCTTGTTGCGGCTGTCCGCTTCCGGTGACGAAGTTGCCAGCTCGTCCCAGCCGTTCGAGCGCGCGGCGTATCTCCGGGGCAAATATAACCGGGATGGCGAGGAGCAGGGCGGGCAGGGTGCTTTGCACCAACCACGAGAACGCCGGCAGTTCAAAAAGCGAGGTGAGCAAGATCAAGGCAATGATGAGAAAAATCGCGCCGCGCAACAACACCATTGCTTGCGTATCGCGCAAGGTATAAAGCAATGCAAAAAAGATCAACGTGACCAGAGCAATATCAAGAACGCTGAGCCAGTTGAGACGCTCGAAAATGAAGAAAATGTTATCGAAAAAGTTCGCCATCGGGTGGAAGTGTAATTCGTAATTGGGGATTGGTAAATGGGTTGGGAACACCCGCACATGGCTTTCTCAAAGTCCGAAACTCTTTCACGCGAAAGGCGCGAAAAGAGCAAAAGACGCGAATTTTCAAATCCTTTCGCGAAATTCGCCTGATTTGCGTAATTCGCGTTGAGACTGCGCCGCATGATCTGGAAACCGTCAAGCTTTCCTGAGAAAATCATAAATACCCACACAGAGCTTTGGCAAAGCCTGGGAATGACTCTTTTACGCGCGGAAGTATTCCTACTTTCACAGGGAGGTCCGTATGTCCGCCCGCAACACGAGATGTTTGTCAGACGATCATGCAAAAGCCTGAAATATCGGCAAACTTCGCGTTCAGGCGCGGGCGAGGCGCTTGATCCCCCCTTCTTTGCAACTTACCCTTTAGATCGGTCGCAGAACGCGGTCGGCGCGCAGTTGTTTGAAGAACAACGCCGCGCCGCGCGGCATCGATTCGCTGGCGGCTTCCATCCAAGCCTGTGAGCCCAGGGTTTCCGGCGCGCGACGTGAATAGCCGAGTCGTTTCCACACTGTGTCAAAACCCACCAGGTCCATCGGCGGGAAAACCAGCGAGGCTTCGCACTGGAGGGCATTTGAGGCTTCCTCCACCTCATTGAGCATAAGCGGCAGTGATTTCTCTGCCGATATTTTTGGGTCGATGAAGAGATCGTCGGTGCGCGCCACCAGGTTTTCCACTTGCCAGCCTGCCACGCCCACCAGCTCGCTACCGCTAAAGAGCATGAGGAATGCTTTCTCGCCGAAGGCTTCCATCACATCGTCGGCATGCATGGCGCGCCGTCCCTTGCTCTGGCGCGAGATGAATTCGGCGATCCTTTGCGCGTCGCGGGGACGACCACGCAGGAGTAAATACGTTCCGGGCTGAGTGTCGGATGAGGGCAGTGGACCAGTTTCCGGCTTCGGCGCGAAGCGTTTCCACTCCGCGGTCACTTGTTTCCACAGTTCGTCGTACGAACCGGTGTTTCGGATGATGACTGTCGCCGCGGCGAGTTTGTCGCTTTGCGGAGCCTGCGCGCGGATTCGCTGTAATGCATCTTCACGGGTAAGGTTACGCTTGCGCATCAGCCGTTCGATCTGGACTTCCTGCGGCGCGTCGGTCACCCAGATGGAATCGCATTGCTCGCGCATACCGGATTCGATCAACTTGATCGCCTCAACCACCACCACGCGCTGGTTCGCCCTGCGGATGAGTAAGTCCACCGCTTGCAACACGTACGGGTGCACGATCTCTTCGAGTTGGGCGAGCGCTTCGGCATCCGAGAATACAAGTTTGGCCAATTTGGCGCGGTCGACATTCCCTTCTTTATCCAACAGCCATTTGCCGAACCGGTCAATCGTAGGCTGGTAGCCCGGCGCGCCCTTCGAGATGACGCGATGCGCCAGCGCATCCGCATCGATGGTGTAGGCGCCGAGGTGTTCCATCATGCGTCGCACAACGCTTTTGCCGGTGGCAATGTTCCCGGTCAAGCCGATGATCGTTTTGCCAGTTCTTTTGCTCACAAGGACTCCTCAAGGAAACAGTATACAACTCCTATTTTAATGTCTTTTGAAAAATAATCCAGTGAAGTTGTTCGCGTTTTCAAATTTGTCAGTTTTGTTCCCATGTTGACGCTCGCCTGTCTTGCGTGTATGATGACCTTGCCTCAGGTTGGTTGGGCGATCGCGGTGGCGCGTTGACGCCATCGAGGAAAGTCCGCACTCCATAGAGCACGGCGTCGGATAGTCCCCGGGGCGGGGAAGCCTCCGTAAGGAGCGAACCTGCCGGACAAGGGCCACAGAAACAAACAGCCCCGCGCTTGCGCGAGGTGATGGTGAAAAGGTGGTGTAAGAGACCACCGGCGTTTGCAGTAATGCAGATCGTCAGGTAACCCCCGCCGGGAGCAAGGCCAAGCAGGGACGAAGCCATCTGCGGATGGCGGGAGACGGCTCGTCTTCATAGGTATCCAATCACGCGGTGGTTGGGTCAGTCCCGGGTAGGCTGCACCGAGCGGCGCGGCGACGCGCCGCCCAGAGAGATGATCGCACATGCGGGGCAACCCGCAGGACAGAATGCGGCTTATAGACCGACCTGAGGTGGCTCATTGAATCGCTTACAAAAGCCTCTAACCCTTAAACACGGAGACACTGAGTCACGGGGTTCTTTTGTATTTTTCTCTCAGTGTCTCCGTGACTCCGTGGTTCAAAATTTACGCAAGAGGATTATTGATTGAATCATCGAACCGAACTCGAAGCCGCGCAATTCATTCTCCAAAAGGCTCTTCAACACGCGTGCGAGTCCAACACGCATCAATTAACAAAACTTCACATCGCCATCGGCGAGATCGCCGAACTCGACCGCGACTTGATCCAATCGCACTGGCGCGAGATTAGCAAAGGCTCGCTTGCGGAACGGTCACAATTGCGCTTCCGTCTTATCACTGCCGAAGTTCAGTGCATGGCGTGTTTCCAAAAATATCATCCCGAAGGCGGAGAGATTCATTGTCCTTATTGCGGAAGTTTTGGCGCGAAAATTTTATCGGGCGAGGAGTTGTATCTTGAATCCATCGAATAAAAAAGAAGATGTCGTTGCGAGGAGCGGCGCGAAGCGACGCGACGAAGCAATCTCCTCGCAGTGGAGGGGATTGCTTCGGGCTACCGCCCTCGCAATGACACGCCTCCTTATATCTGGATGCAACCTCCCCGCCGCTTCAACCCCGACGGCAGACCTGTTCGCCACTCTTCAAGCGTCTACACCCTCCAATTTTACGCCTCCTCCCGCAACCGAATCAATCGCGACGCCCCAGTTCAATTTTGCGACTCCCACATTTACCACGTTACCTCAAAATGCAATTCCATCTCCTTCCCCTGCCGATCAATTGACCGGGAAGATCGTCTTTACGTGCCAAGTGGATAAAGTGCAATCCTCCGACCAGATCTGCATCATCAACGCGGATGGGTCTGGATTCCGCCAGTTGACCAGTGATAACGCCCGCCATTTTTACCCGTCCCTTTCACCGGACGGACAAAGCATGTTGTATTCGGCGTTCCGCGAGAAAAATGTCTACGAGATTTATGAATTGAGTCTCACCACCGGAAATGCAAATCGGCTGACAGACCGACTCGGCGTATCTAACGCGCCTGAGGTTTCGCCGAATGGCGAGAGTATCGTATTCATGCGCGGCAACCCAAACACGCAACAGAATCAAATCTGGATCATGGATCGGAATGGCAAAAATTCCGCGAATATTCCGCAAGCCCTAGGCTGGGACCCGACTTGGTCGCCAGATGGCAAAACGATCCTCTTCGCCTCCGACCGCGATGGAGGCGCACAGTTGTTCACGATCAGCCTGAAGGGAAGCGCGATCAAGAGGATCACGAATCTGCCGTCCATCCGCGGAAGAAGCGATTGGTCGCCCGATGGGACGTTCATCGTCACTTACTCCGGCGAGCCGTGGAATCGCGAAGTCTACATCATGAGTGCGGACGGGTCGAACGTGCGACAGTTAACTCCGACTGGCGGCAATAGCCAGGGACCATCCATTTCACCGGATGGACAATGGGTTGTCTTCACCGCGTATTTCGATCATTACGGCGACGATCATGGATGCGAAATTTATTTGATCCGCACCAACGGCACGGACTTGCGACGATTGACGAACAACAGTTATTGCGATTATCAGCCGCGTTGGGGACCGTGATGAGTTTATAATGTGATAATTCTCAACGCATGTCATGCTGAGCGTAGCGAAGCATCTCTTTCGCAAAAGGTGAGACCCTTCGGTCGCAAACAACGCTCCCTCAGGGTGACACTATAACGGAGGAGTCTCTCATGGATCCAAAAGGCAAAGTTGTGATCGTGACGGGGGCATCGTCGGGGATTGGCGAAGCAACCGCGCGTCAGTTCGGGCGCGAGGGGGCGAAAGTTGTCCTCGCCGCGCGGCGGGTGGATAGACTCGAAGCGCTTGCAAATGAAATCGGGGGAATGGGCACCGGCGCGGAAGTTCTGGTCGTGCAGGCTGATCTTTCCAAACTTGAAGATATTCAAGCGCTGATCCAAAAAACGCTGGATAAATTCGGTCGCATTGACGTGTTGGTGAACAACGCTGGTTTCGGGCGACTCGATTGGTTGGAAAAACTCGACCCCGTCAAAGATATTCAAGGGCAGTTCGACGTCAATGTGATGGGTGTGATTCAAACCACGCGGCAGGCTCTGCCGGTGATGATCAAGCAGAGATCAGGTCATATCATTCAAATGTGTTCCATGGCGGGACTTGTGGGGACTCCAACATACACAATTTACTCCGCGTGTAAACATGCCGTGCATGGATTCTCTGAAGCCTTGCGGCGTGAAGTGAAACCGTGGGGCATTGATGTTTCGATGGTTTATCCCGGCGGTGTGACCACCGAGTTCGGTTCACATGCTGGGATCAATCGCAAGACCAAGGCGACGACGCCGAAATTCATGTTGTTGAGCGCAGACGATGTGGGCCGCGCGGTCGTGAGTCTCGTGCGTCGCCCCCGCGCTATGTGGATCATCCCGTGGCTGTGGACGTTCACGATGTGGATGAACCGCAATTTCAACTGGTTCGTGGATTACACGACGATCAATCGGTTTACAATTCCCGAGCGAGAAGAAGAGTTGAACGCGAAGTAGAGCGTAAACACGGAAACACGTAGACATGTAAACATGTACACACGTAGACATGTACACAGGTCGTATCACGTAACTTGTATCTCGTAACGTGTCTACGTGTTTACTTGTCTGCCTGTCTACCTAATCAGGCACCCCCGCCTCTTTCACATCCTTCAAATTCAATTGCAGTGAAACCCGCCCGTTGTATTCGTTTGCCTCAAGCGTGTACATCACATCCACGCGCGGCGGCAGTGACTTTGCCTTTTCGCCCATGCGGAAACCGATCGCATCGTATTTCAGCGCGGGACCATCTTCGAGGGTGAGTTTCAAGTGCCTGCCCTCCGAACCAACCGCGCGGAAGGATTTCACTTTCACGTTGCGCGACACAAAGATGGCATCGGGATTCCCGTAGCCAGTCGGTTCGAGGAAGGCGATGTGTTTCAGAATGCCGAAGTTCATGTCTGCGAGGGGAACTTCCATGTCAGCGGATAATGTTTGCCGCAGGTCTTTCCCGTCCAATTTTTCTTTTGCGATCGCTTTGAGCCGTGATACTAATTCGGGCAGGTTTTCATTCTTCACGGTGAATCCCGCCGCCGCGGCGTGACCTCCGTGCCTCACGAGCAAATCCTTGCACAGATCGAGCGCGTCGGTGATGTGGAATTCGGGGATCGAACGACACGAGCCGCGCGTTTCCTCCGCTCCTTTGGCTGCGACGACCGACGGGCGGTAATAATTTTCGGTGAGACGCGATGCCGCCAAGCCGACCACGCCCGAGTTGAAACTTTCGTGCGCGGCAAATAACAGGAACGCGTTGGGATCGTCCTGCATGGCGATCTCTTCCGCTTGCTGTTGCATGGTCTTGGTGATGGTCTGCCGCTGACGGTTCTGCACATCGAGTTGTTGCGCGAGTTGACCCGCGCGCATGAAGTCGGTTGTTGTGAGCAATTCGAACGACGCCAGCGCGGACTCGAGCCTGCCCGACGCGTTCAAACGCGGACCGAGCATGAAGCCGATGTTGCCTGCGGTGATCTTATCTATCTTGATCTGCGCGATGCCCGCGAGTGAAAACAATCCCTGCCGCTTTGTTTCGCGGAGTTGTTTGAGTCCATTGCGGACGAGCGAACGATTCTCGCCGACGAGAGGCGCGAGATCGGCGACGGTGCCGAGAGCGACAAGATCAAGCAGTTCGACGATTGACCATTGACCATTGACCATGGTCTGTCGCCCATCGTCCATCGTCAATGCCTCAACGATCTTATACGCGATCCCCACCCCCGCCAAATCTTTATCAGGGTACGGATCGCCATGCTGCTTGGGATTGATCACCGCGAACGCGGGCGGGAGGTTTTCACCGTCGGGGTGGTGATGGTCGCTGATGATGAGGTCCAGCCCGATCGTCCGCGCGTGAAGCGCTTCGTCGGGCGAGCGGATTCCGCAATCTACGGTGATGACCAATTTCACGCCGTCCGCTTTCAACGAGTCCAACGCGTCCTTGTTGAGTCCGTAACCTTCTTCGAATCGATTTGGGATGTAGCCGCGAACTTGCGCTCCAAATTTTTGCAACGCCTCCACGAGCAACGCAGTCGCGGTCACGCCATCCACGTCGTAATCGCCATACACCGCGATCGGCTCGTTGTGATCGAGCGCGAATCGAATGCGATCAACAGCCGCTTGCATGCCGATCATCTGAAACGGATTCGTGTCTGCCAAAGTTTTTGCGGCAACGAACGCGCGCGCTTCATCCTCCGTGCCAATGCCGCGATTGAACAACACCTGCCGCAGAATCGGCGGCACGACCACCAATGCTTCGGATGCTTGTCCTGTGATTGGTTTTGCGATAACCCAACGTTTGTTGTGTGTCATTTTCTATTGATTCGATACAGCGTATCGTTAATTCTCGTCACTTGATACAACTCGGAAAGATTCGGAACATCAATTGCAAAATAGATCGGGCGTGTGTCAATGCTCGCGTCAATGTATTTCATCATCGTCGTCGGAAGAATCTGATCTCCTTCATCGAGAACCTCGTGAAAAGAAATATCCATCTTTCCTTCCTCGATCTGCGCGGTGTAAATGTACGAATACAGTTTATCCCAATTCGTAAAAACAATTGCATTATCTTCCACGCGATTGATCACCCGCTTCGCCTCGCGGATCGCTTTATCGGGCGCGAACACGGGATAGATATGATTATCGCGGATGAACGATGTATATCCTTTTTGGATTGCAAGACTCAAATCTTGACGAGAATTCCAAATAGGCAAAACGATTAACAAGATCGGGATGACGAACCGCATCATTCGCAGGGATGGCTGATTCGCCCTCGTCAACCTCTCCCACGCGGACAGTAACGCGCCCGCTCCCGCGCCGAACCACACGGATGTGATGACCGTCGCTGGCACATAAAATTCGCGATAGATCGAAAATGAAACGGTGATGGCGAGTCCCCAAATGAGCAGGAATGCAATCAGCGGATACAATCCCTCGCGCCACCTGCCGCCGAAGAATAGCCAAACGATTCCGACGAGTGTGAGAATCAACTGCCACCAGGGAAAATAGGAAACATACTCGATCAGTCTTTCGTGCATGGCATCAGGTGTGGCGGTGAAATAATAGGATGATGCGCGATTGGCAGGGAAGATGAACAGAAAACGATCCCACGCGGAATCATATTCGCTTTCGGTGAGTCCCACCGCGCTGAGGTTCGGGCGGAAGACTGCGTTATGCACGCTCGAAGGCGGGTTGTTGTAATCGAGGAAGAAAAAGAATCCGAGGAAGAGCGCCACGCCGAGGATCGCTCCCGCCGCCGCGCTGAACCACTCGACGCGTTTCCGCGCCGTGAACGTCATCACCGCCAACACGGACGCGCCAGTCATCACCACTGTGCTATGGATGCCTAAACTTAATCCGCCTGTGAGACCTGCGAGAAAAAGATGGATCGGCTTATCGGTTTTTCTCCACAATAAAAATAACAGCCACACGGACGCCAACATCCCTGCGGCGGGAGCGTAGGATTCAGCGACGAGCGCGCGCCACCAGAATCCGTCGGTGAGGGCGAGGACGAACGCGGCGGAGGATGCGGCGGCGCGCGAACTCGTCAATAACTTCACAATGAGAAATGTATTTGCCACCGCCAACGCGCCGAAAAATGCTGACATCAAGTTGACGCGCCACGCGATGCCGTTGATCGGAATCAATGTGAACAATTTGCCGAAAATAATTTGAGTCGTATAGCCCGTGTGGTGAGTCATGCCGAGGGTGTAGGAGAGGGTTTGGAATTCGGCGGAGTCTCCCCACAGCAGAGACGGCGCGAGGGTGCGGATGTACAACGCGAAGGCGGCGAGTCCGATGAGGAGGGCGAGGCAGATGTCAATGGGGGAAAGAGGCGTGGGTCGCCCGTTGCGGTCATCCATAAGTGTCAGTCTGAGTATACGCCGGGATTGGAAGGGCGGGCAAGTGTATAATCCAGTTAACTCGGAGGCGCCATGTATATCTTACGACCCGATGAAAAATCGACCCCTGTGATGTTGTATTCGAATATGTCATTCATTCGCGGGGAGGCTGTGACGAGGCAAAGCGTGCGCGTGAATATTTGGCTGCGCACCGATGGCGCGCCGAAACACATCCATGTGTTGAAGCCGCAGACTTTGGTGTTCGGCGGAAGCCCAGCCAAAATGATGTCATTCGAGGAAATTTATTTTCCCGTGTCTGAGTTGGCGGCGTTCCATCCGCTTCCGCCATCCGATGATCCGTTGGATTATGACGCTTCGGAAGCAAACCGCCAGATGCAGGATATTACGGTGATGGCAGGCACGTTTTTAATGAAGGGACAGATCCGCATTTCGACGCAGACCGAAATGTCGCAAAGCCTTGAAGTGGCGCACGTGTCGTGGATGTCGTTGTACGATGCGGAAATTTCCAACCCGTTCCTGCCGCAGATGACCCCATTACATGTGCCGTTGGTATTGGTAAACCCTTCGCATGTGGCATTTGCCTCGTAATGATCGAGTAGCGTAAAGATTAGACCTTATCGGAAATTAAATCGGGACGCTGATTCACGCAGAAGACGCAGATTTTCTTTTCTTGAATCAGCGAAAATCAGCGTTTTTCAGCGTCCAAAAAATAACTTTCGCTTATTACCGATAAAGTCTATTTCATTGGACGGCAAAGCAACATGAATGTTGCCGTACTTTTTATGAACCCCATTGATACCATCCTAAACGATCATCCCGTTCTCGTCATCGACGGCGCGCTTGCCACCGAGTTGGAACGGCGCGGGCACGATCTCAAGAACGACCTCTGGTCGGCAAAGATTTTGCTTGAACAACCCGAGGCGATCCAACAAGTACACTATGATTATTTCAACGCGGGCGCGGATTGCGCCATCACCGCCAGTTACCAGGCGACGGTGGAGGGATTCAAACGGCGCGGTTTGAATGAAAAAGAAGCCATCGAGTTGATACAAAAGTCTGTGCGGATCGCAACAACGGCGCGGGATGAATTCTGGGCAGAGGCGTCGAATCGCGCGGGCAGGTCGAAGCCTTTTGTTGCCGCGTCGGTGGGACCGTATGGCGCGTATCTCGCCAACGGCGAGGAATACGTTGGTAACTACGGGTTGAGCGAAGCCGAGTTGATGGATTTTCATCGCGGGCGCATGAAGGCGCTGATCGAAGCGGGCGCCGAACTGCTGGCTTGCGAAACCATCCCATCACTGATCGAAGCGCAGGCAATCGTAAAACTTCTCGATGAATTTCCAAACATCACCGCATGGCTCAGTTTTTCAGCGCGGGATGATAAACACATTTCTGAAGGTCAGCCGTTCGCCGATTGTGTGCGATTGCTTGAAGACCATCCGCAGGTCGCGGCGCTGGGTATTAATTGCACCTCGCCGAACTATATCTCGTCACTGATCCGCGCGGGTAAACAATACACAAGTAAACCTATTCTGGTCTACCCCAACCTGGGCGAAGGGTACGATGCGACCAAGAACGATTGGGATGGACCCGCGGCTGTCGAATCGTTTGGCGAGGAGGCGCGGGTCTGGTATGAAGCGGGCGCGCGCATGATCGGCGGTTGTTGCCGCACCACGCCGGAGGATATCCGCGTGATTGCGAGGTGGGTGAGGGGAAATCAGTGATACATAGAGGAATTGAGAATTGGAGGATTAGAGACTGGAGATTAGAGATTAAGTGGAGGTTGTGATGATGAAGGCAGTGCGGATGGTGGAAACGGGCAAGCCGCTCGAATTGCAGGAAAGTCCCATCCCGGGCATAAGCGAACGCGATATTCTCATCCGCGTATGCGCGGCGGGGATTTGTCATTCAGACGCGCATTATCGCGAGGGCAGATCAACGATGGGGCAAATGCCGATCACGCTTGGGCATGAGGTTGCGGGAGTTGTTGAAAAGACAGGCGCGCAAGTAACGAACGTCCGGGTTGGAGACCGCGTCTGTTTGCATTACAACATCACCTGCGGCGATTGTTATTATTGCAGTACCGGCAACGAACAATTCTGCGACAAAGTTCGGATGCTGGGTCATCATGTGGATGGAGGCTACGCGGAGTTTATCGCCGTCCCTGCGCGGAACGCGATTCAATTGCCCGACGAGATTCCGTTCGAGGCAGGCGCAACGTTGATGTGCGCCTCAGCCACTGCCCTGCATGCGTTGACCAAAAGCAGGATAAAAGCCGGGGAAACTGTGGCAGTTTTCGGCGTGGGCGGACTCGGTCTGTCCGCCATCCAGTTGGCAAAAGCGGTGGGCGCGGTCGAAGTCTACGCGGTGGACATCCAACAGGACAAACTCGAACTCGCGTCGGAATATGACGCCATCCCAATTGACGCGAGCCGCGCGGATGCGGTGGAGGAAATTCGCAAGTGGACGAAGGGCAGGGGCGTGAATGTTTCGGTGGAGATGATCGGTTTGCGGAAGACGATGGAACAGGCAATTGATTGCCTCGGCAATTTGGGTCGCGCGGTGATGGTGGGCTTAAACCAACAACCGATTTCGATTAACACGTACGCGCAGGTGCTTGGCAAAGAGGCGGAGATCATCGGCTCGAACGATCATTTGCTGAGCGAACTGCCTTTGCTCGTCGAGTGGACGCGGCGAGGGATTCTGGATACGTCGCGCGTCGTTTCTCAAATCATTCCACTGGACGCGCAACGGATCAATCAACGGCTGGACGATCTGGAAAAATTTACCAGCGACGTGCGCGTGGTGATCACCCCATGAGTTTGAGAACGCTGTTCAATTCGCGCGCCGCCCCCATCATCTCAAAGAGTTGACGCGCCCGCGCCAGATGTTCGGCGCGCGTAGTTGGGTTCGCTTCCAGGTTTTGCGCCAACTTCACCCGCAAGATACCCTCCTCATATCGCAAACCGAACTTTTCTGCCGCCCCCAACGCTTTGGACCACGATCTGATTGCGGCGGTCGGTTTCGCGGTCAATGCTTCATGCCAGCCTTTGTAATACCCAAAATACGCCTGACCGATCGGGAAAACATTTTGATAGGAATGTAACAAGGTCAGCGCTTCTTCAGCGGAAGCCTGCAGATCAGCCGCATTGAACACCCCGTCGCGCGCGCGAATCGTTTCATCCCACAAATTGAAATAGACTTCCGCCGCGGTAGAAAACCCAATGAGCATGGCGTAATTGGTCGGCGAACTTCCCCTCGCCAACCTGAGCGATTCGGCCGCGTGCAATTTTGCCTTTCGCGTGTCGCCGGTCTTCAACAGCGCCAGGGCAAGTTCGGCATTCGTATTGATGGATGAAGCGCGGTTTGGAATCTTCTCAAGGATCTGCAACGCCTCCTCCAGCATCGGGATGGCTTCCGCTTCGTTCCCCAACCTGACGCAGTTTGCCGCAACCCCAGCCAGTCCCCATCCAATGTGAAGCGGACTGTTGCGTTTCCGCGCATCGTCTAACAACACTTTTTGGAGTTCCAATCCAAAGTCGATATCGCCGGCAAGATACGCGCTCTCTGCCAGTAACACCGTGCTATCGCCCCATTGACGGGAATCGCCGAGCTCCTCGCAAAGCATTTTCGATTCGGTCACCTGTTTGCGAATCTCATCCCACTGCCCCACGCTCACGCGGTATACGCTGGTCACCACGCCCACCGTAATGAGGTTCGACGGCTGGTTAACCTCGTTTGCCACTGTCAACGCGCGCTCCACATACCGCTCCGCCAGCGGATGTAAGCGGGCAAACCCGGAAAGCACAGCCATGCCCGAATAGGCGTTCGCCAGTTCTGGAGAGGCGCCGGCTTTCTCCGCCGAGTTGAGGAACTGCAAGATCGAGTACATGATCGGCAAAGTTTCGTTGGCATAAAAATACATTCGACCGATCAATTCATATAATCTTGCCAATTCCAACGAGGCCTCTCGTTCGCCTCCGCGCGCCGACCCGATGCGCGATGGGACAAACCAGTGAAAAGCCTGGCGGATGACCGGCACGATCAACCCCAGGGCAAACTGCCACGGCGACTTCGGCAGCGGTTTCCCCAGTGTGCGAAACGCCTCGCGGATATTTTTCTCGCAATCCGGCAACAACCCCAAGCCGTAATAAGCCAGCCCGATCTGCCCATACCAGCGCGCCCGCTTCACTTTACGGTCGCGGGTTTCGTTCACACCGGCAGGTTTGGGAAGGCGCGCGTCCCAGGTGAGCGCGTCTTTGAAAAATTGGATCGCCTCGCGGTTGGCGTTGTTTTCGACCGCCTGAATGCCGGCTTTATCCAAAAATTCCACTGCTTTCTCGATGATCCGATAGTTCCGGGAAGTTTCAGGCGTCTCGGCGGCTTGCGACCAGTGATAGGCAAGCAAGGGATAATACGAATCAAGGTTGCCCTCATTGCTTGTTTCGATCCATTCCGCCACCGATTGGTGCAATTGCCGGCGCTGTGAGAAGAGCATCAAGTTGTATGCCACTTCCTGGGTAACAGCGTGCTTGAAGATGTAAGCAAGGTCGGGGGTTTCCGATTCGACCAGCGTGAGACTCAAGCGCGTCAGCGATTCCATGTATTCGCGCAAAGCGGGTTTGTCCGAATCGATCGGGTACACGGCTTGAAGCACGCGAAAGGCGAAGATACGACCGATCACACTCGCCACTTTTAGGGCAAGCTGTTGCGAGGGGTCGAGGCTGTCGATGCGGTTGGTGATGGCGGCTTGAAGCGTATCGGGCAGGGTTAATTCGGCGAAGTTTGTAAACGATTCGTTGATCGTCGCTTCGTGCTCGCGGATGATCAACAAGCCGGCTTCGCGCAAGGCATACGCCAGTTCCTCGGCAAAGAAGGGGTGCCCCTCCGATTTTTCGCGGATCAAACTCCCGATGGCGGGCGGAATGGAGCGCACCCCCAGCCGCTGACAGACCAACGCTTCCACATCATCGAAAGGCATGGCTTCGAGTCGAATCAAGCGCGCGCCCGGCACCGTTACGATTTGTTTGAAAATTTCAGGCAACGGTTCCGAGAGGGGACGGGTATTCAACGCCAACAAAAGCGGTCTCACTTTTTGTTGCGCGTCATCGAGCAACGCCCAAGATGCCGAATCGAACCAATGCAAATCCTCCATCACGATCAGGAGCGGGGCATCACTCGCCGCCTGATTAAGCAGGCGCGTCAACAATTCGCGCGTGTTGCTCGCGCGGATCTCACCCGCCATTGCAGAGGTGAGTTCATTATCGGGAATTGGAACAGGCAACAACACATCGAGAAGCGGGGCGTAACGCGCCAGATCGGGGTCAATGCGGGTAAACATCTCGACTACTTTTGAATGAATCAGCAAGCGGTCATCGTCGCTGAATTCTTGTTGTATGGTAATCTCGTCCACGCCGAGAATCCGGTGAAAGATGGGTCTCCAGGCGTGATACGGGCTATTCTTTTCAATAGCATCGCCCTCGCCGCGAAACATATGCACGCGCAAGGTTTCAGCCTGGCGGATCAAATCTTCAAACAAACGCGATTTTCCGATCCCCGCCTCGCCTTGAAAGACTATCGTCTGGTGCGGGGCGCCGCGCGATAGTTCCTGCAGGGCGTTACCGAGCAGAATTTTTTCATCCTGCCGCCCGATCAGTTCTGCCTTTGAGCGGATGATACTGCGCTTCACATCCAACGGGTGGAAGGCCTCCACCGGCTCCGCGCGACCTTTGACCAGTTGGGGCCTGATCGTTTGGAATTCGATCGCGTCTTTCGCGCTGTCGTAGGTGGCGCGGTCACACAGAATGGGTATCTTGTGCTCGCCAATGATCTCGTCTTGAAGTCCCGCCGCGCCCATCAACCGCGCAGACATATTCACCGCGTTACCGATGGTCGTATATTCGCGGCGCTCTTCATTGCCAACCGAACCGCAAAAAATGCGTCCCGTAGCAACGCCAATGAAACTGCGCACGCCAAGCGCGTTAAGTTCCCTGCGTATCATGAGGGCGGCTTGCACTCCGCGCGCGGGATCGTCTTCGTGCGAGAACGGCGGCAAGCCTAATGCGGCAACCAGCGTGATGCCTTTATCGTCCACGTTGATCTTGTTGATACTCCCCTCGTAGCGATAGACCGAACGCTGAAGCAGGCGGGCAATCTCCTGGGCGACTTCCAGTTTGGTGCTTTGATCGAGGTTAGGCAGGTTGATGAATAACACGGTCACACGCCGCAGTTCGGCAATCCACGCGGTTTGACCGGCGGTAAGGCGGTTGATGATCGCGCCGGGGATGTAGGGACGCAGGGAGTTTTCCACGCCGCCGGGGATGGCGGGCTTTTCGGGAGTGGTGAAGATCGAGGAGGGTTTGTTCAACCCATTCAATCGCCCACCCTGGGCGATGGTTTCTTTTAATTCAAATTCGATGGGTTCGCCAATGCTGTCATTGCGGATCAACTTCCACGCGGAGGGCGTGATGAGTATTTCACCGGCTTGGGCGAGGTTGTTGGCAATTCCAACCTCCACGAGCGGGTTGCCGGTGAGCAGGAATTCCCAGCGGTTGAACACGCCGCCCACGTGCGAAGAGGTGATGTTTCCCATGCTGATCGCAAGTTTGAGGTAGAGGCTGGCGTCCTCTGCTTTGTAGTTGGTCAGTTTTTCACGCACGCGGAGAGCGCATTCGGCGGCGCGCATCGTCCACTGCCACTGGTCGGCGCGGGTGGGCGAACCAGCCGTCCCCTCGTCTGATGAGATATTCCAGACAGCGATGACCGCGTCGCCGGCAAATTTCACCACATCTCCGCCGTATTCGTGGATGATGTCGATCAATTGACCGAAATATTCGTTGAGGATGCGCGCCAGACTCTCGACGCCGGTTGGTCCTTTTTCCGCGAGGCGTTCGGTGAGCAGGGTGAAACCGGAAATATCGGCGAAAAGCACCGCGGCTTGAAGGTCGTCGGAAACCGGCGTTTCGATGGGTGAGGGATCGGCAATGATACGGCGATGAATAAGGCGCGGCACATAACTGGCAAGTACATTTGCCAACGCGGGGTTCGGCATGGATTCTCCTAAATGCACGCTCAAGATGATACCCTCTCAATCTGGGTTTGCACAGGGAAATTTGCCGACAGGAATGTTATGTTTCTGCGCCTCCCCTAACGAGGAGGCGCAGGGTTTCATCCTTCTACTAATCGTTCGGGAAAAAAGCGTGGATGTCCGTCATCTCACAGCGAGTACCGAAATCCTTGTTTGTGCCGGAAAGCAGCGTAAGACCGAGATTGCCGTTCAGGTTCTTGCTTTGCGAGAGGGTGTATTTGCCGATCATCTCATCATCGACAAGCACGTAGGCGATGCCATCGTTGACGATCAGCGTGAAATCCGCTTCGACGGGTTGGTCGGCGGGATTATCGAATTTCACGCGCCCAGTGCCGCTGGTTACACCGACGCGGCGGGAGAATCCGGCGGCAAGGTCGGCGTAGAGCATAAGCACTTGTGTGCGGTCAAGAAAAACCGCGTAGTGATCGCCATTTTCCTGCGCGGCGAACACAAAGCCGCAACCTGAGATATCCGCATTTCGATACGCGCTTGACCATTTCAAGTGCGCGCTCAGAGTAAAGTTCTGTGCCTGATCGCTAAAGTGCCAGCGCTGATACCACCCAAGCTGAGCCCATTCCTCGTGAAAATCATCGTATTCTTTGAAATTTCCCTCCGCGCTGGAGAGATAGCCAAGTTCCACATATTCCTGCGCTTCCGCGAGAATATCCTCCGCTTTTTGGGTTGCCGCCAGATTGGGAGTGCGGGTAGGGCGAGGTGTGTTTGTCGCCGTGGCAGTGGCTGTTGGAACGAGCGTTTGGGTGGCCGTAGGATTTGGCGTGCTAGTAGCTGTTGGCTCGGCAAGAGCCCCTCCACAAGCATATGCCGTCACGCTTAGGGCAAAAATGAAGAGCAGAAAGGGATTCGATCGGAAGGGTCTCATTGAATTCTCCTTTTGGAACAAATATGATGCGCTTACATTAGCTTGACTGCCAAAGAAACGCAATGCGCCGCGACAAATTGCGGAATCTCTCAGTATGAATGAACTGTTCAATGTTTTTTGATTTGCAACACGGGCATTGTCTTCGATCTATACCTCCCGATCGGGTTAATCACATGATAAGGCGCGTTCGATAAAATTTCAAGAGGATAGTCGTTAATAAAAAGTTACAAGCCCAGATGCAATACCGCCAACCCGTATTGACTACACATGATCCATTATAAAATGGCTTACAATACAAACACAGCCTCAAGGAGACGGTCATGCAACTTTCTGCAGACGTACAACAAAAAATTTTGAATTTCCAACGCGCCGAGATCACCGAGTATCACATTTACAGCCGGCTGGCGAAACGGATCAATTCACCCGAAAACGCAAAACTGCTGGAAAAAATCTCGCAGGATGAACTTCGTCACTACAACGAATGGAAACAACACAGCGGCAGCGACGTGAAACCGCAATGGCTCAAGGTCTGGTGGTTTTACTTCATCAGCCGCGTGTTCGGGTACACCTTCGGCGTCAAACTCTTGGAACGCGGCGAGGAGAAAGCCCAAACAAACTACGCATCCATCGCGGCGATCATCCCAGACGCGGCGCGGATTCAACACGAGGAGGATGAACACGAAGAACAATTGCTCGCCATGTTGAGCGAGGAACGGCTCGAATACGCGGGCTCGGTGGTGCTGGGACTCAACGACGCGCTCGTCGAACTAACCGGCGCTCTCGCCGGGCTGACGCTCGCTTTGCAAAACGTCAAATTGATCGCCCTTTCAGGTTTGATCACGGGCATCGCCGCGGCAATGTCTATGGCGGCGAGCGAATATCTCTCCACGCGTTCGGAGAACACAACCAAGAATCCCGCCCGCGCCGCGCTCTACACAGGCATCGCTTACATCTGCACGGTCTTTCTGCTCATCCTGCCGTATCTTTTATTCGAAAATTATTTTTTCGATCTGGCATGGGCGCTGACCACCGCCGTGATCATCATCGCCGCGTTCAATTACTATATCTCGGTGGCGAAAGACGAATCGTTCCGCGCGCGATTTTTGGAGATGGCGGGACTGAGTCTCGGCGTGGCGTTGTTTTCGTTCATCATCGGTTATTTCATTCGGATGTGGCTGGGCATCGAGGTGTAGGACGAACTTAAGTTCGTCCCGCGAGCATCATGAAAATTCTCACCGTAGACATCGGCACAGGCACGCAGGATATTTTTCTTTACGATTCGAATCTCGACCTTGAGAACGGATTCAAACTCGTCCTGCCTTCGCCGACCATGATGGTTCATCGGCGTCTCAAACAATCGCTTCCTTCGCGGACCCCCATCCTGCTCACCGGGCATCAAATGGGAGGCGGACCCTCGGCGTGGGCAATCGAGGAATACGCCCGCGCAGGGATTCCCGTGTACATGACCGCCTCCGCGGCGACGACGATCAACGATGAGTTGGAGAAGGTGGAGGCGTTGGGGATTAAGATTGTGGGGGAAGATGAAGCAAGAAAGCTTGCCCTGAGCAGTGTCGAGGGGTTACAAGTTACGAGATACGAGTTGCGGGATTTTGATTTCGAGTTGATTTCCAAGACGTTCAGCGATTATGGCGTTTCGTTGGATGATCTGTCTGCAATCGCGGTTGCGGTGTTCGATCATGGCAATGCGCCAGCGGGGGTTTCGGATCGGCAATTTCGGTTTGATTATCTCGATAAAAGAATAAAAGCCGAAAATTCCCTTTCAGCGTTTGCGTATCTCTCAACCGATGTTCCGAAAATTATGACGCGCTTGCAATCGGTAGTTGATTCGGCGGGCGAGTTGCCATGTCCGCTGGTGGTGATGGATACGGCTCCCGCAGCGGTGTTGGGCGCGGGGTTTGATCCTGTCGTTGCGGGACGCAAGCAGAAGGTCATTTGCAACATCGGCAACTTCCACACGCTGGCGTTTCGTCTGAGCGAGAAGGGAATCGATGGCGTCTTCGAGCATCACACCGGCGAGATTGATCTGATGAAGTTAGAGTTGTTAATCCGCAAGTTGGCGGATGGTTCGTTGAAACACGAAGATGTGTTCAACGATATGGGTCACGGCGCGTTGATGTACACCGATGATGTGTTTGAGTTTGGGAGGGATGAGTTTGACGTGGTGGTGACGGGACCGAGGCGGAGCATGTTCAATCACAAATCGTCAATCGAAAATCGGAAATCGCTCCGCCCATATTTCGCTGTCCCGTTCGGGGATATGATGATCGCGGGGTGTTTCGGTCTGCTTGCGGCGACGGGGGAGATTCTGCCGGGGTTGGGCGAGGCAGTTCGATGGTCGTTGAGAGGCGAAGGCGGGCGCGGCGTCGCTCCGTGGAATAATCCAGCATAAAGGAGTCAAAGAATGAATCAACATTTGCATCTGGTCACATTGGGGGTGAGGGATTTCGAGAAGTCGAAAAAATTTTATGAGGAAACTCTCGGCTGGAAGCCAGCCAGCGCAAGCGATGACGATATCGCTTTCTTTCAGGCGGGAGGCGTTGTGTTTGCGATTTATCCGCGCGAGAAGTTGGCGGAGGATGCGACCACGTCGCCAACGGGAAGCGGGTTTTCGGGGTTCACTCTGGCTTACAACGCTCGCAGTGAATCGGAAGTGGACGAGACCATCGCGGACTTGAGGTCGAAAGGCGTGAAAATTGTGAAAGAGCCTCAGAAAGTATTTTGGGGCGGATACAGTTCGTATTTTGCTGACCCCGATGGAAATTTTTGGGAGATCGCTTTCAATCCGTATTTTCAGTTCGATAAGAGCGGGAATCTAACATTGAAATAACGGCGTCGCGCCGTGGATGCGAACTACACGCGTGATTTCAATCCCATTTTTCGAGATGGAATATAATGCGAAAGCCTGCATAAAAAAACAGGAGGAAGCGAGCGTAAAATGATTCCTCGAGCAAACCGCGTGTTGACAGTGGCGATCACCTGGCTTGTGATCGTGTTTGGTTGTTACTTCTTCAACGTGGCGCGCCCGGGGCTGGGGACGAAATGGGAGCGCCTACCGTCACTACCTGATTCGGCAACCACCATCGAATTGACCGATTACGGGTTTATCCTTGCCACCACGGAAAGCAGTAAAGTGTATAAGAGAGAGCTGTGGCAGACTACTGAGCCATGGATGCTTCATGACGAGGCAACCGAGGACCTGAATGCCACACCCTGCCAGGTAGACGATGAGAATCGATTCAGTGTTTCTTCGCTGCCGGGGAAAGTTGTCGCGCGCTCGAGCAGGAACTGCGTCGCGTCTGCGGAGAATTCGGTTCATGTAGAAGTGGCGCTGCTCGAAAACGGCGAGGTGTGGATGTGGACATATCTGTATGGCGGAATTGGCGAAGGATTCACGTGGTTGCTTGTGCTTGCGGGAGTCGCCTTGGGGGTGATTCTGTTGGGGGTTGGCGGGGTAATGAAGTTTTGGGAAACACAAGAGGTCTGACCGACAAAAAAATTTTACGATGAATTCACCAAAAACATTGGAGGTGGATTGATGCGACCTGTTTTCTCCCACATACTCCGCCTGCTGGGTATTCTTCTTTCTCTGCCTCTGCTGGCGTTGATCGTATTCGCATTCAGACTGCCGATCACAAGTTCGGGGGTGTTATATCTGCTCGCAGGCTCGCTGCTTGTACTTGGATTAATCGCTGTTCCTGTATCGCGCAAACAATCTCTGTTCTTGATTTTCGCCGGTGTGCTCGGATTCCTCTTGATCATCGCCGCCCGATCGATTCTCATGGGACAAAACCAGTCATCCGAGATACGCATGGTCACACTGCCGGATGGGAACTCTCCGCGCTGGCTCGGTTCTATCATGGACGAACAAGACGCCCTCATTTTTGGCGAGGAGTTATTTCATCTGATCGGAGGCGATTCCACCCGCGAGCATGAGGGTCTCGTCCCCGCTTTCGAGGCGGCATACTCCGAGATAAGAACTCAAGGCGTGTTCCCATCTCCTATTGTAAGCACGTATCTGAACCTACAACAACCGGACGGCTTCGATGCGGTCGTTATTCAGCCGCAGGAACAGCCTACCTTTGGAGTGATCTTTCTGCACGGCTTTATGGGAAACGTCACGGCGCAGTGTTGGGAAATTGCGCAAGCCGTAAAAGACATCGGCGGCGTGACCATTTGTCCATCCACAGAATGGACAGGTCAATGGTCGAAGCCGCGCGGTCACGAGATACTGAAACGTACCTTTGAGTATCTTAGAAAACAAGGGATCACAAGATTCTATCTCGGCGGTTTTTCCAATGGAGGCTTTAGCATAGGGCGATTGACTTCCGAATTGAGCGCTGAAAGCGGACTTGTCGGCTTATTCTTCATTGACGGCTTCACGAACGGGACCAGTGTCAGAGGGCTGGGTTTGCCCGTTCTCATGATCGAAGGCGCACAGGATGAACGAGTCCCACCTGCAATGGCGCGTCAATTTGCGGCGGAGGTCGGGGATTTGGGAACGTACGTGGAAATAGATAGCGACCATTTTCTGATCATGAAAAAGCCAGAGGAAATTCAAAACATTATCCGTCGTTGGCTGAACGAACAAATCCTTGATTAGCGCGCGAGATTCATGCGCTCCGCCCCTCTCAATAAGAGCAAAGAGTCAGAAAAAAACCGTCACCCCACGGTTGAAAAAAAGATTCTTTTCGAGTATTCTTGAGGCATCGCCGCTCGGGAATCGCCCAAACGATTCCATCCGCGGTTGAGCCAACCAAGGAGAAGATGCAATGACGAAGAGAATTGTTCAAATCGCGCTGGTTTTCATGCTCCTGATCGCGTCCTTCGCTTCGGCGGGCGGGGCACGGGCGTGGGCGCAATGCCCCGCTTACCTCACGGTTCAATGGGGCGACACACTCGGCGGCATCGCGCTGATGTGCGATACCACCGTGGACGCCATCCGCGCCGCCAACCCCGGGCTGGGATGGTGGCTCTACGCGGGACAGACGCTCTACATCCCAACTGGATATTCCCAACCGCCCGTTTCACAACCGACGTATGGCGGCACCTACACCGTCCAATGGGGCGACACCATCGGCATTATCTCCCAAAAGACCGGGGCGAGCGTTGCCGCGTTGTTGGCGGTGAACCCGCAGATCACGAATCCGAGTCTCATTTACGCGGGACAGGTCATCTATCTGCCCGTCGGCGCGGGAACGCCCCCGCCGAATTACCCTCCGCCGCCTCCGCCATCCTCCCCAACCCAGCCTCCCACTACAGATTACTTCAAGCTCGTGAAGATCACTTACAAAGACGGGTTGTACATCCGCAACGCGCCGGGCGGGACGAAGATCCTTTCCTCTGCTATGCCGAACACCTACTGGTACGTCAACACCGGCAAAATTCAGCGCTTCTCAGACGGCTCGGTGTGGATCGAGGTGAAACTCGGCGAACAGATTGATGGCTGTTGGACCGGCTGGATGCTGGTGAAAGATTTCCTCGGCAAATATTTCACCTCGCCGAGAATTGAGTGACGATTTCAGGTTATAGATGAAAAATCAGATTGCCCCGATTGTATAATCGGGGCAATCTTGCTAAAGGAGGCACAATGGCTAAAAAACGATACGTCATTTTTTCATTAATCCTCATTTTGCTGCTGACAGTTGCCTGTTCCGCACAAAACGAGCGAGGCAAAAATTGGGTCATTTTTTCAGAAGCTCAAGCAAAGGAGTTGGGAATCGCGGATTGGTTCGCGGCAAACGGCGAAACCACAGGGTATTGGACACCCGCCGAAGAAAATGTCCTTGCGATTGAAAACGGAGTCACCGCATTTTTGCAGGCAAACTCCGATCAGTTCCGTTCACAGGGAGCTCCCGTTGGGGAAAAGCTGGATGACTATAACCGCCAATATCTAGGGATCACTCTGGGCGAGCGGAGGATCGTCTACGCCAATTTCTTTTGCGCCAGTTTTGGAACCGACTGGCAAACAGAGTTTGTCATCGTGATGGATGGCGGCGCATGCTTCTTCCAATTCATGTATGACGCCGACTCGGGCGAATTTTTCAACCTGCAAGTCAATGGGGACGCTTAGCTTCAGAATTTCTTTAATTTTTCAAGACGACCAAAAGATATAATCAGCAGATCACGAAAACAGGTTCTTGACGCAGTTGCACTGCGTCAAGGCAGGCGACAGTTGCACTGTCGCCTGAACTTTCGTGAAGTACCGATAGACCTGTTCACAATAACAAAGGAGACCTCTCATGCCCACCCCACAACCTCGCGCAAAAGTAAAGAAGAATCAAACATGGAACGCCGAAAGCGTGTTTGCATCACCGAGTCAATTCGATGCTGAAGTGAAAAATATTCTCGACGCGTTGCCTTCGATCCAGAAATATAAAGGACATCTCGGCGATAGCGTGGATACGTTCCTCGAGGCGATGAGCGCCATGGACGCGCTCGAACAGCGCTCGATGAAAGTCCGCGTGTATGCGACGATGTCGAGTTCGGTGGACGCAAACGACGAGGAAGGCGCGGCGATGAACGGGAAGGCGATGTCCGCGTTGGCTCAGGTGGGCGCGGCGATGTCCTACGTGGAACCAGAACTCCTGTCGGTTGGCGAAGCGAAGTTGCGTCAGTGGATCCAATCCGATGCGCGGATGAAAGTCTACGAGCATTTTGTCAACGACTTATTCCGCAAGCAGGCGCACGTCCGCAGCGCTGAAGTGGAGGAGTTGATGGGCATGTTGCGCGATCCATTCGGCACGGTGCGCAACACCGCGAGTCTGTTGGCGAACGCCGATTTCAAATTCAAGCCCGCGAAAAACAGCAAGGGCAAAAAAGTGGAGTTGACCCAAAGCGCTTTCGACGCGATCCTCAATACGTCGGATCGCAAGGCGCGTCAGACGGCGTGGGAAAATTACAACGATAAATATCTCGAAGCCAAAAACACGCTGGCGAGCAATCTCACCGCTTCGATCAAAGCCAACGTGTTCAACATGAAGGCGCGCAAATTCAACTCCACGCTCGAGGCTACGCTTTTCAATGGCAACGTGCCTGTCGAGATGTTCCATAACCTGCTGAACATCTTCAAAAAGAATCTTCCGCTCTGGCACAAGTATTGGAAAATTCGACGCAAAGCATTGGGCGTGAAGACGTTGAATCCGTATGACGTTTGGGCGCCGCTCACGACGAAGACTCACAAAGTCCCGTTTGAAAAAGCAGTGGATTGGATCTGCGAAGGACTCGCGCCTATGGGAGAGGAATACGTCCGCGTCATGCGACGGGGATGCCTGCATGACCGCTGGGTAGATTGGTCGCCCAACGCGGGCAAACGACAAGGCGCGTTCTCGACGCGCGTGCCAAGCGACACGCATCCGTTCATTATGATGAGTTACACCGACGATGTGGGAAGTATGAGCACGCTCGCGCACGAACTCGGTCACTCGATGCACGCGTATTACGCCAGCCGCGCCCAACCAATGATTTATTACACCTATCCTTCGATCATTTCGGAAACCGCCTCGAACTTCAATCAGGCGATGACTCGCGCGCATCTGCTCAAGACGAATCAAAACAAATATTTCCAAACGGCTTTGCTCGAAGAAGCAATGGATAACTTCCACCGCTATTTCTTCATCATGCCCACGCTCGCTCGCTTCGAACTCGAAACGCATCAACGCGTGGAACAAGGTCAGCCGCTCACCGCCGATGCGATGATCGAACTGATGGCGGACTTGTTCAGCGAAGGCTTCGGCGGCGAAATGAATCTGGACCGTCAGCGCGTGGGCATCACATGGGGCACGTTCACCACGCATCTTTACATTGACTTCTACTCGTTCCAATACGCCATCGGCATCTCCGCCGCGAACGCCATCGCCAAGCGGATTCTCGACGGAGTCCCGAACGCCGCGCAGGATCACATCAACTTTCTCAAGGCAGGCTCATCGGTTTCCCCAATGGATGTGTACCGCATCGCTGGGATTGACATGACAACAACACAACCCATCGAAGACGCGTTCTCCGTGCTGGAGGAATATGTGGATCGGTTGGGAGTTTTGACGAGCAAGTAAACGATTAGACTTCCGAAGTTTTGAAAACTTCGGAAGTTTTTCCACCTTGACACATAGACAAACTTCGATATAATATCTAATAGAAGATTGTCTATGTGAGATCGGGCAAGCAATCATTTCAGCCCTTCACTGGACAAATTTCGCAAACTTATCGGAAAGGAGAAACCATGGAAAAAGGCTTACTATTTCTCTTCACTCGCGGCGTATCCCTTTGCGGACATTGCAAATGCAGGCGCAAACGCGAAGATCAGCGCGCTGCGGATTAACCTCGATCGCATCGCAAACGCCCAAAAAATATGCCGCCTTTTCGTCGGTATATTTTTTACCCTATCACATAGACACTTATCTATATAAAGGAGCTTTTTATGAACCTGCTCGAAACATTTCAGTTCGCCCTCGGCAAAGCCGCAGAGACCTTTTCCGGTCTTTGGCCAATTCTTTTACTCAGCATTGTCATTAGCGTGGCGCTCAAACTCTACGTGGATCAGGACCGTGTGGCTGCCTTCCTGAAACGAAACCAACGCAACAGCGTTGCCATGTCCACAACGCTCGCGGTAGCCACGCCGTTTTGTTCGTGCGGCACCACTGCCGTCGTCCTCGGCATGATGGCTTCCACCGTTCCATGGGCGCCAATTGTGGCATTCCTCGTCGCATCTCCGCTCACCTCACCTCAGCAAATGGTTTACAGCGCAGGGTTGTTTGGCTGGCCCTTTGCCGTAACCTTCATGGCATCATCCATCATTCTGGGATTGGTTGGCGGGGCATTGGCGGGATTCGCCGACTCGCGCGGTTGGCTGAAAGACCAAGCCCGCCTCCGCCCTCAACGTGAAAATGCCCTGCCAAACCTCGAACCGCTTCCCCGCCCCGGCAAGCCGAAGGTCACAACCGCGATGGCTTTGCGCGAATTTTTCGATCTATCCTGGAAATTAGTATTGATGTTCTTCGGTTTCTCCTTCATCGGTTATTTTCTGAATGGGTTGATTCCCCAGGAGTGGATCCATGATCTATTTGGTTCTGGCAGGATTTTAAGCGTTCCGCTTGCCGCGCTACTCGGGATTCCGTTCTACCTCAATACAGAGGCGTCCATGCCGCTCGTTCGCGCCTTCATGGATTCGGGCATGAGCGCGGGGTCTGCGCTGGCATTCCTCATCACCGGCGCAGGCACATCGATCGGCGCATTGACCGGCGCGCTTGCCATTGCCCGCTGGCGCGTGATCGCCATCGTGCTCGGGACGTTGATTGCCGGCGCGGTCGTTTTTGGTATGGCATACGACATGCTCATTCCTTTCATGCTGTAGAGGTTGTCAATGCAAACCATGGATGTGAAACGCGCAGCCATCGTTGGCGCTTCGAGCGGCATCGGCGCGGAGCTGGCGCTCAAACTCGCCCGTGAGGGGTACCAACTCGTTTTGCTAGCGAGGCGCGAGCGGAAACTCGAGGCTCTTTGCCGCAGGATCAACTCCGAGGTAGGGGAAGAAAGCGCCCGCTTCATCGTACACGATGTGACAGATTTCGACTCCATCCCGACACGCTTTCAACAGGTCGTCGAACTTCTCGGCGGCTTGGACTTGATCGTCTTCAATTCGGGTTTGTTGATTCCAGTCGGAAAACACGAGTTCGATTTTTCGAAAGATAGGGCAATCATGCAGACCAACATTCTTGGGGCAATGGCATGGCTCAATCTGGCTGCCATCTATTTTCAATCGCAAGGTAGTGGGCAAATCGTGGGCATCAGTTCAGTGGGCGGCGAGCGCGGACGGACCGGCGCGCCTGCTTATAACGCATCGAAAGCCGCGCTGAACACATATCTCGAATCGCTCCGGAATCGCCTATCAAAACATGGCGTGCGCGTCCTGACAGTAAAGCCGGGCTTTATTTCAACCGATATGATCCAACATGCCAGCGTTGGTTTCTGGATCGCACTGGTGGATACCGCCGTATCGGATATTTGGCGGGGAATCCGTCAACGCAAGCAGGAAGTATATACGCCCGGTCGCTGGAGGTGGGTCGCATGGCTTTTGCGCCATGCGCCCTCAGCCTTGATGAGGCGGCTGGCGGTTTAGCCCGCAGAAGACATTGTTGCAAACAGGTGAATTTGATTAACTCACCTTACGCACTTTGATGGTTTCAAGCCCGAAGGCATGTCACCCTGAGCGTCAGCGAAGGGTCTCTACAACAGCGACAGAGATTCTTCGCTTCGCTCAGAATGACATTGCGTAAGGTGAGTGATTAATCGTTGCTGGTGGACTACTGTGATCGCCGTACCCGCGCTGGAAAGCAAGATTGCCTGTCAGAAAACCCCGTATGGAGAACGACTGCGCCCTCCAGGCGAGACAAATCCGCCCCTTGACAAATAGACATCTATCTATATAATAATCATGAAATTTCGCCGCTATGAAAACCAACCCTGTTCTATTTGCCAAAGCCATTGCAGATGAAACGCGCCAGAAGATCATGACCGCGTGTTGTTGTTGCGAACTCTCCGTCAACGAGATCGTCGAGAAGGTCGGCTTCTCACAACCCACCATCTCGCATCATCTCGCCATCCTGCGGGACGCGGGCTTGGTAAGCATCCGCGAGGATGGGAAGCAAACGTTCTACTCGTTGAATCAGGATCAGGTCGCGTATTGTTGCGGGCAGTTGATGGTCAAGTTCGCGCCAGAGGAAAAAGCAACGCAGATCGTTTTGAAAACTTTATCATAGGAGTCTTTTCGCCGAGGACGGCGAAAAGAGCGAAACAAAATTTTTTTGCGAAAACATATCGATATGTATCTATGCAAAGGAAGGAGGTGAACGACATGGAATTGGATGTGATCTGTGACGAGACCTGTTGCGGCGGTGGTTGCTGTGACGGTGGCGGCGGTTGCTGCTAACTCGCGCGTAAATAAAAACAGGCTGAGGATTCTAGAACTTGTCTCAAAAACACCGTGTCACTCTGAGGGAGCGGGGTTTGCGACCGAAGAGTCTCTTATTTGGGCAGTAGAGACCCTTCGCTGACGCTCAGGGTGACATTTTTGAGATGACTTCTAGTGTCTTCAGCCTGTTCGATTCTGTGCTGTTTCCATCTAATCATCACCCGTAGTAAGGGTTGTTATCTTGGGTAAGAGCGACATTCATGTCGCGTTACAGAAACCAAAATAGACTCAACTGCGGAATAGCCATATTATTTTTTCGAGCGGGGTTTTGTTGCGCGTTTCTTTTTGGCAGGGACATCGGGCTGAACGGGGTTTGGAATCTTCGGCAGGGTGTCGAAATCTGGCAGAGTCACATCCACATCGCGAATCGCGCGGACGAGGTAGCCGGAGAGTCCCACCAACGTGCCAGCCATGCCGCACAGGAAGATCATCAAGCCGAAACCGGAACCGGGTCCTGTGCCGACGATCCAGCCGAAGTAGCGGACGAGTTGTCCGCCATCTGCCATGGCGGGTTCGAAGATTCCTTCGCCTAAAAACCCAGCCACAAGGGGAGTGAGAGGAATCATGGCCTGCGCCAAGAACTCACTGGCGGCAAAGACGCGTCCTTGCACGTCGGGGGGAACTTTCGTCTGCAGAAAAGAATCCAGCGAAACATTGACCACCGGTTCAAATATGGCGTCTACAATGGCGGCGATCACCCAGAAGATCAGTATTTTTCCAATGCCAAGGAGCGACAACCCGAACAGACTCGATAACACCCAGCCTAAAATGATGGCGCGCACCGGGCGGCGAATTCCACCGAGGGTGGTAAGGGCAATTCCCACGGCAAGCGCGGCAAATGCCGCGGCAGATTGCGCCGTGCCTGCCGAACTTGGGTCGCCGCCTGTGCGGAGTGAAACCATGGTGAAGAGGGATGTAACCGAAAGTGCAACCCCGGAGAAAAAGTTGCCAAAGAAGAAGATAAGCGTTATACCTAGCAAACCCGGGCGTTGCAAAATGTAGCGGATGCCGTACATCGCTTCTTTGAGGAAGCCATGTTGTGCGCGCTCCCCTTCCTCGGTGTGCGGAGTTAGCGGGACATCGACGATCAACAACGCTGTGATAGAAACCGCATACGAGAGCAGGTTGACAATCAGGATGCCAGCCAACCCGATGGAGCGAAATAGGAACACGGCGAGGAGGGGTCCGATGATGCCCGGCGCGCTATCGAGCAGGGCAAGGAAACCGTTGGCGCGCACAAAATATTTTTTCGAGACCATTGTGGTGATCGCCGCAGAGTAGGATGGCGACTGGAAGGCGTAGCCGACCCCTTGCAGAATCCCCGCCAGGTAAAGATGCCAGATGGAAAGTGTTCCTGCCCGCTCGAAGACCAACAAAAGCACTGCCGCAATGAGCGAGAGCACATCGTACACCAGCATCATGGCTTTACGCGGGTAGCGGTCTACGAACACCCCGGCAAACAGGATGACAACGAGATACGAGGCGAAGTACAACGACTCCCACGAGCCGAGGGCGTTGCCGCTCGATTCGGTGTTGCTCAAAATCCACGCGGGGAGCGCAAAAAAAGCGATGGCGGAGGCGGTACCGGAGACCATCTGCCCAAACCAGATGATGAATATCCCTCGCAGTCCCCGCGGGCGCTGGAAAGGCAAAGCCCAATTCGATAATGACATCTCAACGAGAGAATAACACAGCCCAAAAAAGAAAACAACCCTTGATTGGGGTTGTTCGTTGTAAATTTGTTGTAAAATTTCCCGGCTTCAGGCGGGTTCCAGTTCTTCCGGCGCGAGGCTGTTGTGGTCGGGCAAAATGGTTTCGGCATTGCGGATGGAACCGGAGAAGTAACCAGCCATGCCGGTCAATGCGGAAGCCAGCCCACAGAAGAGAATTAAAGTTCCCATTCCTGCTCCTGCGCCCACGCCAACAAGGTTGGATAACACGGATGGCAATCCGGTCCCTGCGAGCGCGGCAGGCTCAAGCACAAAATCTGCCAATGCGCCGCCGATAAGCGGAGAGATAGGGTTGGTGAGCCACGCGATCAGGCGTCGGGCAGAAAAGACACGCCCTTGCAGATCAGATGAAACTTTCGATTGCCAAATCGCCTGATTAGATGCGTTCACTAAAGGACTGGCAATTGCGGTGATTGCCACACCCGTGATCCAAATCGGCAGACCGCCTGTAAAACCGATGATCGCCATACCGATTCCGCTGATCATCCAGCCCAGCAAAACGCCATGCACACGGCGTTTGAAACCTCCCCACGCGCTCATCGCCACGCCTCCCACCACGGCGGCAATGGCTCCGGCGGATTCAACGGTTCCGAATACAAGGCTGTCTCCGCCTGAGCGCGTCAGGATCATGGGCGCGAGCACGGTGAAGCCAATTCCCGCGAAAAGATTCCCAAAGAAGAAGACCATCTGCAAGCCCAACAAACTCGGACGCGCAAAAATATATTTGAAGCCATACGCAGCTTCGCTGAGAATTCCTCCAGCCTGCGATTTCATCCCTTCTTCCGACCGCACTGGTTGCGGGATATGAACGAACAGCAACGCGCTGATCGCAAACAAAAAGGAAATCACATCGAGAAACAGGATGCCGGTGAGCGCGATCACGGGCAATAATGCTCCAGTTAAAATGGGGGCGATCACTTGAGGTCCCGCCTCGATCAGCGACATCATGCCGTTGGCACGACCCAGTTGTTCCTTCGACACCATCGTGGAGATCGCGGCGGAATATGCGGGCCATTGGAAAGCCATGCCCAATCCATAAATAATGGATGCGCCGTATAAATGCCAATACTCAAGGATTCCCATCGCCTGCAGAACCAATATGATAATTGTGGCAATACCCGCGCCGATATCGCTGACCATCATCATCAATTTGCGGTTGTAGCGGTCCACCCACACACCGGCGAGCGGCGAGATCAACAGAAAAGGCGTGATAAAAAACACCTGCATCGTCCCCATCGCCAACGCGCTACCAGTCTCGTTGAACATGAAAATTGTCAACGCGAACTGACTCATCGAACTGGCAAGCACCGAGACGATCTGCCCGATCCAGACGATGGTAAAGCCGAACATCCCGCTTGGGCGGTTGGAGGTTTTCTCCATGCGCATCTCTCCTCGTGTGAAGGTGGTCCGGCTACTCGACGTAAATCTCCACGTGTTCGCCGTCTTCTCCGTCGGTCACGTCGATGATCTTGCCGGTCATGCCCGAGCGGATGGCTTCCATCACGTTGGACATATCCACGCCTTCCACTTCGGGGGCAAAGTGCGCGCCGATCTTAAGACCCGCGTCTACCAACGCAAGGGGAATCTGCACCGATGCCTTCGACCTGCCTGTGCGCGTGTCGGTGACGCGAATCCGCAGCCACTTGGCGCCGCCAGGCATCCCCGGCGCGCGAGGCGAAAGCGGACGTTTGGCGCTCAACGCGGCGAGCAGTTTCGTCCCTTCCTCCGCGCTGAGTTTGCCCTCCTCGATCATTTTCAAGATCTTCATTCGTTCTTCTGTTGATGCCATGACGACCTCCGTTACGACCCCAGTTCAGGGGTGAGGGTGGTGGATTCTTTGACGGGTTCTTCGGCTGTATTTAACGGTGTTGCCGATTTTGGAAGTTTGAACTTAAACCAGATCGGAACGACCGTCAACAACAGGGCGATCGCGGTGATTGTAAACGGGAATTGCGGGCTGACGCGATCCCATAGTTGCGCTCCAATCCACGGGGCTGGGAGCGATATGATGCCGAGACTGGTGCTGAACAGACCAAACGCCGTTCCGCGCAAATGTTGCGGCACAGATTTACTGATCAACGATTGATAAGCAGGCGACATAAGACCAACTCCGGTCCCCGCCATGCCCCACCCTACGAAATACAACGCCGAATTTCCCTGCGGGATGTTGATCAAAAGGAACAACGATGCCGCCATCAGAATCATACCAGAGGCAATACCCACCCGCTCGCCAACTTTGTCAGATAGCCAGCCGCCGGGAATCATGGTCAACATCATGCACAGACCGAACAGAGAATTGACCCAGCCGATCTGTTGAATGCTCAGGCGCCCGAATTCCTGCATGTAGACCGGGAACAGATTCCCCGAGAGTTGAAACGAAACATCGCGGAAACCGTCGGTGATCAGAATCCACGTGATCAGCCCACCGGAGAACATCAAGCCGAACATCGCGCCGAGGTTCGATTTCAACCCGGCGAACGACAACGTCGGCTTGGAGGTCTGTCCCTTCGCGGCTTCGCGCGCCATGCCGATTCTCATCACCGCGCCGATCAAGTACAAGATACCCGCGGTCAGCAACATGAATTTGAATCCATAGGAACCAGCCAGCCACGCGCCTACCGGCGGACCGACAACCATCACGATCATAAAGATCGCCTGCGATACGCCGTACACTTTGCCGCGATTCGCCTCTGTGGAATGTTCTGCAATGAACGCGTCGAAACTCGGTCCCACCAGCGCGCGCGCTACCGAACCGACAGCCGCCGCCAGCAACAGCCAGTGCCACGTATCTGCCAACACTAGCGGAATGAAACCGATCACACCGAACACGCTTCCGATGGCGATCGCGCGCAAGCGCCCGAGCGAATCGGAGACCCACCCGCCGAGGATCTGCAACAACAGCGGCACAACCTGTGAAAGCGTGAAGAACAACCCGATCTGAGGAATCGACGCATTCAAATCCTTCAAGTACAACGGCAACAAGCCATCATACATGTTCCCGCCGATATTCGCAAAGATCATCGCGGTGAGAAACAAAATCAGCAAGCCGCTCAACAACGGTTGTTTCTTTACTTCGTCTGTCATTTCAACTCCTAGCCAATATAAACCTGCACATGCGTATCGTCATCGTCCACATTCACCATCAACGGTTCGTCAGAGGTCATGGCGGCTTCCATCAGGTGCGCAATTGCCCTGCCTTTGCCTTCTCCCATGCCTTCGATGTTCTGCCCGAACGTGCTGAAGAACCAGCCCAACAACCCCAGCGGCGCAGGGAGCCCCAACGTGATACGCCGCGGTCCATCACCGGGCTTCGCGTCGCGGCGATCCACATCAACATAGATCCAACGCGCAGAACGTCCGCCCGAACCGAGCGCGATCAACAACACGCCTAACATCAATGGAAAGATCATGCAGTAAAACCAAAAATTTACGCCGGCATTTTGCTGAATAGCATAAATCGCCCACGCGCTAAACACAGTGACAGCGACACCCACCCACAACGGGATCAACGCAAAGCGACGCGCCCGCGATTTGATCTGATCAAACTCCGGAGCGGCGGTTCGCCTTGTCTCACTCGACGCATCGTTTTCCCAGCCTGAACTTGCTTCAGACTGGATGACTTGCATCTCCGCCTCGGCATCCTCCGCATCGTCATCGAGCGCGCGCATCAGGCTCGCGGCATCCTCTGCCGAGATCTTCCCCTCCTCCACCATTTGCAAAATCTTCTGGCGTTCTTCCGATGACATTATTTACCTCCATCGAGAGCGTTCAACAGTTCCTCCGCCTGCTGGGCGGTGATCTTTTTCTCGGCAAGCATTTTCAAAATAGCCATGCGTTCCTCCTCTGAAACCGGTTCAGAGGGAGGTTCGGGAGGAGTCGGCGGTTTGGGCGCGCCTTTGAAATCCCAGTTCCAGCGACCGATAACCAACCCTCGTTTTGCATGACCGGCGTGCCGCGCGGCATGACGTTCTGCCCGGCGCACCGCTTCATCTGCCCGTTTGGTTGCGCGCGCCGTAGCCTGCTCCACCTTGCGTGAAATGCGTTCGCCAAAATCGGACCAGTCGAAGTTCAAGCCGGCAAAGTTGCCCCACTCGTCCGCAGATTCGCCGGCGTCGGCGCGGTTCGAAACCCGCACCTCCCCGCCCGCATTGAGCGAGATCTTTGCCGCGCCATCGCCAAATACAACCACACGCTCGGTAGAATCATCATTTTGGAAGCCGTTCCACTCCATGAAGATTTCATCGCCACGTATATCGAGAGTGGCGTTCGCATTCTTAGGCAGTACGACTAGGATATCCTCGCCAGCATTGATGGAATACTCTGCCTCCGGCTTCGGGTCGAGGTACACCACCACATCCTCCCCCACATTCACCCGCACATCGCCGCGCGCGCCGCGCAGGGCAAGATCGTCCGCCACTGAATCGAGAATAATGCTTCCATCCACACTATGGATGGAAGCGTCGCCACTCAAGTTCATAACGCGCAGGTTGCCTCGCACACCGCGCAGGGAGAGGTCGTCAGCCAACATTTCAATCGTCACGTCACCATCCACCTCACGCAGAGATGCGTCGCCGTGGATATTTTTGATGAACACGTTTCCCCGCGCATTGGACAATGAAATATCGCCTTGGATCGTATCGATCGAAATTGATCCAATATCGCGAACCGACAGATCGCCGCTCACCTCTTTGAGCTCGCATCCTCCCGCCAAGCCCCGAAGCGACACATCCCCACCGACCTTTACGAATTCGATGTACGCTGAGCGGGGAACGCGCAAGGAGAGGTCCTCGCTGGAGGAAACGGTAACAGCCTCACTTGTCGATTCGACGCGAACATCCTCTTCGTCACCTTTGACCAACAGCTCACTCCCCTCCCAGCCGACAACGCTAAGGTCGCCGCCTGCCAACTCCACACGTATTTTGGTATTGCCTGAAATTGTATATGAGCGCGACATGGCTTATTGCTCCTCTCCGCGCAACATGCGCATGGCCTCGTCCGCCGAAATTTTTCCAGATTCCAAGTCTTCGAGCACGGTGTTTCGTTTCTCCGGGGTGATTTCGACAGGCTCATCCTTGCCCGGTTCATATCCCAGCGCGCGAATCACTTCGTGCAATCGGTTGCGAATAGTTGGGTAAGAGAGATCAAGTTCTTGTTCCATACGATTGATCTTGCCTTCACAACGAACAAACGTGATGATGAAATCGAGATGTTCGGACGTTAGGTGCGCGATCGGCCCGCCGCTGAAGCGACCCTCGATGGAGGTATCGCATGTGGAACAGTGCAGACGGGCAATCTCCAATTCAGATTGACAGACCGGGCATCGGGTAGGCGCGGAATACATTTGAACCTCCAGTTTTCTATGTAGTGTCGGGTAGAACCTGCGATTGTGTTTGGTCGCCCTGGCGATACGCGATTGCGCGGTTGAGATTGAGGAAACCAAACGCGGATAGTAAGCCGATAAAACCAGCGATGTACCATAACAGTTCCGGGCGCGGGCCGTCGATAATCAGGCCGGCAAGGTAAGGTCCAATCATAAAAGGAATTCCCCACGCGAGACCGGCAACCGCCATGTAACGTCCGCGCATTTCTTCGGGCGCGAACTTTGCGGTAAGCGCTTGTTGTACCGGCGCAACGATCATTTCACCGATCGTGATGACAACCATTGCAACAATGAACATTGTATAACTGGAAACGTATCCATACATGCTAAAACCAATCGCATATAAGAAAGTTCCCACCGCCATCATCAGCATTGGCGGAAATTTTTCCACGCGGCGCGTGATCGGGAATTGAAACAGTACGACCATTGCGGCATTGATGCTGAGAAGTAATCCATATCTGGATGCCGGGGTGCCAAATTGGTTTCGCAGATAGACGCCCAAAGTTGTGTTCATGTTCATGTACGCCAAGACCTGCAAGAGCACAAACCCAAGGAAGAGCATGAATGCCAGGTCACGAAACACTTTGCCATAGCCGGCAAACGTCTTGGCAACCGCTTCCTGAGGAGCATCGGCATGGCGTTGCGGCTTCGTTTCCGGCAAGAGTGTGGCAACCAACACAACCGTGAGCAGGGAAATGACTGCATCTGAGATGAATAATAGCAGATAGGAAACGCCCGCAAGCAAACCGCCGATGGCCGGCCCGATCGTAATGGAGAGGTTGAAAGCAATCCGCAGGATGCCATACCCTGCGGCGCGTTTTTCTTCCGGAAGGATATCGGCAATCATAGCTTCGCGCGCGGGTCCAGCCACATCAGTAAGAATTCCGATGAAGAGGGCGAGCACGAAAAAGGTCTGAAATGAAGCGGCAAAGCCCATGGCAACAAGGCTGAATGAGGAGGCTATCAGCCCAAAGATGATGATCTTCTTCCGCCCGAAGCGGTCTGTCAATGCGCCGCCAACGGCATTCCCGACAAAACTGGAGAGGGAGAAGGTGGCAAACAAGATGCCCACATCTGCCATGCCAACGTTGAATTTGCTGGTAAGATACAAGGCGAAGAACGGAAAGATCAATGCCCCGCCGACCCGGTCAATGAAGGTAATGAGGATCACCTTCCAGAACGTGCGCGGGTATTCATTGAATGTTTCGATCATTTTTTGCATTTGTGTTTGAAACATGATTAATCTTTCTAAGCCTGGAGCAATTCGGGATCAAAAACAAACCGTAAATTATGATTCTTTTGAGAAATGATTGAAAATATCAACATTTTCATCCTCGTTTTCACAATTCGTGATTTCATTTTACTCATTATTCATAATTTGTCAAGGATAAATGAATAAAATGAAGTGCTATATATGAAATATTGAAATTATCATAAAAATCTGAATTTTGGGAGAAAACATGATTCGTTCGCTATATTATTCACCAGGCAAGCCTATACGCAAGAATATTCCGCCTCAGGAATTTATAAAGCTTATCCGCGATCGCCGCTCACTGCTTTGGGTGGATTTTGTCAACGAACCTGATGAAAACTCCCTCCCCATTTTGCAGGGCTTCGACTTTCATCCGCTTGCCATCGAAGACGCATTGCAACAAACGCATTCACCCAAACTCGACGATTGGGGAAATTATCTTTACATCGTCATGAACTACATGAACGTTGAAGAAAATGGCAAACTATGGGAAAGCGATGTAGACGAACTGGATATTTTCCTCGGACCCAACTATATCGTTACTCATCACGAACTCCCAATTTCTGCCATCGATGAAACTTGGGCATCGTGCGACCGCGATGTCCGTAACGTTCAAGAGGGCGCCGATCACCTGCTCTACAAAATCATGGATTTCCTCGTAGCGGGCTATATGCCCACCGTCGAACGAATCGACGCCGCTATTGACGAACTTGAAGACACCATCTTCGACAAACCATCGCCTCGGACTCTGGAAAGGCTATTTGCCCTTAAACGCGTTTTACTCGCCATGAGGCGGATTCTCCTCCCGCAACGCGAAGTGTTAAACAAACTCGCCCGCGACGACTACCGCGTGATCGATCCCAAGGATCGTATCTTCTTCCGCGACATTTACGATCACCTCGTCCGCTTGCACGACTTGAACGAAAACCTGCGCGACCTCGTCGGCGGCGCGTTAGATACATATCTCTCCGTGGTCAACAACCGCATGAACGATATCATGAAGACCCTGACAATCATTACCACTATCTTTATGCCGTTGGCTTTCGTCACTGGCTTCTTTGGAATGAACTTCTTCGAGCCCCAGGGAAGATTAACCGATTGGACAACCAATCCCGTTTTCTACATCACTCTGGCAATCAATCTGCTTTTACCCATCGGCATGTACCTCTGGATGCGCCGTCGCACATGGATTTAGTCTAACTATATCGGAGCAAAAACCACTTAACGCGAAAAACGCATATGAACGAATTTCGCAAATTCTTGAAGAATTTGCGCGTCATTCGCGTTAAAATCTCCGGCTTTGCAAAACCCAAACATGCCCAAAAATCGACCTTGACACAGAACAGGCGTTCGGGTATTATTCATAGCACAAATGAGCGAAGAATGCCCGCTTTGGGCTGGAGGTTGCTATGATGATGGTTCGAAAAAGTAAAGGGTTAGGCGAGCGCCACCAACGGATTTTAGATTTTCTCGCAACATACCAGCGTGAAAACCGCTACCCGCCTTCCATCCGCGAGATCGGCGAGAAGACCGGCATTACATCCACCTCGGTTGTAAATTACTATCTCGACCAACTTGAAAAGATGGGAAAGATCGAACGTGACCGCAAGATCTCGCGCGGTGTTCGCGTCTCCGGATATAACGCTTCGGCAGACACACTGCGGGTACCGATTCTCGGACCGATTGCGGCTGGCATCCCCCTCCCCGAGCTTGATCCCAACGTCAGCTTCATCTCTGACAACGAAGCCAATGCCGTAGATATTGCGCGGACTCTTCTCCCTTCCAAAGAAAAAGGCGATAATCTCTTCGCTCTCGAGGTCAAGGGAGATTCCATGATCGACGCCATGATCAACGATGGCGATATCGTCGTGATGAAACCCGCTAGCGAGGCGCGCAACGGCGAAATGGTGGCTGTGTGGCTTCCCCGCGATAACGAAGCGACTTTGAAATACTTCTTCAAAGAGAAGGAACGCTTCCGCCTGCAACCCGCCAACCCCACCATGAAACCGATCTTCATCAAAAAGTCTGAACCGCTGGAGATCAAAGGCAAGGTGGTCATGGTCATCCGCAAAATGGAACGACCATTGGCGGCGTAATTAAGTCCCACCCAACAAGAGGCAACCCAGGCGAGTTGCCTCTTTCTAAATCGTCTTTCTATAAAAAACGACTGGCTTTTACGCCAGTCGTTTTGTTACAAATATTATTTGAGCTTGATTCGCCCGCTTGCAGGTTTGGCTGATTGTTTGCCAAGCCCGAATCCTGAACCGGGTTTCCTCCCGCCTGCCAGGTTCGAGATTCCGCCGATCAATCCGGGCAGGAACAGCAGAGCCAGCAAGCCAGCCAAAATGGAAAGGAACAGGGGCAAGGAACTGGCAGTGACTTCCGGTAACACGCCACCGGGGTTGTACGTTCCTTCAGCGACTGTGGGCGCTCCAGTCAGCGCAACTGAAAGGTTACGGTTTACGCCATCTCGTAAGGTGAACGGAGACACATAGGTGACTGCATATTCGCTTTGATATGCCTTGCCGGTTTGTTGATAAAGCGCGGTCAACGTGGCAGCATCGGTAACATAGGCATATTGGCCGCCGGTGCGACTCGTCAACGACTGTAGCCCGGCTTCGTCGATGCCAGCCTGCCCAGTGCCCGATGGATCGCCAAAGCCGATCGCAGATACGGTCAATCCGCTGGGACCAACATTGGTGACGATACTCTCTTCCGTCGCGACACTCTGGTTATCCAAACCATCTGAGAGAACCAGAATTGCCTTGCGACCCGAAATACCTTCAAGGGCTTTAGTGGCTTCCATGATACCTTCGTACATGGCGGTATCACTGCCGGTGTGAAGACCATCGATGGCGGCGGTCAGCGCAGATTTATCTGACGTTACTTCCTGAATTCGATACACCTGCGTATCAAAGGCGATCACGCCTGCCTGGTCAACATCGCGCATTCCGCCGACGTAGGTCTTTGCCGCGTCTTTGGCGGCGCCGATTTTATTTCCCTTATCCATACTGCCTGAGATGTCGATAACCAGCATGGTGGTGATCGGAATAGCCTCGCCGCCCAGCGCTTCCCCGCCGCCCCTCACATCTGTCAACTGCATCAGTTGTCCGTCTTCGTGAATCTGGATGGTGGCCGGGTCGATGCCGACGGGTTCGCCTGCCGCGTTCGTGGCAGAGAGGTACACGGTGACGTTGGGGAAGTTGGAGTTGTCCACTTGTGTGATGCGGACTTGCGGAGTCTCCGGTTCCTGCGCGTAAACCGTCAGGGCAGAACCAAAGCTCAGGGTGAGAATCAGGCTCAAATTGAGAGAGATGCGAATCATCCTACTCATGGTTATCTCCTTTCGTGGTACACCAGGTCGGTGTTGCCCATGCGAATCTTTTGTCCGTTCGTCAATTGTGCGATCTCGATCTTACGGTTATTGATAAACGTGCCGGCGAGACTCATGTCTTTCAGAGAGAAAGCCGCGCCGTTTCCGGTTAGCATGGCATGTTGCGGGGCTACATCGGGGTCGGGCAAAACGATTTCCGATTTCAGGGGCGAGCTTCCGATGGCGACGGCGGGACCGCCCGCGCGCATGAATTTGTCGAGGATGAACTCGGTGCCTTTGAGTTTGCCCGATGCGACCTCGAGCCAGGCGCGTGAGAGCAGGACGACGATTAGCGAGATGAACGCGCCCACCGAGGCGCCGAGTAAAACCAGACCGACGGCTTTGCCGGTTAACGGGTCTTGAAGACGGCTGTGGACCACTTCCAGCAGGACGCCGCCCAACACGCCGCCTAATGTGCCGCCCAGCATGCCTTTCCATGCTTGCGATTTGCCGACGATGCCTTCGGCAAGCCCGATCAACAGACCGAACACGCCCCAACCGAGCGCGCGACCGGCAATGCCCGCGCCGACAGATTGAAAGAGAAACTCGCTCAACGGCAAACCAAGCGCGCCCGCGCCCGAGCCGAGCAATCCGCTAAACACGCCGGATTTGATCGCTTGTACCGGGTTGCGCGTCACCGCGCCTTCGGTGAGACCGATAAACAGCCCCACGCATAACCCAACCAGCGCGCCGACCACCGCTTCGCTCAGATAGAGGTTCGAGGAGAACGATAGGCCGATCTGATCGCTCACCTGCCAGCCGAACAATCCGCCCATCGCTCCAAGTAACGCATAGTAATAGGAACGCATACGTCTATTCATAGGGGGTACCTCCTTGGTCTTCATTTTCAGATTTGTGCAAGTTCTGCCAGTGGACGACACTTCTGCGTCCATTGGCTCCATCCATTTCGTAAAACCCAAAGTAGCGGGTGGGGTCGAGCGTGCCATCGTTCTGGCGGATAAAAAATCCAGCCACCGATGAGAATGGCTCAACCACTAATGCCACCTGCCAGGGATCGGGGAAAAAATTATTGTGCAGGAAGGTGTCGTAATGCGAGAGGAAAACTCCCATGCGCGGGTGGGTGTGATACCACCCCACAATTTTTTCGCCGGGGTAGAGGTTTTCAATTTGATCGTGAACGTCGAGCAGTGTGTCTTTGGTAAAGGTCAGGTAGACCGCGCCCTGCCGGGTGTGTCGGGCGGGGATCATGTGATTGATCACAATGAATTGACTGCCGCCGGGCGTTTCTTCGCACCACTGACCGATCAACACGCCACCCACTTCCACTTCCGCGCTTTCTGCATGAGCGGTAATGCGGAAATATGCGAGCCGATTCAGAAAGACGGCTACGGTTGGCTGAAGGTCGCCGCGATCAAAGGGAGAGTCCCAACGTCGGGCAAACTCCATCGGCGGCGGTGTGGTGTCGGGCTTTCCAACTTCGGGCGGGGCAATTCGAATAAGCGCTGGCATGGGTGTTCTCTTCATGAAGGTAATCAGTGGAAGGTTGCGCGGACCGCTCCGCTTGTGACGAAGCGGTCCGCGCGCAGGGAAATTACCCCGCGGTGACATCGGCGGTCATCATCAGACGGTCGCCTTCAGGGATTCCTGCCTGGGACAGGGTCTCTTCTTCTTTCAATTCGCGACCCAGCGCTTTGCTATCCAGGCGATAGGACATGGGGCGACCATCCGGACCAGTGACGGGGAGTTCGAGCGAGGTCGTCAACTCGGGGATCAACTCCTTCACCGCCACCTCAGAGGGTACCTCCGCATTGCGGCTACCTCCGGAGGGAAGCACGATCGTAACGGGAATGTCTGCCATTGTTTATCTCCTTTCTTGCTAAGTATGGTTTAGGCTGAACCACAGCCACGTCAAAGTTCCGCTATTGCGAAGCAGTGCGCACTGTCAACGCAATTTAATTTTGGGTTTGTCGATCGCTTTCGGCGCGGCAGGCTGAAGTTTCACCTGCACGGCTGGCTTGCTCTTCGCCGGTTCAGATAGATTCAATTTCACGCGCTCGGGTCTCAGCAATTCGCGGCGATCGACCGGGAAATCATTGGGATGTTTCTTGCGATATTCACGGCTCCAGCGCGCCGCTTCGGCATCCCATGGGAAGGGAGGTTTGGTCGGGTCGTCGTGGAAATTTTTCCACTGGAGCATTTCGCCAAGCATCAACACAAGCCTGTCAAGCGAGCGGCTTGCCGCCCACCATGCGGCATCGATACACACACTGCCGTTGACGTGATTGATATTCGGATGCCAGATCGGGGTTAACCACTTCATACCGGGCCAACGTTGCGGATATTGATTGTGCAAATAAATTTCCACTTGATGATGCTCGGAAAATTTTGGGTTGCCCTGCCGATCCACATTCGAGATACTCTTGCACTTGAAGGTGACGATGTATCGTTCGGGAGGCAGGTTTGGGTTCGGAGAGGAAGCAACGAAGGAAATCAAATCGCTGCGGGAGGATAGCTCCATCATCAATTCATAATCGCCGCGCAACCGCCGCATACGAGGCGTTTCTGCCACAGACATCGCGCCGGCGGTAATATCCGCCGTCAACATCAAGCGATCATTCTCCGGGATACCGGCTTCCGTGAGCGTTTCGTCTTCTTTGAGTTCGCGCCCAAGCGCCTTGCTGTCCGCGCGATACGTCATCGGGCGTCCGTCGGGACCAACGGTTGGGAGGCTCAACACCGAAATTAACTCGGTCATTAAGTCTCGCATTTTCACATCGACGGGCACTTCGGCAGTGCGCGCGCCCCCGCTCGGCATAACAAGGGTTACATTTATTTCAGACATAATTCAACCTTCCAATTCAAGAATTTAGATGCGGCACCTGGCAAAAGCCAGTGATCGCCCAACAATCTGCGTGATGCAGTGTGTGACACACGTCGCATTCCTGCACGCCGCGCGCATCGTTTCGATTGACAGGATCGAGGCAATACGGACAGCGATGCTCTTCAACCACAGCCAACTGGATATTCGGTCGACGCCGCGACCGGCTCTTTCGTGGAGCGCTTGCCTTCGCCGCCTTCCGCACCTCGGTCCTGCTTCTGTTCTTTGTGCGGATTCGGGGCCTCGGCGCCGGGCTCGGCGCGGGACTGCGAAACCAGGTGACGGGTTGATGGATATGTGATTCGCGCGATTCCACCGGTGAAATATTCACGCCGATGTTTCGCGGCTCCACTTCGATCTGCGCATGTCCCAACGGCTCGACCTCGATCACCTGTCGCGACGCTTGCCTCCAAGCCTGCAAAGACAATATGGTCAACAACAAACTCACGGCAAGATGCGCCACGTCGCTCGCTTCCATTTTGCTGAAGTCAAACAGGGTCAGCGGATCGAGATCCAAATCACGCAACTGAGTTGATAACGTGCCGTCAAAGCTAAGATTGCGAATCTGCGCGGAAGCATCGCGCTCAAACCCAAGCGGACCTATGCCTAACACCGATTTTGTCAACGAACCGATCAAGATCATTCCGACAAGCGCCGCAAGGATGGCAGTGATGTACTGCGCCGCCAAATTCCAATTGCGATACACGAACCGCGCCCCATATCCCGCAATCAATCCAATACACGCATCCGCAAAAAACGTGGGGAGCAGCAGCGGCAGGTCACGATCGAGGCGGAACCACAACACAATACCCAGCGAAGTGTTGACAACCAGCAAGAGTAAGATCGTCAGCTTACGCATGAACGAATCGGATTCTCTCGCATACATAGGAGCATGAATGGAACTCATCGTCGCGGCATGGGTCGCCATCGGCTATTCTTTCGCGGGTTTCGGCGCGTCATCCGCGTTGGCGAAAACGATCTTCTTCGAGGGCTGTCCTTCGCCTTTCGCCTGAACCATGTTGGGTTGGGCATCTGCAAGTTTGACGAGGCTCTTCTTGCGGAGGCGAACCGGCTCAGAGGATGCAGGTCGAACAGACACAACTTCCTTCACCGCGTTGTCCTTGATCCGAATTCGATCCCGAACCGATCCGCTTGCCGGATCCATAATTCGAATCTCGTCCTTCAACCGCACGCGGCTGCCAACCTTCAAAGGATCGGCTCCAGCCAGTTTGATCGTCTGCTCGAAGTGACGAAAGTGAAGCGCCTCAGGCAGGTCGCCGGTCAACTCGTAGAAGCGGTATTCCATCCCGTTTTGCGCGCGGATGATATGCAACGCCGGGATGCCCACGCTTGCCAGAGTCCGATGCAGGAAGTTCTCCTCGCCGGTGATCGTGTGCGTGAAGGTCGCCTCGCGCAGGGTGCCGCACGTCGGGCAGTGCCCAGCCTCAAATGTGATATTGCTTAGCGGTTTCAGCACATCTTCCTTCGTCTGGCATTTTGGGCATTCCAACGACGTGACCAGTTCCTGGTCGAGTTCGATAAAGGCGTGCTGTCCCAGATCGGCGCGCGCAATTCGAAGCAGGTCATGAAGCGTGGCGCGTTCGGTGCGAGCCGGCAGTTCGGTGATGTCGCCATAGGTCCAGTGGCTTTCGCATTCCTCGCGCGGCACGTACGCAGTCGTGTGCATGTGGTTGGTGAGACCGTTGAAGTGTGTGACCTTGCCCGGCTCCACCGTCATGTTGTGAATCAACTTCAACCCTTCCTGCGATTGCATGCCGCCGATGATCGACGCAATGGTCGGCGTGGTTGGAACTTTGCCGAGCAAAACGTTTTGCCGCGCCAGTAATTGACATGAATAGCGCAAAGAAAGATCGCGCAAAGCCGCTTCGGTGAGCGTGCATTCATAGCACGCGCCTTCGCCGGGCACAAACACGCGCATCAACCCGAGCAGTTCTTGAATCGCGCCATCCACCCAGGATTTATTCATCCAATAACAGAAGCGGTTCACCGCCAGCCGCGCCTCGCGGTTATCAAGACAGCCAATGATCACATCCATGCGGCGGATGATCCCCAGCCCAAGGTCGGTCGTCACATCGGCGTTCAAATATTGCACGCGCACATCCGGGTTCACAGACTTCGCGCGCGCCGCCGCCACTTCGGCTTTACTGCGGTTGTTGTCCGTTTCGCGGAACAACACCGAACGGCTCAAGTTGGCGGCTTCGATCTTGTCGAAATCGATAATGAAGATATTGCCCACTCCCATCAACGAGAGATTCTTGATCACCTCGTTACCGAGCGCGCCAGCGCCGATCACCAATACTTTCGCATTCTTTACCTTTTCGCGTTCCCACCATGAGATGAATTCAAATGTGCCAAGCCGATCTTTTTGAAGGTCGGGAATACGGATCGGTTTTTCCGGTGACACCGGAATCCGGCGTGGACCGGTTAACGGCTCGCTCGCCGCAGGATTCGGCGCTTTCGTTTCCGCGCCTCCAGCCAGTTCTTTTGCCTGCATAATATTTGTCTCCTCGATCGTTCGCGCAAACCATCCCACGTGCGGGCGCGACTCAACCAAACGACTTTCTTCCATCATCTTCAACGCTTCGCGCAGTGTAGTGCGGCTGATGCCCAATTGGCTCATCAGTTCACGCTCGGGGGGAAGTTGCGCGCCCTGTGGCAGTGTGCCATCCAGCAGGGATGCGGCAAGCCTGCCCGCCGCAGTTTTTACAAGTGACTTCTGTGAAATTTTCTGTATTTTCATATTTTTTTCTCGTGGTCTTGTGGTCAGACCAATTGCAGTCATTATAGGAATCGCAAGATCGAAAATCAACAAATTTCGTAGGACATGTGTCGTGGCAGTGCGCTTGCAGAAATGAAAAGACGACCCGATGGTACTGGGTCGTCTTTCTTTGTTTCTTCTTATGAAGAAGATGGTTTCTTACTCGAGCACAACGTTCGCGCCGGCTTCTTCAAGTTTCTTCTTGGCTTCGTTGGCGGCATCTTTGCCCACACCAGCCAGAACTTTCGAACCGGCGGTTTCCGCCATGGTCTTGGCTTCGCCGAGACCGAGGTTGGTCAATTGACGGATCACTTTGATCACGTCGATTTTCTTCGCGCCAGCGTCCTTGATGACCACATCGAATTCGGTCTTCTCTTCGACAGGTTCAGCGGCTGCGGCGGCGCCGCCAGCCACAGCGGCAACAGCCACCGGAGCGGCGGCAGAAACGCCCCACTTCTCTTCGAGTTTCTTGACGAGTTCGGCGGCGTCGAGCACAGACAGTGTGGAGAGTTCTTCCACGAGTTTATCGAGCTTTTCAGACATTTCTTAATACTCCATTACTATGAGATAGATTTAGTTTTGTTGCGCAATAAACTTGCCGATTACGCCGCGGCAGGTGCCTTCTCGGAGAAAGCCTTTATGACAGCCGCCAAACCGCGGGCGGGTTCAGCGATCGTGCGCACGAGTTTGCCAGCGGGAGCCTGCAACACACCCAGCAATTGGGCGCGAACAACAGGCAACGGCGGCATATCCGACAGGGCTTTCACCTGCGCGGCGTTGAGCGCTTTACCGCTCATGAATCCGCCTTTGACCTTGATAAAATCCTTGCCTTTCATCGCATCGGTCAAGGCTTTCGCCGTGGATGCCGGGTCGGTAAAGGCAAAGGAAACTGCCGTGCTCTTAATAAGATAATCAGCCGGGAGTTCCATTCCGCTTGCGGCAAAAGCGCGGCGGGCGAGCGTGTTCTTCACCACGTGGAATTCACCGCCGGCTTCGCGCACTTTGGCGCGAATACCGTCCAAGTCTTTCATCTTGGCGCCGGTATATTCCACAAGGATCACCGCCTGGCTCTTCTTCAACCACTCATCGTAGGTTGCCAGCACTTCCCCTTTACGTTCTTTTGATACTGCCAAAGGACATTCACCTCCTTTCAATAAAAAGTCTTTGCCACGCGCGCGGCAAAGACTTCAGCAAACCTCAAAAGGAGGGATGGTATGCTTATCGTCTTCACCTGGGCAGGAAATTAAGCGGCGCTCGGCGATTGAGTAGAGCGGCGCTTTTCCGCTCGTACACCTGCACCTGCATACAAGCGCAGGTGTCGAAACCCAGCGCCACACCCGCCGTCTTTGGCGAAGTGGCTTGTAGGAATTAACGAGTATATTCTACTCGGATACCTCGATCTTATGCGTGTCGCTGGCGTTCACCTTAATGCCAGGACCCATCGTAGTAGTCAGAGTGATCCGCTTGATGTAATCGCCCTTCGCCCCAGACGGGCGCGCCTTGTGCACGGCATTCATCAACGCGCCGAAGTTTTCGTATAACTGATCGGCAGAGAACGACGCCTTGCCAACAGAAACGTGGATATTGGATGTTTTGTCGAGACGGAACTCAACGCGACCCGCCTTCGCTTCCTTGATGGCGCGCGGCAGATCATCCGCATTGACGACCGTTCCAGCCTTCGGGTTCGGCATCAGCCCGCGCGGACCAAGCACGCGTCCAAGACGACCGACCTTGCCCATCGCATCCGGCGTCGCAATCGCAACGTCGAAATCCAACATGCCGCCTTCGATCTTCTTCAATGTTTCGTCATCGTCGGCAACCAAATCCGCGCCCGAGGAACGAGCATTCGCGGCGCCTTCGCCTTGCGCAAAGACCAACACGCGCACGCTCTTGCCCAACCCATGCGGCAGGACGACAACATCGCGCACTTGCTGATCCGATTGACGCGGATCGAGACCGGTGCGGATATGCACTTCAACTGTCGAATCAAATTTCGTCGTAGTGGTTTCCTTCGCGAGCGCAACCGCGTCGCGAACCGAATATTCCTTGTCTAAATCCACCTTAGCCAATGCGGCTTTGTATTTCTTACCGTGTTTTGTAGCCATAGTTTCCTCCGTGGTGCAAGCAGGTTGCAGTTCGGTAGTCCGTTAGTTGAATAGTTCTGTAGCCTCAGAATGAGACTATGTAACTAAACAACTACGAAACTAACTAACAACCCTCCCACAAAATTAGTCGGTCACCGTAATGCCCATCGAACGGGCGGTGCCTTCGATCTGTTTCATCGCGCCTTCGAGGTCGATCGCGTTCAAGTCTTTCAACTTCGTTTCCGCGATCTCACGAATTTGCTTGCGAGTCACTTTGCCGACCTTGTCTTTATTCGGCACGCCGGAACCTTTCGCCACGTTTGCGGCTTTGCGCAACAACACTGCCGCAGGCGAAGTCTTCAACACGAACGTGAACGAGCCGTCGGTATATACCGTGATCTCGGCGGGCAACACCTCGCCGGGCTTGTTCGACGTGCGCGCGTTGTACTCCTTGCAAAACGCCATGATGTTGATGCCATGGCCCGCCAACGCCGGACCCACCGGGGGCGCGGGGTTGGCTTTTCCAGCCTCAAGCTGGAGACGAACGATTGCCTTAAACTTCTTTGCCATTTCTACTCCTATGTGGTTTTAGCGGGCGATTTCTTGTGCGGGACGCCCTCCCACTGCATCAGACTCTGGACTGCGCTTTCGCTTCTTTCCCAGCCCAAGCCTGCTTCTGCCTGGATAATTTTTTCTCAGCCTACGCTTTTTCGACCTGCAAAAAGTCCAACTCCACCGGCGTTTCGCGCCCGAAGAAGTTAACCAGCACGCGGACTTTTGTGCGCTCAAGATCGATCTCGGACACATTGCCGCGGAAATCGTTGAACGGACCATCCACAATGCGGACGCGCTCGCCAACCTTGAATGAAACCTTCACCATCGGCGCTTCGGCTTCCATACGTTTGATGATCTGCGAGACCTCTTCCGGGCGCAGGGCTGTGGGCGTGTTGCCCATGCCAACGAACCCGGTCACTCCGGGCGTGTTACGGACCACATACCACGACTCTTCGCTCAAGGCCATGTTCACAAGCACATAGCCAGGGAAGATGTGTCGCTCCACGGTGCGGCGCTTGCCGTCTTTGACTTCGACTTCTTCCTGAGTTGGGATAACCACATCGAAGATTCTGTCTTTCATGCCCATCGTTTCGATGCGTTGCTCGAGATTATGACGGACCTTATTCTCGTAACCGGAATAGCAATGAATAACATACCACGCCGGGCCCTCCACCTCTCCAAGATGAGGAGACGCGTCCGAAGCCGGAGCAGGTTTCCCGGAAGAATGAGGCGCCGGTTCAGCTTCCTGCGCAGACTCAGGCGATTCTTCAACAGGGGCGGGCGTTTCATCTGCAGGAACGTCAACAGCCTCAGGCTCGCTGGTTTGCGCCTGAGATTCCGATTCGACGAGCGTAGAATCCATTGTAGTCAACTCTTCGGTTGACTCAACGGGTTTACTCTCAAATTCTTCCTGCGGTTCCAGCAACGACATGATTCCTCAAATTTCTATTAGACGCCAAAGATTAGATTCAGCAACTCGCGCGCGCCGCCATCGGTAAGGCCGAGAATGATGCCCATGACAACCATAACCAACAGAACAATGCCGGTTAATTGCGTAACTTCTGGCCATTTGGGCCAGCTGACTTTGAGTAACTCGCCATACGTTTCGCGAAAGAATCCGGACACCGGATTTGTCTTTCGCTTTTTCGCTTTTTCAGCCAAGGTTAATATTACTCCTTCGTTTTTTACGGCTAAAACGCCGCCCTTCTCACAGCGGCGTCGCTTTGTTTCAGGCAGGCCAGGCAGGACTTGAACCCACAACCGCTCGTTTTGGAGACGAGTGCTCTACCAATTGAGCTACTGGCCTTCGGTTCGTAAAGCGAGATTAATCTCGCTCTACGTTTACTTCGTTTCGCGATGCATGGTGTGTTTCTTGCAACGCGGACAGAACTTGCTGAACTCGAGCCGATTCGGATCGTTGCGGCGATTCTTTTCGGTGGTGTAATTTCGCTCTTTGCAATCACTGCATTGGAGCGTGATCACCGGGCGAACATCTTTCTTTTTAGAAGCCATGCTAACTACCTTATTTTCTTAATTTACTTGTGTCATTCTCCCGAAAAACATCGGGAGAATGACATCACGTTTATTATTCAATGATCTTGGTAACGACACCGGCGCCGACGGTGAGACCGCCTTCGCGGATGGCGAACTTGGAGCCCTGCTCGAGCGCCACGGGAACGATCAGTTCCACCGTCAGGTTCACATTGTCGCCCG
>Ga0209096_1000498_pt1 | contig 52741 bp, 44 predicted proteins | sample AD_UKC034_MetaG_FD_184407 | JGI IMG/M metagenome (GOLD analysis project Ga0209096, IMG submission 184407) | Active sludge microbial communities of municipal wastewater-treating anaerobic digesters from USA - AD_UKC034_MetaG (SPAdes) (version 2) | ecosystem: Engineered > Bioreactor > Anaerobic >...
GCGCACGCCCACGATCTCCCAGTGGCGCAGCCCGCCGGGGGCCTGCACCTCGGCGACGTCGCCAGCGACCTTGCCGATGAGCGCGCGCGCGATCGGGCTGCTGATCGAGATCAGGCCGAGCTTGAGGTCGGCCTCGTCGTCGCCGACGATCTGGTAGGTCACCTTCTGTCCGCTGTCCTCGTCCTCGAGGTCGACGGTGGCACCGAACACCACCTTGCCGCCGGCATTCACCGCCGCCGGATCGATGACCTGGGCCGCGGCGAGCTTGGCCTCGAGCTCCTTGATGCGCCCTTCGACGAAGCCCTGGCGGTCCTTGGCGGCGTCGTACTCGGCGTTCTCGGAGAGGTCGCCCTGCGCGCGCGCCTCGGCGATCGCCTGGATCGCGGCGTGACGCTCGACGGTCTTCAGGCGCTGCAGTTCGGCCTTGAGCTGCTCGGCGCCGCGGAGGGTCAGGGGAATGGTGGCCATGGTCGACTCGGCGTGAAGGACAGGTTGCAGTCCGGCGGGCAAATGGGGGCGCCGCGGCACGCGCGAAACGACGAACGGGCCGCGGGCAGAAGTGAAACCGCCGCAGCGTCCCTCGAAAGAGGCGGCTGCGGCGGGTCGGATGGAGCCCGAGTCTAAGCCAGTTCGGCGTGCATGTCCTGCACCGAGATGACCGCCAGCCCGCTCTGGTGCTTCATCGCCTCGGTGGCGGCCTCGGCGCCGGCCATCGTCGTGTAGTAGGTGACGCGGTTGGCCAGTGCGGCGGTGCGGATGTGGCGGGAGTCGGCGATGGCCGCTCGCGTCTCGTCCACGGTGGTGAGCACGAGCTGGATCTCACCGGCCTTGATCATGTCGACGATGTGCGGGCGGCCATCCTTCACCTTGTTGACCACCTTCACGGGAACTCCCGCCGCCGCGATCGCCGCCGCCGTGCCCTTGGTGGCGACGACCGCGAAGCCGAGCGCAACCAGGTCGCGCGCGACGTCGACGGCGCGCGCCTTGTCGCCGTTCTTCACCGTGATGACGACGGTGCCGGAGCGCGGCAGCCGCGAGCCTGCGCCGAGCTGGCTCTTCAGCATCGCCTCGGCGAAGTCGCGGCCCACGCCCATCACCTCGCCGGTGCTGCGCATCTCGGGGCCGAGGATGGTGTCGACGCCGGGGAACTTGTTGAACGGGAACACCGCCTCCTTGACCGTGAAGTAGGGCGGCACCACCTCGCGCGGACGGGTGCCCAGCCGCGTGCGCTGCGCGGCCAGCTTCTGGCCGACCATGCAGCGCGCGGCGATCTTGGCCAGGGGCTGGCCGGTGGCCTTGCTGACGAAGGGCACGGTGCGCGAGGCGCGCGGGTTGACCTCGAGCACGTAGACGACGGCGGCCTCGCCCTCCCCCTGGATCGCGAACTGCACGTTCATGAGGCCGACCACGTTCAGCGCGCGCGCCATGGCCGCGGTCTGCCTGCGCATCTCGTCCTGCAGCGGCGCCGGCAGCGAGTACGGCGGCAAGGAGCAGGCCGAGTCGCCGCTGTGGATGCCCGCGGCCTCGACGTGCTCCATGATGCCGCCGATCATGACCTCGTTGCCGTCGCAGATGCAGTCGACGTCGACCTCGATGGCGTCGTCGAGGAAGCGGTCCAGCAGCACCGGCGACTTCTCGCTCACGCGCACGGCCTCGCGCATGTAGCGCTCGAGATCCTTGTCGCCGTGCACGATCTCCATCGCACGCCCGCCCAGCACGTAGCTCGGCCGCACGACCAGCGGATAGCCGATCTCGCGCGCCAGCGCCAGTGCCTCGTCCTCGGTGCGCGCGGTGCGGTTGGGCGGCTGCTTCAGGCCCAGCTCGTGCAGCAGCTTCTGGAAGCGCTCACGGTCCTCGGCGACGTCGATGCTGTCGGGACTGGTGCCGATGATGGGCACGCCCTCGCGCTCGAGTTCCAGGGCGAGCTTGAGCGGCGTCTGTCCGCCGTACTGCACGATCACCCCTTCCGGCTTCTCCTTGTCGACGATCTCGAGCACGTCCTCCAGCGTCACCGGTTCGAAGTAGAGGCGGTCGCTGGTGTCGTAGTCGGTGGAGACGGTCTCCGGGTTGCAGTTGACCATGATGGTCTCGAAGCCGTCCTCGCGCATCGCCAGTGCCGCGTGCACGCAGCAGTAGTCGAACTCGATGCCCTGGCCGATGCGGTTGGGCCCGCCGCCGAGCACCATGATCTTGCGCCGCGTGCTCGGCTCGGCCTCGCACTCCTCGTCGTAGCAGGAGTACATGTAGGCGGTCTGCGTCGCGAACTCGGCGGCGCAGGTATCGACGCGCTTGTAGACCGGGCGCACGCCGAGCTGCTGTCGCGCGCGGCGCACGGCGCGCTCGTCGCAGGCCAGCAGCCGCGCCAGGCGCCGGTCGGAGAAGCCCATGCGCTTGAGCTGGCGCATCTCCTCGGCGCGCACGTCGCCCAGCGCGCGCCCGCGAAGCGCGCGCTCGACGGCGACGATCTCCTCGATCTGCGCGAGGAACCAGGGGTCGATCTCGGTTTCCTCGAACACCTCGTCCAGCGTCATGCCGACGCGGAACGCGTCCGCCAGGTAGAGCAGCCGGTCGGGGCCGGGGTTGCCGATCTCGTCGATGATCTCGTCGCGGTCGTCGCTGACTTCGTCCAGGCCGCTGATGCCCGTCTCCAGCCCGCGCAGCGCCTTCTGCAGGCTCTCCTGGAAGGTGCGGCCCATGGCCATGACCTCGCCCACGCTCTTCATCTGCGTCGTCAAGCGCGAGTCCGCTGCAGGGAACTTCTCGAAGGCAAAGCGCGGCAGCTTGGTGACGACGTAGTCGATCGAGGGCTCGAAGCTCGCCGGCGTGGCGCCTCCGGTGATGTCGTTGCGCAACTCGTCGAGCGTGTAGCCCACCGCCAGCTTGGCCGCCACCTTCGCGATCGGGAAGCCGGTGGCCTTGGAGGCCAGCGCCGAGCTGCGGCTCACGCGCGGGTTCATCTCGATGACGATCATGCGCCCGTTCTTCGGGTTGATCGCGAACTGCACGTTGGAGCCGCCGGTCTCGACGCCGATCTCGCGCAGGATGGCGATCGAGGCGTTGCGCAGCAGCTGGTACTCCTTGTCGGTGAGCGTCTGCGCCGGCGCCACGGTGATGCTGTCGCCGGTGTGGATGCCCATCGGGTCCAGGTTCTCGATCGAGCAGACGATGATGCAGTTGTCCGCGCGGTCGCGGATCACCTCCATCTCGAACTCCTTCCAGCCGATCAGGCTCTCCTCGATGAGCAGTTCGTTGGTCGGCGAGAGGTCCAGTCCGCGCTTGCAGATGGTCTCGAACTCCTCCGGGTTGTAGGCGATGCCCCCGCCCGTTCCGCCGAGCGTGAAGCTCGGGCGGACGACGACCGGAAAGCCCGTGCCGCCGGTGAGCTGCGCGATGCGCCGCTGCACCATCTGCGCCTCGTCCCAGCTGTGCGCGATGCCGCTCTTGGCCGAGTCCAGGCCGATGGCGGTCATCGCATCCTTGAACTTGAGCCGGTCCTCGGCCTTCTCGATCGCCGTCTCGTTGGCGCCGATGAGTTCGACGCCGTGGCGCGCGAGCACGCCGTTTCGGTGCAGGTCGAGCGCACAGTTGAGCGCCGTCTGCCCGCCCATCGTGGGCAGCAGCGCCATCTTCTCGCCGGGATGAGCGGCACGCTCGCGCGCGATGATCTTCTCCACCACCTGCCAGGTGATGGGCTCGATGTACGTCGCGTCGGCCGTCTCCGGGTCGGTCATGATGGTCGCCGGATTGCTGTTCACGAGGACGACGCGGTAGCCCTCCTCGCGCAGCGCCTTGCAGGCCTGGGCGCCGGAGTAGTCGAACTCGCAGGCCTGGCCGATGACGATCGGGCCCGCGCCGATGATGAGGACGCTGTGCAGGTCTTGACGCTTGGGCATGTCAGCGTGCTTCCATCAGTTTCACGAAGTGATCGAAGAGGTGGCCGATGTCGTGCGGCCCGGGAAGCGCCTCCGGGTGGCCCTGGAAGCTGAACGCCGGGCGCTCCGTGTGTGCCATGCCTTGCAGCGTGCCGTCGAAGAGGCTGACGTGCGTGGCGCGCAGCGTCGGCGGCAGCGACTCGTGCTCGACCGCGAAGCCGTGGTTCTGGCTGGTGATGGCGACACCGCCGGTCTGCAGGTCCTTCACCGGGTGGTTGGCGCCGTGGTGGCCGAACTTCATCTTGAAGGTCCTCGCGCCGCAGGCCAGTGCCATGATCTGGTGCCCCAGGCAGATGCCGAACACCGGGATGCCGATGTCGAGGAAGCTGCGCACCGCGTCGATGGCGTAGTCGCAGGGCTCGGGGTCGCCCGGGCCGTTGCTGAGGAAGATGCCGTGCGGGCGCAGCGCCAGCGCCTCGTGCGCGGGCGTGCGCGCCGGCACCACGGTGATGCGGCAGCCGCGGCTGGCGAGCATGCGCAGGATGTTGCGCTTGACGCCGAAGTCGTAGGCGACGACGTGGTGCGTGGCCTCGACGAGATGGCCGTAGCCCTCGCCCAGGCGCCACTCGGTTTCGGTCCATTCGTAGGCGCTGGCGGTGCTCACCTCCTGCGCCAGGTCCAGGCCGACCATGGACGGCGCGGCGCGCGCCGCCGCCACCGCCTGTGCGCGCACTTCGGGCCCGACTTCGGCCCCCGGGGCCAGGGCGAGGATGCAGCCGTTTTGCGTGCCGCTGCTGCGCAGGTGGCGCGTGAGGCGGCGCGTGTCGATGTCGGCGAGTGCGACGACGCCTTCGCGCTGCAGGTAGGCGGGCAGCGTTTCGGTGGCGCGAAAGCTCGACATGCGCGCCGGCACGTCGCGCACGATCAGGCCCGCGGCCTGGACCGAAGCGGACTCGACGTCCTCGGCATTCACGCCCGTGTTGCCGATGTGCGGATAGGTCAGCGTGACGAGCTGGCGGCGATAGCTCGGGTCGGTGAGCACTTCCTGGTAGCCGGTCATGGCGGTGTTGAACACCACCTCGCCGACCGTACGGCCGGCCGCACCGATCGAGGAACCGAGAAAGGTCGTGCCGTCCGCGAGGGCGAGAAGCGCGCGCGCACGCGCGCTGGACTGGAGGGGCAGCAGCAAAGGGGACTCCGGGATTCGCTCGCCCGGCAACATCCCGGGCCGCGGGGCCGGGGAATGAATCCGAGGGAAACCGGTGTCGGGATTTCGCCAGGCTGCGATGTTGGCGGGTAAACCTGAAAATTATAGTGCGGCGATGCCGGCGCGCGCGATCTGCGCGTCTTCACCGCTCTTCACGCCGCTCACACCGACGGCCCCCACGACGTGGCCATCGACGATGACCGGCACCCCGCCCTCGAGGGTGGCCGCCAGCGGCGCGCTCAGGAACGAGACGCGTCCGCCGTTGATCATGTCCTCGTAGGCCTTGCTCTCGCGGCGGCCCAGGGCGGCCGTCTGCGCCTTGGCCGGCGCGATCTGCGCCGAGATCGGCGCCGCCCCGTCCAGGCGCTGCAGCCACAGCAGGTGACCGCCGTCGTCGACGACGGCGATGCTCACGGCCCAGTCGTTGGCCAGCGCCTCGGCCTCGGCCGCGGCGGCGATGCGGCGCACGTCTTCGAGCAGGAGCTGCGGCTTGGTCTTCATCGATCGTTCCTCGAATCGGCGGTTCACGGACAGCCGCCGACCATAGCCGAGGAACTTCCGGCGCGCCAGGAGGGTCAACGCCCACTGGGCGGCGACCGCGTCGCCGGGGCTGCGCTTGAATCCCGCGCGATCCGGCACCAGATCGGGAGTACGCGCGGGGGAGAGGTCGTCGCACCCGTGGCCCGACTAGAATCCGCGATGGCTGCATTCAATGTTCACTGGAGGTCGCATGACGACGAACACCGAACGCTTCGGCGGCTCGCCGCTGACCCTGGGCGCCGAGCGCAACCGCGTTCTGCGCAACACCTATGCGCTGCTGGCGCTGTCGATGCTCCCCACCGTGCTGGGCGCCTGGATCGGCGTGGCCACCGGCATCACCAGCGCGATGTCGCCCATGGTGAGCCTGATCGTCTTCCTGGCGGGCGCCTTCGGCTTCATGTTCGCGATCCAGCGCAACGCCAACTCGGGGCTCGGCGTCGCGCTGCTGCTGGGCTTCACCTTCTTCATGGGGCTGATGCTCGCGCGGCTGCTCGCGGTCGTGCTGTCGATGGGCAACGGCGCCAGCCTGGTGATGATGGCCTTCGCCGGCACGAGTGCGGCCTTCTTCGGCATGGCGCTGCTGTCCACCGTGATCAAGCGTGACCTCTCGGGACTGGCGCGCTTCCTCTTCATCGGTGCCATCGGCATCCTGGTCGTGGGCATCGTCAACGTCTTCGTGCAGAGCGGCGCGCTGATGATGACGCTGGCCGTGCTGGCCATCCTCGTCTTCTCGGCCTTCATCCTGGTCGACCTGAAGCGCGTGCGCGACGGCGAGGAAAGCAACTACGTCATGGCCACGCTTGGCGTGTACCTGAGCCTCTACAACGTCTTCCAGAGCCTGCTGGCGCTGTTCGGCATCCTGGGCGGCGAGGACTGACGCACAGTACCGGCGCCTCGCTGCCGACGCCGCGACGACGCCCAGCCGAGGAGAGGGCCCCGAGCGGGCCCTTTTCCGTTGACGACCGCAGATCGGTCGATCCCGCCCCCCCGGCCTGACCCGAGTACGCCCACTGCGATGACCTCCGACCACGGATTCCGACTCCCCCGCCTGTGCCTGCCTGCCGCCGGCATCGACCTGCGCAAGTGGGCCGTCGTCGCCTGTGACCAGTACACCTCCGAGCCCGACTACTGGGAGGCGATCGAGCGCGAGGTCGGGGACGCGCCGTCGACGCTGCGGCTGATCTTTCCCGAGGTTCACCTCGACGAGGCCGGCGCCGCGGCGCGAATCGCACGCATCCAGGCGGCGATGCGCGACTATCTCGCGCGCGGGCTGCTCGTCGAACATGCCGGCACGGTCTACGTCGAGCGCCGCGTCGGCGGGCGCACGCGGCACGGGCTGATGCTCGAGCTCGACCTCGAGCACTACGATTTCGCCGCCGACTCGAGCAGCCTGATCCGCCCGACCGAGGGCACGATCGTCGAGCGCATCGCGCCTCGCCTGGCGGTACGCCGCGGCGCCATGCTCGAGCTGCCTCACGTGATGGTGCTCATCGACGACCCCGAGGGCACGGTGATCGAGCCGCTCACGCGCGAGCGCGATGCCCTGACACCGCTGTACGGCACCGAGTTGATGGCCGACGGCGGTCACGTCGAAGGTCGTGCGGTCGATGCGGCGCGCGCGGCGCGGCTGGTCGCGGCGCTGGAGGCTCTGGCCGAGCCGCGCGCCTTCGCGCGCCGCTATCGCGTGCCCGAAGGCACGCCGGTGATGCTGTTTCCCGTCGGCGACGGCAACCATTCCCTGGCCACCGCCAAGGCGAGCTGGGACGAGATCAAGGCCGACGCCGACCCCGGGCATCCCGGGCGCTTCGCGCTCGTCGAGGTGGTCAACATCCACGACGCGGCGCTCGTCTTCGAGCCCATCCACCGGCTGCTCTTCGGTGTCACCGTCGACCTGCGCGCGGCGCTCAGCGATGCCTTCGGCGCCGCGCTGCACTGGACCGAGGTCGCCAGTGCGGCCGCGATGCGCGAGCTGGTCGGCAAGCATGCGCGCCGCTTCGGCCTGATCGGGCCCGGCGCGCACTTCTCGGTGGGTGAGATCGACGGCGCACAGTCGACCCTCGGTCTGGACGCGCTGCAGCCCTTCCTCGATCGCCTGCTCGAAGGGCCCGCGATCGCCGAAGTCGACTACATCCACGGCGACGATGTCCTGGAGCGCCTGGCGCAGGAATCCGGACATGCCGGCCTGCACCTGCCGGCGCTGGACAAGAGCGAGCTGTTGCGCCGCGTCGTGCACAAGGGGCCGCTGCCGCGCAAGACCTTCTCCATCGGCGAGGCCAACGAGAAGCGCTGCTACATCGAGGCGCGGCGCATCGTCCCGGATTGAACGCTTCGCGTCGATGCCGAAGCCGCAGGTGTCGGGCGGCTTTGCACGTCACCGACGGCGTCAACGCAGGCCTTGCAGCTTCGACGCCGGCGCGCAGCGGGCGCCAGTGGCTTCGGCCCCTGGGGCGGCAGACCGAACGATTTCCTCCCGGTCGCGGTGCCCGAGGCGCAGACCGGGGCCGTGCTCATCGCAGCAACTCCAGGATCCGCTCCACCGGCCGCCCCAGCCGCGCGCCGCGCGGTCCGACGACGATGGGGCGCTCGATCAGGACCGGCGTCGCGTGCAGCGCGCGTGCGAGTTCTTCGTCGGCGAGCTTCGGGTCGTCCAAGCCCTGTTCGAGGTACTCCGGCTGCTTGGTGCGCAACAGCGCACGCAGGGGCTCTCCGGTGGCGCGCGCAATCGCCTGGATCTCGCCCACGCTCGGCGGTGTCTTCAGGTACTCCACCACCCGCGGCTCGATGCCGTGCTCACGCAGCATGTCGAGCGCCTTGCGCGAGGTGCTGCAGCGCGGGTTGTGGTAGATCGTGAACGTGTCCATCGCGGCGCCTCCTCGCGCAAGCCTACGACATCGCCTCGCGATCGAAGACCGCGATGCTTTCGACGTGTGAAGTGTGCGGGAACATGTTGACCACGCCCGCGGCACTGCAGCGGTAGCCGGCCTGGTGCACGAGCAGACCCGCGTCGCGCGCCAGCGTCGCCGGGTTGCAGCTCACGTAGACGATGCGCTGCGGGGGCTGCCAACCGCGCGCGGGTGCGGCGTGCAATTCGGCCAAGGCCTTGGCGAGTGCGAACGCGCCTTCGCGCGGCGGATCGATGAGCCAGCGCGCGGCCATGCCGCTGGCCAGCAGATCGCTGGCGCCGATCTCGAAAAGGTTGCGCGCCTCGAAGCTCGTCTTGTGGGCCAGACCGTTGGCGCGCGCGTTCTGCTGCGCCCGCTCGACCAGCGTGCGGCTGCCTTCGACGCCGAGCACCTGCCCGGCCCGCGTGGCCAGCGGCAGCGTGAAGTTGCCGAGGCCGCAGAACCAGTCGATGACGCGCTCCTGAGGCTGCGCGTCCAGCAGCGCGAGCGCACGCGCCACCAGCACGCGGTTGATGTGCGGGTTGACCTGTGTGAAATCGGTCGGCGCAAAAGGCATCACGACCCCGAACTCGGGCAAGGCGTAGGCCAGCTCGGGGCCGTCCTCCTCGAGCCGGTGCACGGTCTGCGGGCCGCCGGGCTGCAGCCACCACTGCACGCCATGGGCCGCGGCAAAGGCGCGCAGGCGCTCGGCGTCCGTCGTCGAAAGAGGCTGCAGATGACGCAGCACCAGTGCCGTCACCGCATCGCCCACGGCGACCTCGATCTGCGGCACGCGATCGCGCTGCTCGAGCGCGCCGACCAGCTCGCGCAAGGGCACGAGCAACGCACCCACGACCGGCGGTAACACGGGGCACTCGCGCATGTCGGCCACGTAGCGGGACTTGCGCTCGTGAAATCCGACCAGCACCGTACCCTTCTTTGGCACATGGCGCACCGAGAGGCGTGCACGCCAGCGGTAGCCCCAGGCCGGCCCTTCGATCGGCCGCAGCACCTGCTGCGGCTTCACCTTGGCCAGGTGCAGCAGTCCGTCTTCCAGCACGCGCTGCTTGATCGCCACCTGCGCGCCGACGTGCAGATGCTGCATCCTGCAACCGCCGCAGGCGCCGGCATGCAGGCCGAAGTGCGGGCACGCCGGGCGCACGCGCTGCGCGCTCTCGCGCGCGACCGCCGCCAGCTGCCCCTGCTCCCAGTGGTTCTTGCGCCGGGTGATCGTCACCTGCACGCGCTCCAAGGGCAGCGCACCTTCGATGAAGACCACCTTGCCATCGGCGCGACGCGCCACGCCCTGCGCGTCGAGGTCCAGCGATTCGACCTCGAGCCATTCCTCTTGCCCTGTCATCGCACGATTATCCGGGGCGCGGACGGCGCCCAGCGCGGCGCCCGCCGCGCGGCCACGGGCGCCGCGGCGCGCCTTTCCCTCGTCAGCGCGCCGGCAGCAGCCGCAGCGGGTCGACGGGTACGCCCAGGCGGCGGATCTCGAAGTGCAGCTGCACGCGCTCGGCGTCGCTCGAACCCATCTCGGCGATCTTCTGGCCGCGGCGCACGACCTGCTCGTCCTTCACGAGCAGCACCTGGTTGTGCGCGTAGGCGCTGAGGTAGGTCGCGTTGTGCTTGACGATCACCAGATTGCCGTAGCCGCGCAGGCCCGATCCGGCGTAGACGACGCGGCCGTCGGCTGCGGCGAGCACGGCGTCACCGGCCTTGCCGCCGATGGCCAGGCCCTTGTTGCGGCCTTCCTCGAACGGCGCGACGACGGGGCCCGCTGCAGGCCACATCCACGACACCGCCTCGTCGCCCTCGCGCGCGGGCGGCTTGTTCGCCGCCGCAGGGCTTGCGGAGGCGGCCGCAGCGCCCTGCGCGGCCGCGGGCGGCGCGGACGCCGGCGCCGCCACGGGCTCGCGCGGCGCGTCCAGCGGGCGCGACTCCATGCGCCCCGGCGCGGGAACCGGCTTCACCACCGCGCTCCCGGATTCGGTCGCGGCCGCGGTCACGAGCGCGGGTTCGGCACCGGGTGGCGCCACGCGCAGCACCTGGCCGACCTCGATCACATGCGGATTCTCCAGCCTGTTCCAGCGCTGGAGGTCGCGCCAATTCTGGCCGTTGTCCAGCGCGATGCGGATCAGCGTGTCGCCGGGCTTGACGGTGTAGTAGCCGGGCTTGCCGGCGTTCTCGGCGCCGGGCAGCGTCTTTTCGGCATCCGCCGGCTGAGCCACCGGGTCGGCAGCTTCACCGCCGGCCGGCCGCATCGTCGTGCTGCGCGGCGGCGGCTTGCGCTCTTCCACCGGCGCCTGGTTGAGGCTTCCCGCGCAGCCTGCGAGCAGCGCGACCGTCACCAGCAGGCACAGGCCCCTCACCTCGAACGCGCGTCCGCTTCCGCTGGGCCTCATCGCATCATCCATCCCTGTCGCCGGTTCGTCGTCGGCAGCCCGAAGCCGGGGGCTTGTCGGCTGCGCCTGCGCAAATGCGGCGTACGGGCACGCGTCAGCCTTGGCCTCGGAAATCGCGCACGCCGTCACTCGCGACCGGATTTTAGGGGGACGAAGTGGACCGCCCCGAGCCGCTGCTCCCGCAGGCCCGAGGCCGTGCGGTCGATGACCACCAGCACCTGGCCGCGCCCGCGCTCGTCCTGCACCGGCGCCACCAGGCGCCCGCCCACGGCGAGCTGCTCGAGCCAGGCCTCGGGGACCGCATCCCCTCCGGCCGCGGCGACGATGTGGTCATAGGGCGCCCAGGGCGCATGCCCGAGGCGCCCGTCGCCGTACATGAGCCGCAGGTCCCCTTGGCGCCAGCCGTGCAGGTTCTGGCGCGCCTTCTCGTGCAAGGGCCGCAAACGCTCGATCGAGAGCACGCTGCGTGCGAGCAGCGACAACAAGGCCGCCTGGTAGCCGCAGCCGCCGCCGATCTCGAGCACGCGCCCGAGCGCCCCCTGCGCGCGTGCGCGCTCGGAGTCGTGCAGCAGCGCGAGCATGCGCGCGACGACCGACGGCTTGCTGATCGTCTGACCGTGGCCGATCGGCAGACTCGTGTCCTCGTAGGCCTGCGTCGCCAGCGCGGTGTCGACGAAGCGATGGCGCTCGACGCGCGCGAGCGCCTGCAGCACCGGTTCGCAGGAGATGCCCTGGGCGCGCAGCCGCTGCACCATGCGCTGACGCACGGTGTCCGAGTCCAGCCCGAGCCCGGCAACGGAAGTCTGCCGTGCCGCATCGCGCGCCGCCTGCGCCAACGGGCGCTGCGGCCGCAAGGGTTCGGGCGGGTGCGTGCCGCTGCGCACGCCAGGCGTCGCGGGCGCCGCGGCAGCGCCGTCCAGGCGGTCCAGGCCTGCCGGGAAACGGGCGCCGCGCGGCGGTCGGTTCACGCCGCCGCCGTGCTCGCCAGGCGCGCCGCCCAAGCCGGGCACGCGGCGTGGTCGGTGAGGTCGACCTGCAATGGCGTGATCGACACCTCGCCCTGCGCGATGGCGTGGAAATCCGTGCCTTCGCCGGCATCGCGCGCCTCGCCCGCCGGCCCGATCCAGTAGATGACGTCGCCCCTGGGGTTGGTCTGGCGCACCACCGGCGCGCTCGGGTGACGGCGGCCAAGGCGGGTCACGCGGCGCGCGCGTGTGGCGGCATCGGCGCGGTTGGGGATGTTCACGTTGAGCAGGAACGGCGCCTGCGGCGCGCCGTCGGCCAGCACCTGCAGGAGGATCGCGCGCGCGGTCGCCGCAGCGGCGTCGAGATCACCCCAGCCCTTGTCGACCTGCGAGAACGCCAGCGCCGGGATGCCGAAGAGAAAGCCCTCCATCGCCGCGGCCACGGTGCCCGAGTAGTGCGTGTCGTCACCCATGTTGGCGCCGTTGTTGATGCCGCTGACGACGATGTCCGGCCGCTTGGGCAGCACGCCGGTGAGCGCCACGTGCACGCAGTCCGAGGGCGTGCCGTTGACGACCTTGACCGCGTGGCCGCTGCCCAGGCGCGCGTCGAACACCGACAGCGGCCGCGCCAGCGACAACGCGTTGCTGGTGCCGCTGGCGTTCTGCTCGGGCGCGACGATGTCGATCTCGCCCAGACCCTCGCATGCGCGCGCCAGCGCGGCGATTCCCGGTGCGAGATAACCGTCGTCATTGGCGATGAGGATGCGCATGGCGCGCGATTGTAGGAGGCGCCGTCGCGCGCATCCGCGGGCGTGTCGGCACGGCACGCGGACTGGTCCGGGTTAGCATGCGGCACGGCCTCCAAGCCCGTGTCCACCGAAAGGCCTGCATGTCGGTGAAGGTGCTGATCCTGGAAGACAACCCCGTCGCCCGCGGCTTCCTCTGCCGCGTGGTTCGCGAGAGCTTCAGCGACCTGCAGTCGATCGTCGAAGCCGGCGACCTCGAAGGCGCCCGACGTCATCTCGGACGCGTCGGCGGCGCCACCGCAACACCGGGCGCCGATGCCTTCCGCCTCATCCTCGTCGACCTCGAACTGCCCGACGGCAACGGCCTGGACCTGCTCTCGGAACTGGCGAACCATCCGGCGACGAAGATCGTCACCACGCTCTACGCCGACGACGATCACCTCTTTCCGGCGCTGCAGCGCGGCGCCGACGGCTACCTGCTGAAGGAAGACCGCTTCGAGGTGCTGGTGCAGGAGTTGCAGAGGATCGTGCGCGGGCAGCCGCCGCTGTCACCGGCGATCGCGCGCCGCCTGCTCGGTCATTTCCGCGCCAGCGTGAACGCCGACGCCGATGCCGCCGGCGCGTCGGCAAGCAGCGAGGCACCCGGGAGCGAACCGCTGACCCCGCGCGAAAGCGAGGTGCTGACCTACGCGAGCAAGGGGTTCACGATCAAGGAGATCGCGAGCCTCATGGCCATCAAGGCCTTCGCGGTGAACGACCACATCAAGGCCATCTATCGCAAGCTCAAGCTCTCCAGCCGCGCCGAAGCGGCGCGGCCGGCGGGCGAACCGGATCGGAAGTGACCTGCAAGCGCCGCGCGCAGCAGGCGCAGCGCCGTCAGGCGGCGGCCGGCAAGCCTTCCCTCGTCGCTGCGCCGCCGGACCTGTGCGTCGTGATGCGCAGCATCAGCGCCACGGCAAGCATCGCCAGCAGCAGCGTCTGCGGCTCGGGCACCGCGGCGAGCATGGCCGCGCCCAGGATCGCGTGCGCCGCGGCCGTCGGGTGGATGCTGTCCCAGTAGAGGAACTCGTCCGCACTGCAACCCGGGCTTGTCAGGCAACCCGCGCTGACATTGCTGAAGCCAAACGCGGACGGATCTCCGACGATCGCGCGCTGCAGCGCCATGGCGTCGAAGAAGAAGAACTGCTCGTCGTCCAGGGCACCGGCCAGCGCCGCATAGGCGCCGGCCAGGACGCCGTTGAAGGCTTCCGAAAGCGCCGTCGCGCCGAGCGCGTTGCCGCTGGTCAGTCCCTCGGGCGTGAGCCCGAGGTCGGGCATGTTGGGCAGCAGGAAATGACGCGCGCCCGCAGCGTAGAGCGCCCCGACGATGTCAGCGAGGTTCTGCACCGCCGGAAGCAGGGCGGACGCGCCGCCGCCGCGCAGATCGTTGGCACCGCCCCAGACGACGTAGAGTGCGTCGGCATCGGCGCTGGCGCCACCCAGCGCCGCGATGTAGGTGGCGAGCTGCGGCCCCATGTCGATCGCCGACGCGGAGCCGGTCTTCGCGCCGCCGATGGCGAAATCGTGGAACGCGCCGCTGCCCAGGCCCAGCCCCTGCGCCAGCACCTCGACCGCGACCGGGCCGTCGGAGAAGCGCCCGTTCCAGTACGGTGCGGGCGGAATGGCACCGCCGGTGAGCGCGTAGAGATTGCCGTTGTCGGAGAGGCTGTCGCCGAAGACGTAGAGGCCGCTGTACGAAGGGGCTGCCAGCGCCGCCGGTGCGGCCAGCACGCCCGTCGCAAGCACCAAACCCGCGAAGCGGCCGAGCAGACGTCGCATTCCCACGTGAACCTCCCGCGTTTCGTTCTCGATCGCAGGCAGCATAAGCCGTGAGCCCTTGCGATTTCACCGACGTGGATAGGGATTGACCCGAGATCGACGACGATACCCCCTCGATCGCGGGGGATGCGCTGTGGTCCCGCTCAGGCGGGCTCGACGCGCAGCCGCCCCTGCTGCCGCTGGAGCGTGCGCGCCAGCAGCGCCGTCGCCGCATGGATGGCGGCGATCGTCGGCGTCGGCACCCCGGCGATGTGCCCGAGCTCGATCACGGCGCCGACCAGCGCCGCGAGTTCGGGCGCGCGGCCGCTCTCGACGTCCTGCAGCATCGAGGTCTTGTGCGCGCCCACCGCCTCGGCGCCCGCCAGGCGCTGCTCGAGGCTGATCTTGAAGCGCACGCCCAGGCCTTCGGCCACGCGCTGCGCCTCGCCCATCATCGCCGCGGCCAGCGTGCGCGTGGGTTCGAAGCGGCAGATGTCCTCGAGCGTCGCATGCGTCAGCGCCGAGATCGGGTTGAAGCTCAGGTTGCCCCAGAGCTTGATCCAGATCTCGCTGCGGATGTCGCGGCTGACCGGCGCCTTGAAGCCGGCCTTCATCATCGCCTGCGACAAGGCCTCGATGCGCGCGCTGCGCGTGCCGTCGGGCTCGCCGAGCGTGAAGCGGTTGCCCTCGATGACGCGCACGACGCCGGGCTCCACGAGTTCGGCCGCCGGGTAGACGACGCTGCCGATGATGCGCTCGGGCTCGATCCCCGCGGCGATGACGCCGCCCGGGTCGACGCTCTCGAGGCGTCGCCCTTCGTGCGGCCCGGCGAGCTTGTGGAAGTACCACCAGGGCACGCCGTTCTGCATCGTCACCAGCACCGTCCCGGGCCCGAAGAGGGCGCGCAGCCCCGGCAGCAGCGCCGCCACCTGGTGCGCCTTCACGGTCAGCAGCACGACGTCCTGCGGCCCGGCCGCGGCCATGTCCTGCAGCGCGCGCACGTTTGCTGCGTGCCGCTCGCGGCCGTCCTCTTCGATGAGGCGAAAGCCCCGGGCATCGATCGCCGCCAGGTTCGCGCGCCGCGCGATGAAGGTGACGTCCTCGCCCGCGAGCGAGAGCCGCGCGCCGAGGTAGCCGCCGATGGCGCCGGCGCCGACGACGGCGATCTTCATGCCAGGCCCAGCCTGGCTGCCAGGCCGATACGCTGCAGCTTGCCGGTCGCGCCCTTGGGGATCTCGTCCAGCAGCAGGATCTTCTTCGGCACCTTGAATTCCGCGGCGCGCTGCGAGACGAAGGCCTGCAGCTCGCGCTCGGTGGCGGTCTGCCCTTCGCGCAGCACGACGGCCGCGGCCACCTCCTCGCCGAGCTTGGCGTGCGGCATGGCAAAGCACACCACCTGCGCCACCGCCGGGTGGTCCATCAGGATCTCGTCGACCTCGCGTGGGCTCACCTTCTCGCCGCCGCGGTTGATGATCTCCTTCAGGCGCCCGGTGAGGCTCAGGTAGCCGTCGGCGTCCATCTGCCCCTGGTCGCCGGTGCGGAACCAGCCGTTCGTGAAGGCCTCGGCGTTGGCCTTGGGGTTGGCCTCGTAGCCGGCGGTGACGTTCTCGCCGCGGATGACGACTTCGCCGATGGCGCCGCGCGGCAGCAGCGCGCCGGACTCGTCCATGATCGCCACCTCGGGCCCGGCGCTCGGGCCCACGCTGCCGGGCTTGCGCTGCGCCGGCGGCAGCGGGTTGCTGCACATCTGGTGCGTGGCCTCGGTCATGCCGTAGGCCTCGATCAGCGGCGCGGCGAAGACGGCCTCGAGCTCCTTGATCACCTGCGGCGGCATGCTGCTCGAGCTGCTGCGCATGAAGCGCAGCGGGTGGCGCGCGATGACCTCACGGTTCTTCGGCGCGCGCGCGATGATCGCCTGGTGCATCGTCGGCACCGCCGTGTACCAGGTGGGCGCGGCCTCGTCCATCCAGGCGAAGAACCTGAGCGCGTTGAAGCCCGGCGTGCAGAACACGCTGCCGCCCGCGGCCAGCGGCGCGAGCACGCCGGCAATCAGCCCGTGGATGTGGAAGAGCGGCATGATGACGAGGCCGCGGTCGGCCGGCGAGAGGCCGAGCGTGGCGCCGATGTTGCGTGCCGAGGCCGCGAGGTTGGCCTGCGACAGCGGCACGATCTTGGGCCGGCTCGTCGTTCCCGAGGTGTGCAGCACCATCGAGGCGTCCTGCGGCCGCGCCAGTCCGCCCTCCCCCGCGGGTGTGCCCCCGGCCAGGCCGGTGAGCGTGAAGTCGCCTGCGACCTCGCCCGCGTGCAGTTCGATCACCGCGATGCCGAGCCTGCGCGCGACCTCGATCGCAGGCGACGTGCTGCCGGCCTCGACGATGAGCGCCTTGGCGCCCAGGTCCGAGAGGTAGAACTCGAACTCCTCGGCGCGGTAGGCGGGGTTCAGCGGCGCACTCGTCACGCCGCTGGCGCAGGCGATGAAGCAGGTCGCCATCTCCGGCCCGTTGGGCAGGACGATGGCGACACGGTCGTTGCGGCCGATGCCGCCCGCGTTGAGCACGGCCAGCGTGCGCGCGACGAGGGCGCGCAAGGCGCCATGGCTGAGCGACGCACGCGCGGGTGCGGTGACGGCCACCGCGCCGTCTTCGGCGCGGGCGAGGAGTTCGTGCAGGGTGCTGGGCATGACTCGATCGGGCGGAAGAAGAGAGGAAGCCGAAGCGGAAAGAGCGGAAATCGGCGGCAGCGGGAACGATCAGTGTCCCGCGTCGTCGCGATGCGCCCACTTGCGGGCACGGTGCACCGCGAGATAGACGGCCAGCACCAGCAACGGCACCAGCAGCCCCACGGCGAGATCGGTGTCCAACGGTGCGCCCGCGGCCTTCGCCCCTTCGAAGAGGTAGCGGACGAGGCCGGTCGCGTAGTAGGCGATCGCCGCCACCGACAGGCCTTCCACCGTCTGCTGCAGGCGCAACTGCATGCGCGCGCGGCGGTTCATCGACGCCAGCAGCGCCTGGTTCTGGCGCTCGCGCATGATGCTCACGCGCGTGGCCAGCAGCGAACTGGCACGCACCACACGCTCGGAGAGTTCGCGCAGGCGCTGCGAGACGCTGGCGCAAGTGGCCACCGCCGGCGAGAAGCGCCGCGCCATGAAGCCGCGGATCGTCTGCAGCCCCGGGAGCCGCTCCTCGCGCAAATCCCCGATACGCGTGCGCACGAGTTCGCTGTATGCGCGGCAGGCGCCGAAGCGGAACTGGCTGGACGAGAGGCACTGCTCGATCTCGGCGGCCAGCCGCGTGAGCTCGCGCAGCAGCGCCTCGTCCCGACCCGCATCGCGCGCGATGCCCGCGGTGATGTCTCCGAGTTCGGCCTCGATGCGCGCCGCCTGCGGCGCGAGTTGCCGCGCGACCGGCAGCGCCAGCAGGGCGAGCATGCGGTAGACCTCGATCTCGAAGAGCCGTTGCAGCACGCGACCGGCGCGCTGCGGCGTCATGCCGTGGTCGAGCAGCACGAAGCGCGTGCAGCCATCGGCATGCAGGCGGAAATCGGTGTACGCGCAGGCCTCGCCGTCGGCCACGCGCGAACCGATCACGGTCGCGTCGGGGCCGAACCAGGCCGCCAACTGCTCCGCGCTCGCCGGCTCGGGTGCCGGCAGGATCAAGGCATGCGCGGCGACGACGGTCGCGCCCGGCACCGCCGCCAGCCACTCCGCGGGCAACCGCGACAGTGCCGCCGCGTCAAATGCGCCCGCGCTCGCAGCCGCGCCCAGGCCGCCGTCGTCTTCGGCGCCGGGCGGCGGCGGCGCCGCGGCGATCACGCTGTAGTCGGAGAACTCGCCGTGGCGCTCCCACTTGACCTGCACATCCGCACTCCCGAGCACCACGTGGTCGGCCGAAGCCGGCGGCAAGGGCAGACCGAGCACGCGGCACAAGCCCTCGAGGTGCTCACGCTCGGCGGCGCGCTGCCCCGGCGCGACCAGCACTGCGAGATGGCTTGCCCGCCTCGGCGCCTGCAGCGGCAGCGAGGGGCGCGCGTGCACCTCGTCGGCAAGGAGCAGGCGTTGCGGGTGATCGTCGGGAAGCGGGCTCACGCAACTCAGTATCGCAAACGCCGGCGGCCGATGTCGGGAGCACGAATCGCTGCGGAAGAGGCTTCGCCCCGTGCGCGCTCAATCGAAGCGCCGCTGTCGCAGCCACTTCGTCGCCACCCACTTCTCGCCGGCCAGCACCGGCGCACCGCCGTGCAGGCTGCGCGTCCAGGGCTTCGGTTCCTCGTAGGAGAAGAAGACCGCGTTGCCCTTCACCGGGGCGATGGAGAGGCCGGCGTCCGGGAACGAGGTCGCGCCGCCGCCCGCGGGCGCGGCGAGATACATCACCAGCGTGGCCACGCGCTGCCCGCCGCGCGCGAGGACGGCCGCACTGCCCGCGTGTGCGGGGTCGAAGTAGTCGTGATGCGGCCGGTATTCGGCGCCGGCGACGTAGCGCAGCACCTGCAGGCCTTCGCCGCGCTCGACGGGCCAGCGCAGCAGCGCCGCGATGCGCCGCTCGATGCGCTCGACCAGCGGCGTCTGTCCGCGCGCGAAGAACATGCCTTCGCTCGTGCGCGCGCCGTCGATGCGGCTGTCGCCGCTGCCCAGGTCGACCGTCTCGCTGCGCGCAAGGCGCTCCCGTGCCTGCTCGACGAGCGCGTCGCACTCGTCGGAGGTGAGCAGGCCGCCGAAGAGCACCAGCCGCGGGCGCTGCAGGCTGGCAAGCACCTGCAGCGCATGGCCCTCGACGACGAGCGTCGAGGGCGAGCCCTCGAGCGCAGGCCCGGGCATCGCCCCGCACTCACCGTGGGGTGCGTCCGGCGCGCCCGGCGCGCCCGGCGCACGCGCGCGCTGCGCCTGCCCGGGCTCCAGCACCTGCTGCAGCGCCTGCTGCGCCAGGGCCGCGTCCCAGCCGGCGTCGCGCATCGAGTCGACGATCTCGCGCGCCTCGCGGCCGCAGTCGACTTGCGCCAGCAGCCAGCGCCGCAGTTCGGGGGAAACGAGGTGTTCGATCATGCGCGACCATCCCGGTCCAGGCACGGACGGCGCCCCGACCTCCCTGCCCGCGCTGCCCGGGGGTTCAACCCAGCACGCGGCCGAAGAAGCGCAGCGTGCGGTCCCAGGCGAGCTGCGCCCAGGCGGCGTCGTACTGGGTGGCGGGAAGGCGCCGCGGCCCCTGCGCGGTTTCGTTGGCGAACGCGTGGTGCGCGAGGTAGCGGTGCCCGGTGTAGTTGACCTTGGCCTCGCGCAGCTTGGCTTCCAGCGCGTCGACGCCGGCTTCGCCGAAGAACTCGTCCTGCGTCCCCCAATGCGCCAGCATCGGCGCCTTGATCTTTCCGGCGTCGACGAACTCGAGCGGCGGCATGCCGTACCAGACGACGGCGGCATCGGCCTCGGGCACCATGACCGCGGCCAGCACCGTCAGCGCCCCGCCCATGCAAAAGCCGGTCACACCCACGCGCGGGGAGCCCATCTTCAGGTGCTGCACGGCGCCGCGGATGTCCTGCGACGCCGCCTGGCCGAAGTCCAGGCCCGTCATCAGGTGGTTGGCCTCCTCGGCTTCGAGCGTGGACTGGCCGCGGTAGAGATCGGGCACCAGCGCGCGGTAGCCCGCGGCGGCCAGCCGCTCGGCCACGCCGCGGATCTGGTCGTTCAGGCCCCACCATTCCTGGATCACCACCACCCCCGGCGCGCCGCCGGTATCGCCCGCGGGTTCCGCCAGGTAGCCCTGTACCGACTGGCCGTCGGGCCGCTGGAAGCTGATCATCGTTCCCATCGTCTACATCCTCCGAAAGGCTGGCGCGGCTGCGCCCGGTGTCGCCGTCGAGGCTGGAAGTAGAGGCCGCTCGGCCCCCGTCGTCAAGCCGGCCCCGCTCGACGTCTGAAAACGAGCCGGTCCCTTGCGGAGGCCGCGGCGTCGAAGGCGTAGCCCTCGGCCTCGAACCGCGGCAGCCGCTCGGGGACGTCGACGCGCTGTTCGATCGCCCAGCGCGCCATGAGCCCGCGCGCGCGCTTGGCGAAGAAGCCGATGATGCGGTAGCGACCGCCCTTCCAGTCCTCGAAGACGCAGTCGACGACGCGCGCCGCCAGCGCCGGGCGCAGCGCCGCGCGCGCGTACTCGCCCGAGGCGAGATTGACGACGACGCGCGCGCCGCGCGCCGCGGCCAGGCGCTCGTCCAGATGGCGCGCCAGCGTATCGCCCCAGAAGGCGTAGAGGTCCTTGCCGCGAGCGTTGGGCAGCGGCGTGCCCATCTCGAGGCGGTAGGGCTGCAGCCGGTCCAGCGGGCGCAGCGCGCCGTAGAGGCCGCTGAGGATGACGAGGTGGCGCTGCGCCCAGTCCAGGTCCGCGGCCTTCAGCGTCCCCGCCTGCAGGCCCTCGTACACGTCGCCGGCAAAGGCCAGCAGCGCGGGTTTGCTGTTGCCGTGGTCGGCCCGGGGCTGCCAGGCCGCATAGCGGCCGACGTTGAGCTGCGCCAGCGCGTCCGAGAGCTTCATCAGCGTCGCCACCTGCGCCGGCGTCTTGCGGCGCATCAGCGCGATCAGCTCCGCGGCCTCGGCGGTGAAGAGCGGCTCGGTCGCGCGGCGTTCGACGGCCGCCGGCACCGGCGTCTCGTAATCCAGGCGTTTGGCGGGGGAGAGAAGGTAGAGCATCGGCACGATCGAAAGGCGGATGATGGGCGGGCGCGGGTCAGTGGACTTCCCCACCCTCGGGGCATACGGGCAAGGCGCCCAGCGCCTCCTCCCAGGTGCGGCGCGGGATGTGGGTGCGCAGGCGCTGCAGCGCGCACTCGATCAGCGCCGGGTGCAGTTCGTGGCCGACCCCGTGCGCGACGTCGAGCGTGGCGTCGCCGCGGCGCTGCGCCAGGTGCTCGAAGGCCTGCTGCACGTCGGCGAGCGTGAAGATCGCGTCCTCCCTGCCGTGCAGGAAGTGCAGCGTCGTGAAACGCGGTGCGGCCGCGGGCAAGCTGCAGTAGCGGCTGCCGAAGGCGAGCACGCGCCCGGCGATGCCGTCGTGCCGCGCGACGAGTTCGAGCGCCAGCAGCGCGCCCTGCGAAAAGCCCGCAAGGCAGGTCGCAGCCGGGGGCACGGACAGGCGCTGCTGTTGCGCGCGCACCCAGTGTTCGAGCGGCTCCAGCTGCGCGGCCACGCGCGCGCGCCACAGCGCGGCGTCCTGCTCCAGGCCTTCGATCGAATACCACATGCGGCCCCGCCGGCCACCGTCGACCGGTGTCGGCGCCTCGGGCGCGAGCAAAGCGGCCTGCGGGAACTCGCGCCTCAGCGCCGCAGCCAGCGGCGCCATCGCCCGCCCCTGCTGCGCCCAGCCGTGCAGCAGCAGCACGAGCTGTTCGGGCCGTCCCGAGGCGGGCAGGTGCTCGATGGCGATCTCCATGGCGCGCATTGTGGCCTGCGCCGGCCTAACGGAAGTCGCGGCTGCGGCTGTCCAGGCCTTGCAGCAGCGGCGTGTGGTCGACGAGCCGGTGTGCGACCAGATGCCGCACCTCGCCCTCGCGCTGCCAGACGCCGTAGACCGTGAGCAGCCGGCTTCCCAGCAGCGCACGCCGCTGCCGGCGCACGAGCTGCGGCCAGCAGATGACGTTGACGACGCCGCTCTCGTCCTCGAGCGTGACGAAGACGACGCCCGCGGCCGTGGCCGGGCGCTGGCGGTGCGTCACCAGGCCGCTGGCGCGCGCGAGGCGCCCGTTCGGGTAGTCGCGCAGCACCGCCGCCGGCTGCACGCCGAAGGCGCCGAGTTGCGCGCGCAGCAGCGCCAGCGGGTGCGGGCCAAGGCTCAGCCCGGTGCTGCGGTAGTCGGCCAGCAGTTCCTGCGCGGTGTCGGGCGCAGCGAGATCGGGCGTCGCCTCGTGCGTGCGCGTGGCCTGCAGCAAGACCGTGGCGCGCGTGTCGACGCCGGCCACCGCCCAGGCGGCACGGTGGCGGTGGCCGGCCAGCGACGCCAGCGCCCCGGCAGCGGCGAGCCGCCCGAGCGCATGCGCGTCCAGCCGCGCACGTCGCGCCAGGTCCTCGGCGCCGGCAAAGGCGTCCTCCGCGCGGGCCGCGAGCAGGCGCTGCGCGGCGTCCTCGGCGAGGCCGTGGATGCGGCCCAGGCCCAGCCGCACCGGCTGCAGGGCGGCGCCCTGCCCTGCGGCGTCCGCCGCGGCCGCGGGCTCGAGCGTGCTGTCCCACGCGCTGCACGTCACGTCGACCGGCAGCACGGCGACGCCGTGCGCGCGCGCGTCGCGCACGAGCTGCGCCGGCGCGTAGAAACCCAGCGGCTGGCTGTTCAGCAGCGCGGCGAGGAAGGCGTCGGGGTGATGGCACTTGAGCCAGGCGCTGACGTAGACCAGCAGCGCGAAGCTGGCGGCGTGGCTCTCCGGGAAGCCGTACTCGCCGAAGCCCTCGATCTGCTTGAAGATGCGCTCGGCGAACTCGGCGCTGTAGCCCTTGGCGCGCATGCGGCCGACGAGCCGCTCGTGAAACGGTTCCAGCCCGCCCTTGCGCTTCCACGCCGCCATCGCGCGGCGCAACTGGTCGGCCTCGCCGGGGCTGAAGTCGGCGGCCAGCATCGCCAGCTGCATCACCTGCTCCTGGAAGATCGGCACGCCCAGCGTGCGCGCGAGCGCCTGACGCACTTCCTCGCTCGGGTAGTCCTCGGCCTCCAGGCCCTGGCGGCGGCGCAGATAGGGATGCACCATGCCGCCCTGGATCGGCCCCGGGCGCACGATCGCGACCTGGATCACGAGATCGTAGAAGCAGCGCGGCTGCAGCCGCGGCAGCATGCTCATCTGCGCGCGGCTCTCGACCTGGAACACGCCCACGCTGTCGCCGCGGCACAGCATCGCGTAGGTGGCCGCGTCCTCGGCGGGAACGTCCTGCATCGTGAACGAGCGGCGCCCGAGCTTGGCGGCGACGAAACCCAGCGCGCGGCGGATCGCGCTCAGCATGCCCAGCGCCAGCAGGTCGACCTTGATCAGCCCGAGCGCGTCGAGGTCGTCCTTGTCCCACTGGATGACGCTGCGCCCGGGCATGGCCGCGTTCTCCACCGGCACCAGGCGCGCAATCTGCTCGCGCGCGATGACGAAGCCGCCCGGATGCTGCGAGAGATGGCGCGGAAAGCCCACCAGCGTGCGGCTCAGCTCGACCCACAGCCGCGGCAGCGGCGCCTCGGGGTCGAAACCGTGCTCGCGCAGGCATTCGGGCGTGAGGCCGCCGTCGACGAACCGGTGCTGCGCCCTGGCGACCGCGTCGACGCGGTCGAGGTCGATTCCCAGCGCACGCCCGACGTCGCGCAGCGCCGAGCGCGGACGCCAGGCGACGGCGACGGCGGTGAGCGCCGCGCGATGGCGGCCGTACTTGCGGAAGACATGCTGGATCACCTCTTCGCGGCGCTGGTGCTCGAAGTCGATGTCGATGTCCGGCGGCTCGTTGCGCTCGGCGCTGATGAAGCGCTCGAACAGCACCGACATGCGCGCCGGATCGACCTCGGTGATGCCGAGCGCATAGCACACCGCCGAGTTCGCCGCGCTGCCCCGCCCCTGGCACAGGATGCCTTGCGCGCGCGCCCAGTGCACGAGCTCGGCCACGGTGAGGAAATAGGGCTCGTAGCGCAGCTGCGCGATCAGCGCCAGCTCGTGCTCGACGATGGCGCGCACCGCAGACGGCGCCGCATCCCGCGCATAGCGCCGCCGCAGGCCCTCCTCGGTCAACTGCCGCAGCCAGCTCGTGGGCGTATGGCCAGCCGGGACGATCTCGTCCGGATACTCGTAGCGCAACTCGTCGAGCGAGAAGCGGCATTGCCCAGCGAGCTCGAGCGTGGCCTGCAGCCACTCGGGCCGGTACAGCCGGGCCAGCCGCGCGCGCGAGCGCAGGTGCGCCTCGGCGTTGGGCTCGAGCGCATGGCCGCAATCGGCCACCGGGCGGCGCAGGCGCGTCGCGGTGAGCACGTCCTGCAGCGGCTTGCGCGAGCGTGCGTGCATCAGCACGTCGCCCACGGCGACGATGCGCAGGCCGGTGAAGGCGGCCACGCGCTGCACCGCATCGACGAGCAGCGCATCGTGCGCGCGCAGCAGCAGCGGCAGCGCAAGCGCGCAGCGCTCGGCGCCGAACCAGGTCTTCAGCCAGACGGCCTGCGCGAACAAGGCCTCGAAAGGCGCGTCCGATGGCGGTGACGACGGCGACCCCAGCACCGCCGACGTGAGCAGCAGCGCAAGGCAGTCGGGCAGGCCGGCGAGCATCGGCGCCTCGGGCACCTGGCCTTCCAGATCCGCGGCCAGCGCCCGGTACTGCCCCTTGGACGCACGCCGGCGCGCCACTGTGATCCATTGCGACAGATTGCCGTAACCGCGCCGCGTCTGTGCCAGCAGCACCAGGCGCGCGCCGGGTCCGCGACCTGCGGCGCGGCCTTCGACGTGGCGATCAGCGCCGGCCGCGACCTGCGGCGCCTCGAGCTGCATCGTCGCGCCGACGATGAGCGGCAGCCCGCATCGCCGCGCCTGCGCATGCGCACGCACGATCCCCGAGAGCGAGCACTCGTCGGTGATCGCCAGCGCCGCGTAGCGCAGCGCCCTGGCACGCGCCACCAGTTCCTCCGGATGCGAAGCCCCGCTGAGGAAGCTGAAGTTGCTGCGACAGGCGAGCTCGGCATAGCCCGGCAGCGCGAACGCCGCGCGCGGCGGGCGGGGGCTCGAGGGCGGCGACAAGGCGAGAACTCCAGCGCACGGCGTGCTGCCATACGAGGAAGCACCGGCGGAAGCACCGAGCATACTGTATGTACGTACAGTTGTCCCAAACCGCTGACGCGGTAGAGGGTGTCGCAGCCGGAGGCTCGTCTGCCGTTGTTCTCCACTCTCGATCGTGCGGGCATGTGCCCGCGATCGACTGGGAGAGGACGATGACACCGCTTCGTCAACGCATGCTCGACGCGCTCGAGCTGCGCGGCATGGCCGCGCTTCGCCAAGTCCTTGATCTCGGCCGGGCACCGCAGGTGTCGATGACGCCAGCGAAAGGCGGTGCTGCGGTCGACCTCGAGTACACGTTCTTCGCCAGATCGATGCCGATCGTCGCAATCTGCATGGCGGGCACCCCGTCCGGTCCGCGGGGCGTCGGTCAGTTGCAGTTCTGCCCACCGGCCAGCCAGGCCTCGACCCTCTCGTGCCAGGCACTGGTGCTGGAGGGCGGCGCCTTCGGCAGTGCAGAGCCGGGCACCGCACCGCTGTTCACGGCCCACAGGATGAGGGAGTCGTTCGTCAGGTGATTGGCGATGTTGATGCTCAGCGTCTTGGTCATCTGGCACATCTGGGCAGCTGTCTTGTTGCGGAAGTCCATCGTTGCCGGCGGTGCGTGCCAGTTGGATGCGCCGCCCAGGCTGTGGCAGGTGCTGCAGGTCGAGCCGACATGGTGATTCGGCTTCGTCGACGGGCTGGCGTTGACACCATGGCAGTTGGTACAGCGGGGATGCTGGTAGGTCGGCAGCAGCAGCTCGGTGAAAGTCGCTCCTGACGGCGCCGGGCCGGCGGTCACCGTGAACAGACGGTTCAGCGTGGTCAGTGAGCAGCGTCGGCCCTTCTCGGGAAAGTTGGCGCAGCCGCGCACGCTCCAGCTGAAGGTCACATCGCGCGAGCTGACGCTGCCCTGGTGCGGTGGTGCAGACGGATTGCCCGCTGGCGGCACGATGATGAAGCGCTCGTAGGGCGCCCACGGGCTGCACTGGTTGCTGGCGTTGCAGGCCTGTGCCGTCCACTCGGCCACGCTGCCGGCACGGCTGACCGGCAGCAGGACCGTGAAGCCCCGGTGCCGCTGACGCGCTCGTTGCTGGCGCAGCTCAGGTTGTAGCTGGTCGCGCCACCGCTGCCGCCGATCAGCTCCGTCTGTTGTGCGGCCGCAAACGGCAAGGCGAAACTCAGCGTGCTGCCGAGCAATGACTTGAGGATCCAGTTCATCGTCATCTCCTGGTCATTGGGCCCATTCGCGGCGTTCTTCACCGCAGCAGCAGGGCGCGCCACTCGCTGATTGCTCGGCTGCGCCCCTCGTCGTCCAGCGCCAGCACGCGCCAGCGCAGGGTCTGGCCCTGGCGGCCCTGCAGGGCCCAGGGCGGCGGCTGGTAGCGGCCGGCGGCCGGCAGCACGTAGGCCGCCCAAACCGGCTGGCGGTCGACCTCGATCTCCACGCGCAGCAGCGCGGCGGCGGCCGGCTCGACCCAGGCCAGCTCCAGGCCGTCCAGCGCCGCCTCGGCGCCCGGCGCGGGCAACAGCAGGCTCATCGATGCATCGCCGGCGGCGGCGTCGCGCGCGCCGGCGGCACCCACGTGGTAACGCAGCACCGGCAGCGGGAAGGCGGCCACGCCGCCGGCGGCAACGATGCGGCCGCCGCCGGTATTCGACGCCGCCTCCTTGTCGTCGCTGGCCTCGATGCGCAGCAGCAGCAGGTGCGGGCCGTCGAGCGTGGTCGGTACGCGTGACGGGTCGGGCCCGGGCAGGCGCAGCTCGCCGGTGGGCGGCAGAAAGACCTCGAAGCGTTCGACCAGCTGCCAGCGCCGCTGCAGCACGCGGCGCTCGACCGGCAGCGTGGCGGCGGTGAGCAGGTCCTCGTCGTCGGGCGCCGGGTCGCCGGGGCGGGCCAGCTCCCAGCGGCCGCGCAGCACGCCGCTGCCGTTGTAGCGCAGCAGCGCGCTCCAGGCCGGCAGTGCATCGCCGTGCGCCAGCGTCAGCACGGTGGCCTGGCCAGCTTCGCCGTCGAAACCCAGCCGCACCTCGTGCAGCGCCAGCGGCGTGCGCGCGCCGCCGCCGCCCATGCGGCAGGTCACGACCACCCAGCGGTCACCGGCGGGGCCGGTGAAGCGGCGCACGTAGAAGAAGGCCGAATGCTGCCCGTCCTGCGCATCCTGGAAGGCACGCCGCGCCACCGAGGCCGGGATGGTCATGATGTCGGTCAGGTTGGCGAAGCCGCCGCTGCGGCTCGGGCGCGAGCGGTCCAGCGCCGCCGGCAGCCGGCCGTAGACGGTGCCCGGTGCGCAGGGGTTGCTGGTCTGCACCGCCACCGGCTGTTGCAGCTGCGGGTTGGCGGTCATCAGGTCGGGTCGCAGCTCGCCGCACCAGAAGGCCTCGGCCGGCTGCTCGCCCGGGTCCAGCCCCTGGAAGGTCAGGAAGACCGTGCTCGGCCCCGAGGCGCGCACGTTGACGCCGAAGGGGTTGACGCCGACCACGGCCTGCACCGGCGCTGTGGCGGCCAGCAGGCCGACGGTCGCTGCCACGACGCGGCCGATCCCCTTCAGCCATGCGGTTGTCGAGCCAGGCATTGCCACCCCCGGTTCAGAAGAAGCCCACGGCCAGGCCGATGTCGACCCACCAGCCGCGCCAGTCGACGGCGAGGCCGAAGCGGTCGTCGCGCTGCCGCTCGGTCTGGTGTGCCACTCGCAGCGTCAGCTGTGCCGGCAAGGGCTTGTCGATGCCCGGCAGGTCGAAGCGCCGGCCGGCATGCAGCTGCACGCCGGCGGAATGCGATCGCGCCAGGCCCGTCGAATCGCGGCCACGGTTGAGCGATCCCTGGCCGCCGAAGCTCCAGCGTTCGTCGGGCCGCCAGTCCAGGCCGAGCGTGGCGCCGGCGATGCGCTGCGTGACGTCCGTCTCCACGTTCAGCTGGCGGCTGCGCGACAGGCCGGCCTGAGCCTGCCAGCGTTCGTCGAAGGCCCAGGACAGCTGCCAGGTCTGGCCCAGGCTGCGCGCATCCGCCCGTTCGCGGCCGGGCTGGCGGTTGTCGAGCGTGGTGCGCGAAACCTGCCAGCCGAAGGCGCCCTTGGGCAGCACCCAGCCCAGCTGCAGCTGCTGCACGCCATTGACTTGGTCGGGCCGCTGCGAGGCGGCAAAGCCCGAGGCCTCGGGCGGCGGCAGGTTGGCCGCGCGCTGGTGCAGGCGCTGCAGGCTCAGGTTGAGGCTGGGCCAGGGCGAAGGGCCGTTGGCACCCAGCCAGCGCGGCAGCGGCAGGCTCAGCGTGGCCATGCCGTCGTCGGTGCGCGTGCGCAGCAGCGTCGCCACGCGGTCGAGGTTGTCGACCCGCTGCTGCCACTGCAGTCCCAGCGCCGCACCGGCCCAGCCGAACTGCGCGCCGATACGGCTCAGGCGCTGGTCGGGCGTCACCGCCGCCGCCAGGCTGCGGTACAGCGGCGCCGCCTGCTCGTGGCGCAGGTGCACCGCCAGCGACGGCGCATCGGGTGTTTCGCCCGCCGGCTGCAGCAGCACCGCGTGCAGCTCGGCGCTGTAGGCGTTGCGTGTCACCGCCCGCACCGGCTTCAGCTCGCCGCCCAGCGCCAGCAGCGGGTCGTAGGGGTTGACGAAGCGCGACCGTGCAAAGGCCAGTTCGCCGCGCAGCCGGCCACCGGCCGTCTGTCCGCCCACGCGCAGCGACAGGCCGCGGCTGTGCTCGGCATCGGGCACCTGGCCGGCGTTGAAGTCGCGCCGCGGCAGCAGCGAGGCATCGAGCAGGGCGATGTCGGCGCGCAGGCCGCCGGGGCGCTCGGGCAGCAGCTCCAGGCCCCAGGACAGCATCTGCACGCGGTGTTCGGAGTCCTCCAGCCCGAGCAGGTTGTCCCAGCCGACGATCTGCGTGCCGTTCAGCAGGTACAGGCCGAGTTCGCCACCGGCGCCCAGGTTGCCGTGCAGCGCCAGGCCGCGGCGCGACAGGTCCTGCGCCAGCAGCGGGTGGTTGCGCGCGCTGAGGTGGCCGAGTTCGGCGCGGTAGCTCGCCGGCTCGCCGCGGGCGATGGCAACGCGGTAGTCGGCCAGGTCGAGCTTGGGCGCGCGATCGGCCAGTTCGCCGTGACGCAGGGTCTTGGCGCGGTGGCTGTTGCCGCTGCCGTTGAGGCCCGCCTCGAAGCGCCAGCCCTCGCGCGCCGCGTTCCAGGCCAGGCCGGCCTGGGTGGCGACGTCGGCATGGGTGCCGCGTGGCGAGAACGCCTGGCCGTCGCTGCGGTGCTCGGCGGCGCGGCTGTCCACGCCCAGGTGCAGGCGCGGCTGCAGCGTGCTGCGCTCGAAGCCGGCGGCGGTGCGCACCTTCAGCGGCCAGCGGCCGATCTCGCGCCAGTCGCGGGCGTCCTGCAGCACCAGCTGGTGTTCGCCGGCCGGCCAGTGCAGGACCCGCGGCGCCAGCTCCAGCAGGCCGCCGCCGGGGCGGCGCAGCATCGGCGTGACCTCGGTGCTGCCGATGAAGGCGCGCAGCGCGCCCGGCGGCGGCAGGTCCAGGCCCTCGGTGGGCAGGCGCAGCACCTGGTCGTGGGCGACCCAGGCGTCGCCCGGTGCGGCCGTCGCCGCCAGCGCCGGCCAGGGCCAGACCACGATCAGAATCGGCAACAGCAGCGGGTGGCGGAGGGCGTGCGGCATGGGTCGGCTTCCATCCGGCCGCCGGTGGCAGCGACCGTGCCGGCAGTGTCGGAATCCGGCATCCGCATGCCCATACCGCGAAGCCGCGAGGGGCATCGCGCCTTTGTGGGATCGACGGGCTCAGGCCGGCTCGCCCACGGCCGCGAAGCGAACCACCCACTCGCGCGCCGGCCCCAGCGCATCGAGCCTGGGCCGCGACAGCGGTCGCCCCGCCAGGCGGCCGGCGGCGAACAGCACGCCGGCCACCGGAAGTGGCAGCCGCGCTGCAGACGCAATTCGAGCGCGTGCGCGAGCTCGACCGCCGCCAGGTGGTGGCCGACGAGCGCGAACGCCTCCTGCGCGACATGCACGACGCGCAACGCGAAGCCTGCGGTCAACCCATCGGCGACCGTTGCGCACCACCGGCGATGAGCCGTGCATGCTCGCAGCGCTCGAGACCTCGCATGCCGCCCCTGACCCTAGTCGCGCGGCGAGAGCAGTGAACGGCGCCACTGGGCCGGCGTGCGCCCGGTCCAGCGTCGGAAGGCCCGCGTGAATGAGGTCTGCTCGCGGTAACCCAGGCGGGCGACGATCTCGACGATCGGCTCCGGACCAGCCAGCAGGCGCGTCGCCTCGTCGCGCCGGAACGCCTCGACCACTTCGGTCCACGTGCGGCCTCTCGCCACCAGCCGACGCTGCAGCGTGCGCACGGACATGCCCAGCAGTCGTGCCACGCTGCGTGCGTCGGCGCCCTGATCGGCCAGGGCATCGCGCAGCCGCGCCCGTATCGCCAGCTCCAGCGCATCGGCCGAGCTTTGCATCAGACCCAGATCCTCGACGCTGCGCCTCAGCGTGCCGTGCAGGTACGGGTCCGCCCGGCGCAGCGGCAGGCCCCACATCGCTGCGGGAATCGCCAGCGCCGCCACCGGGCTGCCGTGGTGGACGGGCACGCCCAGCAGCCGGGCCTGGGGTGAGCCGCCCGGCGGCGCATCGCAGCGCAAGCAAGCGAACGCGGGCTGGAACGCGCCGTCGGTACCCGCCCGGAAGCGTCCGACGAACAGCGCCACAGTCATCTCGCTGGCGATGAACGGCGGCCGCTCGTCGTCCGGAGTCAGCAGCCGCACCCAGCGCAGCCCGTCGGCCACATCCAGCTCGAGCCGGATGCCACCGGCCACCAGCCGCAAATGCAGTGCCAGCGATTCGAAGCCGCCGCCGACCGTGACGCTGCTGCCCGCCAGGTAGTCGGTGAAGCCGAAGGCGCCGTAGGGGATGGCCAGGCCCAGCGCCGTGGCCATTGCCGGATCGGGGCGCTGGCGCAAGGCGGCTTCCCACAGCCGCCCGAGACAGTCTGCGCCCACCCGGGCTGCCGGCGGTGGCGGATCAGCCAGCTCGACGCCGAGCGCATGGATCAGGTCGGCGCGATCCAGGCCCAGTTGGACCAGCCCTTCGACCATCGCATGCACCGTGATCGCGGCGACCTGGCCTGCCATGGCGCTTACGGTTCAGACAATGGCACGCCACGGCAAGCCTGCGCCGGCCGGGGCAAGGATCATCGCGAGATGCATGGGCACACCGAGGATGCGACGTGCGAAAGACCATCACTTCTACCATCACCTGCAGCCGGCCCGGTGTCAGGCGGCACCTGTGGCTCGTCGCCCGTCGCAGTGCGATGGCCGCCAAGCGCGTGACCGCGACGGCCATGGTTCTGTTCACGCATCCGGTGTCGGCCGCTCCTGCCGATGTGGATGCGACGGTCACCGACCTGAAGCACGAGGGGGCACGCGTGCGGTGCGCCTTGTTCGCGTCGGCCAACGGGTTCCCGAACGCGGACAAGGCGATCGCCAGGTCCGTCGGCCCGGTTGCCGCAGGAAGGGCGACATGCCTCTTCGCCGCCGTGCCTGCGGGCCACTATGCCCTGGCCGCCTTCGAGGACCGCAACGGCAACGGCTCACTGGGTGTCAACCTGTTCGGCGCGCCGGTGGAAGGCGTCGCTTTCAGCCGCGACGCCCGCGGTCGGTTCGGGCCGCCGGGCTTCGAAGCCGCGCGCTTCGTGCATGGCACCGAGTCGACACGGCTGCACCTGCGGGCCACGTACTGAACACGCTGCACCCGGGTGCGGATCGACGACATCGCCATGAAGAGCTTCCATCACGCCGGCCTGTTGCTGTCGCCGCTGATCGTCTTCTGGGAGGCCACCGGCTTCGGCCAGCCGCTGCCCGGCGCCAGCGCTGGCGCGCTGGCCGCGGCGGCCCTGGTCGTCTGGAGCCGGCGACGCGGCGAAGACCGCCTGCTGCCAGCGGGCCTGCTGCTGATGCTGGCCTTGGCCACGGCACTGCTGACCTTCGGAGCCGGCCCCTGGGTGGGGTGGGTGCCGGCGGGCGTGTCGTTGGCCGCCGGGGTACTGATGCTGCTCGGCGCGGCGATCGGCCGGCCCTGGACCGCCGTCATTTCGGCGTCCGACTGGCCAGGCATGACGGCCGATCCGGTGTTTCTGCGTGTCAACCGCGGCATGTCGCTGCTGTGGGCGGCGGTGGTGGCGTGGATCGGCGTAGCCACCGTCCTCGGGCTCGGCCCGCCGGCCCGGTGGGCGCCGCTCGCGGCAGCCATTGCGCTGTCGCTGTGGCTGCCGCAGCGCTGGGTGCATGCCTCTTTGCAGCATCGGCTCGCGCAAGCCGACCCCAACCCCTGGCCCTCGCCCCTGAAGGCTCCACGGCGCTCCCTTGTCGCTGCCGACGTGATCGTGGTCGGCTCGGGCATCGGCGGGCTGACGGCGGCGGCCCTGCTGGCACGTGCCGGCGCAAGCGTGCAGGTGTACGAGCAGCACGACAAGGCAGGGGGTTTCTGTCATCACTGGGAGGGCCAGGCCGGCACCCCGGAGCAGCCGCTGGTGTTCCGCTTCGATGCCGGCGTGCACGACGTCAGCGGCGTCCATCCCGGCGGCACCGTGCAGTCTCTGGTGCGACGCTTGAACCTGGAGAACACCGTCGATTGGCGCGTGCTGGACCATTGTTTCGTCGACGATGATGGCGCTTGGCGGGTACCGCGGGGTTGGGACGCGTTCACCGCCGCCCTGGCGCAACGCCATCCGGACGACGCACCGGCGCTGCGCAGTGCGCTTGCGCTGCTGGCACGGATTCACCAGGGCATGTTCGCAACGGCGCACAACCGCGGCGGCGTGCCCGGACAGCCGGATACCGTGCCGGGGCTGTTGGCCTTCGCGCAGGCGTTCCCCGACGCCGTGCGCTGGCTGGACGCTCCGATGGTCGAACTGCTGGCCGCACACCGCGTGAGCGAACGTGCACAGGCAGCGCTGCTGGGCCTGGCGGGCTACGTCACGCACCGCCCGCGTGAGCTGCGCGTGCGAGACTACGTGCCGCTGCTGGGCGGCTACTTCGTGCATGGCGGTGCCTACCCCGTCGGCGGCTCGGGCCAGCTGGCGCAGGCGCTGGTCGACAGCATCGAGCTCGACGGCGGGGGCGTGCACCTGGCCTGCCCGGTCGCGCAGGTGCTGCTGGACGGTGCGCAGGGCCGTGCGGCCGTGCGGGGCGTGCGCCTGCACGATGGCCGCGAACTGCGCGCAGCGGCCGTGGTGCTGGGCGCCGAGCCGCTCGCTGCGGTGCACACGTTGTTCGCGCCCGGCGCGCTGCCGCCAGCCTGGGCGCAGCGGTTGCGAAGCCTGCCGCCGTCGGCCTCGATGCTGACGGTGCATCTGGGCATCCGCGGCGAGCTGCACGGCCTGGCGCCGGTGAACCACCTGCACATCAACGCTCGCAGGCTCGAGGTCGTGCTGCCCAGCCTGGTCGATCCATCGGCGGCGCCGCCGGGGCATCACACGGTGGAACTGATGCAGTTGCTGGACCCGGCGCGCTCGCGCGACTGGTTCGAGCAGCCCGATCTCACCGATGCGCAGGCGCAGCGCCGCAGCGTCGCATATGCGGAGCGCAAAGCCGCATTCGCCGAGCCGATGATCGACGCCGCCGCACGCCTTGTGCCCGGGCTGCGCGAGCGAATCGTCTGGCGCAGCGAGGCCAGTCCCTTGACCTACCGTCGCTACGGCTGGAGCAGCTTCGGCGCGGTGTACGGCACCCGCGATCCGCACCGGCCCCTCACGCGCCGCAGCCCGGTGGCCGGCCTCGTGGTCGCGGGCGCGGCCACGCACGGACCCGGCATCGAGGCCGTCATGATCTCCGGTGCCGAAGCGGCCGACGCGCTGTGGCCCGGGTTGCTGTCCGCGCCATCCGATGGGCTTCCGACGGGAGTTGGACGATGAACCTGCGCCATGGGATCCGCCTGTTGCACCTGGTCGCGGCCGTGCTCATGGGCACCTTCGTCTACAGCCCTTGGGGGCGAATACCGGCCTTCGCCTTCGTGATCGAATTCGTGGCCCTTCCTGCACTGGCGCTCAGCGGCCTGGCCCTGTGGCTGCTGCCGCGCCTTCGCGGCAGCCTGCGTGGACAAAGGCGCCAATGATGAGGTTTCGACTGAAGCCGTCGCGGCGTGCCGCCGGCATCGCGCTGGTCACGGGAGGCTCCTCGGGCTTGGGCGCCGCGCTGTGCGTGGACCTCGCGTCGCGCGGCTGGTTCGTGCTCGCGGCCAGCCGCCGAGCCACCGCGCCGGCGGCGGCACCTGGGGTGGCGGGACGCATCGAAGCGGTTGAGCTGGACGTGTGTCGGCCGGAGTCCATCGCGCGCCTGTCGGCGCAACTCGACGATGACGGCCGCATGCCGGAACTGCTGATCAACTGCGCCGGCATCAACATCCACGGCGTGTTCGAGGAACTGTCCCGCGACCAGGCGCGCGCCATCATGGACACCAACTTCCACGGCGTGGCCGATACCCTGCGCAGCTTCCTGCCGGCGATGCGCGAACGCCGCCGCGGCACGGTGTTGACGATCGGCTCGCTGGCCGGGCTGCTGGCGCCGCCCGGCGAGGCCCTGTACGCGGCCAGCAAGCATGCGCTGGAGGGCCTGCACGAATCGCTGCACCACGAGGTCCAGCGGTTCGGCGTCAGGGTCTGCCTGGCCGAGCCGGGCTATATCCGGACCGATCTGGCGCGCTCCGCGGGAGAACCGGCAGCGCGCATCGCTGACTACGCGCGCTTGCGACCGGTGCTGCACGAACACTGGGCGGCATCGATCGCCGCAGGCACGCCTGTCGAGCGCGCAGCGCGGGAGATCCTCGACTGGGCGATCGAAGGCAACGGCTTTCGACGGCGCTTCGGGGCCAACGCTCGCTGGTTGCCCTGGTTGAAAGCCTTTTTGCCGCAGCCGATGTATGACGCGGGATTGCGGCGCCGCTTCAGAGCCTAGCGTGCGTGGTCGCTTCGGCCGACAAGCGTCCGTTGCGGCTGGCCGCGCCGGTTCAACCGCGCCGAGGTCGATGAAGCGCTTGCCGTCGACGAACACCCACAGGTCATCGTCACCGGTGAAGCCGAAGGAGTAGTCGGCGCCGGCGGTCGGGTCCGCAAAGGACAACAGACCTTCCAGGTGCAGCGTGAAGTGGTCGTTGTGACTGCGTCCCTGGTTGCCGAAGAGCGCGCCGTCAAGCGGGAAGAAGCTTGACGACGCATAGGTGTAGACGCCGGTGCCCTGAGCGGTCCCGGCGAGCGTGAGCGCGTACGGCGTGCTCGGGTCGTAGCCGGGACTGCGTCGTCGCGGGCAGTCCGGCTGCACGGCTGCACGGTTGCGCGCCTTGGCGTAAGTTCCGGCCCTCGTCCTCCACCCGCGGTGAACACCATGCCCAAGACCCTGATCGAACCCTTTCGCATCAAGAGCGTGGAGCCCATCCACGTCACCACGCGCGCCGAACGCGAGCAGATGCTGCAGGCCGCGCAGCTCAACGTCTTCAAGCTGCGCGCCCAGGACGTGCTCATCGACTGGCTGACCGACTCCGGCACCGGCGCCATGTCCAGCCGCCAGTGGGGCGCGATCATGGAGGGCGACGAGAGCTACGCCGGCGCGCGCAGCTTCTACCGGCTTCAGAAGGTCATCGAAGAGATCACCGGCATGCCGCACTTCATCCCCACGCACCAGGGGCGCGCGGCCGAGAAGGTGCTCTTCACCGCCGCCTGCAAATCCGGCGACCTGGTGCCCAACAACTGCCACTTCGACACCACGCGCGCCAACCTCGAGTACCTGGGCGTGCAGGCCGAGGACCTGGTCGTCGCCGAGGGCCTGCAGCCCGAACGGCGGCACCCCTTCAAGGGCAACATCGACCTGCCGCGCCTGGAAGCCCTGCTGCAGCGCGAGGGCGCGCGCATTCCCTTTGGCATGCTCACCGTCACCAACAACACCGGCGGCGGGCAGCCGGTGTCGATGGCCAACATCCGCGCCTGCGCCGAGATGCTGCACCGCCACGGCAAGCCCTTCGTGATGGACGTGTGCCGCTTCGCCGAGAACGCCATGTTCATCAAGATGCGCGAGGAGGGCTACGCGGACAAGTCGATCCGCGAGATCGCGCGCGAGATGTTCTCCCACGCCGACGCCGCCACCATGAGCGCGAAGAAGGACGGCATGGTCAACATCGGCGGCTTCATCGTGCTGCGCGACGAGCGCTGGCTGGACGCGGCGCGCAACGGCCTCATCATGATGGAGGGCTTCCCGACCTACGGCGGCATGGCCGGGCGCGACCTGGAGGCGCTGGCCGTCGGCCTCGAGGAGGGCCTGGAGGAGGACTATCTGCGCTACCGCCTGCGCACCGCCGAGTACCTGGGCGAGCGCCTGGACGCCGCCGGCGTCGGCTTCGTGCGGCCCACCGGCGGGCACGCCGTCTACCTCGACGCGCGCACCGTGCTGCCGCACATGCCGATCGAGCACTACCCGGCCTGGGCGCTGTGCAATGCGCTCTACCTCGAAGGCGGCATCCGCGGTGTCGAAGTCGGCTCGGTGATGTTCGGCAAGCGCCTGGACGACGGCAGCGAGACCTACCACAGCATGGAACTGGTGCGCCTGGCCTTCCCGCGGCGCATGTACACGCAGTCGCACTTCGACTACGCCGCCGAAGTCATCGCCGAACTCAAGGAGAAGGCGGACTCGATCCGCGGCGTGCGCATCAAGCGCCAGCCGCGCTTCCTGCGCCACTTCACGGCGGATTTCGAGTGGGTGTGAGGAGTCCGCCCTGGAGCGAGAGGACATCGACAGTGGCGACGACCCCTCGGCAGCGACCAGGACGCCGGCCAAGGGGATGTTCCTTCACGAGCAGGTCGTCATGACCGCGCATATTCCATTCGTGACTGGCGCTGGGGGCGCCTGGTTCGGACGGGCCGGGCCGGCCCTGCCGCGCCTCGCCTGAACCTGGGAGGGCCCGTGCCCACCGCCGCGCCGATACTGGCCTTGCCGCCGCCGGCCCCAGCCATCACCATCGCACCCGTCATGCACCGTGTCCTGCTGCTCGAAGACGACCCCGTCACGCGCGACCGCCTGGCCGGCATCGTCGCGGCGGCGCCGGGGCTCGAGCTGGCGGCGGCCCTGGCGGATGTGCGCAGCGCGCTGGCCTGGCTGGCCGCGCACGAGCCGCCGCGTGTGCTGCTGGCCGACCTGCATCTGCCCGACGGCAGCGGCGTCGACGTCATCCGCCGGCTGCGCCAGGTGGCGCCGGCCAGCGAGGCCATGGTCATCAGCGTCTTCGGCGACGAGGCCCATGTGGTCGGCGCCATCGAGGCCGGTGCCACCGGCTACCTGCTGAAGGACGCCGGCGCCGCCGAGATCGCGCAGGCGGTGCACCGGCTGATCGCCGGCGAATCGCCGATCAGCTCGGCCATCGCGCGCCACCTGCTGCGGCGCTACCAGACGCCGGCGGCGGCGCCGGCTGCGGCGCCGATGACGTCGCCGCTGACCGGGCGCGAACGCGAGGTGCTGCAGCTCATCGCCAAAGGCCTGTCGTACCAGCACATCGCGCAGGCGCTGCAGATGTCGCCGCATACCGTCACCACGCACATCAAGCAGATCTACCGCAAGCTCGAGGTGCATTCGCGCGGCGAGGCGGTGTTCGAGGCGATGCAGCTCGGCCTGCTGCCGCCCGCACCGCCGTGACCGGCCGTCGGCGCCGCGCGCTGGCGCTGGCCGCGGCGCTGGGCCTGCTGCTGGTGCTGCTGCTGGGCGAGCAGGCGGCGGCGCCCCCGGCGGTCTGGCGCATCACGCAGGCGGCCGCCGGCGCCGTGCTCGACGACGAGCGTCTGCAGCCGCAGGCGCTACCGCACCGCTGGCGCGACGATGCCGCTACCGGCAGCGGCCCGGCCACCCGCTGGTACCGCCTGCAGCGGCACCTGGAACAGGCCCCCGACGACCCGCAGGCGCTCTATGTGCCGATGCTGCGCGACAACGCCGCCGCCTACCTGAACGGGCGCTTCCTGGGCCAGGGCGGGCCCTTCGCCGACCCGGTGGCGCGGCTGGGGGCGCGGCCGCTGTGGCTGCCGGCGCCAGCTGCGCTGTGGCAGGCCGGCGACAACCGCCTGTACCTGCTGCTGAAGGCCGACCCGGCCTGGCGCGGCCAGCTGCCCGTGGTCGCGGTGGGGCCGGAATCGGCCCTGCAGCTGGCCTGGCGGCTGCGCGAGGCGCTGGCCGTCACGCTGCCGCAGCTGCTGGCCACCGCCGCCGGCGTGCTGGCGCTGACGCTGGGCGTATTGGCCGCCTACCGCCGCCACGAGCGGGCCTATGCCTGGCTGGCGCTGGCCGCGGCGGCGGTGGCGGCGGCGGCCTATGTGGGTGGTGTGGTCGAGGCGCCGCTGGCGCCGCCGGCCTGGGACCTGCTGGCCGCGGCCTTGAGCGGCCTGGCGCTGGCGGCGCTGGCGGCACTGCTGCCGGCACTGGCATCGCGCCAGCAGCAGCCACCCCTGCCGCTGGCCGCCACCGGCCTGCTGCTGGCCCCGGGCCTGCTGGTGGCGGCCACCGCCGTCGCCGGGCCCGATGCCGCGGGCCTGGGCATCAACCTGGCGCTGCTGACCGGTGGCCTGTGGCTGGCGTGGCAGGCCTGGCGCACGGGTGATGTGGCGCTGCTGCTGGCTGCAGCCCTGGCCGTGCCGGCGGTGCTGCTCGATGCCGCACGGCTGCCGCCGCTGGGCGCCTGGACGCTGGCCGGCGCCGAGCCGCTGCCGCTGCAGCCCTACGCGCTGGCGCTGCTGCTGGGCGCGGCCGCATGGCGGCTGCTGCTGCGCTTCGTCGACACGCTGAATGCGGTGGAGCTGCTCAACATCGACCTCGAGGCGCTGGTGCAGGCGCGCACCGCCGAACTGCAGACGCAATTCGAGCGCGTGCGCGAGCTCGAGCGCCGCCAGGTGGTGGCCGACGAGCGCGAACGCCTCATGCGCGACATGCACGACGGCGTGGGCGGCCACCTGGTGTCGGTGCTGGCGATGATCGAGGGCGGCCGCAGCGAGCCGGCACAGCTGTCGCAGGCGGTGCGTGATGCGCTCGACGACATGCGGCTGATGATCGATTCGCTGGAGCCGGTGGACGACGACCTGAATGCGGTGCTGGCCAGCTTCCGCGACCGCCTGGCGCCGCGCCTGCGGGCCGCGCAGGTGCAGCTGCACGTCGATGTGGCCCTGCTGCCGCCGGTGCCCGGGCTGACGCCGGCGCGCGTGCTGCACATCCTGCGCATGCTGCAGGAGGCGGTGGGCAATGCGCTTCGCCATGGCCGCGCTCGCACACTGTGGATCGAGGCGCGGGCGCAGCCCGATGGCGTGCACCTGTCGGTGCGCGATGACGGCATCGGCTTCGACCCCGCACAGGCGCGGCCTGGCCGCGGTCTGCAGAACCTGCGCCGCCGCAGCGAGGCGGTGGGCGCGCGGCTGCAGGTCGACAGCCGGCCCGGCGCCGGCTGCCGGCTGGCCTGGGTGCTGCCGCTGTCGGCACCGCCGGCGCCACCTTGAGGCACGGCCCCTGCCGACGGGAGTGCCTGCCCGCTCAAGGGCAGGTCAGGCGTTCGCCCAGCAGCCGGCAGCCATCGGGCGGGCCGCGCCGCGCCCACAGCGCCGGCAGGCCCAGGTCGGCCATGGCATCGGCAAAGCCGGGTTGGGCGCGCACGGCGGCCATCTCCGGCCACCACAGGTACTGCAGCCAGGCCGCCGGTGGCAGCGCCGCGTGGTGCTGCACCGCGCGCAAGCTGTGCGGCACGCCACCGAGCACGGCCTTCTCGAACAGATAGTGGGCAAAGTGCTGCCGCGTGCCGCCGTCGTGGCTGTCCAGGAGGTCCAGCACCGCGGTCCGCTGCGGGCTGCCGGGCGGCGTGGCCAGCGCCTGCGCATAGGCCGGCACCCAGTCGGCGGGCCAACGTCCACCCTGGCCGACCCAGCCGGCCAGCTCGGATGCCAGGGTCGCCAGGTCGCGCCGGCGCCCGGCCTCGACCGCGGCCGCCCAACCGATGCCGCCATGGCCGATCTGGCGCGCCAGCGCAACCAGCTCGCGCAGCGCGGCATCGTCGCCGCGCGCGCCATGGGCATAGGCCAGCACCTCCAGCGCCTCGGCGTCGAGCGCATTGAGCCGCGCGGCGGCCAGCGCCAGCTCCTGCGTGCGCTTCACATAGCCGGCGTGCAGGTGCAGCCTGGCCGCCAGCCGCAGCAGCCCTGGCAGCGTGGCGCCCTCCCGCAGCAGCGCATCCATGCGGTCGAAGGCCTCGACCCAGCGCCGGTTCTTCACGTCGTGGTTCATCAGCAGCGCCTGCGCACGCAGGTCGCCAGGGTCGGCGGCGATCAGTCGCTGTGCCAGCACCAGCGACTCCTGCTGCAGCGCCGCGCGCGTGGCGTGCATCTGCTCGGCCGTCTCCCGCTCGCCGGGCGGCCCCACATTGCCGACCAGCGCGCTGCGCATCTGCCAGTGCAGCACCTGCGCCGGCAGGTGCTGCGGCTCGGCGGCCAGCACCTGCTCGACCAGGCGCAGCGCGGTCAGCCGGTCTTCGATGCCGGGCCTGCGCGCCAGCTCGCGGGCGCGCAGCAGGTCGGCGTAGGCGACGTCGGCGATGCGCACGGCCGCTGGGCCGGCAACCGCGCGCCCCAGCAGCGGGCCCGCCGCCGCGGCCACGCGTTCGGGCAGGGCCTGCAGGTCGGCCAGCGTCAGTTCCTCGTCCAACTGCCAGTCCGGTCGCACCAGATCGGCGTCGCGCAGGGCCAGCCGCACCCGCAGCCGGTCGGCGCTGCGCACCTCCACACTGCCGCCCAGCACCCAGCGCACATTGAGCAGCCGGGCGAGCTGGCGGTCGTCCAGCCGCGTGGCCACGGCGGCGCGCGTGGCCTGGCAGGGCACCAGGCGCAGACCGCCCAGCCGGGCCAGGCGCGTGCCCAGGGCGTCGCAGACGCCGTCTGCCAGCACGCCGCCGCCGGTGGGCCGCGTGTCGGACAGGGGCCGGATGGCCAGGCCGGCATGCAGCAGGTCCTTCCGGCCCAGCGCGCGGTCCAGGGCGCCGGCCAGGTCGTCGGCGGCGCTGGCGGCCGCCGGCGGCGGTGCCGCGTCGCCCCACCAGCGGCCGATGCCCAGCAGCAGCGCCGCGGCCGCCATCACCAGGCCGATCGAAGCCAGCGCGAGCCAGCGCTGCAGCCCGGCGGCGGGCGGTGCGGGTGTCGAGGACATGGTCGGCATGTTGGCGCCAGTCGGCTCGCGGGCCCATGCGGCGGACCCTAACCACCCAGCGTGGCCGAGCGGAAGAATTCGAGCGTCAACGTGGGCTGGTGGTCGGCCGCATCGCTGTCGACCACCGCGCCCTGGTAGACGATGCGGTAGACGTGAACGCCGCTGGCAGGCGGCGAGGCCTCGACCAGCTTGACGGTGGCCTGCTGACCCGGCGCCAGGGCCGGCAGTGCCTGTGCCGGTGCCACGGCGCCGAGGGTCCACGCGCTGCTGCCCGGCGGGTCGGCGTGGCGCACCAGGCTCACGGCATTGGCGGCGCAGGCCGACCGGCTGCCGGCGTTGCGGAACTGCAGCGCGAAGTAGACCGGCTTGGCGCTGGACAGCCGCGTCGTGCTCGGCGCCACGAAGCTGGCCTGCAGTTCGCAGGCCGGGCTGGCCAGCGGCCAGGCCGGCAGCAGCGCCAGGGGCAGGACGAAAGGCAGGCGGGGCATCGGGACCTCCCGGACCGGCACGAAGGCGCCGGGCCTGCGGCGCACTGTGCCCCGCCGATGCCGGACCGGCCATCGCAGGAAGCTGGGATGCCGCCGCCGAAGCCGGCCGCCGACGATGCCGACCGCGCATCCGCTCGTCAACACACCGCCGCGAGGTTCACCATGCCAAGCCTTCGTGCCGAACACCGTGGCTGGACGCCGGGTCCAGGTGCCCGCTGCCTCATCGGCTCGATGGGGCTGATGGCCGCCGCCGTGCAGGCCGCGGCACCGGCACCGGGATCGACCGCCGACTCCGGCCTGCTGCGCGCGCTGACGCCGGCGCCACCGTCGATCAACGCCTTCCTGATCGAAGGGGGCGCGGCGGTCACGCCCAGGCGAGACGTCAGCCTGAGCTGGACGCTGAGCGGGCCGGCGGCCACGCATTTCCGCGTCAGCGAGTCGGCCGCGTTTGCGAACCAGGCCTGGAACCCGATGCCGCAGAACCTGCCCTGGCGCTGGCTCATCGGCTCGGCCGGCGAAGGGCCGAAGACGATCCACATCCAGTTCATGAACAACCACGGGCAGAGCGAGGTCCGGTCGGCCACCATCGAGCTGCGGACACCGCTGGTGATCCAGTCGTTCTCGATCGAAAACGGTGCCGCGGCCACCAGCAAGGCGCAGGTCAACGTGCGCTGGACCCACAGCGGCAGCTTCACGCACTACCGTGCCGGGCCCGCCCAGGGCTTCGAGGCGCCTTGGGTGGCGGCCGGCGCCATGCCGTCGGGCGGCGTGAACGTGATGTTGTTTCCCGCCGGCACGCCGGACCTGACCACGCGCACCGTCAGGCTGGAGCTGCGTCGGGATGCCGACCCCCCGCAGGTGGCCAAGGCCTTCATCCGCTACGAGCGGCCGCTGGTCGACAGGCTGCTCGATCACTCCGCGGTACAGAACTGGATCCAGGCCGCCGGGGGTGCGCAGACCCAGTCGCTGGGCGGCAGCGGCACCTGCGCGCAGCGCCTGTTCGAGAGCGGCGGCGACCGCTGGTACGTGGCCGAGGGCGGAGACGCCTCGCTGCGCTGCCAGTTCTCGGTCTTCCAGGGCATCACGCTGGCCGGGCGCTGGACGCTCCAGCAGGCCGAGCTGCAGCTCGGCCATCCGCCGATTGCCGGCATCAGCACGCTCACCGACTGGAAGATGCCCAGCAGCACCTGCCGCTTCATCGCGGGGCCCGCACTGGGCACCAACCAGATGGCGATGGCCATCGAGGTTTATCACCCCGGCAAGCTGGTCGATCCCGCCGATGCCGATACCCAGACCGCGTGCCGGCTGCGCAGCATCACACTGCGTGGGCCGGAAGGCACCAACCCCTGATGCCGGCCTATCGGCAGGCCCAGCGCCCGCCGCCCTGGTCCTCGCAGCCGGCCGGCGCGCCGCGTGCGGCCCACAGCGTGGGCAGGCCGGTGTTGGCCAGCACCTCGGCAAAGCCCGCGGATTGCCGCAGCGTGGAGAACTCGGGCCACCAGAGGTTGCTCTGCCAGGCACCGATCGGCCCCTGCAGGTTGCCCTGCACGGCCTGCAGGGCGCGCGGCACGTCGCCCAGCCAGGCCAGGTACCAGTGGAAATTGGCCATGCCGTGCTGCAGCGGCGCCGGCAGCGCGGCGATGGCGGCGGCCGCGGCCTCGCGCTGCGTGGGGTCGGCGGCCCCGCGCACGAAATCGGCCACCCAGCCGTGCGCCACGCCGGCGCCGCGCAGGCCCTCGACGGTGGCGGCCTCGGCCTGTGCCCAGTCGCCGGCACGCAGTGCGGCGATGCCCTGGTAGACCACGGCCACCCGGTCGCCCAGCTGCTGCGCGATGGCGGCGTGCTCGCGCATGCGGGCATCGTCGCCCAGCAGCGCGTGGAAGAAGGCCAGGGCCTGGTGGTTGACGGCATTCAGCGGGTCCAGCCGTGTCGCCGCCAGGGCCAGGTCGAGCGCGCGCGGCCGGTAGCCGGCCATCGCATGCAGGTGGGCTGCGGTGCGCAGGCTGGCGGGATCGATACGATGGTCTGGCAGGGCCTGGTCGAGCAGTGCGAACCCATCGACCCAGCGCCGTTGCTGCACGGCCAGGTTGGCCAGCAGCACCAGGCCGCGCGGATCGGCCCGTCCGTCGGCCAGAAGGTCGCGGCCCAGCGCCTCGGCGTCGGCCATCAGCTGCGCCTGGCGCTGCCGCTGCGCCGCGGGGTCGGCGCTTTCGGCAGCCGTCGGGAAGCGCAGCGCGGCATTGCGCAGGCCGAGTTGCATCACGCGCGCCGATTTCAGGCCCGGGTGCAGCGCCAGCGCCTCGTCGACCAGGCGCAGTGCCTCGCGCTGGTCGTCGGGCGTGCCGCGGGCGGCCACGCGCTGGGCCTGCAGCAGCCGTTCGAAGGCGGCGGGCTGGGGCTGGTCTTCCGGCGGCAGCGCGCTGCCCAGGCCCAGCCGGCCCGCCACCTGCTGCGCCAGCTGCTGCGGCACCCGCTGCAGTTCGGCCGGTGCCAAGGTGGTGGCCAACGCCCACAGGCTGCGCTGGGAAGGCAACTGCACCAGGTCGAGCTGCAGCCGCAGCCGTCCGTCGGGTGTACGCTCGATGCGGCTGTGCACCAGGTGGTCGACGGCCAGCAGCCGCGCCAGCGCCACATCGTCCAGGCCGGCGGCGAGCGCGGCGCGGGTGGACTCGCAGGCGGCCACACGCAGACCTCCCAGGCCGCGCAGCCGGTCGACCGAGAGCTGGCACAGGCTGTGGCTCAGGCTCGCGAGTTCGGGGTCGTCGGCGGTGCCGGGCGCCGGCCGCATCGCCAGCGCCGGCCCGCCACGCGACGGCGTGCGGCCGAGGCTGCGGTCCAGCGCCTCGGCCAGCGGCAGCGGGGCGGCGGTGGCCGGCGGCGCCGACGGCATGCCACGGCCCACCAGCCAGCCGGCCGCCGCCATCACCGCGGTGATCAGCGCCAGCACCAGCCAGGGCCTACCCCTGGCCGCCGGTGCGGGTGCCCGATGGTCCATGCCCGCGATGGTGCGCCGCGTCGCACCGACTGTCCACCGGTCTGGGCGACAGTCCGCCCCGTGAAGTCGGCCAGACCGCCGCTGGCACGAGCGGGGAAACCCGGCACGGAGCGGGTAGCTGCGACCTTCGGCAGGTAGCGCCGCCGGCTGTCCGTCAGTTCGGCTCGATCTTCGGCGTCCAGCCGCCGCTCACGCGTTCGGGGCCCAACTGGGTCTGGCGGCCGTCTCCGGAGATGGTCAGGCGGTCGGCTGCGATGTTCACCGACCACGTGTCGCGCGCCAGGGACATGCTGAGCACGTCCAGCGTCAATCCTCCCGTTTGCGTGGTGGTGCCCGTGTGGCCGCCCACGATGCAGGTCGCGTCGTACTTCAGCTTGCCCAGCGCCTGGTGGGCGTTGGACAACAGCAGCGACGGGATCTCCACGTGGCGCGGCTACCTGACGCTGGGGCGCGCGTTCTCCAGTTTCGATTCTGTCGGGATAATTTACATCCCGGGGGCCCGCAGGCAGGTCATCCCCCTAAGTTGCTGGCAGCAGGGGAAAACGCGGGCCTGGCACGGATACTGCTTTCATGGAGGCATCCACCACCTCTTCAACTACGCCACGAGGATTCGCCATGAAGAAGTTTCGTACCCTGCTCGCGTCGGCCGCGGTGGCCGTCGGCGCCCTGTTCGGCGCCGGCCAGGCACAGGCAACCCTGCTGGGAACGATTTTCCACGACTACGGTTCAGGAGCCGGACTGGTGGCGCCGACATCTCTGGGAGGCGGCAACCCCTGCGATGTGCTCAACAGCAACTCGGTCACCGTTCGGTCGGACACGAGTGGCTGCGGCCGGTTCTACGACGTGTTCGATTTCTCATCGTTTTCGTACGACAGCATCGACCACTTCGTGCTGACGCTGGACTTCTCCGGCGCACGAAACGAGGTCTGCTTGTTTGGGAGCTGTTACGAACGCTGGGCGCCCCGGCCGGCCTCGTCCACCAGCAACGGCAGTTCGCAGGTGGCAACCTACCTCAATGCCAGCGGCACTCAGAGTTGGATGTTCGACAACTCGCTCGACGTTTTCAACAGCATCGTGACCGCCGAGTCGTTCTACCTCTGGATGTCGCGCGAGGTGGGGATGGGCGTCCAGAGTCTCACGCTGAACTCGGCCAAGCTCGAAGTCTTCGGCGCCGAACCGCAGAACACGGTTCCCGCACCGGCGACTCTTGCGCTGGTGGCCCTCGGCCTCATCGGCGTTGGCGGCCTCCAACGCCGTCGCCAACGGGTCAGCCAGGCCGCCTGAGTCTGCATGAGGACCGCGATTCGGGCTGGTTCTTCCCAATGGGCGCCGGTCAGTACACGCTCGCCGGTAGGCGCCGGTTGATACCTGGGCCAGTGGGCGGCGGAGGAACCGGCGCCTCATGGCCTTCGACACGGCTGCGCGGAGCCTGCGTCCGAGCGCGGCACGGACCTGCTCACGCCGCACGGCACGCAACTCAGGGCCGCGCGATCGACGCCTCGACCGACGGCCAGACCGACCTGGCCGAGCCGGATGCCGTCGGTGAGGAATCGCGCACGCTGGGGCCGCTGCAGGCCGCGGCCATGCCTTGCAGGCCGCACCGGGCCAGTGGCCCGGTCCTTCGCCAGGCACGAACAGTCCACCGGACTGTTCGTGGCCGGGCTCAGCTTACCGCATCGCCTTCGGCCCGCGCGCCGGGCAGAGGGTGCTGACGCTGCGAGCCTGAGCGTGGACACGGGGCCGCCCCTGCGGGCGCCGACATCGACGGGTTCAGCCTGCATGCCGCGGTGCGGGTGCAAGCGCACGACCGCAAGCGGCTGCAGCAGTTGTGCCGCTACATCACCCGCCCCGCGCTGTCGGACCAACGGGTGCAGCTCAACGCCGCCGGGCAGGTGGAGTTCGAGCTCGAGACACCGTGGCGCGACGGGACCACGCACCTGGTGATGAGTCCACTGGAGTTCATGCAGCGGCTGGCCGCGACAGCGACCCAAGGGCGCCCTTCGGGCACCCGTGCCGCGGCCGCGGTTGTACCTCATCAGATTTGGTGTCCGCATAGCTTCGCTGCGCGAAGTGAGCGGACCCCCGCTTCGCGAACACGGCGTGCTGGCACCCAACGCCAAGCTTCGCGCGCTGGTGGTGCCGCAGGAACCGCCCGCACAGGCGCAAGCGGCCACCGAAGCAGCGGGCGCCGCCGAGTGCGAAGTCCAGACCATCCAGGCTCGGCCGCAGCGCATCGGCTGGGCGCGGCTGCTCGAGCGGGTTCTCGACATCGACATGCAGCACTGCCCGAACTGCGGCGCCGGGGAGCTGAAGAGATCATCGCGGCCATCCTCGAGCGGCCGGTGATCGAGAAGATCCTGACGCACCTGGGCCTGGACCCGCAGCCCCCTTGGACTTGGACTCCACCTGTGCGTCGCCTCGCCCGAGTACCTGAAGCGCGCCGGCACGCCCTTGCATCTGTCGGACTTGGCGCACCACGAATGCCTGGTGCTGTCGTCCGACGCCAGCCAGACACGCGGCTGGGCCTTCTCGGTGGACGGCGCGTTGACACACCTGCGCCCGCGCGGCCGGCTCGACTGCAGCGACGGCCAAGTGCTGCACGACTGACTGGTGCCTGCAGGGCATGGGCATCGCTTGGCGCAGCACCTGGGAGGTGGAGCGCGAAGTGGCCGAGGGCCGGCTGGTGGCACTGCTGGAGGACTTCACCGCGCCGCCGAACGGCATCTACGCGGTGTTCCCGCAGCGCAAGCACCTGCCGCTGCGCGTGCGGCTGTGGATCGACTTCATCAAGCGCAGCTACGGCGACCCCGCCTACTGGCAAGGCGGGGCCCGCAGCTGAGGCGCGGGCGACCCGGGTCAGCGGTGCCGGCGGCGCGCCGCGGCGGCGACGCTGGCCAGGCCGAGCAGCATCAGCGCATAGGTCTGCGGCTCGGGGATCGGCGCATTGAGCGCATAGCTGCCGAAGGAGGCGCGGGTCCAGTCCTCGCCGTTGAACAGCGTCAGCATGCCCACGGGAGCCTCGTAGATCGACACCCCGTCCTTCAGGAACGCGAAGCTGGTGCTGACGAAACCATCGCCGGCCAGGTGCGAGTAGCGCAGCATGATCTGATCGGCGTCGCCGGCAAAGCCGCTGATGTCGCCAGTCTCGACCAGTTCGTCAACGCCGCCCGGGACGATGTTCAGTCTGCGGCTGCGCAACTGGTAGCCGTCGCCGATGCGCCACAGGCTCAGGTCGAGCAGGTCGTTAGCCGGGTGGCCGGTGAAGCCGTCGGTCAGGCGCAGGCGGATGTGGTCGCTTTCGAGCGGTTCCTTCAGATCCCAGATGCTCTGCACGCCGAAGTTGTTGCCTTTCCACAGGCCGCGGTTTTCCAGGTTGCCGCCGGCCGTGTATTGCGTGGACGTGAACAGGATGTAGTTCAGCGAACGCCCGGTCACGACGCTGCCGAAGGTGGAATCGGCCATGTCGTCCCAGGCGAAGCGCAGCTTGCCGCCCGATTCGGAGCCGTCGGCCGGCGCAGCGCCGGTGCGCGTCGCGGCGAAGTAGTTGGTCGTCGCCGGCGTCGAGGTATCGCCCGTGCCCAAGTTGGTGTAAGTGCCGCCGATCAGCGGGTTGCCGTTGTCGAAGGCATCGACGAAGCTGATCGACACATTGGCATTGCTCCACTGCACGCGCAACTCGTCGATGGCAAAGGGCGTGTAGGCCATGGCCTGCGAGGCGGCCAGCACGCCGCCGCCCAAGACAAGGCCACGCAGCCATGGTTCCGAACGAAACTCCACTTCGGATCTCCTGTGCGATGAAGGCCCGAAGCTAGCAGCCGGAGGCAGCGTTGACAAGGCGCCACCCGCCGTGCCACCCCGCGATTGAGGGGGGGGAGGCGCTCACCCGCCCGCGTCGGCGACACACTTCTTGGTGAAGCTGGTGCGGGCCGCGCCGGCCAGCTTCTTCTGGTCGGCCTGCGCCTCGCACTGGTCGGCAGACTGTCGGCCACGCGCGACCAGAAGCGCAGCAGCGACTCACGGGCGCCCTTGCGTCCACCCTCGGCAAAGCCCGCCGCCAGTGCGACCGCGTTCATGGCGCCGGCGCTCGAGCCGCTGATGGCGCCGAAGCGGATGCGCTCGTCCTCGAGCAGGCGATCGAGCACGCCCCAGGTGAAGGCGCCCTGCGTGCCTCTGCCCTGCAGCGCGAGGTCGATGCGGCGCGTGCGAGGCTTCATCGACGGGGTGGCGATCGTCCGCGCAGGGTTCAGGCCGGGAAGGTTCCGGGGAGCAGGATGGAACGGTCGACGGTCGCCAGCCGGGTATGGCCGCAGAAGGCCATCGTCCGCCGCCCTGAAGCTGCCGGTCAGACAGCCCCTGAGTCGCCCATAGGAGGCCCCGCGGCCGAGGGCACACGTCGGCGGGCAGCCATCGCGGCGATTGAGGCGCGGATAACGGCTTGAGGGCGTGCGGGCTCACCCCAGCGGGAGCCCACCGTGCAAGCCACTGGCCGGCAGTCCCAACGGACGCCGGATGGCCCCCGGTCCACTACGAACGCCACCGCCCCGAGCAGACCACGCTGTACCGTCTGGTGCAGCAGCACGCGGCCAGCTTCATCGCCAACACCGAGGTCAGCACTGGCGCCGAGCTGCCTCGCTTCATCAAGGACGAGTTCGACGCCTTCCTCGAGTGCGGCATCCTGGGCCATGGCTTGCTGAGGCTGCGCTGCGGCGAGTGCGACCACGACAAGCTGCTGGCGTTCAGCTGCAAGCGGCGCGGCTTGCAGCCCGTCGTGCGGTGCGCGGCGGATGTCGCAGACCGCGGCGCACCTGGTCGACCACGTCATCCCCCATGTGCCGGTGCGGCAGTGGGTGCTGCCGCTGCCGATCCCGCTGCGCGTGCTGCTGGCCGCACAGCCCGAGCTGGTCACGTCGGTGCTGCAGGTGGTGCAGCGCTTGCTCACGCGCCATCTGCTGGACGATGCCGTGCTCCGCGCCGACGAGGCCACGGCTGCGCCGTCACGCTGATCCAGCGCTTTGGCTCGGCCGCCAACCTCAACATCCACCTTCACTGTCTGGTGCTGGACGGGGTGTACCTCTGCGGCGCCGATGGCTCGCCGGCATTCATCGAGGCGGATGGGCCCACCGACGACGAGTTGCACGCGGTGCTGCAGACCGTCATCGCCCGGCTGATGAAGATGCTCACGCGCCGAGGCGTGCTGGTCGAGGACATGGGCCAGACTGACCTGGCCGAGCCGGATGCCGTCGGTGAGGAATCGCGCACGCTGGGGCCGCTGCAGGCCGCGGCCATGCCTTGCAGGCCGCACCGGGCCAGTGGCCCGGTCCTTCGCCAGGCACGAACAGTCCACCGGACTGTTCGTGGCCGGGCTCAGCTTACCGCATCGCCTTCGGCCCGCGCGCCGGGCAGAGGGTGCTGACGCTGCGAGGCTGAGCGTGGACACGGGGCCGCCCCTGCGGGCGCCGACATCGACGGGTTCAGCCTGCATGCCGCGGTGCGGGTGCAAGCGCACGACCGCAAGCGGCTGGAGCAGTTGTGCCGCTACATCACCCCGCCCCACGCTGTCGGACCAACGGGTGCAGCTCAACGCCGCCGGGCAGGTGGAGTTCGAGCTCGAGACACCGTGGCGCGACGGGACCATGCACCTGGTGATGAGTCCACTGGAGTTCATGCAGCGGCTGGCCGCGACAGCGACCCAAGGGCGCCCTTCGGGCACCCGTGCCGCGGCTGCTCGAGCGGGTTTTCGACATCGACATGCAGCACTGCCCGAACTGCGGCGCCGGGGAGCTGAAGAGATCATCGCGGCCATCGTCGAGCGGCCGGTGATCGAGAAGATCCTGACGCACCTGGGGCTGGATCCGCGGCCGCCACCGCCGAGGGCGGGCGCGTGAGATCGGGCAAGACTGAAGCCACCTGCGCCGCACCAGCTGTCATCAACACCACACCCGCAGACTGGAGCGCCCAAGTGCTGCCGGGCGACGCTGCGCGCCGAGTGGGCGCGGCGTTACCGAACGAGGGTCAACCCTGAGATCGAGGCCGCAAATCAAGGCCAGACGAGCCTCCAGGGCAGTGGTGAGGCGGGCCGAATGGGCCCAATGGGCACCGCTGCCACGATCTTGCTGCCGCAGATATCCCGTCCTGGTAGGACGCGGCCTGGTCGCCGGGCCTTGCGGGGGCGTTTGAAATTCCTATGCGCGCGGCGCAGCAGGTGGCGCGCGATCGCCGAGCTGATCGGCGCCTCGCCGGCGAGCAGCCGCGTGATGGCCTGGCCGATCTCCTCGGCGCTCGCGTCCTTCAGCAGGTAGCCGGTGGCGCCGGCCTCGATCGCGGTCACGACATGCGCCTCATCGCCGAAGACGCTGATGACCATCGCCTCGGCCTGCGGCGCCAGGCGACGCGCGGCGCGGATCAGGTCGACGCCGCTGCCGTCGGGCAGCTGCAGGTCCACCAGCAGCACCTGCGGCGGCTCGTGCATGGCCAGCCAGGCCAGCGCAGCGCGCAGCTCGCCGAAGGCGGCCGCGAGTTCCAGGCCCGGGCTGGCGGCGACGATACCGGCCAGCCGCTCGCGCGTGGCGGGATCGTCCTCGAGCAGCAGCACCTGGGGCATCGCGGGATGTTGCGTGAAGCGCGCCGCAGCGGCAAGCCGCCAGGCGAGCGGGCGCCCGGGTGGCCCGCGTGGCGAACGCCGGCAGCGCACTGTGCGCGGCACGCGCCGGCAGCCCCATCCCAGGATCGTGCGAGGCGGCTGCCGGATTCCTGGGATGCCGGCCACGCGGGCCGCTGCCGACACTGACCCCCCACCCCACTGCTGAAGGCAGCCATCATGCATCGAGCGACTCCTGGGCCGACGGCCGCCACGCCCCACAACCGACTCGGCGTGCGGCCGGCGCGGCGCCGCGCGCTGGCGGCGCTCGGTGCGGCGGGCGTGACGCTGCTGCTCGCCGCGCCGGCCGGCGCGGTGCAGCCGCTGACGGCCACGCTCACCGCGAAGAAGGTCGCCGGCAACAAGGTGCGGTCGACCGTGCGCGCCACAGTCGCGCTGCCGGGCCTGAACTGGTCCGGCACGCTGGGCACCTGGGACGTGCCCGAAGGCGGCAAGCGCCAGGTCTCGGTGCAGCCGCCGGGCATGCCGGTGCCCTTCGACCTGCGGCTCGAGCATCTGGTGCAGGGTCAGTTCATGGCCATGCTGCTGATGATGAAGATGATGTCGGCGGCGCAGCAGTCGCAGAAGTTGCAGGTGTCGCGCACGGTCAAGGTCGACTGACCGCGCGCGAGACGGTCCCAGGGACCCGCGGATGGCCTTCGATGCCTTCAGGGCGCCGGTGCTCCGAAACGGGCCCGTCGGCTCCACCGTGCGGCGCTGGAGCTGCGGGCTGCTGACGCTATGCGCCGGCGCCGCTCTGGCCCAGCACGGCACGCTGCTGCAGGCCGGCTTTGCCGAGCGCTGGATCGGACCCGAGGAGGTTCTCGCCCTGCGCTACTTCGTCGGCGCCAGCGACGTCAGCGCGCTGGATCTGACGGTCGCGGCGACCGATTCGTTCGCGCGTGACATCAACAACCTCGGCCAGGTGGCGCTGCGGTTGCCGCTGGGAGGCGGCGCGCACACGGCGGCCGTCTGGCAGGCCGGCGCGGGCTTCACGCCCATCGGGCAGCTCGACGGCTACAACACCGCCGCCAACGCGATCAACGACGCGGGCGTCCTGGTCGGCGTCGCCGGTGCGGTGGGTGCGTTCGGCACGCAGGCCTTCGCGTGGAGCGAAGCGGACGGCCTGGTCGCGCTCACGTCGCGCGTGGACGTTGCAGGCAGCGGCGCCTGGAACGTGCTCGACGCCACCGGCATCAGCGAGAGCGGCCTGATCGTGGGCCGCCAGTCAGGCCATGGCCGCCAAGCTCACCGAGTACGAGATGACGGCCTCG